>Ga0111538_10006524_pt1 | contig 15779 bp, 14 predicted proteins | sample SoiMethybrSBSTD1_FD_79669 | JGI IMG/M metagenome (GOLD analysis project Ga0111538, IMG submission 79669) | Bulk soil microbial communities from a Populus tree surrounding site in Tennessee, USA - Soil MetaG P. TD hybrid SBSTD1 (version 2)... | ecosystem: Environmental > Terrestrial > Soil >...
CGCTCTGCTGACCACGGACGACCGAGCGACGATTGGTGCGAAGGCCATCGTCCGCACGAGAGAAACACCCGCGCGCACGATCGTCGAGTACGCCAAAAACGAGGCGATCGATCTCATCGTCATCGGCACCCACGGCCGTCGCGGCGTCTCGCACCTGGTGATGGGCAGCGTCGCGGAGAAAGTCGTCCGGACGGCGCCGTGTCCCGTGCTGACCGTCCGTCACCCGGAGCGTGAGTTCGTCACGGAAGACACCGGCCTGGCGCGCGTCTCCGCGCGAACGCAGTCCTGACACATGAAGGGACCAAGATGACTCTGCGCCATGTTCTGGTCGCGATGGACTTCGGCGATGCGGCGATGGCGGCGCTGGACGTCGCGCGCGACTGTGCACGCTCCGCGGGCGCCACAATCCATCTGGTCCACGTCGTCGACGATGTGCTGTCGCGGCGGCGCGTCATCGATGGTCCCCCACCCGATTTCGGCCGGCTGCAGACCGAGCTGGAAGACGATGCACGGCAGAAATTGACGACGGTGGCCGACGAGCTGAACGCAGACGGCGTCAGCGCGCGCGCCGCGATCGTCACGTCGCCACGACCCGCGGCCGCGCTGCTGGATTACGCGCGCGACGCCGGGATCGATTTGATCGTCGCCGGCACGCACGGTCGCAGTGGATTTGCGGACCTGTTCATGGGCAGCGTCGCGCAGCAGCTCGTGAGAACCGCGCACTGTCCGGTGCTGACCGTGCGGCAGCCGGCCGTTCAACACCCCGTTGCCGTACTCGCCGGCAGGGCTTGAGCCGTCGTCACCCGCCTGCCTGCGCGCGCCGCGGCAGCCAGACGCGCACCGTGGTGCCACCGGCGGGCGCATCCTCGACAACGAGCCTGCCGTCGTGCGCTTCCACGATGCGCTTCGCCGTGGGCAGGCCGAGACCGGTGCCGCGGTGCTTGGTGGTAAAGAAGGGCTCGAAGATCCGCTCTCGAATCTCCATCGGAATGCCGGGCCCCGCGTCCGTGATGGTCAGCTCCACCTGGTTGTCGATGGCCGCGACAGCAACGTCAATCCTGCCCCGGCCATTCATGGCTTGTGCCGCGTTGATCACGAGATTCATCAGCACCAGCCGCAGTTGATCGCTGTCGGCCTGCAGCGTCAGATCGTTGCCGTCGCTGATGCGGATGTCGATGCCGGCCATGGCCGGGTCGAGACGCAGCGACGAGGTCAAGTCATCGAGGAAGACACGGAGGTCGAGCGGCGCGAGCTTCAGCTCCCGGACGCGTGCAAACGTCAGCAGATCGCTCAGCACGCTGTTGAGCGAATCGAGGCGCGCGATCATGTCCCGGAGAAGGTCGAGCCCTTCGCGATCGGCGTGCAACGATGAGGACAGCATTTGCAGCCCGCTCCTCAGGCCCGCAAGCGGGTTGCGCACCTCGTGCGCGACGACGGCCGCCATTTCGCCGATGCTCGTGAGCGCAGCCTGCTCGCGGAGCCGCTGCTCCTGGTGTTTGCGCTCCGTGATGTCGTGCCGGATCGCCATGTACTGCCAGGGCTTGCCGCGATCGTCGAGGAACGGCACGATCGTCGTGTCCACCCAGTAGAGCGATCCATCCTTGGCGCGATTGCGGATGTCGCCCCGCCAGGTCCTACCCTGCGCGATCGTGCGCCAGAGGCCGCGCATGAACTCTGGCTCGTGGTAGCCAGAGTTGAGGATACGGTGGTCCTGACCGAGCAGCTCGGCGCGGCTGTACTTCGAGATCTCGCAGAACTTCTCGTTGACGTACTTGATGCGTCCGGGCACATCGGTGATGGCCACGATGGCCGACTGATCCAGGGCGTAGCGAAGCTGCTCGAGCTCGTTGATGGAAGGGTCCACGGCGCTGGTCCGATTCTTGATTAGACAGCAAGTCGGTAGAATCTATCTGCGTTTTTCCCGCACCTTTTGACGGATCGGGTGCCGCCGCCCTGAATTTTTTCGCGGCGCCGCGGATTCTTCGGGGTGATCAGGACAGTCATGCCGCAGGAAACCATTCTCGTCGTCGACGATGAGCAGCTGATTCGGCGCTCCATCGGTAAGCGTCTCTCGGCCGCCGGCTACACCGTGCTGGAGGCCGAAAACGGCGAGGTGGCGCTGCGGCAGGCCGCGACGGGCGTCGATCTCGCCATTCTCGACTACCGGCTGCCGGACCTGGACGGCCTGAGTGTGCTGAAGCAGATCCGGCAGATCGATCCGGACGTACTCGTCATCCTGCTGACGGCGTACGCCAGCGTCGAAACCGCCGTCGATGCCATGAAGCTGGGCGCGTATCACTTCATGAACAAGCCCTTCGACCTCGAAGCCCTCGCGGTGATGGTCGAGCAGGCGCTCGAAACCACACGGCTGCGGCGCGAAGTGCGGCAGCTGCGCGCGGACCAGGCCCAGCCGTACAGCCTGGATCGCATGGTCGGCAATTCGGCGGAGATTCACGAGTTCAAGTCGCTGCTCAAGCGCGTGGCGGCAAGCCCGGCGTCGACGGTCCTGCTGACCGGCGAGAGCGGCACCGGCAAGGATCTGACGGCCAAGATCCTGCACTACTCCAGCGCCCGGGGGCAGCGGCCGTTCGTCAACATCACGTGCTCGGCATTGCCCGAGACGCTCCTCGAAAGCGAGCTGTTCGGCCACGAGCGCGGTGCGTTCACCGACGCGCGCCAGCAGAAGAAGGGCCTGCTCGAGCAGGCCGACGGCGGCACCGTGTTCCTGGACGAGATCGGCGAGATGACGGCGCCGCTTCAGGCCAAGCTGCTGCGGTTTCTGGAAGAGAAGACGTTCCGCCGCGTCGGAGGAACGGCCGATGTGCGCGTGGACGTGCGCGTGATCGCCGCAACGAACCGCACGCTCGAAGAGGAAGTGAAGCGGGGCCGGTTCCGTGACGACTTGTTCTATCGCCTGAACGTGCTGCCGCTGAAGCTGCCGCCGCTGCGATCGCACCTCGACGACGTGCCGGCCCTGCTCGGGTTCTACGTGGACAACTTCAACCGCGAGTTCAAGAAGAACGTCCACGGCGCATCGCCGGCGACGCTGAAACTGCTGATGAGCTACGGCTGGCCCGGGAACGTGCGCGAGCTGCGCAACGCCATCGAGCGCGCGATGCTGCTCGCAACGGGCGAGACGCTCGAACCGATCGACTTTCCGATTGCCTCGACGACCACGGCGACCGCGGAGCGCGTGGAATTGCCGACGGGCGGTCTGGTGCTCGACGACGTCGAGCGGAGCCTGGTGCTACAGGCGCTCGAGCGCACCGGCTGGAACCAGACCCGCGCGGCCAAACTGCTCGGCCTCAACCGCGATCAGATTCACTACCGCATCGACAAGTTCAAGCTGGTGCAGCCGTCGGCGAGCCGGGAATCGTAGCTCACCACTTGTAGACCAGCCTCGCCCACACCGTGTTCGCGGTGTAGGGCCGGTACATGTAGCCCAGCAGCAGCACGGGACCGCGCGCCTGTTCTTTGTTCGCGTCGCTGTCGAGCGTGAAGTCGGCGACCCGGTAGCGCTCGTGCAGGTACGACGCGCCGACCGAAAGGCGGGACGTAAACGCGTACAGCACGTCCGCGGTCCCGGTGCCGAGATCGCTGCGAATGAGCGGCAACTGCGACGGATCCGGCAGCGTGGACACTGGCGGCGGCACCTCTTCGGGCAGCGTGCGCGGCACGTCCGGTCCGGTCGAGTAGGTGTAGAGCGACCGCATGTGGTTGAAGTCGTAGTTGAGACGCACGTCCCACTTCTCCCGCAGGCCGGTGACGTCCACGTGCGCGATCACCGAGTGCGCGCGGTCGGCGCCCTCGCTTCCCCAGTTGCGCGTCGCGTCGGCGACCTGCACCGATGAGCTGGGCTGCGCCGAGAGCTGCAGGAACTGCTCGTAGGTGACGGCGGCATTCGCCGCGGGCGGGTTCGCCTGGCGCGATCGCTGCAGCGCGTCGTAGCGCTCGTACGAGTACGACACGCCAATGTTCACGAGCTCGTTCGGCAGCCACTCCGCGGCGCCGCTGTAGATGCGATGCATGTTGTCGCGCAGGCCGAACGAGCTGGCGACGTAGTCGTCCTTGCCCGCGGCAATCGATCCGTTGAACGAGAACGCGCCGACCGGCGCCACCGACGCCAGCACCGTGACACGGTTGCGGTCCCGCGACGCGATGTCGAACTGCCGCATGTCGGGCTGCTCGCCGATGTTGAACAGCTCCCGCCGGCTCTCTTCGGTGACATCGCCCCGCTTCTCGCCGTGCTCGTACTTCGTGCGGACCGTCACCCGCGCCGCGCCGATCAGATCGTACGAGACGCGAACGAGGTTCTCCCGGGTCGATTCGAAGAAGCGATGCACGCGCTCTTCGTTGAGGCGGCTGTAGCCGATGCCCGCCGTGCCCCGACCGAGATGCGCCCGCAGGGTGGCGTCGAACGACTCGCGATTGACGCCGAACGGTTCGGTCTCGACCACGAGCGGCGACGTGGCGCCGCCGAGCGTCGTGAACGTCGGCGCGGCCGGCGTGTTGTCATACGCCACCCGCTGCGGCATGACGAACACCGGCGTGCGGTTGTCGTAGTCATACGTCCGGTACCGCGCGTCAATGTCCATCCAGGCCACTGGGTGCGAGACGAACGAGAGGTTGATCGATCCCGTCCGCGCCTCGCCGTTCACCGTCTGGCGCGGCAGCGGCAGGATTTGCGCGGCAATCGCCGTGTTGATCGTCTGGGGCATGATCGGCGCGCCGGCATCGGTGAGCGACCCGACCGAGACGTACGCCGTGGCCCGCGACCGCCCCGGCAGCTTCAGCGACGCCATGCCGTTCACCGTCAGAAACGCGTTGTCCGGGGCGAGCGACACACGGCCGTGAGACGGCGTCCCCGCCAGGTCGGTGATGCGGAACGGACTGTCGAACGTCGCCTCGGTGTTCGCGTTGTGAAACCACGAGCCACCGAACGTGCCGCGCAGCAGCAGGCGACCGTGATTCACTTCCCCGCTCGTCTGCAGATCGGTCGTGCGATGGTCGATGGGCGCGGGAATCTCGACGAGGCTGCTGTGCCCGAAGCTGCCGCCGTAGGGCAGCACGCCCTTGCGGTTGGTCACCTGCACGACCGCACGCACCGTGACGTCAGCCGCCGGCAGATACTCGACCCCGCCCTGCGCGATGTGGCGAAACGACTCGGTGTCGAACGTGATGCCGTTGGCGTCGAGCACGGCGGGCAACGTGGCCACATTCGTCTGCACGATCGCCTGCTGGGCATCGGGAATCGTCAGCACCGGCGGCACATCGGCGATCTTCTCGACGAATAGCGTGCTCGTCGTCTCGCTCATGTGCATCGGGATCTGATCCCAGAAGCCCCACGCCTTCAGCACGCCCGGGCGCGTGATGGCGCCGACGTACCGCTGATCGCGCCAGCCGACGTGCTGACCGGCCATGTCGAACAGCCAGTCTTTCTTCTCGCGGCGAATGCGCACGTCGTCGAGGAACGGCCCGCTGCGCAGATCGCGGTAGCGCTGGTAGCGCGCGGCATCGCCGTTGACCGACGTGCCGCGCAGGCCGAAGTCGAAGATGTTCACGGGAGCGGGCACGAATGGCGGCGGCGGTTGGGGTTCCTGGGCCTGAGCCGCCGCGGGCGGTGTTTGCGCGGGCGGCGGCGTGGCCGTTTGCTGGGCGAACACCGCAGCGGGCGCGAGAACGACGAACGTGGAGAGTGCAAGTCGGCAGCAGGTGCGCACGTGACACTCCTCAGCGGATGAAACGTTGACCGCTCGGGTGATTCGAGCCGTGAATGGCGCTGTGACACGAGACGCACGTCCGCGCGTAGACGCGGATGCTCGGATTCGATCCGGCCCCGACGAGCGCCGCGTCGTAGATTGTGCTCGGATGGCGTGTGCCGACGTGACACCGCTGGCAGAGCAACGGCGGTTTGGCGACGAGCATCCGCTCGTTCGACGACCCGTGCGGGTCGTGACACGTCACGCAGCCGTCGCGCGTCGGCGCGTGCTCCCAGAGGTACGGCCCGCGCTTGTCCGCGTGGCACGACGTGCACAGCTCGGCCACCGAATCGCCCTTGCGCAGCAGTTTCGGTGTCGTGCTGCCATGGGTGTTGTGGCAGGTCGTGCACTGCATCTTGCCTTCTCGCACCGGCATGTGACCGGACCGATCGACCTTCGCGACCTTGTCACGATGGCACGTGCCGCACACCTCGAGCTGCGTCTTCTTGACGAGCTGCCCCGTCTCAGACTGATACGCGTGGACGCTGTGGCAGCTCACGCAGCTGAGGCCGCGTGCTTCGTGCTGGCTGCCGTCCCAGAGTGCGTGCTCTCCGCGGTTGTGGCAGGTGGTGCAGACGGCCGTGATCTCGGCGGGCTTCAGCGTCTTGAAGTCGCGGATCGGATTCAGAACGGGATCGTCCTGATGTTTGGCTCCGGGACCGTGACAGGTCTCGCAGCTCTGCTTCGCTGCCGGAGTTCGCGCGTCACTCGCGCGATGGTGCGGACTGTCGTAGTAGCCCGCACGCTGCTTATCGTGACAGTCGACGCACGCGGCCTCGCCGATATACCGATCCTGGACGGCCGATGCGGCCGGCTGGGATGGCGGCGCCGGGGTCTGGGCCGCGGGGACAGGAGCGGGACGGGCCTGCGGGATTTTTGGGGGTGGTGCGGAAATTCCCGGGGCCGCGATCGCGCGAACCGGCCCATGGGCACCGGCGACAACGACTGCGGCGGTCCAGACCAAAAACGCGCTGAACAGCCAAAACACTGGGCGAATCGTTCGCTTTCTTCCCGGCCGATCGTGCATGACCGCCCTCCGCGCGCGCCCGATCCTGCGCTTGACGTCAATGAACTTCGGTAGCCATAGAGCAACTCCTATACCCGAACCGCGGGACCGGAACCGGAACGGTTATTTGCTGCGGCCACGGCGGCAGGCTATCTTCTTGAGTGGCCGGATGCCGGCCCACCATTAGGACATCCACACCATGACAAAACGGGTAGTGCTGGTTGGCATGCTGGCGGTCTCTCTCTCAGGCGCGACGGTGCTCGCGCAGGACGCGAAGAAGATCGCCGACGGCAAGAAGATCTACGACTCCAAGCAGTGCGCGAAGTGCCACGCGATCGCCGGCAAGGGCGAGAAGATCTCGCCGCTCGACGGCGTCGGCACGAAGCTCAGCGAGGAAGACATCAGACACTGGCTGAAAGCGCCGACCGAGATGGAAGCCAAGCTCGACCACAAGCCGAAAGTGAAGATGTCGTCGAAGAAGATCGTCCTGACCGATCCGGAAATCGATGCGGTCACGGCGTACATGCTCAGCCTGAAGAAGAAGTAGGCGCACCATGCCCGGCGAGGCGCACAGACCTGGAACCGCGCGCAACCCGATCTCCATCCTGGGCGCGTGGCTCACCACGCTCGCAGCGCTGGCGTTCATCGCGTACTACATCGCTGAATCGCTCGACCTGATCAGGAGTCCGTACGCGGGCATCCTTGGATTCGTCCTGCTGCCCGCACTCTTCGTCTTCGGCCTGCTGCTGATTCCCTTCGGGATGTGGCGCGAAGCGCGGCGACGGCACCGCGGTGTGTCGGCCTGGGCGTGGCCGACGATCGATCTGACGCGTACGCACACGCGCCGTGTGGTCATCGGTGTCGGCGTCCTCACCATCGCGAACCTGCTCATCGTCGCGCTGGCAGGCACGGGCGCCGTGCACTACATGGAGACCGACCGGTTCTGCGGCCAGGTGTGCCACGTGCCGATGCGTCCGCAGTTCGTCGCTCACGGCGTGGCGCCGCATGCCACCGTCGGGTGCGTGCAGTGCCACATCAGCCCGGGCGCTGCGGGCATGGTGCGCGCCAAGATGAACGGCGCCCGGCAAGCCTGGGAATACCTCACGGGCAGCTATCAGCGTCCGGTCCCGTCCTCTCCGGCGAGAAACATTCCCGTGGCGGCCGACACGTGCATGCGCTGCCACTCGCCAGGGCACCCGTCCGCCGACGTGACCCGGGTCACGCGCGAGTACGCCGACGACGAAGAGAACTCGGAGACCGTGACCGAGACGATCCACTTCACGCAAAAGGATCACTGGCACACGCGCGACGGGCGCATCGTGGAGTACGTGACGGCGGATCCGAAGCGGGCCGCGATTCCGTACGTCAAGGTGACGGAATCCGACGGGCGCGTCACCGAGTACTTCGGCGAGAAGGTGACGTCGGTGCCGGCGGGCGAAACCCGGCGCATGGACTGCCTGGACTGCCACAGCCGGCCGGCGCATCGCTTCTCGGCCTCTGCGGAGGAAACGGTCGACCGGGCGATCGGCGCCGGACGCGTGTCACGCGCCCTGCCGTTCGTGCGCCGCGAGATGGTCAGTGCGCTCAAGGCCAGCTACGCCGACGATGCCGCGGCGGACAACGGCATCCGCGCGAAACTCTCGGAGCATTTCAAGACGATCGATGCGCAGAAGCGACCCGATGCCGACCGCGCCATCGCCGAAGCGCTGCGCCTGTACCACCTCAACAACTTCCCGGACATGAAAGTGACGTGGGGCACGTACCTCAGCCACATCGGTCACTCCGAAACCGACGGCTGCTTCCGCTGTCACGACGACGAGCACAAGTCGAAGGACGGGCGCGTCATCGGACAGGACTGCGAGCTGTGTCACAAGGACAAGGAGTGAGTTCGGGCCGGAAGCCTATTTCTTGAAGACCGTCTGCCCTTCCTTGATCGTCTCGAGCACCTGGATGTCTTTGATCGTCTCGGGCGGGGCGTTGAGCGGGTTTCTGTCCAGAATCACGAAGTCAGCCAGCTTGCCCGGCGTCAACGTGCCCTTCGATGACTCTTCGAAGTACTGATAGGCGGCCCATTCGGTAATGGACTTCAGCGCGATGTACGGGCTGACGTGCTCGTCGGGGCTGACGTCTTCGACGCGGCCGATCCGGCGATTCACGGCGGCGTGCACGAACATCATCGCGCCCGCAAGAGGCGCCGTCGGAATCCGGTACGACTGAATGACGCCCAGCGTCTTCATGCGATCCAGCCCATCCTCCGGATCCATGGCCGTGGGAATCAGGACCGTCCGTCGATCGTTGTTGCCGTAGGTCGATCCCGCCCTGGCCACAGCGTCCATGAGAGCGCCGGCCGCCCGGCCGCCGTGGCACTCCGTCAGCACCTGCCAGTGGTGCTCGAAGGCGGTGCTGATCAGCGCTTCACGCTCGGCGGCGCTCGACATGGCATCGAGATTCAGCCGCACTCCGGCCACGCGGAAATGTCTGGAGTACGCGCGTGTCGTGAACGTGAGTTTCATGTACGGCAGCTCGGACGGGATCTCAGGATAGACGGCGAGATCGATCTTGATCCGATTCTGACCAGCAAGCTGCCGCCACATCTCGGTGTCCGCGCGGCTCGCCCGCCCGACGCGCGCGGTCGTGTAACCGAACTGCGTATAACGATCGACGCTGGCAAGCGCCGCGTCTTCGTCGGCGTTCGTGTCCCATGAGCCGCTGTCGGCATCGACGAACCCGGGCAGCAGCGTGTTGCCTTCGAGATCGATTTCGGTGGCGTCGCGGCCGGCGATTCTGCTTGCCTGCGCGCGCGATCCAGCGAAGGTGATCCGCCCGTCGTTGACGACCAGCGCCTCCACGTAATCGGGCTGCGCCCCTTCCATCGTCACGATGCGGCCGTTGACGTAAAGCGTGGAGGGTCTGCTGAGGCCCTCTGCCTGGGGCCGCGGCGTCTCGCATGCGCCAAGCGCGACTGCGGTGAGGGCAATCAGCATTGCGTGGCGGAGCGTCATGGGCAGGTCTCTCCCTTGGTGGCAAGCCGCGCTGCTGCAACTTCGAGTCCCGAATCGCGCGGACGGCACACGAACGCCATCGTCCACGCCTGCAGGTACTTGCGGAGTCCGCGCGAACGCGAGCATCGACGCGGTCCGCGACATCCCGTGGCAAAGGCGCGCGGTCACGCGGCCGACGTATCATCCAGTTGTGCGATCGATGCGGCCCCTGACCGTCGCGGCGATGTTCGTCGCCGCGCTTGCGTCGGTCCCGATTCGAGCGCTCACCGCTGTCGCGCAGGACTGGCGGCAGTTCCGCGGACCGACCGGTCAAGGCATTGCCGACGCGACGGGCCTCGCCACCGAGTGGGACGCCGTGAAGAACGTCGCGTGGAAAGTGACGGTGCCTGGCCGCGGCTGGTCATCGCCGATCCTCGCGCACGGCAAGGCCTGGCTGACGACCGCGGTCACCGATCGGCGCGACGTCTCGCTGCGATTGCTCTCGTTCGACATGGAGTCGGGCCGCGCCGCCGGTGACGTCGAGGTGTTCCGCATCCGGAACGCGGACCTGTTGAACGCCAAGAACAGCCACGCATCGCCGACGCCCATCGTCGACGACGAGCGCGTGTACGTGCACTTCGGATCGGAAGGCACCGCGGCGCTGACGCTCGACGGCACGATGCTGTGGAAAGCGCGCTACCAGTGCGAGACGCAGCACGGCAACGGCGGCTCGCCCGTCACGTACGCGGACCTCGTCATCTTCACCTGCGATGGATTCGACGCGGCGTTCGTCGTCGCGCTCGACGCGAAAACGGGCAAGGAGCGCTGGAAGGTGTCACGCCGGCAGCCGTGGTCGCAAGCCTATGCCACGCCGCTCGTGATTCGCGTCGGCGACGCCGATCAGCTCGTCAGTCCCGCCGCCAATTACGCGGCCGCGTACGAGCCGGCCACCGGACGCGAGATCTGGCGCGTGCGCTATGACGATGGCTTCTCGAACGTGCCGCGCCCGGTGTTCGGTCACGGGCTCGTGTACATCGCGACGGGTTTTCAGCAGCCGTCGCTGATTGCCGTGCGGCCCGACGCCAAGGGCGACGTCACGAAATCGATTGTCTGGCGCCTCGCGCGCGGCGTGCCGTTCACGCCGTCGCCCATCCTCTCGGGCGATCAGCTCTACATGGTCAGCGACACCGGCGTGCTCTCGTGCGTGGCCGCCGAGACCGGCGCCGTCCTGTGGCAGCAGCGCGTGCCTGGCAACTACTCGGCGTCGCCGGTGCTCGCCGGCGGCCTCATTTACCTGCCGTCGGAAGAGGGCGTGACGGTGGTGTTTCGTCCGGGCCCGTCGTTCCAGGCGGTGGCCGTCAACCAGCTCGACGAACCGATCCTTGCGTCGATGGCGGTCGCCGGCCAGTCGTTGTACATCCGGACCAGCGGCCATCTCTATCGCATTGCGAAGGCAGGGTCATAGATGTCATCCACTTCTCACGCGCCAATTGCCCGCCGGCGGTTCGGACGCTACGACGACATGGTGTCGATCATCGGCATCGGCGGGTATCACCTCGCCAATGTGAAGACGGTCACCGAATCCGTGCGCGTCGTGCACGAAGCCATCGACGCCGGCATCAACTTCATGGACAACGCGTGGGAATACCACGACGGCGAAAGCGAGCGGCGGATGGGCCGCGCAATTGCCGATCGCCGCGCGTCGGTGTTTCTGATGACGAAAGTCTGCACGCACGGCCGCGACCGGAAGGTGGCGATGCGGCAGCTCCACGAGTCGCTTCGTCGTCTGAAGACCGACTACCTCGATCTCTGGCAGATTCACGAGTGCGTATACGACAACGATCCCGAGCGTCACTTCGCCGCGGGCGGCGTCGTCGAGGCGCTGGAAGAGGCGAAGGCGCAGGGCAAAGTGCGGTACGTCGGCTTCACGGGACACAAGGATCCGGGGATTCACCTGCAGATGCTGGCGTCCGACTTCCCGTTCGACGCGTGTCAACTGCCGCTCAACGGATTCGATGCGCGGTTCCGCAGTTTTCAGGCGCGTGTCCTGCCGGAGCTGGCGCGACGCCGCATCGCGGCGATCGGAATGAAGAGCCTGGGCGGCGACGGACGCGCCATCAAGAAAAGGGCGGCGCGGGTGGATGACGCGTTGCGGTACGCGATGAGCTTGCCGGTGGCGACCACCGTGTCGGGCATCGATTCGCTCAAGGTGCTTCGACAGAACCTGAGAATCGCGCGCGACTTCCGGCCCATGAGCGACACCGAACGGCTGACGTACGAAGATCGTCTCGTGGATTCCGCTCGCGATGGCCGGTTCGAGCTGTACAAGACGAGCGCCGAACACGAAGGCGACGTCGGCCGCGCGCAGCACGGATTCCCGTCCCAGGACGAGATCGCGATGTAAGACCAGTACACTACCGTCCGTGCTTTCCTTGGTCGTTCCCGCCCACAACGAGGCGGCACTCATCGCACGGACGCTGGCAGCCATCCAGACGGCTGCGGTGGCCGCCGGTGAACCTTTCGAAGTCATCGTCGTCGACGACGCGTCGACGGATGGGACGGCCGACATTGCCGCCGCGTCCGGCGCGTCCGTTGTGAAAGTGGAGCTGCGGCAGATTGCGGCGGTGCGCAACGCCGGCGCCGATGCGGCCGCGGGCGAGATGCTCATCTTCGTGGATGCCGACACGATCGTCGATGCGGCCGTGATCTCGGCGGCGATTGCGGCCATGCGGAGCGGCGCCGTCGGCGGCGGCGCGGAGGTGCGCTTCGACGAACCGCTGCCGCGCTGGCTGAAGCGGACGCTGCCGATGTGGACCGCGATGTATCGCGCGCTGGGATACGCCGCCGGCTGTTTCGTGTTCAGCACGCGCGCGGCGTTCGAGGCCGTGGGCGGCTTCGACACGCGTGTGTACGCCGGCGAAGAGATCTATTTGAGCCGCGCCCTCAAGCGGCACGGCCGCTTCGTCATCCTCCGCACGCCGGTGATCTCGTCCGCGCGAAAAGCGCGCACGCACTCGGGCCGTGAAATCGCGGGGACGTTTCTGCGCATTGCCCTGTCGGGCTCGCGGGCACTACGCGATCGCCGGCGCCTCGACCTCTGGTACGGCGCGCGACGGACGGATGTGCCGCGCAGGTGATCGTGCTCAGGCTTCGACGGGCTGTTCGGTGATCGGTGCGAGGCGACGCATCGGCTGCTTCCGGCCGTAGGTCAATGAACGCCAGACCCATTCGAGCGGTCCGAACCGGTAATGGCGGAGCCACCACGTGCTGAACGCCGCCTCGAGAGTAAACAACGTCAGCGCCATCATCAGACCGTACAGCGGGCGGACTTTGCCGAGTCCGAGGGCGTAGCCGGAAAACAGCAGATCGATGGCCGCGATCTGCACGACGTAATTGGTGAGCGCCATCCGCCCAGCACTCGCAAAGACGTTCAATCGGGGCACCAGGCCGGGCCGGTACGCCATCAGCAGCAGCGCGCAGCTCACGTAGGTGAACGTCAGCCACTGATCGCGAACCAGCCCGTAGATCGATCCAATGTCCAGCGGGTCCAGCACCCAGTTGGCGACGGCCCACGACGCGACGCCGAAGATCGCGAACAAGATGAGGCCTTTGCGGTGGCCCTTCACGTCCTCGAAGACGCGGTGCCGGATCATCAGCAGACCGGTGATGAACAGCACCATCGTATTGGCCGGCATCAGGCACCACGCCTGTCTGTAAAACCACGCCATGTGGTGGAGCCGCGCGCCAAGCAGGACAAGGTAGTTACCTTGTGCCTGGGCGGCGTCGAGGGCGCCGTAGATGCCACGGGCCTCCGCAACCTTCGCGGCGTAGAACGCGTCGACGCCGGCATTCCCGCTCGTCCCGGTGAGGTACAGCCTGATCACCAGGTTGTAGAGCACGACGGACGTTGCGGAGAAGACCAGGGCGAACACCAGGTTGCGATCGGACCAGTTGCGGATGAACAGCAGCGCGACGCCCCACGTCGCATAGCCGAGCAGGACATTGAATCCAAAGAAGGCGTGCGCGCAGAAACCCATCACGAACAGTACGGCCAGCCGGCGGAGGTAGAAGGGCGTAATCGACAGCCCTCGGGTTTCCATGCGCATGAACTGCAGCGCGAAGCCCGCGCCAAAAAGCATCGCGAATGTTCCGTGTGACTTGGTCTCGACCATCCGCCAGATCAGCGTGCGGATGACGTCCTCGAAGCCGCCGGGTTCGGTGGAGTGATCGTGGAAATGCACCACGATCATCCCCAGCAACGCGATACCGCGGAGGATGTCGAGCGATGTGATTCGCCCGGCCGGTTCGGCGGCGGGCGAGGCAACCAGGGGCTGGTCTGCCATCGGCGCGCGCCTACTCTGGGCGACGCGCCGCGGTCCTGTCAACGTCAATCCCGGACGCCGCCGGGACGGCGGCGAGGTCAGGCGAGGTCAAGGGTCAGAGGTCAGAGGTCAGAGGTACGGAACCTGATTCTTGTCATCTCTTTTTGATGGCAAGGATCAGGCTCCGTACCTCTGACCTGTGACCTCTGACCTTTGACCTGACAAGCTCACTTCTTGGGCTTCACGGGGTACTTGGTGAAGAGCTCGGCGACGGCCTGGTCGATGGCCGGGCCCGCCGTGGCAGGAGTCGCGTCGATCGGCTTGTCGAGCCGCAGCTGCAACAGCCGCGTCCGATCCTTCGGATCGAGCACGAGCAGATAGACCGTGCCGACGGAGGACTGGGTCTGCGGGCCAGTCGCGTTGGGCTTCTGGACGTTCACGTCTGTGCGGCGAATGGCTCCGTAGCCCACCAGCACGTCGCCGGGCCCCGGCGCCACCTTCGTCATGCCGATCGCCGCGAACTGCGCGTCGATCGCCGCCACGATACGCTCGTCCACGGTCTTGTCCGCCGCGGGCTGGCCCGTCGTCCACGAGTAGGACTTGAACTTCGTGAAATCGACCTTCTTCTGGTTCACGACCGTCACGCCGTACTTGGTCGACTGGGCCGACAGAACGGCAACGGTCAGGAACACCATGAGTCCAACGCCAAACCGCTTCATAGCCTCGCTCCTTGGTTCATCGCGGCGGATACTTCTTCAGCAGGTCACGGACCGCTTCGCGCAGCGCGGCCTCGCGCTTCTTCTCGTCGACGACGATGTCGAGCTGCGCACGAGCCACGCCGCGCCAGACGACCTGTTCCTTCGTACTGAGATCGAGCACCAGCGAGCCGCTGTTCATCATCTTCAGCGACTGCGTCGCCGGAGGACCGATGGGGACGTGCCAGTCCTCAACCGGCCATAGCGGCACGAACTGCCCCATCGTCTGAGCCGACATCGTGTTCGTGAGCAGCAGGTAGTACGTCACGAACAGATCGGCGCTGAAGGTGCCCTCCGTCAGGCCGCGCTTGACGATCTCCGTGTTCACGGCATCGACGATGATGGGCTCCGCACGCTGACGCGCTTCCTCGGCATTGTCGTCCTTCGTGCGCGCCATCTTGACGTCGCCGCGTCCCTTGGGGTTCCACGCCCACGTGCGCATCGGCTTGAAGTTGAACTGCTTGTCGTACTCGACCTGCACTTTCATCCGCGCGAAGACGAGCCCCTGCGCGATCACGACAATGGCAACGCACGCGATGGAGCGCGACAGCATTCGTCAACCTCGTTCGTCCGGGCCTCGTCGCGCCGCTCACGACATGTCGTGACCGGGCAGACGTCTCCCCTGCGTTTTGCGGCCGGATTCGACAATCGCCCGGCCGGCTGCCTTATTGGAGGCACAGGTGGTACCAGGGCATCTGGCTTGCTCACGGCTCACGGCGCACGGCTGACGGCTTCGGGCTGACGGCGCACGGCTCACGCGGTGGCTAAGAGCCCGGTCATCGCCCGACCCGCGCGGCGAGTCTCGGACCGGTCCGACTCGGCGGGACGTGAGGGCGCAGGGGGAAATCGCGCCGGAAGCAGCGCGGATTTCCGAGGGCCGACCTTCGCGCAGGCGGGCCAGGATTTCGCGCGTTGCTCTCCCACGCGCGAAATCCGTGGCCCGCCGCAGCGAAGCG
>Ga0111538_10006525_pt1 | contig 15777 bp, 10 predicted proteins | sample SoiMethybrSBSTD1_FD_79669 | JGI IMG/M metagenome (GOLD analysis project Ga0111538, IMG submission 79669) | Bulk soil microbial communities from a Populus tree surrounding site in Tennessee, USA - Soil MetaG P. TD hybrid SBSTD1 (version 2)... | ecosystem: Environmental > Terrestrial > Soil >...
GCTTACTCAGTTCTAATACAAGTTGCGGGAATTCTTCTACACAGTTACAGGCTCCAAATGTTGGGGATGGAAAGTTTTGGGGAATATGGGGACTCGCTAGTGATGACTCTGCTATATATACTGTAGATGTGCTTAATAACAGGATTCAAAAGTTTGACCGGAATGGTCTCTTCATGAACAAATGGGGTAGTGAAGGGATGGGAAATGGGCAATTCAACCATCCCTCAGGAATCGCCGCTGACTTACAATATGTATATGTTGTTGACCATAGTAACAGAATACAGATTTTTAATAAGGAAGGACAATATGTTAATTCATTAGGGGGAAGTGGATCTCTTCCCGGTCAACTTAACCGGCCTGAAGACATTGATGTAGATACAAGTGGTCATATTTATGTGGCAGATAGCGGGAACCATAGAATAGAGGTATTTAATCCAAACAATACTACAGGAATAGTTTGGGGCTCTCAAGGGACGGGTAAAGGCCAATTTGATTATCCTCAAGGGATAGCAGTCCCTGCACCTGGTCATGTGTATGTAGCCGACTCACATAACAATCGTATCCAATATTTTCAATTGTTAAATAACTGCCCACAGGGCACATCTACTGTCACTGCTGGAGTATGTTTTGTAAAAGAGTGGGGAAAACGCGGTACTGCTGATGGCCAATTTGATCGTCCTGCAGACGTCACTGTATCTGACGGAATAGTGTATGTAGTTGACGCTAATAACAATCGCATCCAAGTGTTCACTAAAGAAGGAACATTTATCAAAAAATTTGGCTCCGAATGTCTTATCAAAACCGGGTTAGAGCCTTCCAAAGGCTGCAAGAAACCAGCCACTAATGGTCCATTAGAACTAGGCGAGCTAGGTGATGGTCAGTTCAAGTATCCCGCTGGCATTACCGTACGATCTAATACTGTATTTGTGGCGGATAACTTTAATGATCGTATTCAAGCATTTAATGTTGAGATAGGTCCACCACCAACTAGTCAGATGCAAACCCTTGCGGGACAGATACAAGCCAATGCAGGTCAAACAAAGACTGTCAATGCTGGAGAAACAGTGACACTAGATGGCGGAAACAGTCATCCTAATGATGGTTCATTACAATATATTTGGAGACAAGTTGGCGGTGACCGCAGAGTAGATCTAGCGGATTCAAATTCAGCAAAAGCCAGATTTGAAGCTCCTACAGTGACCAAAGATTCTACATATGATTTTGAGTTGAGTGTGATGGGAACCAATAATCAGATCTCTAAGGATAGGGTTAGTGTAAATGTAGCTGCTAATCAGCAGGAGCAAAATCAAAATCAAAATCCAAAAGCTAATGCAGGAGGTGATAAGAGCGTTACCGAATCAGGTTCGGTGCAATTAGACGGAAGTGGAAGCTCCGATAATGAAGGAAATATACAGTCTTACGATTGGCAATCGAACGGATGTGATAACAACCAGCCCAAGGGAAACATAAATAATTCTGACAATCCAGTGGCTACTTTCGTTGCTCCACAGATTGATTCTGCTTCATCAGTTTGTACAGTAGAATTGACAGTAACGGATAGCCAAGGTGCGACGGATAAAGATAGCATAGAGATTACAGTAAATCAAGAACCGAATCAAGGTCCATGATCCACATCAAATCAGTGTGTTGAAAAGCTAGTTATGTTCCATGCCATAGGCTATAATTTACAATAAATAGTTGTAATTTAACGTATGAATCTTGTATTAAATGACATCAAATATTTCAATTTTTAGAATAGATGTAAAAGATTAAATCCTAGTATAGAAATTCATTTTTTATGAATCAGAGCAAATTTGTCAAGAGTTTCTTTTTTTTGACTCCAAATGCTGTTTTGCCAATTATATTATCACTGGGGGCTTTGTCAGCAACTTATTCAGTGCTTCTGCCAGATCCACAACAGGCGTTCGCTCAGGAAGAAAGTATTTCGGTTAATGGTGGAGGAAAAACTGTAATACAACAGGGTTATGCAACATCATCACCGGATCCACTACCCGGTCACGAAGCACATCAGAGTGTTACAATATTGAAACTCACACCGAAAAATGATGTCTATTCAGGCAGAGTCACATTCACCGCAACTCAGCCAGTCGAAGTACAAATACTGCATAGAGATATGAATAGTTCGGGACCTCTAAATATACCAGAAAATTTTGGAAGGTTTGCAGTATTGGATTTACCAGGTGGTAAGGGTCAAGTTACGATAACAAATGTCGTACCTAAGTTTACCGAAGGTGCAACTGGAGATACGTTTGCCGCATCTGTTCCTTTCTCTGGGAATGCCGTAGCTCTACACAATTTAGAAGGGAAGCAGTTTGCTGCAACATATACTGTAACCGCTGACATATTAGGACCAGCTGAAAGGTTAGATGATATTCAAGCGCCAGGAGAGTCAGAGCCAGAAGGTGCAGAGACAGAAGAGTCAGAAGAACAACCATAGAGAGGATTTTATGAATAAGATAATTTTCGACTGGTTGATCCCTTATTCGCCTGACTACAAGATCCAGTTGATGGGGCATAGGCCGAAAAAGTGTTCTTAAAACAGCAACAGAGGATTAGAACAAAATTTAAACTTCAATACCCGATAAAAGCGATAGAGATATCTTTAACCTCTTTCAATTAATGATTAAAATTGAATGAAAAGAACCTCAATCAATGTTTATTGGGTATATCCATTATATTCATCCTAAGTGGTCTTCTTATCTCATTTTCGAGCTATGCTCACATTGAGCAATTGATAGGTGAATATTTATTTACACCGGCGTTTGCAGATCAAAGCTGGGCTCAGAAAATTTATGACAGTACAAACCCTGATGATTACATGTATGTCTCAACGGAGCCTGACGATAAAGACGATACTGAGTTTAATTGTAGTAAGATATTAGAAACGTGCGAGCCAACCGATCAAACAAATACTTCGGATACAAAAGTTGAAAATAAAGAATCTGATGAAATAGCCAAAAAATACTTTGAACAAGACCGTTCTACTACTCCCGTAACTCCTCCTACTACTCCTGTAGTTCCTCCGACTACTGCATTGAATGTAAGCGAACCCGGATTGACCGAAATGAATGAGACGGTTACCACAGAAGCTGACTTTCAGCCATACGAAAATCCAACACTAGGTGTTAAGGTATCTTATCCAACCCAATGGAATCAAACGGAAAACCAGACCAATCGCTATTCTATAGTTACGTTTGTTTCACCTGAACAAAATGGCGAAGCCTCGGTTCAGGAAAAGTTCCTATTAAGAATAAACAACGAGCCTACTAATATGACTTTAGATGAGTATACTAAAAACATAAATGAAAGTGTTCAAAACAATAGTAACTTCCAGATTACTAATACCAATTCTACAGTACTTGCCAATAATCCGGCATCTAGTGTTACAGGCATACTGAAGGAAGGCGATAAGAACCTGCAAGTTTTCGATGAATGGACTATAAAGGACGGTAAAGTATACAGAATAGTATTTTACTCTGACCCAGGAAAAGCAGATAGTTTTGAACCACTAATACAAAAGATCCGTGAGTCCTTCAGTATAACCAAATAGTAATCATCTAGTTTAATAACATAATCAAGTACCAGAAGCTGCTTAAGACCTTTTTTTTACTAAATCTTTGCATATTACATTATCCATTATCAGATTTGCGTTGTTTAAAATAATGTGTAAGATATTGCCAGAGTATGCGTTTGAGGATCAAATATCTATAATTAGTAAAGTTGGTTTTATGATTTTTTACGTACTAAAATATTAATGAAATCATTAATCCACAGAATTATCAAAACAACAAATTTGAGATACTATAAATAACTAACTGTGATTGAACGAGAATAATAGTTATCCTGTTGCCGGAATGTTGAAAAGTAACATTCCGATGTTAAAATAATTAAAAAGTGAAACGAAATATTGTAGATCTACAAGTATCTAGGATGGAGGAGTTTTAGTGCCTTCCTTCTCTGTTTAATAAGAATATCTATCTGTGTCACAAGCATGTTTTTATGTTGTCTCAGCACTTCATTCAGTATCCATTTTTCGTCATCATTTTGTATGAGAGAAATTAATTTCCTGACAGCGTTCTTTAATGCAATTATTGCCTTGTCGATTGATCTTAATAGTACATATTGGTCCTCAACAGGATAATGTGTTTGAAAGTCGATTTCTGATTCGATATATGTGTCAATATTATCGTCATCATAGGTCGAATTTTTATTCACCATTTGACGAACCTGTTTGGAAGATAAATGATGGTCATGAACAAGTACAGCCAACTGTTGTTGTTTTTGTTTATCTTTTATAGTAAGCAATTCTTCGGCAGTAGAAATTTCTATTTCTGATTCTGAAATCAATCTTAGAACTTCTGCCGGCAGTTCAAGTAATCTCATTCGTTTGCTGACATAACTCGGACTCTTAGACAACTTTTTTGCCAAATCCGAAACGCTACCCCAGCCAAAGTCAGTGACGTACTTCTTGAAAGCAGTACACTCTTGCAAGACTGTGAGACTATGTCTTTGAATATTTTCAACCAACGAAATTTCAAACGCAGTTTTACTATCGAGCTCGACAATATTGCATGGTATCTTTTTCCAACCTAATTTGCGACAGGCATGATATCTTCGTACTCCTGCAATTATTTCGTAATGGTCATCAACTGTTCTAACCACGATATGTTGCAATAGACCGATATTTCCGACCGAGTCAATTAAGCTTTGAATGTCATTTGTCTCATTCCGAAGATTGTTGGGTGATAAAACTATATCTCGTATGTCTATCTCTTCGGAAAAGCTTGATAATTTAGTCAAATATTTGGATGACATTTAAACTGTTACTAATTCTAATTTATAGAAGATATAAGTAACTAATATTGGTTGTAGATATATCATAATTCAATTAGATATATAATTACAAGTTAGCGAAATCTAGATTGGAGATTAGATTGGGTAATAGAAATAATAGAATCATAATAGTTCACGAATCCTGTAGCCTAAGGCTAGGATTATACACATTAATGAAACGAATTTTTCGGCGCCGAAAATATTATTTATAGTTAATATTGAATAGCGTTGATTTTAGTAGGCTACTGGGTGAGCCTATCCCTTAAAGGGTATAGCCTTACATGTATCAAGAACCCGAGTATAGATCTCCTACCAGTTCAGTAAATTGGCTATTGATAGAATTATTTCTGACGATAATTTAGAAGATACAACATGGTAGTTGCTTTATTCGGTAACTCGGATGTTTATATAGAACGGGATAATTATGACTGAACAGGATGATGAACAAAAGTTTCATTTTAGCTTTTTTTCTAGCTGGAACAATCTTGTTCGGAATTTTAAGCAGTAGTTTTTCAAATTGGATGTGGGAATCTATACAATTGGTGGACGCTCAAGTGGAATCCAACCCTGATCCAGAAGCTGCCATACAGGAGGCTTATGACGCTCTAGTGGCTGCGGGCATAAAGGGTACTCCAGGTCGCTTAACTAGCACGGGTGAGGGTTTTGCACAGACGTACAATGGTCCAACCGGTAAAATAGCATTTATCATCTTCTGGACACCTGACACAGGGGCTCATGCCGTACAAGGCCCTATCATGCAAGTCTACAAGTCTGAAGGATGGTATCTATCAGAATTAGGATATCCTGTTTCTGATGAACAGGACTTGGACGGAGTTCCTGGTGCAAGATACAGTGAATTCGAAAATGGAGTTATTGCCATGTTAAAGGGAAAAGATGCTCAGGCCTTTCCTACGGTGGAGGAGGCGATTGCAGGGTTGGCGATGAGTGCCAAAGCGGTAGGTGGGCAAGGAGCAAGTACACAGCCAGGCACCGGACAGGGGCAAGCCCAAGGTCCTCCTACTAAGCCGGCCGTCCCGGTAGTACATAAGGAGAAGAGATTTGAAGTGACATTTTATGCTGTAAACCCAGTTCAGTGTCATGATGTAGATTGTACCAATGATCAAGTCCCTGACGATGACTGCAGCAAAATGGATATGTATTTTTCCGTAAACGGAAAAATGGGTGTCCTAATGAGCTCTGCTTGTATGCCCGGTGGACTAGCTTACCGCGATAATCCTACCAAGTGGTTTGCATTGCATCCCAGTCTTACTAATAAATATAGGGAAATTCAAGCGCCTACGGCATTGTTCAATAATGTTCAAGCTAACCAGCTTGGTCCTTTTACAGTAACAGTTGCAGTACCTGATAACGGTCAGTTTACAATACAGACAGGTGGGAGAGAACGAGATACAGCTGGTGACCGCGATCCTTCCCCATTGTTTGATATGGTGAAAACTTCTAATACTAAAATGCAAGACTATATTAGAAATAAGTACATTCCGACGCATCCAGAAGCTGTGGATCAAAAAGGTAACATTGACTATGATATGGCCTATTATGATATAGTGACTGGGGCTGAGCTTATGAATAAAATTGCAAAGAATCCTGCTAAAGCTGCAGCTGAATTCGGAAATGAAGCCAAAAATTTGCTCCCTGAATTAGCTGGTCTATCGAGGGGAGAGGTAAATAAATACTTAGCAGGAGTAGATGTCATCCAGAACGTTATTCAAAGCCCAGAAAAAGCGGTAAAACAATATGGGCAAGAAGCAATTAAAGCAGCAATTTCAGAGGTCGGAGACCAAATTCCTGGCCCTGTCGGATCGTTCGTGAGCGCTCTAGATGTTACTAAGCTAATAAATGAGCCTGGTCAATATCTTAAGGAAACGGCAAAAGATTTGGCTGTTGAGATCGCTGTAGCTTACGGTGCACAGTCTATTCCAGGACTCGGACAAGCCTACGCAATTGGCTACGCTCTCTACAAAGTGTTTGATTTCATTACGAGTATAAAAAACCCGGATGATGGTATAGGAATAATTTCTGAAACGTGTTCTGCCAAAAATAATTTCTGTGTTGGAACACATGCATATAAATCCAAGTCTAATGGGATAGATGCTGATTCAGCAGGTGACTTTTGGATGGCCATTAATGTGAAGCAAATTTAGATCTTGCATCCCCTATTATTCTCATATTCCCTAGACCGCAGTACTTAATGACACATGTTGCATTTAAATTGGAGTAGCGGTGGTGATGTTTAATATCGCATTTGTTACCATTGAAATACACTTGCCGATCTCATCACAAGTCACTCCTAGTCTAGTTAGCTAGTTACAATAATTCAAACCTTTGACTAACAATTGGACACAACTTTTATTATTAATCCTAAAATCAGATTAGTGACATTTCTGCAATTGAACCCTCCGAGCCCGTTTACGATACGGGTTCAAATACTTGAGTGAGCATAGATGGATGCGCAACACGAATTAATAATGCCAGTTAAACTTCAAATCGCCATAAATAATATTTCAAGAAAGATTCCTAATCCAAATAACGCTAGTATTGTCAATAACTATTTGAATTTATTGATAGATGTAAAAGGATGGAATGATCTAAGGCGACATCAGAGTCGTTTGGTCTATAGAGAATGGTATCATAGTAAGTAAACCGGTAGCAAAATAGAGTAAAATAGTATCATTTGTTACTAGCAATGTCAACAAATTAAGAATTATTCATGGTTTATAATGTCAAATGGAAGCGGAACTATGAATCTGGAATATTGTTTGTAGGTTATCTTTTAGGCAAAAATGAAATTTGTTCGCAAAGAGAACTCCAAGTTTTAGCATCAACATTTCCGTCAACAGACAAATCAAAATCTTTTTGATACGCCATTACCGAATTTTTGGTATTTAGACCAAATTTTCCATCAATTTTTCCTGTGCCCAGTAAATCACCATACCCCAAGTCAGTCAAATATGTCTGCAATTCTATCACTTTATCCCCTTTTGTATTTATTTGCAAGGTGACAGAATTAGGATCACATTTATACTGTTGCGATTGATAAAGAGGTTCCGGTTCAGAGATACTGGAATCCGGTATCCCATCACCGTTAGTGTCTACAGAAACAGAATCTGTTTTCGGTTCAGAGATACTGGAATCCGGTATCCCATCACCGTTAGTGTCTGCTGCATCAGGTACGACTTCCTTATGCAAAGAAGTCCAGGGGCATCCCGATAAAGCATCGATGGGTTTTTCAACCCAAGCATCAAATAGGCTTTTAGCTCCGGAAGGACCTTGGGATGAATCTAGTAAACTTACCAATCTACACCATTCATGATAGGTTTGTGATACTGCCAAAGATTTAGCTTTAAGAAAAATCTCAGAATATTTGGCTCGATCACCAGCATAATAACGTGGAGTAGGACCGTCTTTGTTTAATTGATCATGATTCCATCCTTCTAGTTTATCAGGACATAAATCAAAAAGTTTTCCTAATCCTAATGCTTTATCATCTCGTCCATGTGTAAATAGTCCGGGTTTCGCACCTTGATAATAGGGACTGGTAATTTTCGGCACTATGCCGTCAGTCATGGACCATCGATCTGGTAAATTACCTTCTAGAATAACTAGATCACCTGACCTACCGAACCACCCTTCAAAGATATCACCCCAATACGACCATCCATTTTCTACTATACCATTCTTTCCTATTTCAACCCAATTTGAGTGTGAGTAAAAATCCTGAACTGGATGAAGTAATTCTCCAAAAGTCCATGCGCCTCGGGTTGGACTTATTTTAATATTCACTAGAGTTTTATACTTAGAATCAATATTGGCGACAGATTCATCAAACATACATGCGTCAAAGTGATTCTCACCCTTATAACCGGCGGTTGAAAAATCTGTCAAACGCTCGTCTTGGCTCAAAACACCCTTCACGATTTGATCTACAATATCTGATTTCAAAAAGGGAAGAGCACTTCTAGTAATTTCATCATGTTGTTCTAACCAAAATCCCCATAAATTATTCGGGGAAATATACAGTAGCAAGAATATAAGCAATATTAAAAAAATATGCAAGATCATGCACACTATATTCTTGACAATTATTTATAAGGTTATTTTGAAAGAATCATATCGAAATCGAATTTCCACTATAATGGTTAATCAATAAATTATACCCTTATTAAATTCCTACGCAGACTAGGATTTAGTACAGCAGCGGTTGCAACTGGAAAAGATTCTCAGATAGTCAGAAACAATCCTGACCGAAGTAGGGCTACGGCTGGTGTTACCGTTAGAAGAATCAACAAGGCTAAAGTAGTTGCGGACAAATTCATGATTATGGCATAACCCACTGTAGACATTAATAGCAGACCTATGTTTTTACTATATGACATAAGCCTGCTGTGCTAGCACATGCGACAAGAAGAAGATTACATTCTTCCCAATACTTGAAAATTACAATTGGTTAATAATTATGGTAATTTACCTTATATCATACACGTACTACATTTATGACATCATTCTAAGGAATGAATAATACATGTTAGTGTACTAGAACTGCAGGATGTAAATCTTGAGGTAGGTAGTATGATAGTCTAAATCACACTTTTTCGGCGCCGAAAAAAATATCACAATGAGTGGATAATGAAAACCGGTTCTTAAATAAGAGATTTCAGAAAATCTCTGCAATTTTCAACTATAAATTTTTTGTATTTACTATTTCAATATTGTCTTATTAATATTATTGGATAAAATTAATTTCAAATCAGTACTTATCATTAGTAAAATTAATTCATAGTTTGTTTCGGTCCAAAAAAAATAATGAAATCATTAATACTACAATTGTCAATCACTAGAATTGAGATACTTCTAGGAATTGATACGAGACTGCATGAGTCCAGTCGATATCGGGTGCAATAGCTCTTATTGTTGAGGGAATTGACACCGATGGTGAGGATTGGAAACCCCCGACACTTCCTCATAATGTTCACGCTGCCCTATGGGCAGCTGCTGCAATATCGACAGAGATAAGTGGATTTGTAAACCCAATTAACGCCATCGCCTTTCTTGCTGAACTTATGACTTATGGAGGAGACATAGTGAGTTGGATTGCATCTCTTGACGAGAACGATAAATTAGGAACCATACATAAAATATATAGAAGTCCTAAATATCAATCAGGAGTTGTTAACACCCCATCTAGTACGCGTGATTATGAACTGCAATACTCTATCAAGGCGCTTTCGCCGCAGGAGGCATACTATTCATCTGCCGAAGATTGCAAGCCACCCATCGTAGGAATCTATTGCGGTAAAGGAAATAAACAATAACCTTGACAAGTTAGAACTGACGAGATAACTTCCCCCAATTTATTGTGTCTGACATATAATCAATCTTTTCAAGGGACTCAATAGGTCAATAATAAAATGACGTAGCAAGATATTAGAACAAAGATACCTTTCTGACGAGCTCGTTACAAGTCATGCCCGGTCCTCTTAACTAGTAGATACAATTTTTGACTATAATTGGATTCAATCAAACTTATAGCATTTAATTAAATTTTTGATATAGAATAGCTAATCACTATGAAATATCCCTATGCAATATACCTCTTAAATCACGTTCCTCGTAAAAATAAATATTTTTTTTGTATTTGATCTTTTGTTCTATAAGTAAATCTACTTGATCATTTAACATGTTCTTAAGTTGCATCATGATGTTATAGAGAATCCAATTGTCTTCAACTATTTCAATTACCGTTGACAGCTTATTGATTGATATCCTTAATGCAGTTATAGCCATTCAAAGGATTTACAGAGACGGTCGTAGTCATCTATGTTTTTAAATTGAGTAAAGGAATCCGAACAATGTTAATAAAAGTCGTGTATTGGACATGTTATAACGCTTTCCTAAAGTTTTTGTCCTAGAATAGAGGACCAAAATCAACAGCAGTTTTCCGGGTCCCTGGATGGCGGTACTCTAACACGCTCTTGTGGTGTCAGTTGAGCGCCAAATATGCATTGCAAAAAATCCGTAGGCGTCGGGGTTATTCATTCTGTTGGCAGTAGTTTCTCCAGCAGGAGGTGCCGTATTGCCAAGAGGATATGAAATTGGTAACGGACCATTAGTGCCATCAGGATTCAGGTCGGGGTCCTGGCCGCGGTAGGGCTCATGCATTTCTCCGGCGAGTAGGGTGTTGATGCCTTCATCGTGAGCACCTTCGTGGATAAGTATAAGGGCTCTACAATTTATATCCAGGTGTGGATCGAAAAAAGCACGACAAATATGAATTAGATCATCGTTCCAATCACGTGTGATACCAGCCCATGCGGCTTGCCAGTCTACCTGACAGATATTTGACGTATTACAGATATAGTTTTTGACTGCTAGAGTGGCCCTAATGTCCCGATAATGGTCATTAATCACAGCGCGTTCCGCATCAGTTGGTGTTACAAAGTGTCTGTCCAATGCTATGTCAACTGTAGAACCTATAACCGGAGGCGTCGACAGTGCGTCTATAGCTGCACCGACAAATTTAATTGCTCGCTGCCTTGCATTTTCCATTTTGAGATTGGCATTCGGGTCGAGTGTTATAGCCGGCGTACAATCACGATATGTTGGTACAGCCGGTACAGCCGGTCCCTGAGCAAAGGACCTAACCTGAACATCGGTCAAGAAAAACAAAATTGCAATTAAGCTTAATACGATCCAAGTTTTACTATGGTTCATTTTATGGTATCGATTTTATTTGATACTATATAAAGTTTAATTGATTGATATCTATTCATGATAATTATAGTTTTATCAAATGATTTATACAGTCTTCGTAGTGATCAAAACTTGTAATTGGGGAAATAGAATCGATATTGACTTTCTGAGTGTGAATTCCTTTGACTAATTGCATACTGTTCTTGATGATAAATGCTTATCATGTATTATTTTTGTTAGCATGTCCCTCTTCGATTGGATTTAATGAATGTCTGTGTACATTTTCTATGAGCGAAGCTTCAAAGGCTGCTCTTTCATCTAAATCAACTACATGACAACGAATTTTTTAGTCCTAGCTGTCTACACGCTTCAAATCTTCGATTTCCGGCAATTATTTCAAAGCTTGCATTACATGTTCTAACTATGATTGGTTGTAGAAGACCAATGCGTTTAATGGAACGGACCAATTCATCCAGTTTTTCCGCCACAGAGCGAAGTATATGAGATGAAGGCAAAATGTTACTGTTACAAATATCGATGTCTTCTATTGAGCCAACTAATTTGTGCAACAAAACTCTAGCGTTGAAACTTTACTTAATAATTACTCATCATCTGATCAGTACATCTCTGATCATTCTGAGTTTACGTAGCGATAATTCGCTGTGTGTTATTTGTCTAGTTCCATTTTGGCCTTGCTCCAGGCATCTTCACGCCATTTGAAAACAGTATCCATACCTAATCCAAAATATTTAGCTCCTATACCAAGACCCAGTTGCCCTGTTTCTATTGAAGGACTAAAAGGCGCCTTTGTATTCATTACCCGAGAAATTTCTGTAAACATGGTTGCCTGGCTTTCTGGGAAGATCTTCAGGGCAGCAGGACTAAAAAAAGATGAGCGAAAATATTCCAGAGGGGGAGGACTAGCTGGACAGTATTTGTTCGTGAAGCTCTTGTAGGCAAGAACAAAAGCCTGGGGCATATCGCCCTGTATATGAGCAACTACTGCGGTTGTTATACTGTTCTCTGCGCCTGATAAAGTGATTTTTCCATTTCCTGACGATTTAAAGTGTTGCATCCAAGGCGTTGAGACCTTTGATGTATCACGATTTAGATAGCTGTCAACATCCTTTTTGTAAAGTCCAAAAAACACGGGAATGAAATGGGCCACCATGGCAGGATGCTCAACGGTTTTTATCTTTTCTATTTCTAAGAACGTGGTATACTCATATAACTTTGCAAACCAGTATAAATTACTGGTAGGAAATTTCTTGATCTGCCCATTCGCCATTTGCAGTTTTATGAAATTCTCTGAGTTTTTAAAGGCTTCATCTAATGTCTTTCGAGCGCCCTTAATTTCCTCGGCCAAGTTGCCTTCACATGACAGATCTGATTCATCAGGAATACATACATTGGCTGATTGTTCTTCCGCAGTACATACGTTATCTGAGCTTGATGAAGGATCTTCAGGAGCACATACATTGGCTGATTGTTCTTCCGCAGTACATACGTTATCTGAGCTTGATGAAGAAGGAGGCGTCTGCCCATACACTTGACGTGCAGGCATAGTTGATGATCCTATTCCAGAGACTAAGGTAATAAAAAAGAAAATTAATAAGATTAATTTGGAATTTCTTGTTAGTCTAAAGGTCCTTTTTGCTCTTCCAATAATGCGCTGATCTGATGACGCGAACCTTGGCCATCTGTACCTTGCCGGTAGAACTTTTTCTGACACAGAGGCAAATTCAGGAATCAACTATATATGGTTATGTACATAGTGATTAAGATTTTTTCAATTCAAGGAATTTTGTGTTATACCACGATGTAACAGAGAAGTTGCTACATGTAGCAATCCCTACAAGTATCAATAAAAAGTACGGTAATACGCAGACGGTATGAAAAATGCTAATTATAGAGGTTTGGGTGTATCTGGACCTTGAGTGACTCCAGAACTAGAATCCGGTATCACATCACCATTAGTGTCTACTGCATCAGGGACAACATCCTTATGCCAAGGAGACGCGGGGCATCCCGATAAAGCATAGACGGGTTTTTCAACCCAAGCATCAAATAGTTTTTTTAACGGACAACATCCTTATGCCAAGGAGACGCGGGGCATCCCGATAAAGCATCGACGGGTTTTTCAACCCAAGCATTAAATAGTTTTTTAACTACAGGAGCACCCCCGTATAACTCTACTAAATTTAACAATCTACACCATTCATGAGCAGTTTGTGATACTGCCAAAGATTTAGCTTTAATATGAAACTCAGAATATCTACTTCGATCGCCGGCATATTCACGTGGTGTAGGGCCATCCTTGTTTAGTTCTACATGGTTCCAGTCTTGTGTTTCATCAGGACAATCATCACCAAGTCTATAAAATTCTCGTCCATGTGAAAACAATCCTTTTTTTGGATCTTGAAAAGAAGGACTGGTAATTTGCGGCACTATATCCGAAGTCATGGACCATCCCTTCGGTAAATCACCTTGTACAACCAATACGTCATTAGCTGACGTAAGCGGATGCCATCTCCAAAAACTCCACCAACTCCGCCATCCATTTTCAACTATACGATCTTTTCCTATTTCAACCCAATTTGTGTGTGAATAAAAATCTTGAACTGGATGAAGCAATTCTCCAAAACTATATGCAAAGAGAGCAAAGTGTCCTCTAGTTGGACTCTTTTTAACTAGAAATTCATACTTATCATTAATGTTGATGACAGATTCCATAAACATACACGCGTCAAAGTGAATCTCACCCTTAAGTCCAGCAGTTGAAAAATCTGTCAAACCCTCATCTTGGCTCAATATGCCCTTCACGACTTGACCTAGAGCAGCTGATTTCAAAAACGGTAATGCACTTCTAGTAATTTCATCATGTTGTTTATTTCCAAATCCCCATGAATTATTCAAAGGGGTATAAAGAAGCGAGAATATAAGCGATATTAAAAAAACATGCAAAATCATAGCCTAGACTGTTGACAATCATTTATAAGGTTTTATTCAATGAATATTTTGTAATAAAAGTCGCCTATCCCTTGAAAATGATTGTTTCTCTTCCATTTCTACAATATAAACAAGTTCAGTTGATACAACTCAGATACATCTGAGAAATTTACTCGAATTTGCACGTGCCGGCAAATTCAAAAAATAGTTGTATCTGTCCATACACTTGAAGTGCAGACATAGTTGATGATTCTATTCCAGAGACTAAGGTAATAAAAAAGAAAATTGATAAAATTATTCTCGAGTTTCTTCCTAGTCTAGAGTCCCTTTTTCTTCTAATGTAATACCTATCTGATGATGAACAGAATGACCACGTAGACATTTTTGGCAATGCCTTTTCTAGCATAGAAGCAAATTAGGAACCTATTATTTATTGTTATTAGTACCTAGGCTGCATTAATATTGGTAATAAAAACTGATTAAAATTTGTAAGTGAGATTTTTAGAATAATAGTATACTAATATAAGCTACCATAGAAGAATGCTTTTAAATTCGCAATGAGAACCAAATTCATTGCCATTTAAATGCAAAATATGTGATTTGGAGTTCACAGAAAAGGTACGTCTGGAGAGGCATAAACGAGTACACGAACGCAAATCAAAGAACGAGGAGGTATGGATTCCCAGAAATTTAAATGAATACTATGCTCTTTCAGTTTTATCACACCAACTTTCTCGTTGACACATACTTTTTATATTTTCTCTTTATGTGACTATTGAGCGAAAACTCCAGAAATTCTTGATGATAATTTTTCGGCGCCGAAAAAAATATCAGATATCAACAACGGTTACCGTTATTTTCATTTTTTACTTATGCAGACCAAATAGCCACCAATTACTGTAATTGGTATGTTTGGATCAAAAAGACCAAAAACTTCTGGATTAATATCAGGTTTGTTACCATGAAAGATACTTCCCGATCTCATGAAACACTAGCAGTTGCAGAATAGCTAGAATAAAGGTTTGTTCAGGTTGGTAAGTATCTTTTTCCGACGTGTTCTTCAGCAGCCTGATGATATCCTATTAGGGAGGTCTGAGGATTGGGAGGATTTATTCTATGGTCTTGTGTACTGTTCGGTGACATTGCTAGAGCCTTGTCATAGTAGGTAATGGCCTCTTCACTTTTTCCTAAGTGATCCAGAGCAAGGCCTTTGTTGTATAATGTATCGGTACTATTCGGCTCTATAGATAGGACCTTGTCATAGTA
>Ga0111538_10006526_pt1 | contig 15776 bp, 6 predicted proteins | sample SoiMethybrSBSTD1_FD_79669 | JGI IMG/M metagenome (GOLD analysis project Ga0111538, IMG submission 79669) | Bulk soil microbial communities from a Populus tree surrounding site in Tennessee, USA - Soil MetaG P. TD hybrid SBSTD1 (version 2)... | ecosystem: Environmental > Terrestrial > Soil > Tree...
AATCGGGTCAAGTCCCGACGCCTTACGGCGGCGGGCGAGAGTATGGCGCAACGTGGTTGCTCCACCCCGCCACTTGGACCGAGGCGTTCCGACGTCAGAGAGCTTCCGCCGTGCGCTCGGGGAGGACTTCGTACACGGGCGGAGGAGCACATGAAGCGGCGCGCGTGGCTCAGGATCGCGATCCCCCTGGCAGTCATCTGCAGCGTCGTCTACTGGCACTGGCGGCCCGGTCCGAGTCGATCTCCTTCCACTGCGTCGTTCCATGCGGAAGCGAAGCGGTTCGCCGGCCTCCGCTTCGATCCGGCCTACTTCTACGACCGCGGCCAGACTGCCCGCGAGCTCGCTGCGGAGCTGGTCGCGCGCTGGCACGACGCCGGGCTCAATGCCGTCCTCTTCCGCGTGTACGATCCCGCCCACGGCGCCAACTACCGCACCGGCCATCCTCACAGCCGCGAAACCGACTACGGCCGGCAGGACCTCCTCTCCTGGACGCTGAAAGAGGCGCACGGCCGCGGCATGAAGGTCTACGCCTGGCTGACGCCCCTGAACCACGCGGGCGCCTGGGAGGCGAAGCCGGAGTGGCGGGCGCTCCGCCCCTCAGGTGAGCCGTACCAGGCGTCGTCGCTCCCGTACCCCCTTTGTGCACGCCACCCGCAAGTGCGGAAATGGTGGCGCGGGTTCGTGGCGGACCTCTTCGATCGCCACCCCGACCTCGACGGCCTGGACCTTGCCGAGCCCGCCCTGAGCTGGCGGGAGACCGAGGCTTGCTACTGCGGACTGTGCTCGAAGGAGTTCCGGGATCAACCGCCAGCGCGCTGGACCGAGTACCGCGCCGATCCGCTCACCAGGCTGATCTTGGACACCTTCCGGCAGGTCCGCACCCGGGGGAAGGAGACGATGCTGACCACTGTCCTCCCCGCCGACGCAGAGGGGAACCCCCAATCTTTCGCCGTCGTGCGCGATCAAACCGGCCTCGACCTGGAGGCGGTCCTGGCATCGCCGGACCGGCCGCGCTGGCTCTCGGTGGAGCTGATGTGGCAGGAGTGGGCCGGCATCACCGGGAACCGCGATGTGTTCCGGCCCTCCTGGGCGAAGGGTGCTCTCGAGGAGGTTCGCCGGCGCGTGGGAGCCAGGGCCTCCGTCCTGGGCCATCTGGAGCTCACCGATTTCGGAGACGTGCGGGTGCGACCGGAGGACTTGGCCGCCGCGATCGCTGCGGCGCTCGAGGCCGGCGCGGAAGGGTTCGAGGTCTATGACGCCGCACTCCTCGAAAAGAAGTCCTCGTGGTGGGTGCTGCGACGGGCCGCCGCGACGCACCCGCGCAAGAGGGTCCTGATCCTCCACCACCTGGACCGCGAGACCGGAAGGGACCCCAGTGATCCGCCTGCGGCGGTCCCGGCCAACCGGCGGAGCCGACTCAACCAGAGCGATGCCTGGCAACTCGCCACGCTGTGTGGCCACTTCTGCTGCGAGGTGGAGGTGCGGTCACTCGACGGCTACGCCGCGGGTGACGCGAAGAAGGTCGATGCGCTCTTCTACCTTGGGGTGAACGACACCACGGTTCCCCCGCGGGCGCTCCTCGAGGATCTGGCGGACTCCCGGATCCCGGTCCTCTGGCTGGGCGCCAATCTCGAGCACCTCCTCGCGCCGGGGCCGGAGCGGGGACTGACATGGGTGGGTTCCCGCAACGACCCCTCCTACGACTCCGTGTGCTATCGGGGGAAGGCGCTCCTGCGGAAGGAGCCGACCCTGAACCTGCTGCAGGTCACCGATCCGGCGAAGGTCCAGGTCCTGGCGGAGGTGGTGTCGAGAAGCGGGCCGGCCGTGCCCTACGCCGTCCGCTCGGGTCAGCTCTGGTACTTCGCCGACGATCCGCTCTCCTACGCAGTGGAAGGAGGCGCGTACGCCGTCCTTGCCGACGTCCTCCACGATGTGCTCGGGGAGGACCACGCACCGAAGAAGCTGGCGATGGTCCGTCTGGAAGACGTGCACCCGCTGACGCCTCCCGCGGCCCTGCGCGCGGCGGCGCGCCTGCTCCACGCTCGGGGAGTGCCCTTCCTCATCTCCCTGGTGCCCATCTACAAGTTCCCGAAGGAGGGTGACTACGCCACGCTCGGGGACCGGCCGGAGTTCGCGGAGGCGGTGCGCGAGGCGGTCGCGCTCGGCGGTGTCATCGTCATGCACGGCGTCACCCATCAACTGACCGGCGAGACCGCGGCGGACTACGAGTTCTGGGATCGTGGGAGGAATGGAGCCACGGCGGGCCGCACCGATGCCAAGACCCGCGCCCGGCTTCTCTTCGGCCTCGAGGAGTGTCGGAAGCATGGGATCTACCCGCTCCTCTGGGAGACTCCCCACTACGCCTCGACGCTCGAGGACTACCGGGTCTTCAGCACCGTCTTTTCTGCGGCGGTCGAGCGCCGGCAGTCAGTGAACCGCATCGGCTCCGACCAGCTCTGTCCGTATCCGATCTTCCGGGACCGCTACGGACAGCTCCTGCTTCCTGAGAACCTGGGCTACGTCCCGCTGGATGACCAGCGTGCCGCGCCGATCTTGGAAGCGGCGGAGAGGACCGCGGTGGTGCGCGATGCCACGGTTTGCTTCTTCTTCCACCTCTGCTGCGATCTGGGAGTCCTGAAGGAGATCGTGGGTGGCCTGCAGGACCGGGGCTTCGCTTTCCCCGACGTCCGCTCGCTGCCGCTCTCGGTAGCCGGACCCGACTTCCAATGGTCCAGCACCCGTGCTCCCTTCCCGGCGCAGCCACCCGGGAGCTTGGCCGCACTCCTCGATGCGCAGGGAGGTGAGATCTGGCGGGGGCCGAGCGCCGAGTTCCCGCGCGAGAAGGAGCGGGAACTGGGAATGCGCCTCTTCCTCCCCCGCGAGGAGGAAGAGGTGGCGTCCACCGACTCCGGGGATGGGCTCTCGGCAAAGCCGCTTCAGGCGGGCATCCTCGCTCCACCCGAAGAGGCGGCTGGGATCGCCGCGGTGTTCAGGGCCCTCTCCGCTCCCGTGCATGTCCTCGCCCTGCGCGACGAACTCGCAGTGCTGCCGCCCGGCCTGACCCTGCTGGTTGTCTCCGAGGACTCCGGCCGCTCCCTCGGTCCCGCTGCGCGGCTGCGGATCGAGCGCTTCCTGGGCGGCGGTGGCACACTCCTCACCTGGGGGAAGGGGCCCCTTGCGGAAGAGCTGGGGATCCGCTTCGAGGAGGGGGAGCGGACGGTCACCCGTGTCTGGGACCGGGATTACCCCGATGTCCCTCCGTTGGACCTGGGGCGACAGGCACCGGTTGCGCCGGTGGTCTGCGAGGAGAGCGACGAGGTGCTCGCAGCGGGTGAGGACGGAGTCCCGCTGCTCACCGTGTCTTCCCGGGGCCGGGGGAAGGTCCTCTACAGCGCCCTGCCGCCATTCGGCGCGGGTGGAGCAGGTCCCTTCACGTATCTCCTCAGCAAGCTCAAGGACCACGGCCTGGTGGCTCCTGCCTGCCGATCCAAGGCTCTCGAGGTCTACTTCGACTATGGGGAGCGGCAGAATCAGATCTCGAAGGAGGAGCTGGTCGAGTTATGGAGCAATCACGGCGTCCGCGTCATCCATGCCGCCGCCTGGCACGATTACTCCAACTGGACCTACGAGTACGACGAGCTCCTCGAGCTGGCGCACCAGAACTCGATGCTGGTCTACGCCTGGCTGAGCTTGCCGGGCGTGAGCGAGAAGCTCTGGGAGGCGCACCCGGAGTGGAGAGAGAAGAACCCGCTTGGCGGGGAGGTGAAGGGCCGGCGGAAGGCCGTGTCGCTGGTGGACCCCGCCTGCCGCGAGGCGGTGAAGAAGTGGATCGCCGACCTCCTCGGCCGCTACCCCTTCGATGGCGTGAACCTCGCCGGCCTGTCCTTCTCCGGCGAGACGCTGGAGAAGCCGGAGACACTTGCCCCTTTCAGCGAGCCGGCGCGGCACGAGTTCCACGAGCGCCACGGCTTCGACCCCCGGGAGCTCTTCAGCGAGGAGAGCCCGCGGTTCTGGAAGCGGTCGCAGCAGGACCTCCAGACTTTCCTGGCATGGAGGAAGCACTGGACCACTTCCCTTCACGCGGAGTTCCTCGAGTACCTGTCGAAGCTCCCCGGCGCGGAGCAGCGCGCGCTGGTGGTGAGCGTGCTCGACGCGGCGGCGAATCCCGCGGCGGCGGACCTGGCGGGCGTGGACCAGCAGGCGGTCCTCGCGCTCCGGAAGACCTTTCCCTTCCAGGTGCAGATCATGGACGCCGGCAATGCGCGTCCCTGGGGAGCCGGGCGCTTGCAAGGAGTCCTCCAGGATTATTCCGGCCTGGTCGACCCTGCCGACCTGGCCTTTCAGGTCGACATCACCCAGGCGGTTGGTCTGGGGAACAGGGCCCTCACCGGGATCCCGCTCTACCTCCTTCTGGAGGGCGCCGGCGGACGACCGCTGGCCATCTACTCCGAGGAGAGCATCGTCGACGCCGATTGGCCGTTCCTCGCGCCGTCGCTCGCCGGCGCGACCGCGATGCCGACCGGGTCGGGTGAACTGTCGATCACCTCGCGGTCCGGGGTACGGTTTCCGCTGGCGAGCGACCGGAGGCTGGTCCGCATCGGCGGCAAGCTCTGGCCAGCAGTGGGGAGCGGCGAGGTACTGGTGCCGCCGGGGGAGCAGCGTCTGGAGATGACCGGACAGGCCGAGGACGGCGCACGCATCCTCGATGCGTCCTGTCCCATCCTGGAGGCCGAGGTGGTTTCCAGGGGGATCCGTTTCGCCTACCAGAGCCGGGACCAGGCCTGGTTCCTGCTCAGTCGCGAAGCGGTGGAGGTGGAGATCGATGGCCGCGCCGCGGCGCGAACGCTGCCGCGGGCGGAGGGCCGGCACGGCTGGCCGCTCCGCTGTCCGCCGGGGAGACATGACGTCGTGGCGATCACGGAGAGTCTGCCGCAGTTCGCGGTACGAGTGGGCGGCCTCGCGCTTTCGGGAGGGATCGTGGTCTTCAGCGGTGCGGCCCTGGGCGTGATTGCGCTCCTCTTCCTCTGGGCCCGGCGCTCGCACCGCCGGGGCCCGGCGCGTCCGGCGCTGATGCCGGAGCGACGCGCATGATCACCGCCGGCGTTGCAATCCAGATCGCGTTCCTGGCCGCGGTCACCCTGATCTGGCTGATGATCGCGTACCAGGTGGTGATGACCGCCGGCGGGTTCCTCCACCGCCTGCGGAGCGCGCGCTTGACCGCAGACCTCCTGCGGGCGCCCGGCACGCTCCCGTCGGTCAGCATCCTGATCCCGGCCCGGAACGAGGAACTGGTGATCCGGGAGACGCTCCGGGCGGTGTGCAGCCTGTCCTACCCGCAGTCGCTCGAGATCATCGTCATCGACGACGGGTCCACCGACCGCACCGCGGAGTTGGTGGAGGAGGTGGCCACCAGCGATCCGCGTGTCCGCCTCCTACGGCTGCCGCTCGCCGAGCAGGGACGCGGGAAGTCGCACGCGTTGAACCACGCGCGCCGACACGCCACCCACGACCTCCTGGCTGTCTACGATGCGGACAACCGCCCCCAACCCGAGAGCCTGGAGATCCTGGTGCGGCGGCTCCTGATCGACGGCCGGCTGGGCGCGGTGCTGGGGAAGTTCCGCACGCTCAACCACTCGCGCAACCTCCTGACTGCCTTCATCAACCTGGAGACGCTGGCCTTTCAGTGGATCGTCCAGGCGGGGCGCTGCGCGCTGTTCGGCGTGGGCACACTCCCCGGCACGAACTTCGTCATCCGCCGCCAGGTTCTCGAAGAGTGTGACGGTTGGGACGAGCGGGCGGTGACCGAGGACACCGAGCTGAGCGTGAGGATCTACCAGCGGGGCTGGAGAATCGACTTCGCTCCCGAAGCGATCAGCTGGGAGGAGGAGCCGGAGACGTTCGGCGTCTGGCTCCGGCAGCGGACCCGCTGGGTCACGGGCAACTTCTACGTGATGCGCAAGTTCCTCTTCACGAGCTGGCGGTACCCGAACAAGTTCCTGGCGCTCCAGATCCTCTCCCTCTCGATCCTCTACTACCTCTTCCTGCTGGCGGTGCTGGTCAGCCACGGAGTCTTCCTGGTCTGCGTGACCGGATGGCTTCGAGTGGACATCCCCGGCCCGTACACGCTGGTCTGGGCGGGCGCGTTCCTGCTGTTCGTGGCCGAGATCTTCCTCGTGACTGCCTATGAGGGAGAGCACCGCCTCCGCCAGATCGGACTCGCCGCGCTGATGTATCTCAGCTACTGCCAGGCCTGGCTTCTGGTGGTGTTCCGGGCGCTGTGGAACGAGTACTTCGGCAAGAAGGGCTCGCAGTGGGACAAGACGATCCGCTTCCCGAGTGCCCCGTCGATCCAACGGCGGAGTGCAGCAAGCCGAGGGGGGATGCGCGGAGGTTGTGGTTGAGCGCGCCAAGGGTCCGACCCGTCGAGGCCTGGCCAACCTGCCGATCTCAGTAGCGATTCACTTCCACGGCCCAGGTCATCTCTTTCTGCCAGACGACGTTGCCGCGGCGGTCGAACTCGCGCACGCGCGTGTTCTCGGCCACGAGCGTGTTGCCGTTCGGCAGACGATCCGCGTCGCTCGGCGAGCTCAGGCCCTGCAGCTCGAAGACGATCTTGCCGTCGCGGTCGAACTCGAGGACGCAGCCCTTGTTGCGCAGCGTCACGAGCGTGTTGCCGTTCGGCAGTCGATCCGCATCGTGGCAGTTCGGCAGGTTCTTCAGCTCCCAGACGATCTCACCCTCCGGGTTGACCTCGATGACGCGGTCCTTCAGCACGTCGGCGATCAGCGTGTTGCCGTTGGCCAACCGGTCGCAGTCGAAAGGACGGATGTCCTTCGCGTAGGACCAGACGATCTTGCCCTCCTTGTTGACCTCGATGACGCGGCTCGCGAACGTGTCCGCGATCAACGTGTTGCCGTTTGGCAGTCGATCGGCGTCGTAGGGATTCTTGAGGTCCTCGAACACCCAGACCTGCTTGCCCTTGCGGTCCACTTCCTGCACGCGGCTCACCGAGAACTCCGTGATCAGCAGGTTGCCGTTGTCGAGGCACTCGGCGTCCCAGGCGCCGAAGATCTCTTCGAGCACGAAGACGACTCGACCCTGGTCGTCGACCTCGACGATGCGGTTGTCGCTGTAGTCGGCGATCAGCGTGAAGCCCCACATCGCGCCGCCGCCGACGCTGAGCTCCATGTGCATCACCTGCGCCAACGGGATGACGGCCGAGCCGAGCATCGGCACGCTGACCGCGAGGTGTTCCGAGGAGCTGTCGGCCAGGAAACCGATCAGACGCTCACCGGTCGTGAGGTCGAGCCGCGTGTACGAGGTCGAGTCGGGTTCGACCGTGCGCGGGCGCTTGAACAGCAAGCCGGCCACGGACTCGACGTCCACGTCCTTCTTCTCGCCGTCCTTCTGCTGCACCGTGATGGTCTGAGGATTCGCGCGGATCAGGTCGCCATCGACGAAGTCGTTCGAGCGCAGCTTCACCCGATCGTTGTCGACCGAAGCGCCGACGAGGCGATCGAGAGCCGGGTCCAGCGCGATGCCTTGGATCTCCTTGCGCGGCAACGTGAGGTCACCGAACAGAGGCGACCTCAGTTTCACGCTCTCGGGATCGATCGCGAGGATCTCACCGCTGACGAGCGTGCCCTGGGTCAGGAACACCCTGGCCGCCTTCGAGGCGACAGCGGTGTGTTCGGGGAAGTCGATGGTGTCGCAGTCGGCAAAGGCGAGCTCTGTGGTTGGCAAGCCCTCGAAGCCGCCGAGCACGAGCTGCGACTCGCCGAAGAACCCGCCGAACGCCGCCTCGATCCGAGTGCGATCCGGCAGCGTGAACGCGGCCTTCGTCTGCTTCGTCGCCGGCGGCACGCGGACGCGTGCCCCGGCCGCGATCACGGGGTCGGGGTGTTGTTCGAGTGCCTTCAGCAAAGCTCCGGTGCCATCGTCCTTTCGGCCGTGCAAGCTGCGGATCATGGCCATTGCCTCGGTGCGCGTGAGCTTCACGGCGGAGGTGGCCGTGGCCGGCGGCATCAGCAACTCGCGGCACGCGGACAGGGCTTTGTCCGAGTGCATGCGCGCCAGCGCGCTCACGGCCACGAGGCGATGGGCACCCGAATCGGTGACCAGTTGCGTCAGGGCGCCGACCTCGTCGTCGCCGCCGTGTTTGCCGAGCGCCCGGATGGCACTCTCGGCGATGGCGTTCTCGGTGTGCCCGAGCGCGCTGCGCAATGCGCGCAGCAGCCGCGGATCGGCGTCGAGATAGAGCGCCGTCGTGACGAGCCCGCGCAGCAGCTTCCGCTCGCGGTCGTCTTCTTCGGTGCCCTTGGCCGTCAGAGCCGCGAAGATGCGCGCGCATCGCAGCGACTGTTCGAGCACGTCGGGGTTCTCCTTGCGCTGCTGGATCAGGCTCATGGCCCGCCCGCCGATCTCGATCAGAGTGCGTTCGGCGTTCTCGCGGACCTGCCAGCGCGGGTCACCGAGCTCTTCGAGCAGGTGCTCGATCTTGACCTGGTACTCGCGATAGTCGCCATGGACCCTGGCGACCAAGGCCGTGAACGCCTTGTCGCGATCGGCGAGGAGCTTGCCGACCTGCTGCAAGCGCGCCGTCAGGTTCTCCGACTGGAACCCGGCGCAGGCCGCGACCAACTGCTCGTCGGTCCAATCCTGGCACGGAGCCGCGGTGCAGAACAGGCTCGCCAACAGGGCGCCGCAGGGGAGAAGTGGTTTCATGCGTCGTGCTCTACTGTAGCGGGGCGCTCGGCGGACCAGTTCACACCGGACTCGTCGATTTGCGGCTGTATTCCTGACGCCGAGGGCGGGGCGGGGAGTTCAGGTTCGCGGAATGGGTTGGGGGGTCTCGCCGTCAAGCTCGCCACAACGTAGATTGTCCACTGATCCCTCCACGCGCGGCCGCCGTTGCAGCGTGTCCGCGCGAGGGCCAGGACCCCGGCCCTCGCTTCGGAACGAAGTTCGTGCACACAAAGCCGCAGCCTTCTTCGCCCGGTCGACGCATCCTGGTGTGCGTGGTCTCGGGCCTCGCGGTCGCGACGGCGGCGCCGTGCCAGCTGCGAGGCCGGGTGGAAGTCCCGCTCGGCGCCGTGGCGCAGCCACAAGGGTCGATCGTCGACGACGCTGGCGTTGCCGTCGAGATGTTCGAGAACCCGAACCTCGACCGGTACCTGCATCGTGCGCAGGAGTTTCTGGCTCGCGAGCAATACGCGAGTGCGATCGAGGTCCTGCAGGACGTCATCGAAGGTCGAACGCTCGAGGTGGCGGGCGCTCCGCCGGAGCCCCCTCGCAACGCCCAACCCAACACTTCCGGGGGCGAGAAGCCCAACACTGCCCCGGCTCCCGCTCGAGAACCTCAGCCCCGGACCCAGGCCAGCGGACGCCTTCAGTCAGCGCCCCAGGGCGCGCCCGCGCCGAAGCCGCTCGACGCCAGGCAGTCGGTGTTCTCGCAGGATGGCCGCCTCTATCGGCCGGTGCGGCGGCTTTGTCATGAACTGCTTTCGCGGCTGCCCTCCGTCGGCATCGACATCTACCGATCGAACTACGAGGTGGCTGCCAACGAGATGTTCGAGCAGGCCTTGAAGGACGGCTCGATCTCGGCCCTCGAGCAGGTTGCGAGTCGCTACTTCATCACGTTGCCGGCTGGCCGCGCCATGGTCGTTCTCGCCGATCGGCTCATGCACGAGGGCCGCTATCGCGCGGCGGTGCAGCTGCTGCGCGACCTCGTCGAGATCTACCCGGCCGACAACCGGAAGCGGCTCGGCATCAGTGTCGTGTGGTGTCGCTTCAAGATGGCGCTCTGCCTGCGCCTGGCCGGCGAGGTGGCCGCTGCCCACGAGACCGTGCTGGCGCTGGCCAAGGAGCACCCCGACGAGTCGCTGCGCATCCTCGGGGAGCTGCAAGCGGTCGCGGATCTGCCCGCGAGCGCGATGTTCGCCAACGAAGTCCTCGATCTGCTCGCCGATCCGCGACGACCGACCGAGGTTACCTGGCTCGGTCCTGGCACGGAGGAGCTGGTGCCGCTGTGGCAGTATCGCTTCAAGAATCCCGAGCCGTACAAGGACCCGAAACCGACGAACAGCGACAACAGCGGTCAGATCTTCCGGGGCATGGGCGACGGAGTCGTCACGATGACGATGCCCCACGCCGGCCGCTACGGGCCGGCAACCTGGGTCGAGTTCTCGTCGCAGTTGGTCGGCGAGCCCGGTGCGCAGACGCTGCTGCCGAGGGCTGTCTTCCTCGAGCACTATTGCCTGCGCGTCGTCGACGCAGCGAGCGGCCTCGTGCTCATGCAGGGTGATGGCATCGACGAGCCACCGACGCCGCGCGACGGCCACCCGCGCGTGCGTGTCGCGGCGAGCGACTTCGCGCTGTTGCGGCCCGTCGAGGACAACGAACGCCGCTACGTCGTGCTCGGCCATCAAGGCAACACGACCGCGTCCGCCGAAGCACTGAAGTCGAGCGAGCTCGTCGCCTACGAGCGCGGCACTCTGAAGCGCGCCTGGTCTTCGAAGGACTGGCTCGACGGCGAGGGTGGCATGCGCGACGTGACGTTCCTCGCGGCCCCGACGGTCTTCGGCGAACGGCTGCTGCTGCCGTCGCTGCGCCGCGCCGGCTACACGCTCGAGTGCCTGGACCGCCGCACGGGTCGCCCGCTGTGGAACGCGCCGCTGCACGCCGGCGGCTCTGCGTTCTTCAAGGCGCCCGGCAGCCCCGTGGTGGTACAAGGCGGCATCGCCTACGTCGTGACCAACGCGGGTTGCCTGGCCGCCGTCGACGCCTTTGCCGGAGACCTGCGGTGGGTGCGTCGCTACGAACGCGGTGATCCGCTGCGCAAGGTCTCGCGACCCAAGCGCACGACCCGCGAAGAGATGTTCTTCCAGCAGCAGGTGTTCGCGAACGGCGATCTCGCGGGACTCTTGCCCAACGACGTGGTCGCGCAGGACGGTCTCGTGGTCATCGCGCCCTGCGACAGCGACCTCGTGACATGCCTCGACGGCGCGACGGGACAGATCGTCTGGCTGCTCGACGCGACCACGATCTACGCGCCCTTCGGCAAGCTGCGCGCCATCGTCGGGGCCTCGCACGAGGACCTGTTCGCGCTCTCGGACACGTGTCTCGTCTGCATCGGGGTGGAGGGAGGCCTGCTGAAGTGGAGCCGTGAGCTGCCGCTGTGGAGCGGACCCAAGTCGTTCCATCGTGGCCGCGGCTGCGTCGTCGGCGACTGGGTGCTCGTTCCAGGCGAACGCGAGATCCTCGTCTTCGACGCGGCGGGGAAGAAGCCGATGCGGCGCCTGACGCTGCCGGCATTCGACGCGGGACGCGACCCGCTCGGCGGCTCCTACAACATCGTCTCGCAAGGACCATGGCTCGCTGTCGGCTATCAGGGCGGCGTCGAGGTGTTCAGCTCGCGCGAGGCCCTGCTGCGCATTGCCGACGAGACGCCTGACACCCTGCGCAAGGCCGACTTCCTCGTGCAAGCAGGGCAAGCCGAGGCCGCGGAAGCGGCGCTGCGCGAAGGGATCCGCGCCGGCGCGGCCGTGGCACCCCAGCTCCACCTGATGGCTCGGCAGTTGCTTTCGCTGACCCGCGAGCGGGCCGCCCACATGGCTCGCGATGGCAACTTGCGTGGCGGCCTCGCGGCCTTGGACGGCATTCTCGAGTTCATGCACGATCGCCCTGTCCGTCTGAACTGGCACCTCGCGCGCGTGGAGATCTGCAAGGAAGTCGGCGAGCTGCGCGCTCACGAGGACGAACAGCAACGGCTCTACGACTACATGGAGGGCAAGAAATGAACGTCCGTCTGGCTGGAGTCGCGGTCGCACTCATCAGTGCCTGTCTCTCGCCGGCGCAGGACGCGGCCTACCCTCCGGGAGTGACGAAGGAGATGTCCGATGCCGCGCAGCGTGGCCTCGAGTGGCTCGCGCGCAATCAGGCCAACGATGGCAGCTGGCGCAATTCGGGCGGCTACGGCAGCTACCCGGCAGCGATGACCGGCCTCGCCGGCATGGCGCTCATCGCCGGTGGTTCGACCCCGACGCGCGGCAAGTACTGGCAGGAGGTCAGGCGGGCCGTCGACTTCCTGATGAAACACGCGGACGCCGCGAATGGCGTGATCTCCGTGCCGCAGGAAGAGGGCCGCAGCATGTATGGCCACGGCTTCGCGACGCTGTTCCTCGCGTCGGTCTACGGCATGGAGGAGGACCTCAAGAAGCAGGAACGCTTGAAGCGCGTGCTCGACAAGGCCGTGGGTCTCATCTCCTCGGCGCAGTCTTCGGCCGGTGGCTGGATCTACACGCCGGATTCCAACAGCGACGAAGGCAGCGTGACCGTCACGCAGATCCAGGCCCTGCGGGCTTGCCGCATGGCGGGCATCGTCGTCGACAAGAAGACGATCGATCGCGCCGTCGAGTACATCAAACGGTGCCAGAACTCCGACGGCAGCATCCGCTACAGCCTCAATTCGGGTGGCGATGGCCGACCCGCGATCACGGCTGCCGGCGTCGCGGTGCTCTACAACGCGGGCGTGTACGACGACCAGGCGTATGTCGACAAAGCCGTGCAATACTGCAAGAAGCAGATCCAGATCAGCGTCGACAACACCGGGCACCACTACTACACGCACCTCTACTGGAGTCAGGCGCTGTTCCAACGCGGAGGCAAGGACTGGACCGACTACTTCGCGAAGAAGGCGGCTGCCCTGCTCAAGGAACAGCACAAGGACGGCAGCTGGGAGGGTGATGGCGTCGGCACGGTCTACGGCACGGCGATCGCCGTGATCATCCTGCAGCTGCCATACGCGTATGCTCCGATCTACCAACGCTGACTACCAACGCTGATCCGAGCCGATGCTGTCCCTGGCGTTCCTCCACCCGCTGCTGCTCTGGGCGCTGCCGCTCTGCGCAGTGCCGATCATCATCCACCTGTTGAACCGACGGCGGTTCCACCGCGTGCCGTGGGCTGCGATGGAGTTCCTGATCGCGGCGATGAAACGGAATCGCAAGCGACTGCGCATGGAGCAGTGGCTCGTGCTGCTGCTGCGCACGCTGGCCGTGCTGCTGCTCGTCTTCCTCGTGAGCCGGCCGCAGCTCGGCGGCGGTGGCTTGCTCGGCACCAAGACGCATCACGTCGTCGTGCTCGACGACAGCGCCTCGATGACGCAACGCAGCGGCAGCACGGTGCTGTTCGAACGCGCCCAGGATCGTGTGCGCGTGCTCGCCGAGGATCTCGCACAACGGCGCGGCGGCGACCTGTTCTCGGTCGTGCGCACCAGCCATCCGAACCAACCCGACCTCTGGGCCCAGCGCGTCGGACCGGAGCTCGGGCGTCGCGTCGGGACCCTGCTGAAGGAATGGACCGTCGGCGACGGCGCGCCCGATCTCGGCGCGGTGTTGCAGGCGACCGTGAAGCGGGTGGCCGGCGTGCCCGATGCCTCACTGACCGAGTACTACATCGTGGGCGATCAGCGCGCTCACGACTGGTCGACCGAAGACGACAAGCCGCGGCCTGCCGTGCTGCAAGCGCTGAGCTCGATGCGGCCCGAACAGGAACACCTCACGGTGCTCGCGGTCGGTGGGCAGGGGCCGAATCTTGGCGTCGTCGACGTGCGTCTCGTCGACCGTCTCGCGGTCGTGGCCGTGCCCACGACGCTCGCGGTCGACGTGCAGAACTTCGGACTGGATCCGACGACGCCGACCACGGTCGCGGTGGAGATGGATGGACAGAGCCGGGTCGTGCAGACGGTGCCGCAGTTGGCGCCCGGACAGCGCGTCTCGCTGCCCATCGTGCACACGTTCCTCCAGGCCGGCTTCCATCGCATCGACGCACAGCTCGAGCCGACCGAGACCTTCCCGCTCGACGATCGACGCACGCTCGCGCTCGAAGTGCGCGACAAGAGCCGCGTGCTGCTCGTCGACGGCCAGCCCGACGAGGAGCAAGGCGAGACGTTCTTCCTGCAAGCGGCGATGGACCAGGCGGAATCGGGCATCGAAACGCACACCGTGACCGAGACGATGCTCGACGAAACCGACCTCGATCCGTTCGACGTGATCTGGTTGTGCAACGTGCAGGCTCCCTCGGTGGCGGCCAGCAAGCGCATCGAGCGGTTCGTCGCAGCGGGCGGCGGACTCGTCGTGGCCTGCGGCCCGTTGGTCGATGCAACGCGCTACAACGAGCTGTTCTGGCGCGACGGGCAAGGGGTGTTGCCGTTGCCGCTCGGCGAGATCGCCGGCGATCCGGATCGCCCCGAACACGCCGTGCTGACGAAAAGGGATCACGCGATCTGCGATCGCGTGGGCGAGGTCCTGGAGTTGCTGATCAGCAACGTCGTGCTCGTCAAACGCTGGCTCACGATCCTCGAGCCGACCGGACACACGGCCTCGATCGTCGCGCGCATCCACGACGCGGAGGGTCCGCCGCTGCTCGTCACGAAGACGTTCGGCAGCGGCGGTGGCGAAGTGACGCTGCTGGCCGTGACCGTCGACAACTACTGGTCGACGATGCCGAGCACCCACGTGTTCGTCGTGCTCACCAATCAAGTGCATCGATGCAGTGCGCGCCGGCGCGACCTCGGCGCGAACAACCTGCTGCCCGACGGCACGTATCGGCTCTCTCTCGACCCGGGCGTGTTTCGCTCCGACGTCACCGTCCGCGCCCAGGCCGGCGAGGACGAACGCACGTTCACGGCCGCCGAAGCGGCGCCGCCGCCCGGACAGCCGGCCACGGCGCCTGACGCACCACAGGCCCCGCTCACGGTAACGATCGCGATGAGCGAGCTGCGGCGGCTCGGCGCCTACGAGGTCGAGCTGATGCGTCACGACGGCGTGGCCGAGAAGCGTATGTTCTCGCGCAACGCGCCCGTGGCCGAGAGCCGGCTCATCGGCTTCCTCGAATCCGCGTTCACACGCCTGTATCCGCCGGAACTGCACTCGCGCATCACTTTCGTGCGCGAGGATGCGGGCCTCGGCAGTGGCAGTGGCGGCGAGGGCGAGCTCTGGCGATGGGTCGCTGCAGCGCTGTTGATCGGCCTGCTCACCGAGTCCCTGCTTGCATGGAGGTTCGGCCGCCGCTGAGCGGCCGGTGCCCGAATGGACCTGATCCTGAAATGGCTGGCTGCTTGGCGGGGCATCGAGCTCGAGCCCGGGGCGGAGCTCCAGTTCGAGTTCTCGAACTTCCCGACCGGCGGGCTCGGCATGCTCGTGCTGATGGCCTGCGCGCTCGCCGTGATCCTGATCGGGTTCTTGTATCGGCGCGACGGCAAGAACCTGACGCCGGCGCAACGCATCGTGCTCGGCACTCTGCGCGCGCTCGCGGTGCTGGCTGCGATCGTGCTGTTGCTCGAGCCGAACCTGGTCACGGTCAAGCGGCAGACGCGGCCCGGCCACACGATCCTGCTGGTCGACACTTCGCAGTCGATGACGCATCAGGACGCGTGGCGCCGCGAAGGGGTGCAGGCGCAGGCCGCTGGTTGGCGCGCGCTCGGCGTCAGCGATCCGGCCGCGGTGCCGCGGCTCGAACTCGTGAAGGCGCTGCTCGCGCATCGCGACGGCGAGCTGGTCCAGAAGCTCGCGGCCAAGAACCAGGTCCAGCTCTACGGCTTCGCGGGCACGCTCGAACAACTGCCGCTGTTGTCGCCCGAGGCGGCGACGCCAGGTCCCGATGGCAAGCCGCTGCCACCCGATCCGAACGTGCCCGCGCCGATTCCGCGTCTCGACCTCGGCAAGCTGCAGGCCGACGGTCGCGCGTCGAACCCCGGTGGCGCGCTGCGCACCGCA
>Ga0111538_10006529_pt1 | contig 15773 bp, 12 predicted proteins | sample SoiMethybrSBSTD1_FD_79669 | JGI IMG/M metagenome (GOLD analysis project Ga0111538, IMG submission 79669) | Bulk soil microbial communities from a Populus tree surrounding site in Tennessee, USA - Soil MetaG P. TD hybrid SBSTD1 (version 2)... | ecosystem: Environmental > Terrestrial > Soil >...
CGCGAGGTAGCGCTCGACGAGGCCCCGGAAGCGCGGGTGTTGCGCCAGGGAGAGCGCGTGGCCGTCCTCCCTGGCGCCCTCGGCCGCGACCGGAGCGGTGGACGCCGCCGTGTCGCCACCGACGTGACGCGCCAGGACGTCGAAGAACGTGCTCGGGACGATGGGCTTGGCCACGTAGGCCACGCAGCCCGCCTCGCGGCAGCGCTCCTCGTCGCCGGCGAGCGCCAGGGCCGTGAGCGCGATCACCGGGCTGGCGATACCGGCGCGTCGCAGGCGGCGCGTGGCCTCGAAGCCGTCGAGAACGGGCATGTTCATGTCCATGAGGATCGCGTCGTAGGGCGTGCCCGCGCGCTGCGCGGAGAGCGCCCGCTCGATCCCCGCGCGGCCGTCGACGGCGGTCTCGCACGCGGCTCCGGCATCTTGCAGCAGGAAGCGCAGCACCTCGCGGTTCTCGTGGCTGTCGTCCACGACGAGGAGGCGCTTGTCGCGCAGCGCCGCGGGCAGCGCCCGCGCTGTCGGTCGAGAGGCCAGCGCACGCAGCGGGAGCTGGCGCAGCGAGCCGCTCGGATTCTCGAGCGGGACCTCGAGCGCGAAGGTGCTGCCGCGCCCGACCTCGCTCGTGACGCGGATGTCTCCGCCCAGGAGGCGCGCCAGGCTGCGCGAGATCTGCAGGCCGAGCCCCGTCCCTTCGGACCGCGCGTGCAGCTGCGCGAACGGCTGGAACAGGCGGTCCAGCGCGTCGGCAGGGATGCCGATGCCCGTGTCGCGCACGGCGACCTCCAGCGTCGCGTCGTGACGGCGCGCGCTCACGACGATCGAGCCCTCGCTCGTGAACTTGATCGCGTTCGCCGTCAGGTTGACCAGGATCTGCTTCAGGCGCACCGGATCGCTCGAGAAGCGCTCGGGCACCTCGCCGTCTATTTCGAAGCGGAACTCGAGGCACTTCTCGCGCGCGCCGGCGGCGAGCAGGTCGTGCACGCTGGTCAGGACGTCCGCCAGCGCCGTGCTCTCGCGCTCGAGCACCATGTGGCCGGCCTCGATCTTCGAGAGGTCGAGCACGTCGTGGACGAGCCCGAGCAGGTACTCGGTGCTGCGGTGCAGGTTCTGGATCCACTGTCCTTGCAGATCGCGCTCCGGATTGGGCCGGCCGAGCAGCTCGGCGTAGCCGCGGATCGCGTTCATCGGCGTGCGCAGCTCGTGGCTCATGCTGGCCAGGAACTCGCTCTTGTAGCGGCTGGCCACGCGCTCACGCTCCACGGCGCGCTCGAGCTCGCGCAGCGCCTCGCGCTTCTCGCGCTCCGCGATCTGGCGCTCGACGCCGCGCGCGAAGGAATCCACCGTGATCTGCAGGCCGGCGACCTCGTCGTCCTCCCAGTCGCGCGGCTGATCGCACACGAAGCCGAAGACGCCCGTCAGCTCGCCCTGGATGAAGACCGGCAGCGCCAGGAGCGCGCGCTCGCCCGGCTCCAGGAGCCCGCGGCCCTGCGGCGGATGGAGCGCGGCGGCGTCGGTGATGCGCAGCGCTTCCTTGCGCTCGAGCACGACCGTCGCCCAGCGCTGGCTCTCCTCGGGCTCGGCCGGAGCGGCGACGCGGTGGCAGGCACCCTCCTGCAGCGACCAGCGGTGCGTGCGCAGGACCCAGCGCCGGTCGCGGAAGCGGTTGAGGAAGCTGCGCGTGGCTCCCAGCGTCACGGTGACGCCCGAGAGGATCTGGAAGATGGCCTCGTTCAGGTCGTCGCTCACGAGCAGCGAGGTCGCGACGTGCCGCGAGACCTCGGTGAGGCGCAAGAGGCGCCCGCGGCGAGCCTCCGCCGCCACGCGCTCGGTCTCGTCGCGCGCCACGAGCGCCAGGCCCTCGGGCTTCCGCGAGCGCGAGTACCGCACGGCGAACACCTGCGCCCAGCAGGGCGTGCGCCGGTCGTCCTGCCACGAGCGCAGGAGCAGCGGGCCCTCCCAGCGCTCGCGCTGCGCGCGCGGTAGCACGGTCTCCTCGATCAGCGTGCGCTGGTCGAGGGCGAACAGCTCGGCCAGCGTGAGCCCGCTCGCGTCCTCGACGCGCTCGATCCCGAGCAGCGCGAGCCCCGCGGGATTCACGTACGTCAGGCGGCCCGCCTCGTCGAACTGCGCCACGAGCTCGGAAGAGGCCTCGACGAGGTGCGCGAGGCGCTCGCGCTCCTCGACCACGCCCTGGTGGCCGCGCAGGTCGCGCGCGAGCGCGAAGACGCGTGTCTCGCTTCCCATCCGGGCGAGCCAGAGGTGCGTGTCGGTGGAGTGCAGCGTCCCGTCGCGCCGGCGCAGGTGCCCGAAGAGGCTCTGCGGGCCCTCGGCGCGCAGCGCCTCGACCGCCCAGTCGAAGCCGTTCTCGGTCAGGCACGAGCACACGTCCCAGGCCCGCCGCCCGAGCAGGTCCTCGGCCGTGTAACCGAGCACGCGCGCGGCGCTGTCGTTGGCGGCGACGATGCTGCCGCCGAGATCGAAGACCAGGCAGACGTCGGCGGCGCCGGCCAGCGGGCCGAGGCCGTCCGCGGAGGAACGCGCTTCCATGGGGAACGAGGGACTATCGGCAGCAACGCGACTCCGTCCCGAGCCCGGGACTCCGGCCCCACCTCGACCGTAGATTGGCTCCCTCGATGAGCCTGCCGGCCGACCGCACCGAGCTGCCGGGACGGCGTGCGCTGCTCGTCCTGTTCCTGCTCGGTCTCCTCGTGCGGCTCGCGGCGCTGGCCGAGCTCTCGAGCGGGCCGTGGTGCAGCGTGCTGCTCGGCGACGCGCGCTCCTACGACGACTGGGCGCAGCGCATCGCGGCGGGCGACGCGGTCGGAGAGGGCGTGTTCTTCCAGGCGCCGCTCTATCCCTACCTGCTCGGAGTCGTCTACGCGGTCCTCGGCCACCGGCTGCTGGTCGTCTTCGTGCTGCAGTCGGTGCTAGGAGCGCTGACGGCCGTGCTCGTCGCGGACGGCGGCGCGCGCCTCTTCGGACGCACCGCGGGACTCGCGGCGGGAGCTTGGACGGCGCTGTACATGCCCGCGATCGCGTACGACCTGCAGATCGAGAAGACGTCCGTGGCGCTCTTCCTGAGCGCGCTGCTCCTGTGGATCGTCGCCGCGGCGCCCGCGGGAATCTCGTGGAAGCGTGCGCTCGTCACCGGAGCGCTGCTGGGCGCGCTCACGCTGCTGCGCGAGAACGCGGCCATCCTCGTCGTCCCGCTCGCCGTGCTCGTCGCGCGCTCCGGCGCGGCGCGAGCCCCGGCGCTCGGTGCGCTCGTGGCCGGGTTCGTCCTGGCGCTGCTGCCGGTCGCGCTGCGCAACCTCGCCGTCGGAGGCGCGTTCGTGCCGACGGCCTCGAACGCGGGCGTCAACTTCTACATCGGGAACGGTGCCGACGCGGACGGGCTCTATCGCCCGCTCGTCGCCGGCCGCGGGCATGCGGATTACGAGCGGGAGGACGCGGCGCGCATCGCCGAGTCGCTCGCCGGGCGCTCGCTCTCCCCCGCCGAGGTATCGGCCTTCTGGTTCGGCCAGGCGCGGCGCGAGATCGCGGCCGAGCCGGGGCACTTCCTCGGCGTCCTCGCGCGGAAGCTCGCGTGGCTCGTGGATCGCCACGAGATCATGGACGCCGTCGCGGTGGAGTCCTTCGCCGACGGCTCGGTCGTATTGAAGCTGCTTGCGCCGGTCGGGTTCGGCCTGCTCCTGCCGCTCGCCGCCGCGGGAATCGTGCTCGCGCGCGGTCGCGGACCGCGCGCGGCCTTCGCGCTCCAATCCGCGCTCGCCCTCGCGCTCGGCATCGTGGCCTTCTTCGTGAACGCGCGCTTCCGCCTCGGGCTCGTGCCGTTCCTCGCGCCGTTCGCGGGGCTGGGTCTGATCCGCCTCGTGCGCCGCCCGCGGCAGCCCTGGGCCTGGCTCGCGTTCGCCGGTGCGCTCGTCGCGGCCTGGTGGCCGCGAACGAGCCCCGGAGATCCGCGCGCGACGAGCCTCTCCAACCTCGCGAGCGAGCTCCTGCGGCGCGACGACGCCCCGGGCGCCGAGCGCTGGGCGCGCGCCGCGATCGAGGCCGATCCCGGCTCGGCCGAGGCCGCCTACAACCTCGGGATCGCGCTGCGCCGGCAGGGGCGGAACGCCGAGGCCGTGCCCGCGCTGGAGTCCGCGCGGAAGCTCGAGCCGGCGTACACGGTGGACGTGCTCGCGGAGCTCGGCGCGGTGCGCGCGCTCGCCGGCGATCGCGAGGGCGCGGCCGCACTGCTCGACCAGGCGCTCGAGCTCGCGCCCGACCACATCGCGGCGCGTCGCTATCGCGAGGCGCTCGAGCACGAATCGGGACGTGCACCGGACGCGCAGCGTTCGGAGTGAGTTCGAGCGTCGCGCCGCGGACACACGCACTCGCGCGTGGCGGCGCCCGAGCGCGCGCATTCCGGTGAGCTCGCTGTATGCGTCGCACGCTTACGCCGACCTTGCCGCATCGCGGTCAGGTCGCGGCGCTCGCGTGGACGATGCAGAGGCCACTTCCCTCGAGGACCTGACATGACCAACATGACCATCGCGCAAGCCCCGAGCGGTATCCACGTGGTCGTGGAGACCGACAAGACCATCTTCATCGGCCGCTTCGCCGCCCTGCAGGGCAACACGGTGCGCATGCTCGACGCGGCGGCGCACGCCGTGATCTCCAGCCAGGCCGCCGAGGACTACATCCGACAGACGGCTCGCTACGGTGTGGAGGTCGAGCACCGCGAGCTCGAGTTCGAAGCGAACAGCATTCGCCGGGTGCGCAAGCTGGGGGACGTTCCCAAGGCCTGACGAAGGGGAAGCGTGGGCCTTGTCCGGGGGTCTCGCCGCGGTGGCGAGGCCCCCGGATCGTTTTTCCCGAGGCGAATGACGCGCGTCAGGAGCGCCGGCGCCCCCAGAGCTCGTCGATCTTCTTCGCCATCACGAAGTCGTTGTCGTGCAGCCCGCCGGCGGCGTGCGTCCAGAGCACGAGCTCCACGTGGTTCCAGCCCGTGAGGTGGAAGTCCGGGTGATGGCCCTCCTCTTCCGCGAGCATGCCGACGCGATTCACCCAGGCCAGCGCGGCGCGGAAGTCGTCGAGCACGAACGTGCGGCGCAGGCGCGGGAAGTCGAGCGTCCACTCGCGGACGTGCTCCGAGCGTGCCTCGGCGTCGGCCTGCGAGAGCGCGGGCGTCCCCTTCTTGCAGGGAACGCACCGCGCCGGGAGGTCGACCATCGCGTGACGGTCAGACGGTCCAGGTCTCGCCGCTGTAGATCAGCTGCTGGAGCGTGCCCTCGCCGCGCTTCTGGATCGCGCCGCGGATCTGCGCGTGCACGCCATCCTCGAAGATCGGGGCCTGCACGTCGCGGAAGATGCCCAGCGGACGCGGCATGGTCGGGTCCTGGTCGAGCTGCGACATGACGAAGGCGGGGCCGGCGGACTTGCCATCCGACTTCCACACCGCGGCCTCGGCGGCGGGCACGATCTTCGGCTCCCAGCCCTCGATCTTGAGGCCCTTGTCGAGCGCCTTGCCGAAGAGCAACGGCTGCCCCGGTCGCAGGTCGATGGTCTTGTCGTCGCGCACGCTCTTGTCGGCGAAGCCGTCGAAGCAGGCGTCGTTGAAGATCACGCAGTTCTGGTAGATCTCGACGAAGGCCGTGCCCTTGTGGTGCGCGGCGGCGAGCAGCACCTGCTCCATGTGCTTCACGTGCGTGTCGATCGTGCGCCCGACGAACGTGGCGCCGCAGCCGAGCGCGAAGCTCACGGGATCCATCGGGCGGTCGACCGAGCCCATGGGCGTGGACTTCGTCTTGAGGCCCACCGGCGACGTCGGCGAGTACTGGCCCTTCGTCAGGCCGTAGATCTCGTTGTTGAACAGCAGGATCTTGATGTCGAGGTTGCGGCGCAGGATGTGCGCCATGTGGTTGCCACCGATCGACAGGCCGTCGCCGTCGCCGGTCACGAGCCACACGGAGAGCTCCGGGTTCGCGGTCTTGATCCCCGTGGCGATGGCCGGTGCCCGCCCGTGGATCGAGTGGAACCCGTACGTGTTCATGTAATAAGGAAAGCGCGAGGAGCACCCGATCCCGGACACGAAGCAGATCTGGTGTCGCGGCACGCCCAGTGTCGCCATGATCCCCTGCACGCAGTTGAGGATCGCGTAGTCCCCGCATCCGGGGCACCAGCGCACCTCTTGATCCGACTTGAAGTCCTTGCGGGTCAGCGCTTGCGTTTCGGCCATTGGCTATCGCTCCAGCAGAGATTCGACCTTGGTGACGAGCTCGGACGTGCGGAAGGGCAGGCCCTGGACCTTCGGATAGCTGATGATGTTGTGCTCCTGGTACTCGGAGCGCAGCACGCGCGCCATCTGCCCCATGTTCATCTCGGGCACGAGCACGGAGCGGAAGCACGAGAAGATCTTGTCGAGCCCGTGCGGCAGCGGCCACACGTGGCGCAGGTGCAGGCTCGAGACCTTGCGGCCCTTCGAGCGCAGCTTCTCGACGGCGCTCGTGATCGCGCCGCGCGTCGAGCCCCACCCGAGGATCAGGATGTCGCCGGTCGAGTCGCCGAACACGTTGGGCGTCGGGATCGTCTCGCGCACCGCCATCACCTTGTTCTGGCGCATGCGCACCATGAACTCGTGGTTCTCCGGGTCGTAGCTGATGTGCCCGGTCTCGTGCGCCTTCTCGAGACCGCCCACGCGGTGCTCGAGGCCCGGCGTCCCGGGCTTCACCCACGGCCGGGCGAGGTGTGCGTCACGCGCGTAGGGCAGAAAGCCGTCCGCGGGCGCTTCCTTCAGGAACTTCACCGGGAAGGGCTTCAGGTCCTCGATCTTCGGCAGACGCCAGGGCTCGGCGCCGTTCGCGATGTAGCCGTCGGAGAGCACGATCACCGGCGTCATGAACTGCACCGCGATGCGCACGGCCTCGATGGCGGTCTCGAAGGCGTCCGAGGGCGCGGACGCGGCGATCACCGGGATGGGCGCCTCGCTGTTGCGGCCGAAGATGGCCTGCAGGAGGTCGGCCTGCTCGGTCTTGGTCGGCAATCCCGTCGACGGGCCGCCGCGCTGGATGTCGCAGATGATCAGCGGGAGCTCGATCGACACCGCCAGGCCCATGCCCTCGCCCTTCAGGGCCATGCCCGGGCCCGAGGTCGACGTCACGCCCAGGCAGCCGGCGTAGGCCGAACCCAGCGCGGCGCAGATGGCCGCGATCTCGTCCTCGGCCTGGAACGTGATCACGCCATAGTTCTTGTAGCTCGCCAGCGATTCGAGGATGCCCGACGCGGGCGTGATCGGGTACGAGCCCAGGAAGAGCGTCAGGTCCGCGAGCTTCGCGCCGGTGACGAGGCCCATTGCCAGCGCGTCGTTGCCCATGATGTTGCGGTACGTCCCCTTGGGCAGCACGTCGCACGGCGCGACCTCGAAGCGCCCCTGGAACAGCTCGTGGATGTCGCCGGCGTTGAAGCCGGCCTGCATGGCGAGCTTGTTGGCCTCGGCCAGCTCGGGACGCTTGGCGAACTTCTCGTCCAGCCACTTGAGCGTGTTCTCGAGCGGCCGGCTGTAGAGCCAGTACATCAGCCCGAGCGTGTAGAAGTTCTTGCAGCGCTGGACTTCCTTCGACGACAGCGGCGTGCCCTTGAGCGCGTCGGTCACGCGCTTGTTGATGTCGATCTCGATGACGCGGTAGGCGGAGAGCGTGCCGTCGGTGAGCGGGCTCTTCGCCAGCTGCGCCTTCTTGAGGTCGTTCTCCGCGAACTGCCCCGTGTTGACGATCACCGTCCCGCCCGGCCGCAGGTCCTTGATGTTCACGATCAGCGCGGCGGGGTTCATGGCCACCAGCACGTCGGGCTGGTCGCCGGGTGTGTGCACGTCCGCGGAGCCGAAGCGCACCTGGAAGCCCGAGACCCCCGGACGCGTTCCTGCGGGCGCGCGGATCTCGGCCGGATAGTCGGGGAACGTCGCCAGGTCGTTCCCCACCAGCGCGGAGGTATGCGTGAACTGGTTGCCCGTGATCTGCATGCCGTCGCCGGAGTCCCCGGCGAAGCGGATCACGACTTCCTCCTGGTGCTGGAGCGGCAGCTCGGAGCCCGGGTTCTTGGCTTGGGTCATGGAGCGTGTGTACGTGTGGGTGGCCGCCCGTTGGCGCGCGGGTCGTCCCGGCCGCTCTTGGGCCGCGAGATTCTGCCACGAGTCCTCCCGGATCGCACTCGCACCGTCGCGGCGATCCCGAAGCAACGAGGGGCAAACGATCGCCACGTCCGCGTTGTGTGCAACGCATCCTCCCGAGCGGCGGAGCCGGCGCTCCCCGAGTCCGGGCGCCTGCGATCGAAGTTTCAAGGGGCGTCGGGCGACAACTCACGCGTGCTGGAGCCCGCGGAGCGACCTGCGCGCTCTTGCGGGGAGCGGGTCGCAGGACGGAGGATGTCCATCGCCCATCGCGCTTCGACTTCCGCCCCGGATGAGCTCTCCCCGTTTCGCCTGCGCGCTCTCGACCGAATCCGATTCGCGCCGCGCATTCCGCGCCGCGCTCGACGAGCTGGACGCGGGCCTCGACGGCCGCACGGCCGATCTCGTGATGGCCTTCGCCACGCACCATCACGGTCCCGCGCTCGAGAGCCTCGGTCCCGAGATCGCACGCTCGACGGGAGCGCACATCGTGATCGGTTGCACGGCCGAGAGCGTGATCGGCGCGGCGCAGGAGATCGAAGGCCGACCCGGGATCGCGCTGTGGGCCGCGTGCCTTCCCGGCACGGACGTGCGCTACTTCGAGGTGACGGCCAAGAACGGCTCCGACGGCGAGCCCGCGTTCTCGGCCCTGCCGTCGCCGAACGACGCCGAGCACTCCTGCCTCTTGCTGCTCGCCGATCCCTACTCGTTCCCCGTCGACTGCTACCTGGGCCAGCTCAACGAGTCGCTGCCTGGCGTGCCCGCGATGGGCGGCATGTCGAGCGGCGCGATGGGTCCGGGGCAGACGCTCTTCTTCACCGCGGACGGCGTGCGCGACTCGGGCGCGGTCGGCGTCGTGCTCGAAGGCGCGATCCAGCTGCGCCCGGTCGTCAGCCAGGGCTGCCGGCCGATCGGGAAGCCGTGGGTCGTCACCGACTGCGACCGCAACCTGATCAAGAAGCTCGGCGGACGCTCGGCGCTCGAGGTGCTGATGGAGACGTTCAACGACCTGGCGGCCGAGGACCGCAAGAAGCTGCAGAGCTCGCCGTTCCTCGGCCTGGCCGTGGACGCGACGCGCACCGTCTTCACGCGTGGCGACTTCCTCGTGCGCGGCATCATCGGGCTGAACCAGCGCGACCGCACGATCGCCGTGGGCGACTTCGTGCGCCGCGGTCAGACGGTCCAGCTGCTCGTGCGCGATGCGCAGTCGGCGGGCGAGGACCTGCGACAGCTCCTCGCGAGCCAGGGCGGCGGCACGCTGCGCGAGCAGGCTCCCGGCTCGGCCGGCGCGCTGATCTTCTCCTGCAATGGCCGCGGCACGCGCATGTTCCAGACGCCGCACCACGACGCGAGCTGCGTGCGCGATGGCCTCGAGGCCGCGATCCCCGTGGCGGGGTTCTTCGCGGCCGGCGAGATCGGGCCCGTCGGACGGCGCAACTTCCTGCACGGCTTCACGGCCTCGGTGGCACTCTTCCGTCCACGCGCGGAGTCTCCCGCCTGATGGCCTCGCGCGAAGTCGCGCTCGACGCGGCCGCCTTCCTCGATTCGCCGCGCGTCCGCGCGCTCGCCTGTGGCCGCGAGGACGCCCGGCGCATCGCCGAGCGCTTCCTCGCTGCCTGCTACGAGGAGCTCGGCAAGGCGCCGCGCCTGCTCGAGGGCGACGACGTCCACGTCGCGCTGGGCCACCTCCTGCCGCGGCACTTCGCGAAGGGCGACGCGCTCGCCGCGAGCGTTCCGGCCGTGCTCGCAGCCTTCGTCGACCACCTGGTCGAGACGCAGGTCGTGCTGCACGAGTACGAGATCCGCCGCGCGCTCGAGGCGACGCTGCCCGAGTTCCTCGAGACCGTGCGCACCGGCCGCGAGGCGCACCACCACGGGACCGAGAGAGTCGCGCCCTTCGTACACGGCGCGCCGAAGCTCGGGCGCAACGATCCGTGCTCGTGCGGCAGCGGCAAGAAGTACAAGAAGTGCCACGGCAAGGAGTCGTGACGTCGCGGTAACTCCGGCGCGCGGTGGAGTCGCGAGGGATCGTTGCCGATACTGGGCGCATGACGCTCAGCCCGACGGACATCGAACGCGACCTCGCCTTCGCCATCGACGCCGCACGAGCGGCCGGACAGCGCGTGCTCGGCCTGCGCAACGAGAAGCGCTGGGAGGGCAAGATCCTGGCCGACGTCGGCGACCAGGCGGCCGACGGCTTCCTGCAGGGCCTGATCCGCGGCCGCTATCCCGACGACGGGCTGCTCTCGGAGGAGACCGCGGACACGACCGAGCGGCTCTCGAAGCGCCGCACGTGGATCGTGGATCCGCTCGACGGCACGCAGGAGTTCAGCGAGGGCCGATCGGACTGGGCGGTGCACGTCGCGCTCACGGTGGACGGGCGCTGCGCGCTCGCGGCAGTCGCGCTGCCGGCGCTCGAGGACGTCCTCTGGGGCGTCGCGCTGCCCGGCCACGAGCGCGCGGGCACGCTCGGCACGACGAAGCTCGTGCGCGGCGACAGCGCGTCGCCCGCACGAGCGCGCGTCGTCGTCAGCCGCAGCCACACACCGCCCTGGGTGGCGCGCTTCGCGCAGTCGATCGGCGGCGAGCTGTGTCCCTTCGGGAGCGCCGGCTTCAAGGTCTCGCGCCTCCTCTGCGGAGAGGCCGACCTCTACCCGCACACGAAGGGGCTGAAGGAGTGGGACACCTGCGCGCCCGAGACCGTGGCGCGCGCGCTCGGCTGGACCGTGTGCAAGCTGCGCGGCGACGAGCATCGTTACAACCAGGCGAACCCGCGCAACCACGAGCTCGTCGTGTGCCGCCCCGCGGTACGGGAGCGCGTGCTGCGCGCGCTGGCGGATTCGGGCGCGCTGGAAGCCTGAGCCCGCAAGGGTGTTGCGGCGTCACGGGGACTAAGATTCACGGCATGCACGTCCACCCGCTCGAGCGCTGGAGCCACGGGCACGTGTTCCTCGGCGCGTCGCACCGGCGCAACGAGCGGCGCACGCGGCTCGTGATCGCGCTCACGCTCGCGATGATGGTGGGCGAAGTCGCGGGCGGTCTGTGGTTCGGCTCGATGGCGCTGCTCGCCGACGGCTGGCACATGGCGACACACGCGGGAGCGCTCGCGATCACGGCCGCGGCCTACGCCTTCGCGCGGCGCCACGCACAGAACGACCGCTACTCGTTCGGCACGGGCAAGGTCGGTGACCTCGCGGGTTTCACGAGCGCGCTCCTGCTCGCCGTCGTCGCGCTGTGGATCGGGATCGAGTCGGCCGCGCGCTTCTTCAGCGCGCATGCGATCCGCTTCGACGAGGCGCTGCTCGTGGCCGTCCTCGGGCTCGTGGTCAACCTCGTGTCCGCGTTCCTGCTCGGTCCGGAGGAGCACGAGCATGATCACGAGCACGAGCACGGACACGCTCACCCCCACGCGGACCACAACCTGCGCTCCGCGCACCTGCACGTCCTCGCGGACGCGCTCACGTCGGTCTTCGCGATCGCAGCGTTGCTCGCGGGCAAGCTCTTCGGCCTGAACTGGATGGACCCCCTGTGCGGGCTCGTCGGCGCGCTCGTGATCCTGCGCTGGTCCGTCGTGCTGCTGCGCGACACGGGCGCCGTCCTGCTCGACGTCTCGCCCGATCCGGAGCTCGCGCAGCGCGTGCGCGCGCGGCTCGAGGTGGGCGACGAGCGCGTCACCGACCTGCACCTGTGGCGCGTCGGCCCCGGTCACTACGCCGCGATCGTGGCGCTGGTCAGCGACGAGGCGCTCGCGCCCGAGGCCTACAAGGCCCGGCTCGAGGGTCTCGCGGGACTGGCGCACGTGACGGTCGAGGTGAACCCCTGTCCAGGCGTGGCGCGCACGGCGCCCTGACGGTTCCGCGATGGCAGCCGAAGTCGTCGCGAGCGGTCTGTGGCGCCGCGTGAGCGGCACGGCGCTCGAGCGCTTCGTCCTGTGGGCCGACGGCCGCGAGTCGCTGCTCGAGGGCACGATCCTCGCGCAGGCCGAGGGCGGCGCGTTCGAGGCGCACTACGCGATCCGCTGCGACGCGGCCTGGCGCACGAAGAGCGCCGAGGTGCGCATCTCGGGCGCCGGGAGCGAGCGCGCGCTCACGCTCACCGTCGAGGACGGCCGCTGGCTGGCCGACGGCCGCGAGCAGCCGGCGCTCGTGAGCGCGCTCGACGTCGACCTCGGCTGGAGCCCGTCGACGAACACGCTGCCGATCCGCCGTCTGTCGCTCGCCGTCGGCGCGCGCAGCGGTCCGATCGTCGCCGCCTGGGTGCGCTTCCCCGATCTCGCGCTCGAGCCGCTGCCGCAGGAGTACGAACGCCTGGCCGAGTCGCGCTACCGCTACTCGAGTCGCGGCGGCAGCTTCGTCGCGCAGCTCGAGGTGGACGAGCACGGGCTCGTGCTGGACTACGAGGGGCAGTGGCGGCGGGTCGCGGGCGGAGGCTGACGGTCCGTCGTCGCGGTAGCGTCCACGCGCAGATCGCCGAGGCCGCCGGCCTCGTCGAGGACACGGCCCGCCACGAGCAGCGTTCAATCCACGACCATGTCGACGTCGAGCTGCATGCCCGCCACGACGTCGATCGCCCGCTCCTCGCCGCCTTCGCACCGCACGAGTGCCGGACCGGCGCACAGCGGCGCGAGAGCGACTCGCCCGCGCGCATCGGTGATCCCCCAACGGTCTTCGACACCGACGACGTGGACCGTCTCGCCGGCGACCAGATCGCCGGAGCGATCGCGCACGGTCACCTCGACCGTGGCCAGCGCCTGTAGCTCCAGCACGATGGGTTCCGCAGGCCACGGATACTCGAGCTCCGCGGGACAAGACCTCGCGCGTTTGCCCTGAGCCGTCACCTGGATCCGCGCGCCCGGCTCCATGCGCGTGATCTCGAGGTGGGCGCGGCCCGCCGCGTCGGTCTCGACCGAGACCCATTCGGGTTCGCGCCGCCATGTGACGCGCGCCTCCGCCGGCCTGCCGTCTTTGACCACGAAGACTTCCAGCGCAGCATTCGGCTCGATCCACATGAGCTCGATGTCGTGCACGGGCTCGGGCACCGCGCTGTCCGGCACCAGGAACTGGCGCCGACCGAGCTCACCTTCGAATGCCCGTACACCCACCATGCCGGACGGGACTACGGGTTCCGTCTCGAAGAATCCGGACGCATCGGTCACGACCATCGCCATCTCACCGAGCGCGCCGAAGTGAAAGGCGAGGGTTGCGTCGGCGACGCCGGAGCGATCGCTGGACCGCAGCAGCCTTCCACGCAGACGCGTCAACGGTCGCGCGGAGCTCGTTGCGGGGGTTGTCGACGCCTCGACAGACTGCGCGTCGATCTCGCTCTCCCGACGCAAGAGCGCCTCGCCCTCGGATACTGGCGCCAAGGGCTCGAGCGGCGGCGGCGTCGGCCGCTGCGCATGCATCTCCGGTGTTTCGTGCAGCAGGATCCCGCGGCCTTCGCGTCCCGCGCGCGGCCACAGGAGCGCGAGCAGAACGCCGAGGACTACGAGGAGCACCCCGACCCCGATCCGAGGGCGTCTGTCCACGACGGTCGAGCGTATCCGCCATGCGCCCGGCGGTAACGGGCTCTCCGACGTCACTCCAGCGTCCCGTGGATCCGCCGGTAGACCTCGAACCGCCGGGCAGGGATCGCGCCCGCCTCCACGGCCGCACGCACGGCGCAGTCGGGCTCGACGAGGTGCGAGCAGTCGCGGAAGCGACAGCGCTTGGCCGGTCCAGCGAGCTCGGGGAAGTAGCTCGCCAGCGCGCGCCGGTCGAGACCGGCGAGGCCGAGCTGGCGCACCCCGGGCGTGTCGATCAGTCGCGTGCCGTTCGCGAGCTCCACGAGCTCGGCGGCCGTCGTCGTGTGGCGCCCCTTGCCGTCGGAGGAGCGCACGGTCCCCGTGCGCAGTGCGAGCGGCGGGTCGAGCGCGTTGACGAGCGACGACTTGCCGACCCCGCTCGGGCCCACCAGGACGCACGTGCGTCCGGCGAGCGCCGAGACGAGCGCGACCAGGCCTTCGGCGCGCGCGCACGAGACGAGGTGCACCGCGACGCCGATCGCGCGGTGCGACTCGAGCGCGCGCTCGAGCTCCGCGCGTGCCCCGGCCTCGACGAGGTCGAGCTTGTTCACGACCACCTGCGCGGCCGCTCGGCCCTCCTCGGCCGCGAGCAGCACGCGGTCGACGAAGCCCGGCTTCCAGGTCGGCTGACGCGCTGCGACGACGGCCACGACCGTGTCGACGTTGGCCGCGAGCACGAGGCGTCGGCTCGAATCGGCGGGGTCCGGCCGCGCGAGCCAGCTCGTCCGCGGCAGGCGCGTGCGCACGAGCACGAGCCCGCCGGCCCGCCGCTCGAAGAGCACGCGATCCCCCACCGCAAGCGCGTCGTCGGCGGCCGACGAGGGCGCGAGCGCGGCGGTCACGACCTCGTCGCGCAGCGCGAGTCGCGCTCGACTCGTCGACGCACCGACGACGAGGCCTTCCTCGAGCCGCGGATCGCTCGCGCTCGGCTCGGCCTCACGCTCCACGGGCGCGCGCGGCGCGAGCGGCTCCGGCGCGCGGATGCGCTCGATCGGATCGAACGCCTCCTCGTCCGACTGCGCGGTCCAGCGCCGCTTCTTCGGCTTGCGCGCGCTCGCCTTGCGCCGCTGGCTCTCGAGCTTCTGGCGCTTGATCTCCTCCAGCCCCTTGTGCTTCCGCAACGCGCGCTGCGCGCGCTCGACGAAGCGACGCTTCTCTTCCTGGTCCACCGCGAGAACTCCCGGTCGTGCGATCGAACGTGCGCGGGTCTTCGAGAGAGCGCCGGACCTCACGCGAATCGGCGCAGGCAGGCTCGTCCGCTCGCACGCAGCACGGACGGACGAGGAACACGGAGCGGCAGCTCGCCGCTCTTCGCCGCCACCCGCGCCCTGGACTCGGCCCCTCGCCTCGAGAGGCGCGAGCTCTAGCGCCGGATAGAGGCGCGCACGACCAGGACAGGCTTCGCGTGGCTCATGTGCGTCCTCCGGAGTTCGTCGATCGCAGCGCGAGCCCTTCCCGCGCTGCAGGCGAGCATCCTAGTCGCGCTCCCGCGGTGTGGCGATGTCCGCTCAGGACTTCGCCGGCGCGCCGGCTTCCTTGTAGTTCTTCTGCGTCTCGCGCGGGATGTACGCGTCGAGGTGCGCGAGGGCTTCCGCTTCCTTGATCAGGTTGCGCGCCACGACCATGCGCTGGATCTGGTTCGTGCCCTCGTAGATCTGGAGGATCTTCGCGTCGCGGAAGTACTTCGCGATCGGGTAGTCCTCCATGAAGCCGTAGCCGCCGAAGACCTGCACCGCGTCGGTCGCCACCTCCATCGCGGTGTCCGTGGCGAAGCACTTGCCCATCGCGGCCACCTTGGTGACGTTCTGCATCCCGGTGTCGATGGCAGCGGCCGAGGCGTAGACCAGCCAGCGTGCGGCTTCCGTCTTGATCGCCATGTCCGCGAGCATCTTCTGCACCATCTGGAAGCTCGAGATCGGCGCGCCGAACTGCTTGCGGCGGTTCGAGTAGACGACGGCCAGGTCGAGCGCGCCTTGCGCGGCGCCCACGGCCTGCGCGGCGACGCCGGGCCGCGCGCGGTCGAGGGTCTGCATCGCGTGCTTGAAGCCCATCCCCTCGCGCCCG
>Ga0111538_10006530_pt1 | contig 15772 bp, 13 predicted proteins | sample SoiMethybrSBSTD1_FD_79669 | JGI IMG/M metagenome (GOLD analysis project Ga0111538, IMG submission 79669) | Bulk soil microbial communities from a Populus tree surrounding site in Tennessee, USA - Soil MetaG P. TD hybrid SBSTD1 (version 2)... | ecosystem: Environmental > Terrestrial > Soil >...
GTCGATCTGGGCGTCGGAGCCGAACTGGAAGATCTTGCTGCCAACGTCGGCGAAGCCGCACTTTCGGTAGAAGTTGCGGGCCCGGGGATTGCGATCCCAGACCGCCAGCCACACGGTGTCGCAGCCGGACCGCCGGGCGCGGTCGAGGCATGCGTTCATGAGCGCCGACCCCACGCCGCGACCGTGCCATGATTCCAGTGCATACAGGCGGTGAATCTCGATCGGCCGCGAGCCGCTGACGCACGAGGGCACCTCGCCATCGCGCAGTTTCGCATACCCCGCCGCCATCGAGCCGACCTCGGCGAGGAAGAACGTGCTGCGCGGATCGCTCAGTTCGCGCTCGATCTGCGCCGGCGTGAACGACTTCGCCAGATACGCCTCGACATCCTCGGGCTTGTTGTACGCCGCGAACGAATCAGTGAACGTTCGGGTTGCCAGCGCGGCCAGGACCGCGGCATCGCCTACATCGGCCTGGCGAATCTTGAACTGCCCCTCCGCGAGTTGAGCACGTGGCTGCGGGGTTGCCGGTGCTTCGATCGCCCCATGGGTCCTCTGTGCTCTCTGTGGTTTCATCCCGCGCTGCAACACTTACTTGCTCCACATCGCCCCGCCGTACACGCCGTTCTCGGCCAGATCCTCGGCAATGCGCAACAACTGGTTGTATTTCGCATTCCGATCGCTGCGGCAGGGAGCGCCGGTCTTGATCTGGCCGCAGTTGGTCGCTACGGCGATGTCGGCAATGGTCGCGTCCTCGGTCTCGCCCGAGCGATGGCTCATCACCACGCCGTAGCCGTTGCGCATCGCGAGATTCACCGCATCGAAGGTCTCACTGAGCGTGCCGATCTGGTTGACCTTGACCAGGATCGCGTTCGCCGCGCCCTCATCCAGGCCTTTCTGCAGGAACCTGGGATTGGTGACGAACAGGTCATCGCCCACCAGTTGCACGCGGTCGCCGAGGCGCTTGGTGAGTTTCACCCAGCCAGCCCAATCGCTTTCGGCCAGGCCGTCTTCGATGGAACGGATCGGGTATTTCGCGCACCAGCCGGCCCAGAGATCGATCATCTCATCGCTCGAAGCGATGTGCTCGGGCTCGCTCTTGAAGAAGCAGTAGCCATCCTTGCCCTTGGCCTTGGCTTCATTGTGAAGTTCGCTTGTGGCAGGATCAAGGGCGATGAAGATCTGCTCACCGAGCCGGTAGCCGGCCTTCTCCACCGCCATGGCGATCAGTTGCAGCGCTTCTTCGTTGGATTTCAGATTCGGCGCAAAGCCGCCTTCATCGCCCACAGCCGTGGAGAGCCCCTTGTCGTGCAGCACCTTCTTGAGCGAGTGGTAGCACTCGACGCCGGCGCGCAGAGCCTCGCCGAAATCGTCGAAGCCCCACGGCTGGATCATGAACTCCTGGAAATCGACGGTGTTGTCGGCATGCTTGCCGCCGTTGAGGATGTTGAGCATGGGCACCGGCAGCGTGCGGCCCCCCACTCCGCCGAGATAGCGATACAGCGGCTGCTGCGTGGCCTGGGCCGCGGCGTGCGCCACGGCCATGCTCACACCGAGAATTGCGTTGGCGCCAAGGTTCGCCTTGTTGGGTGTGCGATCGAGATCGATCATCAGGCGATCGATCATCTCCTGCTCGCGCGCATCCAGACCAATGATGTTGGGCCCGATGTTGACGTTGACGTTGGCTACGGCCTTGCTCACGCCCTTGCCCAGCCAGTGCTTCTTGTCGCCGTCGCGCAGTTCTACGGCTTCGTTCTCGCCGGTGGAGGCGCCAGAGGGCACGAGCGCGCGGCCCGAGTCGCCTCCGGAAAGGCCGATCTCGCATTCCAGTGCGGGATTGCCGCGGGAATCGAGAACCTGGCGGGCGTGAACGACGGTGATGTCGAAGGACATGGGGAGATGGATTGACGATTGCGGATTGACGATTGACGATTCGACGAGGGCTGCGGCTGAGCCTGCGCACCAGGCGCACGAGGTCATGCTAAGCCGCAACCGACTCTCGTGCGCGACGCCACATTCTCACGGCCGCTACGTCTGCCATGGCACGCCTCCACCGTCATACACGTGCGCCGCGATCACCCGTCGCCATGCGCCCCCATGCCGTCGCCACGACCGCCATCACGATCGTCTGGAACAGCGCGAAGGCTGTCGTCGCTGCGATCGCCGGCGTGCCGGGAAAACTCGTCGTCGCAATGACCAGGCCCAGCCCGACGTTGCGAACCGCGGTGGCCATGGTCATGGCGACGCGCTCGCCGCGCACCCTGCCTCCGAGCAGCCATCCGACCGCGGCGCTGGCGAATACCAGCCCGAACATGCCTGCGTACGCCCGCAATGGAATGTCGAGCAGCATCCTGAACTGTGCGACAATGATCAGCGTCAGCAGTGCGAGATTGAGAACCATGCTGCACAGACCGGCCGGGCGCTTGAGGCGCTCAGTCATCGGCGGCTTCCACGCGCGCAGACCCAGCCCGAGCGCCAGCGGGCACAACTGCGTCAGGAACAGCACGAGGATCATCTTGACCGCATCGATGCGAATCGGCGCATCGCCGGCGACCACCGGCAGCAATACCCGCAGCAGCAACGGCGCCGCGATCGCTGACGACGCCGCCAGCGTCACCATCAAGCCGACGGCTGTCGCGACGTTGCCGCGCGCGATGGCCGTGAATGGCGGACCGTACGGCGCACCGGGACACACCGCCGGAATGAGGAAACCTGCCGCAATGAGCGGGAAGACCGCCGGGTCCGGCGCACTTCGCGCGAATGCCAGCAGCAACCCGACGCAGATCCCAGGAACGCACACGTAGTTCGCGATGGCCGCCCGCAGCATCAGCCGCCCATCGCCGGCCACGCGTGATACGTCGGCGATCGCCGCGCCAAGCCCGACCGACACCATCATCTCGATCAGGGTGACATTGGCCAGGAGGTTGATCAGTTGATCGATGCGCATGCCATGCCGAGACGCGCCGTTGTCATCACCTTTCGCCTTCCATTATCCCCGTCGGCGCCTGCGATGTCACGTTGCGGCAGCCTGCCTGTCGCCAGCCAGCATCCTCCAGGATGCGTGGCCCAGCGAAACGACCACAAACAGGGCCACGCCCAGCAGCGGCATCCAGTCGCGCGGCTTGCCCTCACCCGGGAACATCGCGCCCCAGGCCATCACTCCGATGGCCAGCAGATTCGCCAGGACGTACAGCGCCGGCAGCACGGGATAGAGCGTCGCGCGATAGGGCCGCGCGGAGTTGGGCTGCGTCCAGCGAAGCGTGAACATCGCCAGCACGTTCAGGCAGCCGCTCATGATCATCGCGATGCTGCAGATCTGCAGCAGTTGATTGAACGTGCCGGTGAAGATCATGGCGATGGTGAGGATCGCCTGCACCCACAGCGCGATTGCAGGCGTGTCGCGGCGCGACAATTGCCCCGCGCCTTTCCAGAATGCGCCTTCGCGCCCCATCGCGTAGGCGATGCGGGCTCCGGTGAGGACGTTGCCGTTGGTCGCCGTCAGCAGCGCGATGGTCATCAGCAGCGTCATGGCCAGTTGGCCGCCCTGACCGATGAACACCGCAGCGGTCCTGGCGCCCGCTTCGCCGCCCTGCTCGCCGATGGCCCGCAGGCCGTCCATCCCCAGCGCGTGCACGAACGCGATGTTCAGAAGCGCGTACAGCGCGGTGATGGCGCACAGCCCGGCAATCAGGGCGCGGGGAATCACCTTGCCCGGATTGCTGACCTCGCCACCGACGTAGATCACCACGTTCCAGCCCGAGTACGCGAAGAACACCGGCATGTACGCCAGCACGAGATTCTTGAGCGTGAACTCCGGCGGCGCTGCGCTCGGCGCGCCTGTGACTTCACGCGCGGTCATCGGATCAGGCGTCAGGACCAGCGTAACGAGTGCGAACAGGCCGACGATGGCGAACGGCACGAGCGTCAGCACCGTCTGCACGCGAGCCGACTGCCTTGTGCCCCACACATTCAGCAGTGTGAACACGAGCATGAACACGGACGCAGCGATGCGCGCGGGCGTGATCGCGATCTCGGGAAAGACCGTGCCGATCGCCTCCCACTTCAGCGCCGGCACAGCGAAGAGCGTCCGTTTGAGATCGATCGCGCCCGGCGAAACCCAGTTCAGCAGGTTCTGCACGTGAATCTCGCTGAGGGCGACGGTCATGTACGCCAGGCCGGCCGCGTACACGCCGGTGACGAGCATCCATCCGCTGGCGAAGGCCACCGACGGGCCGAAGGCGGCACGCTGAAAGACGAAGTCGCCGCCGGCCTTCGGCATCATGGCGCCGAGTTCAGCGTCGGCGAAAGCGCCGCCCAGCGACAGCACGCCCGCGCCGATCCACAGCGCCAGCAGCAGCGCCGCCGTGGGCAGGTACATCGCGACCTGCGGCGGGCCGTTGAAGATGCCGATGCCGAACGTCGAGCCGACGACGATGCACATCGCCGCCAGCAGGCCGATGACGCGCGGCGTGGCGGAAGACATTGCGGGATTCGCGGCTGGCTGGGCCGACATGGCCATGTTGTACCCGGAGCGGGGGCGACGCGACGAGGGCCGCGCCGCCGTCCGCATAACCTCGGCCCTCCTGATGATTCGAGGCTGGCAGCCGAAGCGGCCGACGACATCACTTGATGAATCGCGTGCAGATCGCCCGAGCCGCGTTCGCGATCAGCGCCTCCAGCGCGCTGCTGGCGATCGTGCTTCTGGGCGCCGGGCCGCTGGAGGACGAAGCCCATCCATCGCCCTTGCCGCCGTGGGCCATTGAGCCTGCCCTGGATCGCCATGGCGTGCCGGTCTTGCAGTCGCCGCTGCAGACGAGTCCCGCGCCGAATCATCACCATGCGGCGCAGGCTGATTTCGCGATCGCCTGGCCGATGCCGCCGACCTCGCAGCCGGCGCGATAACCGGCGAAATCATCCAATATCCCCGGCGAACTCTGCCTTCGCACTCGCCGGTGCGGTACCCTGAGGGGTTCGCACCCCGCTGATCCTCCAGCGGTATCAGTCCAACTCGCCTGCCTCCCCACAATCAAGTATCGGGGGGCGCATACTTCAGACTCAGAACGCAAGGTAAGGAGCAGGAATCGATGCACCTTCGTCTTTCGCACGCGATGATTCTCTCCCTGGGCGTCAGCGTTGCCATTGGCACGCTGGCCTTCGACCTCATCGCGCAGACGCCGCCGGAGCAGAATCCGCAGCAAGCGCCGTCGACCAATCCGCCCGCCGACACCGGCGAGACGACGCCTCCCGCGAACGACGTTCCCCCTGTCGCTGAGCCGACTCAGCAGCCTGATGACCCATCCGCCCAAGGCAGCGACAACGGCGCAGCCGGCGGAGATGACGACAGCGGCTTCGACCCGCAGGACCCCAATCGCCCGCGCGGACCGCGCGGACGACGCGGCCCCGGCGGCGGCGGCGGGCCCGGACGCGGCCCAATGGGCGGAGGCGGAGGCGACGGCGCATCATGGGGCGATGAGTCCGCCGCGCCAGACAGCCTCACTGCCAGCGATTTCGCGCCCTTCGCGGACGTCAGCAAAGATCTCGAGAAGGTCGTCTCCACAGCCGACGACGCCGCCAGTCTGTACACGCTCTATCAGAGCAAGAAGGATGGGCGGCTCATCGCCGAACTGCCTCCCGACTATCCGAAGAAACTGATCATGATCGCGCCCACCGTGGCTGGCGGCGATGAAGAAGCCGGCGTCATGGGCGGCACCATCTACGCCTACTGGAAGCGCATCGACAAGACGCTGGTCCTCATCGAGCCCAACTTCCTCGTGCGCTCCACGGGCGACGCCGAGTCGAAGTCCAGCGTCAAGGGCCTGTACACCGATCGGGTGATCCTCGATGTGCCCATCGCCAGCGTCGGGCCCGGCGGCGGACCGGTCATCGATCTCAAGGGCGTGCTCGTGGGCCAGTACCAGAAGTTCTTCGGCGGCAGCCCGTTCGGCATGGGCGGCTACATTGGCGGAGCCGACACGCGCCTGGCCACGCTCGAGAGGGCCAAGGCCTTTCCGGAGAATCTCGAAGTCACCTATGAAATGCCCGGCCCCGGCGGCCGGTTGACGGACCTGCACTACTCGATCCGCTCGCTCCCGGCCGATCCCACGTTCAAGCCGCGCCTCGCCGACAGCCGCGTGGGCTACTTCAACGTGTATTACAACGAGATGGGCAAGGCGAACAACGACGATCCGGTGACGCGCTACATCAATCGCTGGAATCTCGAGAAGGCCGACCCGAGCCTGAAGATGTCGCCGCCCAAGCAGCCGATCGTGTGGTACATCGAATGCACCACGCCGGTGCGCTATCGCCAGTTCGTGCGCGAAGGCATCCTGAGCTGGAACAAGGCGTTCGAAGCGTGCGGCATCGTCAACGCGATGGAGGTCTATCAGCAGGATGCTTCCACCGGCGCGCACATGGAGAAGGATCCGGAAGACGCCCGCTACAACTTCTTCCGCTGGAACACCTCGTCGCAGGCGTACGCCATCGGCCCGAGCCGCGGCGACCCGCGCACCGGCCGCCTGTTCGACGCCGACGTCGTCTGGCACGCAGGCCTGACCGAAGCCATCATGGGCATGCTCAAGAATCTCTCGGGCGAAGTCGCCACGCTGAACTTCACGCCCGAGACGATGGAGTGGCTCGCGACGCACCCGCAATGGGATCCGCGCGTGCGCCTGGCTCCCGCGGCCCAGCGCGCAGCCATGCTCGCGGGCCGCGAGCAGGTGAAGCCTGCCGCCGACAATCCCGCAGCCATCGAGCCGGGTCACCATCACGTCGAAGCCGGTATCGCCTCCACCTGGAGCTCAGGCGCGCAATGCAAGATCGGCGAGTACATGTCGCTGAACATCGCGCTTGCCTCGGCCGCATTCGACGCTGGTCTGCTCCAGGCGGGCGATGAGAGCGCGAAACTCGATGGCCTGCCCCAGGAGTTCCTGGGCGCGATGATCCGCTACGTGTCGGCCCACGAGGTCGGGCACTGCCTGGGCCTGCAGCACAACTTCTCCGCATCCACCATCCGCTCGCTGCAGCAGATGAACAGCAAGGACTACAACGGCGGGCCGACGGTCGGCTCGGTCATGGAGTACGCGGGCGTCAACATCCGCGCCGGCGAAGCCGACGGCGACCAGCAGGGCCCGTACGCCACACCCGTGCTCGGCCCGTACGACATCTGGGCCATCCAGTTCGGCTATGGCCCGGATGAAGACCGCGCGAAGGTGCTTGCTCGGGTCAACGAAGGCGACCTGATCTTCCACAACGACATGTCGATGTCGAGCCCGGACCCGCGCGTCATGACCTGGGACATCGGCTCCGACCCGCTGGCCTTCTGCGATTCGCGCATGAACATCATCCGCACGCTGCGCGGCAAGATCGTCAGCGACCTGGTGAAGGACGGTCAGCCTTGGCGCAAGGCCCGCGAACGCTTCAACGCCCTGCTCAACAGTCACGTGCAGGCCATGGCCATCGCGTCGCGCTGGGTCGGCGCTTCGTACATGAATCGCAACTACAAGGGCGATCCCGAAGGCAAGGCCTTTATCGAGAACGTGCCTGCTGACAAGCAGCGCGCCGCCCTCAAGTTCGTCATTGACAATTCGTTCAAGGACGACGCCTTCGGCCTGACGCCTGAACTGATCGCCAGCCTCGGCCTGCAGTTCTGGCCCGACATGCCCGGCGCGATGGCCATCGATGGCGATCCGTCGTTCGAACTGCACGACCTGGTCGCGGGCGTGCAGGCAGCGGCCATGACCATGATCATGAACCCGACGACATTGCGGCGCCTCTACGACAACGAGTACCGCACCGCCGGCGAGGACAATCCCGTGACGCTGGCCGAAGTGCTCAGCACGCTCACCAGCGCCACGTGGAACGAAGTCGATGGCACGGCATCAGGCACGTACACCGCCGCCAAGCCGATGATCTCGAGTTTCCGCCGCAACCTGCAGCGCGAGCACATCGAGCGTTTGATCGACCTGATGATGGTGGGCGACGCCGCCAACCCGGCTGTGCGCACCATCTCCACGCTGTGCACGCAGACGCTGCGCGATGTGGATGGCAAGATCAAGAAACTGCTGGACGGCTCCGGCGACAAACTCGATCCCTACACGCTCGCGCACCTGAACGATGCCCGAACACGGATCGAGCGGGCCCTTGATGCGCAATATGTGATTACCCGGTGAGGTGACCTCAACCTTGCCGTGACCGGTCGGTATAGGGAGTATCAGTTCGGGGACGCCCAGTCCGGGGGTCGGAGGTCGGATGACATGCTCCCACCAGTCACCGACCTCTGATCGTTTTTGGCCGGTCAGAACATGTCGCCCAGCCATGGTCGCGGGCCGGCGAACATCGCCGCCAGCGTCTCCAGCACGCGCTGCGGATCGCGCACGTGATCGGCGATCTGCAGGCGTCCCCAACTCAGCAGGTCCTGAGGTGAGAGATGGCCTGTGTACAGCGCCGCCAGGCCGCGAATGTCGATGATCGCATCGCCGGCCCCGCCGTTCTTCAGCTTCACTGCGCCGCCATCCACCGAGAGTGTCATTTTCGCGTTGTTCTCGGCCAGCACATCGTCGCGCACGTCGAGTGCGACCTCGCCGCGCACGCATGCGTTCCAGCCGCGCCCCTCGAGCGCCTTGCGGACATCGAGGATGCGCAGCATCCAGTGAAACTGGTGCCGCGCGGTGAAGGTGCGCTCGGGAATCAAGGCCAGGAGCGGATGATCGGGCGAGCCGTACAGAATCGCCGTGTCGCACACCGATTGATGCTGGCGGATGAGTTCCAGCAGCCGCATGCCGGCGGCGGGTGTGGCGAACTGCACATCATTGACCAGCAGTTGGAACAAAGGCGCCTGGGCATGGACGTGCGGCGAATCCTTCTGCAGGAGAAACGCATAACCCTCGATCGTGCCGGCGGCGTTGAGCACCTTGTAGCCTTGGGCCTTGTCGCCGCGCGGCTCGTACACGCGCTTCCATGAGAACTCGCGGCGATCGAGCAGGCCCGGCGTGTGCCGCGCCGCGGCGGTGTAGAACTCAACGATACGTTGGCGATCTGCCTCGGCGATGCGATCGATGCGGTGCGCATCGCCCGAACGCTTCTCCAGCCGCATCTGCCGGATGGGGATGGTGATCTCGTAGCGGCTGCCGGCGACTTCGTAGCCGGCCCGGCGATACAGCGGCACGGTGGCCGGGTACAGCGACGAGATGAGGAAGCCGCTGTCGCGCATGTCGCGCAGCACCAGCGTCATCATCTGCGTGGCGGCGCCCGAGGCTCGGAACTCCGGCGCGATGCCCACCGCCCCGATGCCGCCCATGCGCAGGCTCTTTCCGCCGAAGAACTGCCCCATGTCGTGAATCGCCAGCCCCCCCACAATGGGGTTTCCATTGGTGCTCGAACGCACCACGCGAAATGCCTCGCGGCCGGTGATCGCGGCGAAGCGATCCGCCATGTCGCGCGGAAAATGCAGCGCCAGCGAGCAGATGTCGAGGAACCGCGACATCTCGCGATCGTCAGCGGGCTTGGACAGCGTGAAGTCGGACATGAAGTTCACCACGGAGATCACGGAGAACACGGAGGAAAGCGAGAGGGGATGGGTTCAACACGCTTGCGAACGGATCGTTGCAGATTCGCTCGCGCCTCGCCAGTGGAGTTCGAGGTCGTCCGCAATATCGCCCTCGGTGATCTCCGTGGGGTGGTGGATCATTCGAGCGCGACCGCCAGCACCTGGTGATGCGTCGCGCCGGCGCTGGACAGCGTCGCGCGCATCAGCGCGATGCGATCGACCATGAACGAGCCGGTGAGCGCCGCATCGCCCAGATCGAACCGCTTCACCGGCAAGGCGAAGCGGCAGAGCGTGATGTGCGGCCGGAAGCGATCGCCCGTTCGTCCACGATTGCGCGGGTTGCGCGCAAGTCGCTGCGCCAAACGCCGCTGCAGTTCAAGAAGCGCCGACGGGGCATCGGTTTCGGCGGCGATCAGGCGACTGTGGCCGCGCTCCGGCAGGGCGATCAACTCGCGCAGCGCCAGTGCGAATGCCGGCAATCCCGCGGCGGCGCGGCGGACGGATTCCTGCACGTCATCCATCTCGGCCACGGGTGTGTCGCCGATGAACTGCAGCGTCATGTGCAATTGATCGGGAGGCGTCAGGCGAGTGCGCGGCGGCAGCGGCAGAGCTTTCACGCGCTCGAGCATGGCGCGCACGAGATCAGCAGGCGGATACACCGCCACGAACAGCCTCAGATTCGAGGTCGGCCGCGACATGGTTCGCTGCGGGTCGTTCGCTGTTCGTGGTGCAACACCATCGACGAACGGCGAACCACCAACAGCGAACCTGCCCGCTCACATTTCGTGCTTGAGCGTCGGACTGGCCTTGAAGCCCACGGTGCGCGAGGCCTTGATCGGCATGCTCTCGCCGGTGATGGGGTTGCGCCCCACGCGGGCCTTGCGCTGCTTGCGCGCGAACGTGCCGAAGCCGACGATCGTGACGGCGTCATCGCTCTTCAACCCGTTGGTGATGCTGCCGATGACCGCGTCCACAGCCCGGGCCGCGCCCGCCTTTGACTCGCCCAGTTGACTTGCGACCGCTTCGATCAGTTGGCCCTTGTTCATGTTCCGCTCCGCAGACGTGTATGGGAATGGCGATGATGGGAATGATGCCGACGGCTGAATGTGCAATGTGAAGTGTTGTGGTGATTGGCCCGCCCGCTGGCGTCGTTCGTTGGGGACGCGAAAACGATACATCATGCGCGCATGGTGTCAATCGCCTGGCCGATTTCGTCCGGTCATGCACAACACGCGCGCGCGATGGTGATGGTGACCAGCGCCCGAACATCCCGCTGAATACCTGTAAACTTGTGTGTGCAAACTCGCAGCGCCGCGAGCGGTGCACAGGAGTCATCGTGTCCGCGCCCGTTGTCGTGCAGACAGAGCATCTCGATCCCGCCGCCGCCGCGTGGCTGGGCGAGCGCTGCCGCCTCGTCGTATGCCCGCACGACAGCCCGGACTTTCACGCTGCGATCAAAGAGGCCGAGGCCCTTGTCCTTCGGACCTACACGCGAGTCGACGCCGGGTTGCTTTCGCACGGCCCGCGGCTGCGCGTCGTGGGCCGCGCGGGCGTCGGGCTCGACAACATCGACGTGCACGCCTGCCGCGCGCGGGGGGTAGAGGTTGTGTACACTCCGGACGCCAATACCCAAGCGGTTGTGGAATACGTCGTCGCGCTCGTGTGCGATGCGCTGCGCCCGCGCATCACGCTCGACCGCGCGATTTCCACAGCCCAGTGGAACCGGCTGCGCGAGGAGATCGTGGGAACGCGGCAGATCAATGAGTTGACGTTCGGCATCCTCGGACTTGGTAGAGTGGGCAAGAGCGTCGCTCGAGCCGTCAGCGGGCTGGGCTGTCGGGTCAACTATCACGACCTGCTCGATATCGCCGCGCCGCTGCGCCACGGCGCCCAGCCGGTCAGCGTCGAGGATCTGTTCGCGTCCGCCGACATCCTCTCGATCCACATCGACGGCCGCGACTCCAACCGCGGCTTCGTGGGCGAGCGATGGCTGTCGCGCATGAAGCCGGATGTCCTGCTGTTGAATACCTCGCGCGGTTTCGTCGTGGACAACCTGTCTCTTGCCGGGTTCATGCGCGGCCATCCACAGGCGCTCGCGATGCTCGATGTGCACGAGCCCGAGCCGTTTGGCGATGACTATCCGCTGCTCGGGCTGCCCAATGTGCGGCTGTACCCGCACCTGGCCAGTCGGACCGCGACCGCGATGGCGAACATGAGCTGGGTCGTGCGCGATGTCTGGGCAGTGCTGCAAGGCCAGCGGCCGCAGTTTCCGGCGCCATGACGAAATCCATCCGGTAGCCAGGGGGCGCTCGCATCGTGTCGTTGCACGCGCCGCGCGGATTCTGCCGATGACACCTGAAGCGCGCACGTGCTCCTCTATACTCCGCCCCGGTTGCGTCCGCGGCGATTCATCCAAGCATCATCATCTTCATCCTTCATGCCGCCCCCCCAACCGACTCCTCAGCCGACTCCTCCACCATCGCCGCCGTTCGAGCCCTTCCGCTTCAAGTCGGTCGAACCCATCCGGCTGACCTCCGCGCTCGAACGCCGCGGGCTGCTGGACGCCTGCGGCTGGAACCTCTTCCGCGTCCCCAGCGACGCGGTCATGATCGACCTGCTCACCGATTCGGGAACCGGGGCGATGTCATCGGCCCAGTGGTCGGCGATGATGCGCGGCGATGAGAGTTACGCCGGCTCAGCCAGTTCCACGCGCCTCGTCGAAACGCTGACGCGAATCACCGGCATCGGCCACGTGCTGCCCACGCACCAGGGCCGCGTCGCCGAGCGATTGCTGGTCGAGACCATCATCGGTGAACCAAACGCCCGAAACCCTCGCGGGGCGGCGGGGGCCGGCATGGTCGTGCCCAACAACGCTCACTTCGACACCACGCGCCACATGATCGAAGCCAGTGGGGCCGAGGCGCTGAACCTCCTTGCGCGCGCGGGCACCGATCCCGACAACGACGCCCCCTTCAAGGGCGACATCGACATCGCGGCGCTCGAGAAACTTCTCAATACGCGCGGCGACGATGTGCCGTTCATCATGCTCACCGTCACGTGCAACTCCAACGGCGGCCAGCCGGTGAGCCTGGCCAACATGCACGCGGTGCGCAACCTGTGCGATGCCTTCGCCAAGCCGCTGATCCTCGACGCCTGCCGCTTCGCCGAGAACGCCTTCCTCATCAGGCAGCGCGAAGCGAACCAGTCGCATCGCAGCGTCGCCGCCATCGTGCGCGAGATGTTCGACCTGTGCGACGGCGTGGCGATGTCGACGCGCAAGGACGGCCTGTGCAACGTCGGCGGATTGCTGCTGCTGCGCGATGAGAACCTGCATCGCCGCGCATGCCGGCTGTGCGTGCTCACGCAGGGCTTCCAGATGACCTACGGCAGCCTGCCGGGGCGCGATCTCGAGGCCATCGCGGTCGGCATGCAGGAAGTGATGAACGAAACCTATCTCGCGCAGCGAGGCGCGATGATCGCGCATTTCGCCCAGACGCTGGAGCGCGGCGGCGTGAAGATCGTGCGCCCCGCCGGCGGCCACGCCGTCTTCATCGATGCCGGCGCGTTCTGTCCGCACCTTGATGACAACGCGGCGCATGCGCTCGCCTGTGCGATCTACGAACACGCCGGCGTGCGCGGCACGCCCATCGGCAGCGCCCTGGTCAATCGCGCCAGCGGCGCCGCGCCGCAGCTCGTCCGCCTCGCCGTGCCGCGGCGAACATACTCGCAGGCTCATCTGCAGTACGCGGCGGCATCGATCTGCGAATTGAAGCGACAGGCCTCATCCATCAAGCCGCGGAGCCTGCCGCACGATCTCGATCCGCAGCAGCAGCATCAGCAGAACGCCCGCGCTCCCCTCGAAGCAGTCTGGCGATAGTCGCTGCAGTCCCTAGTCCACCATCGAGCCGTCGTCGACAGCATTCGATGCCTGCTTGATCGCATCGGCGTGGGCAGCATCGCCGGGCACGTCGCGGGCCAGCAGCGGGCCGGCCAGCACGATCGCAACCAACGCAGCACTCACCAAGGTGGCATACGCAGCGCGCAGACGATCATTGAGGAACAGGAATGGGTTCATGGCCTGAAATGCATTACGCATCGCCCGCACAGCGGGGACTGACAATTTCCTTCACAGCCTCAGTATGCAGCCCGGCGGCCTCCAAAGGTACCAGAAAGCCTTTGTGATTACGCAAATCCGTTGCCTTCCGGACCCCCAACGACTGCGATAACTACGACCTGACGCGGCAAGCCACCCGGCCAGGCCGGGCGCCGGCGGCGATGCACCCGCCCACGGCCAGAGCAGCCGCTCGCCCGTCGATCGCGTTCGAACTCGTCGCCAGAACGTGCAGTCAAGGCCTCATGGAGATGTCGGCGGAGCACCGACGTACGCCCACGACCAGCGCGAGACCTTGTCGTTGAAGTCCCACAGGTCAAGGTCGCTCAGCTGGCCCTTGCCCCAGACCGAGACGCGATCCTTCTTGCCATCGGCGTCCTCGTACAGCGTCACGATCACGCCGTCGGGCAAATCCCAGCGGATGGACGTCAACGAGTCATCAATGTTGCTGGGAATGTCCTGCAAGGCGCCGGCGGGCTGGGCCGTCAACGGCGAGACCTGATGCAGGTCGCCCTTGAAGTCCTTGTTCTTGAACATCTGGATCGTGTCGCGCGCGAGGGCGGTATCCAGCATCTTGCTTCCGAGAGGGGGCAGCCGTGCCGCGGTGCTGCGCGATGTGCCCGCGCCGCCGCCGACGTCGAACCACGCCCAACGCGATGCCTTGTCGTTGAAATCCCAGATAGAGACTTCCGCGGCCTCGCCTTTGCCCCAGACCACCATTTGCTCGCCCTTGCCGGCGCTGTCTTCGTACAGCACGACGATGATGCCGGACGGCAGATTCCATCGCAGCGAACTCAACTGGTCCGCGAGCCCCTTGGGCATTTCCATCAACTCGCCGGGCTGGATCGTGTCGACACCACCGATCGTGGCTTCGGTGCCCTTGAAATCGGCGCTGCTGTAGAACCGCATCGACAACGGGGCCAGATCCGCCGTCAGCGTCTGCGTCCCCGGCGGCGCCGCGAGGTGGCCGCGCGCGGGATTCTGCTGTGCCAGCACCACGCCGACCACGCCTGCAACGGCGACGCACGCGCCAGCCCACATCAACCGATTCGTATTTCTCATTTCGCGCTCCTAAGCAACAAGGGAGTGATGATGAACGATGCGTGCATCCTTGGCGCGCGACTGCATGACGAGCACGGCATCTTACATGGACGCAATGCCTGCACTGCCGTCGTCGTCGTCGCCGGCAGCGCAACGGATACAGAGCCAGCGCGCGAGGTAGTCATCTCAACCTATTCTTGTCACCGCGGACCGCCTTCACGCCCTGTTTCGGCATTGTCGACTCCGGTCCACATCCACTCCACCGCAGCAGGAGCCGATGACGCCAGGAGCAGCACGCGGCACACAACGCAATGCACGGCCGAAATCTCACGCGATCGGCATCAGCGCGCACTCGCCGCGATAGGTCACCTGCAGTGAGTTGTTGAACATGTTCAGCAGGTTGATCAGGCCGATGGTGAAGGTCATCTCGACGATCTCGGGATCGCTGAAGTTCTTTTTCAGCCGCCCGAAAAACTCGTCGGGAATGTTGTTCGAGTCCTTCATCACCAGGCCGGTGTATTCGATGGCGAGGCGCTCGCGCTCGGTCCGGCCGGCCGCCACAGGATCGGTGACGGTCTTCAGCGGATTAGTCGCAATGCCCAAGTTGCGGATGAAATCGATGTGCGACTGCCGGCAGAACTGGCAGTTGTTGCGGCGGCTGGCTTCGAGAATGATGAATTCCTTGATCGAGCGCTCCAGCACGCCGCCGGGGTACACGCCCTTGCCCCACTCGCCGAAGCAGCGCAGGATCTCCGGGTGCAGGCACATGGCCTGGATCATCTCCAGCGGCTTCTTGCCCTCGGCGAACAGCGCCCGGCTCTCCTCGAAGGCGTTCATGTGCTTGACCTTCTCGAAAGCGTCGCGGATCTCGGGATCGGTGACGGTGACACGCATGAGGGTCCTCCTTCTGCAACCTGCAGCGTTGATGATCGTAACGCCTCGACCGCCGCGGCGACCAACGCCGTCGTCATGTCCTCGCTGCGCAAGGCGCCGTCGGCCTTGGCCTGCAACCTTCGCCGCTTCCGCACGTACGCCGGCATCTTGCGCACCATCGGGCAGACATCCAGCGGCCGCGGCAC
>Ga0111538_10006531_pt1 | contig 15772 bp, 15 predicted proteins | sample SoiMethybrSBSTD1_FD_79669 | JGI IMG/M metagenome (GOLD analysis project Ga0111538, IMG submission 79669) | Bulk soil microbial communities from a Populus tree surrounding site in Tennessee, USA - Soil MetaG P. TD hybrid SBSTD1 (version 2)... | ecosystem: Environmental > Terrestrial > Soil >...
CGATGCTGAGAATGAGCGTGCAGGCGCGGGCGAAGAGCAGTGGTCGATCGACGATGAGGCGAGGCTCTCACAGACGTCGATGCTGTTTGACGCCGGCGAAGGCGCAATCGCGCCTGTTGAGGCTGCCGAGGCAACGGTCTCACAAGAGGAAGTGAGTGATGCGGAGATCGCCAAGCCGGTTGAGCTGCCCGATGAATCCGCGGAGGCGACTGCGGCAGCGAGCAGACATCGAAAGGACCGCGCGGCGAGGTCTCGGAAGCCGCGGACGATGTCCGAGCGTGACGGTGCTGAGGGTTCTTCGGCCGATGCTGGCGCCAGGGCGGAGGATGTCGAGCCGCCGGTCATTTCAGTTCCCAGGAATCGGCCCGCAAAGCGGCTCGTCGAGCGCAAGCCGAAGCGGAAGGCCGCGGCGGCGTCAGACGATGCCACAGCCATCCCGTTCCTTCGCTATCGCGGCGATGTCGATGATGATGACGGTGAGAGCAGCGAGCCAGAAGACGACGGGACGGCGATGGCTGTCGATCAAGCCGCGGATTCGATCGACGCGGAGCATGCATCAGCCGGTGACGCCGATGAGGGAGACGGCGCCGCTGATGGCGACTCCGTGAAGTGACGGACGTCCATTGTCAAGGCCGAATCTGCACACTCGGGAGTGATGCGAGGCAATCTGACTTGGCGCGACACGCCGCCAAGTCGTACGCTCTGCGGCCGACGTGCCACGCACACCCGACAACGTGAGCGATGCGACGCTCAGGCTGCTTCTGGCCGATGGTCTTGGCCCGATCACCCTGCGCAAACTGCGCGGGCGCTTCGGTGGCGATGATGAGACAATCGTTAACGCCAAGGCAAGCGCGCTCGAGCAGATCGAAGGCATCGCACAGAAACTGGCTGAATCGCTGAAGCGCGCGTTCGAGGCGTCGGATGTCGATGCCGAGCGGAAGGCGATGCGCGAGCGCGGCGCGATGCTTGTGCTGATCGATGATCCCGACTATCCGCCGCTGCTGAAGTCGATCGCCGATGCTCCGGCTGCGCTGTGGTTGCGCGGTTCGCTCGATCCAGCGAGAGATCGCCTGGCGGTCGCGATCGTCGGATCGCGCAAGTGCAGCGCCTATGGCCGTGAGCAGGCGAGCCGATTCGGGTCGCTCCTGGCGCAGAGCGGATTGACCATCGTCAGCGGCGGGGCGCTGGGCATCGATGGCGAGGCGCATCGCGCGGCCTTGCGCGTCGCCGGCCGCACGATCGTCGTCGCCGGCTGCGGCCTGAACACGCACTATCCCCCGGAGCATGCGGAACTGTTCGAGCGCATCGTGAACGAGAACGCCGGAGACGGTGCGGGTAAGGGTGGGGGGGCGCTCGTGAGCGAGTTCCCGATGAACACGCCGCCAGCGGCAGGCAATTTCCCGCGGCGCAATCGCATCATCTCCGGCCTGAGCCTGGGCGTTGTCGTGATCGAGGCGGCGCTGCGTTCCGGCGCACTCATCACCGCGCGCCTCGCCGCTGAAGAGCACCATCGCGAAGCCATGGCTCTTCCCGGCCGCGTCGATTCGCCTGCATCCGCCGGCTGTCTCAAGGCGATCCGCGAAGGCTGGGCCGCCCTGGTGACCTCGCACTCCGAGGTGCTCGAACAACTCGATGCCTCGGACCAGATCGTGCGCGGCGCGCTGGAGGCCTCGGGCGTCGAAGGCGCGAAGTCGGCCGCCACGCTGTTCGATGGCAACCTCACGCCCGGGCAACAGGCGATCGTGGAAGCGCTGCAGGAAGATGGCGAGGCCGAGGCCTCCCAGCCATTGATGGCCGAGCAGATTTCGGCCCGCACGCAACTGCCCCTGCAGCAGATCATGGCCGACCTGACCTTGCTGCAGATCCGCGGCCGCGTGACGAAGGACTGGAGCGGTCGCGTGCGGCTCAAGCGAGCTGGGCGATAGAGCGCTTACGGCTCCGCCATCTTCGCCAGCCGCTTGAGTTCCATCTCGATCTTGTCGCCCGGCTTGATCTTGAGTCGCTCAACGGTTCCTGCCTGCAGTTCGATGGCGAACTGGGCCGGACGGCGGCTGTCGTAGCGCGGCAGGCGATTGTCGTACGCCGCCTCGCTTTCACCGGCGCGATGCGGGGGGGCCGACAGCATGCGGTGCGTCGCCACCACCACGCCCTTGTCGCTGATGAAGACGATGTCCATCTCGATCGGGCAGTTCTTCATCCAGTAACTGAGCACCTGCGGCCAGGGATAGATGAAGAGCATGCCGCCGTGGTCATCGATGTGATCGCGATGCATCAGGCCCAGTTCGCGGGCCTCGGCCGTGACGGCGAGTTCGAGATCGAACTCCTCGCCGCCGAGCGTGAGCTTCTCCGTGGCCGGTTTGGTGGCGGGCTGCGTGCCGGGCTGAGTCGTGGGGCGCGTGGCAGGCGCGGTGCTGGGCTTCGGAGGAGCGATTGCCAGGCTCGTCGCCGCCGTGCAGCACAGGCCCAGTGCGAAGATCAGCCGTCGTGGGGACTTTCTCGTTTCAGCATTCCGCAACATGCCATCAGGATACCGCGCCGTCACCGGGACTCTATCCGCAAAAACGAGCCCGGCTGCACATGCGATGCAGCCGGGTGGACCATGGGAAGCAAGTCTCAATAGAAAGGAAGGTGGAGTCGAATGAAGCGGATCAACGGCGACGGCGTCGGCCCGTGCCGACGATCCCCGCAGCCCCCAGCAGGGCCACCGCGCCGGGAGCCGGCGCTGGGGCTGAGTTCCACGCAACGACCATCGCATCGGGAGTGCCGGCCGAAGGCGTGTAGATCGCGGCCGCAGACCACGACGCGGTGAAATTGTTGACGCCGTTGCTCACATTGCTGGCAATGTTCGGACCGATGCCCGCGGTGCCGGAGAAGATCGCGATCGATCCCGGCGCGACGTTCTCCGACAGGCCGGTCACGCTGATGGTGCCGGTCTCCGTCGCGAAGCCGACGTAGTTGAAGAGGCTGAAGTCAACAAGCAGCGCGTTGTCGTAGCCGGGCGCCGCGGCAGGACTGGCGAGCAGGAACGACCCGTACCACATGCTGGTGAAGATGCTCGGTGATCCGCCGTAGGTGTGCGGCACGACGGCGTTGCCCACGAGGCTCCAGCCCACGCCTGTGTGTGTGATCGTGGCAGTAAGCGGTGTGCCGTTGAGGCTTGCGCCAGCCGAGGATACGAACGCGCCGGCAGAGGCGACGGCAAGGGCGGCGATGATGGTGCGGGTCTGCATCGAGGAAGTCCGTGTCTGGAGTTGTTCGTCACGAGCGGCCGAGTGCGGCGCTCGATGCAAGCCTGCGCGATACCGTTCAATCCGGCTGCGCCACGACCCGTTCGACGCGATGAATAAGCCTCTCGGACCTGCACTGCTGATCGCTCCTGCCTGTCTTTACGCGCCGTCGCGCGGGAATGACGGCCGCCGCGTCGCATCGCGCTCAGATACACTTCCCTCGAGATGGCCGGCACATCGCTCCAAGTCGCTGAGGCCCTGTTCATCGCCGAGACGCTGCGCGCCGAGGCCGGGGCCGTCACGCGCATCGCCGAGCGGCTGGAGACTTCGACCACGGCATCGTCCGAGTACGCGACGTGGCAGAACGCCTTGGATCTTCTGGATCGTTGCGAGGGTCACGTCGTCGTCGCAGGTATGGGCAAGTCGGGCCTTGTGGGCGAGAAGATCTCCGCGACCTTCTCCAGCCTTGGACAGCCCTCGCACGTGCTGCATCCCGCCGAGGCGCTGCATGGCGATCTCGGCTCGGTTCGCCGGCAGGACGTCGCGCTGCTGCTGTCGTACAGCGGCCGGACGGAAGAGGTCGTCAACCTCGCGGCCATCCTGCGGGCTGACGGCATTCCGCGCATCGGCATCTCGTCCGATCACAGGTCCGAATTGGCCACACTGTGCGATGTTCACATCGCGCTGGGTGATATCACCGAAGCGTGCCCCCTCAATCTCGCGCCCACGGCCTCGACCACGGCAATGCTTGCGGTGGGCGATGCGCTGGCGCTGGCGTTATCGCGCCGTCGCGACTTCAAGGAAGACGATTTCCATAAGCATCATCCCGGCGGGATGCTCGGAGCGGGACTGCGCAAGGTCACCGAGGCCCTGCGCTTCCGCGTGGGCGAGAACCTGCCGGTGGTTCCCGAGTCGGCGACCGTGCGGGCCGCATGCGAAGCGACCGGCGGCAACCGCCGGGCCGGCGCAATTCTTGTCGTCGACAGCCAGCAACGTCTCGCAGGCATCTTCACAGACGGCGACCTGCGCAGGCTGATGCTGAAGGATGCGCGCGGCATGGACAAGGCGATCGGCGAAGTCATGACGCCGCGGCCGCAGCATCTGACTGTGGACGATCTCGTGCGCGACGCGGTGCGCCTGGTCCGCGAGCGAAGGCTGGACGAGATTCCCGTCCTCGATCACGACGGCCGGCCGGTCGGCCTGGTGGATGTGCAGGACCTGATCGCGATGAAGGTCGTGAGCGAGTAATCCGCAAATGTGATCCAAGGAGGAAGTGGATTCGATGATTGCCTCACTGTCGGTCCTGTTGACTGCGGCCGCGTTGCATGTCGCGGGCGATGATCCGGCGACGATTCTGAAGGCAGGCGCTGAGGCGTGCCGAAGCGTGCAGAGCGCGAAGTACACGGCGTCATGGCAATTGACCGACGCGAACGCGCCGCGACAGGTGGAAGGCGAGGTGGCCTTCTTGAAGTGGCCGCCCGAGGCCGACGCCCCGCCTCCTCCGGCCACGCCGAATGCCGATGGATCGATGCCTACGATTCCGATGACCGCGCCGCGCCTCAAGACGCTGTTCAGCGCCGACCTGCGCGTCGCGCTATCCACCGGCGAGATCCGGACCTTCGATCATGATCGGGCAGCGGTTTTCAATCCGATTGAAAAGTCGTTCAAGGTCATGGAATCCGGCGACGGCGGCGAGAGGATCATGGTGCAGGACACCACCGTCATGCTGCTTGACTCGCCACTGCTCCAGCCCGAATCGATCGATCGGGTGCTGAAGATGGCAGAACGGATGTCGCTCGGCGAGCGCGAGAACGTTCACGGGGTGGAGTGCGAAGTCGTCACCGCGCGCCTGCCCAAACTCGACGCCAACAGCGATGTCGTCACGTCCATCGCACTGGGCGTAGAAGATCACCTGCCGCGGCGAACGGTCTTCGAGCAATTCTCCGCCGGCCGATCGACGATGCGTCAGACGCTGACGATCTCCAATCTGCAGACCAACGTGCCGATGGCCTCGACGCTCTTCGAGCAGGAGGCGCCCGAGGGCATTGAGACCGAGACGCTGAAGCCTGAGCCACCGCCGCAACTTCTGGCAAACGGCGACGATGCGCCGGCGTTCACGCTCAAGGATGCGAATGATCGCACGATCTCACTTTCCGATTTCAAGGGCAGGATCGTGCTCGTCGATTTCTGGGGCACCTGGTGCGGGCCGTGCCGGATGGCCATGCCGTCGATCCAGAAGGTGCATGCCAAGTACAAGGATCAGGGCGTGGTGGTCATCGGCATTTCGTGCCGCGAGAAGCCCGACGCCGACCCGGCGAAGACCATGAAGGATCTCGGCTGCGACTACGGCCTGCTGCTGCACGGCGAGACGATCGTCAAGGATTGGCACGTTCCAGGCTATCCGACGCTGTACCTGATCGATCGCGATGGAAGGATCGCTTTCAGCGAACTTGGCTACGACCAGGAACTCGAAGCGAAGTTGAGCGAGGCGATTGATGCGCTTCTGAAGAGGTGATCACCGCGTCAGGCGCGTTCCGCGCCCGAATCGGCGTGCCCCGCCGCGCTTTGTCCCCGAGCGCGAAGAGACAAGCATGAGGGGTCGCGGGCGCGGACTGGCGTCGAGTTCGCGGCCTTGGCGACTACAATCTTCCTGCCATGCCGTACTACAGCAAACTCGGCCAACTGCCGCCCAAGCGTCATACCCAGTTTCGCCGTCCGGACGGGGCGCTGTACTCCGAGGAGGTCTTCGGCACCGAGGGCTTCGTCGGCCCGACGTCGACGCTCTATCACATTCATCCGCCCACGCAGGTGACAGGCTGGAAGGCGATGTACTCGACCAAGGCCGAATACGTCGAGACCGACGTCATGCGCATGCGGCACGTGCGCTCGGCTCCGATGAAGCCCAAAGGCGATCCGATCACCGGCCGCGTCGTGCTCTTCGGCAACAGCGACTGCGAGATGTCGATCTGCATGCCCGCCGACGCGATGAACTACCACTACAAGAACGCGATGGGCGATGAGTGCATCTTCATCCATCACGGCTCGGGCACGGTGTATTCAACCTTCGGCACGCTGAAGTTCGGGCCCAAGGACTACATCATCATGCCCAAGGGCGTGACGTACCGGATGGCGTTCGACAAGCGCAAGGGCGATGGACCGGAGGACAAGTTCCTGGTCATCGAGACGGCGAACGGCTCGCATATTCGGCCGCCGCCGCGCTACATTTCGAAATCGACGAGCCAGTTCCTCGAGCACGCGCCGTATTGCGAGCGCGACCTGAAACTGCCGCAGGTGCCGCTGACCTATGACGAGGCGGGCAAGTTCGAGGTCCGAATCAAGGCCCGCGATAGCGTGCATTCCTACATCTACGACTATCACCCGCTCGATGTCGTGGGCTGGGATGGTTGCTACTACCCGTACATATTCAACATCGACGATTTCAGCCCGATCGTCGGCAAGCACCACATGCCGCCGCCCACGCATCAGACCTTCGAGGCGCACAACTTCGTGATCTGCTCATTCTGCCCGCGCCTGCTGGATTTCCATCCGCAGGCGATTCCCGTGCCGTACAACCACTCGAATCTCGACAGCGATGAAGTGCTGTACTACGTCGAGGGCAACTACAAGGCGCGGAAGGGGATTGAGTCGGGCTCGTTCACGCTGCATCCGCAGGGCATTCCGCACGGCCCGCATCCCGGCACGGTCGAGGCGTCGCTGGGCGCGACGTTCACCAACGAACTGGCGGTGATGTGCGACACCTTCCGACCGCTGTATCCCACGAAGGCAGCGCTGGGCCTCGATGATCCGAACTATCCCAAGAGCTGGGAAGGGGAGCACTTCCCCAAGTCGATCGGCCAGCATCACCCCAACGGCGAGCACAAAGCGACGGCGCCCGCGACGCCGGATGCGCCGGCGGTGAATACGTGGACTTGACCGCGTCGAAGAGACGAAGACACTGAGAGACGGAGCGACGAAGTGATTGCGACCACTCCGTCTGTTCATCTCTTCGTCTCTCCCACCCCGTTATCATCCGCTGATGCTCCAAGAGGATTACCAATTCGCGCTCGACGGCTTCTGTGGCCCGCTGGATCTGCTGCTGTACCTGATCCGCAAGGCGGAAGTCGATGTGCACGACATTCCCATCGCGAAGATCACCGATCAGTATCTCGCGTTCCTTAAACAGGCGTCCGACATCGACATCGACGTCGCCGGCGAATTCCTTGTGATGGCCGCGACGCTCATCGAGATCAAGTCGCGCACGCTCGCGCCGCCGCCGAAGGAAGGCGAGGGCGAAGGCGAGTCGACGGCTGATGCGGCAGGCGTGGGCGGCCTGGAAAGTGCCGACCCGCGCTACGAACTGGTGCAGCAACTGCTGGCCTACCAGAAGTATCGCATCGCCTCGGACGATCTCGATCACAGGCGGATCGCATTTCTCAATCGCTTCCCACGCAAGCCGGCCCGGGCTGACGTCGATGCCGCGCGTGAAAGCGCCGAGCTGGTCGAACTCGAACTGGAGGATGCGCACGTCTTCGACCTCTCGGAAGCGTTCGAGCGCATCATGGCGTCGATCGACTTCGGCAAGTTCGGCGACCACATGGTCGAGATGGACGAAACGCCCATCGCGCTGCACCAGGAGGACCTCATCGATCGCCTGATGCGATCCGAATCGCGAAGCTTGACGCTGCAGGAGGCTTTCGAGGGCGCGACGGCGGGCAAGCGCATCGGCCTGTTTCTGGCCACGCTGGAACTGACGCGCCAGCGGCGCGTGACCGTCGTGCAGAACGAAATCGACAGCGCGATCGAATTGGTTCTGAACGAGGACCCGACCGACGTGCTGGTCATCGATTCCGACGAAATCGCGCACTACCGCGAACGCCATCCCACCACATGAGCGCCGTGGCTAATCACTCAGACCCGCCGCGCGACGCAATGCCATCAATTCCGACGGCGTGAGTTCCCGCCATTGCCCCGGCTGCAGGCCGCGCAATTTCAACGGCCCCATGCGCACGCGCCGCAGTTTCTTCACGTTGTGGCCGAACTTCGCCAGCATGCGGCGAATCTGCCGATTGCGGCCTTCCTTGAGTTCCATCGTCAACAGTGTGCGATCGCGATCGCGCTTCTTCAGCCGCAGGCGCGACGGTGAAGTGCGCACGCCATCGCGCTCGCCTTTGCTCACGCGCTTCTCGTTGAGGAAGATGCCATTCTCGAGTTTGCGAACATCGTGTTCCTCCAAGGCGCCGCTGACGACGACTTCGTATGTCTTGTGCACCTCGTGCTTGGGGTGCGTCAGGCGATTGGCGAGTTCGCCGTCATTGGTCAGCAGCAGCAGACCGGAGGAATCCATGTCGAGCCGGCCGACCGGATACAGCCGCGCCTTGGAGGGATGCTCGACGAGGTTGAGCACGTGCGGCCGGCCTTCGGGATCTTCGGTGGTGGTGACGAAGCCGCGCGGCTTGAAGAGCATGATGTAGACGTGGGGCTCATGCGCCCTGATGCGCTTGCCATCGACGGTGATGTGATCGGACTTCGGATCAACCCACGCCGGCAAGGTCGAAACGAGATGGCCGTTGACGCGCACCGAGCCGGCCTCGATGAGTTCCTCGCATGCGCGGCGGGAGCCCACGCCCGCCTCGGCCAGCACCTTTTGCAGGCGCGGGCCGCGCGAATCGTCGGCGAACTCATGCTGCGGCGTGGCGGCCTTGATCTTCGCCTGCTGCCGCGGCGTCATGCGCGGCGGCTTGGGAGCAGCCGGGGCGGTGGTGGATGGCTGCGGGGGCCGGCGGTCGGTGGCGGGGTTGAAGCGGCGAATCGAGGGCATGAATGAACGAAGATCGTAGGCGAATGCCCGGAACCGGCCGGTTCGTTTCCGATGTCGCCGCCTCGTGCCGATAATGAGGAACCAGCTCGGTCTCAAGGGAGTCCCGCCATGCTCAAGCACCGCGTCTCGCAATTCCTGCACTGGCTGCGCACGCTCATCACCGAACCGCATCACGAGTTGACGCGCTGGGAAAGGGCGGTGCGCTACTCCTACGAGTTGTGCCTGCACGGCTGGCGTGCCCTGCAGCGTGATGACGCCTGGCAGATGTCGGCGGCCTTGGCCTATCGCACGCTCTTCGCACTGCTGCCGGTGGTGATCGTCTCGAGCATCGTCTTCCGCGGCCAGAGCACGGCTCAGATGGAGAGTTTCGGCGCCAACGTCATCCACGCCATCGGTCTGGACAAGGTTCGCATGCCGGCCGTGACGACGCCGGGCAAATCGCCCGCGGAGGTCGAAGCCGAGCGCCGGGCGGAGGATGCGGGCATTGACCACCAGCCCGCGACCACCTCACCGGCGCCAGGCGCGCCCGATGCACACGCCGAGACCAAGACCGTTGCCCTATCGGATTTCATCCAGGACACGCTGCGTCAGGCCGCCAAGATGGACCTCGCAGCCCTGGGCTGGGTGGGATTCCTCCTGGTGGTGTATTCAGCCATCAGCCTGATGGTCACGATCGAGAACTCCTTCAACAAGATCTTCGGTGCGCCCGAAGGCAGACATTGGATTCGCCGCATCCCCAGTTACTGGCTGTTGCTGACGCTCGGGCCGGCCCTGGTTGTCGGGGCGCTGTGGATCGATCGCCGCTCCAGCGCCTTCATCGAGACTGTGACCAGCTGGGGATGGATGCTGACAGCCCTTAAGATGGTCTGGGGCATGATGGTTGTGTGGGTGCTTATGTTCTTCGTCTATCGCCTGCTGCCCAACACCAACGTGCAGTCCAAGGCAGCGCTGGCCGGTTCGTTCGTGGCTGCGGTTCTGCTCTCGGCAGGAAAGGTGGGGCTCGGCGCGTATTTCGACAACGCCGTCTCGTTCAGCAACCTCTATGGCGCGCTCGGCGCGATCCCGCTGTTCATGTTCTGGGTGTACCTGATGTGGCTGGCGGTGCTGTTCGGGCTTGAGGTCGCCGCCACCGTGCAAATGCTCAAGGGCCGCCAGATCGAGGAACTCACGGAGAAGAAGCCGCAGAATGGCCTGGTGGATCCCGTGCAGGTGGTCAGCGTGATGGAGATCATCACCGAGCGCTTTGCGCAGGGCCTGGCCACGCCCACGCGCGACATCGCCGATCAGACCTGTATCGCCGAGAACCTGGTGGTCACCATGGTCGATCGCCTGGTCAGGGCCAACATCCTGCATCGTGTCGAGGGTGCGGACCAGGGCGTGACGCTGGCCCTGCCGCCCGAGCAGATCTCAGGCGAGAAACTGCTGGAGATCGGCTACGACATGGTGGACGAGGGCGGAGTGGGACGCATCTCGCCCCTGGTCGGCAAACTCCGCGAGGTGCAGAAGCGCCTGGCGGGCCAGACGACGCTCGCGGCACTGGTGCCGGCCACCATTGGTCCACAGGGTCATGCGGCCGCACATTGACCGCCGATAAATCGGTTACGATGCCGCCGTGTTGTGGTCGATCGCGCAGCGATCGCCCCGCAACGCACTGCCATCGACCAGCCGGCGCGGGCCGTGCTGGCATGGGAAGGGGAATGACGCATATCCGGCCCCGGTGCCGGCCGCCTCGTTCGATCGCCCGGCGACACGCCATGGCCGCACCTCTGTCGTCCCCGCACGATGGCCGCGAGACCGCGTTCGATGAGCGCGTGCTGAGCGTCTCGCCCAGCAGGTTGCACGCGAGTGAAAGCGAGGCACGGATGCCGATGGATTCATCGTCGCTGGAAATGGGAAGCGGGCTGGCCGACAACACGAGCGAGGACGAATGCCTGCGGATGGACGATCCGGAGTCGTCGTCGCTCGCTGGAATCGCTGCGGAGATGTCTGGCATGATCGAAGTCGCAGCGACGACGGCCGAGACTCTCAACCGCCGCTTGCACGAGGTTGGAGAGGGCGAGCATCGTGCCGCCGCCGCCTCCGCACAGTTGCAGGAGCAGTTGCGCCTGGGGGCCCGCATGCTCAAGGCGTTCCAATCGCAGATCGCGCGCGTGGAAGACACGCTCGGCCGTCAGCAGGCCTACGAGCAGCAGGTGGCCGAGACCCAGGCCCAGATCGAACAGTGCTTCGCGGGCATCGAAACGTGCATCGACAAGACGCTGGAAAGCGTGGCGTACCGCCTGGCCGAGCAGGCGCGCGTGGCGGTGGCGCGATTCGATGAAGGCATCGCGGCCCGGCAGGGGCAACTGGTTGAACTCGATGGCCGCATCGCCGAGTGCGCTGGCGGGATCAACGGCATCTGCGAGATGATCGAGAACGTCCAGACCAGCGTTCGCACCGCGGTCGAGTCGAATCAATCCACGCTCGACCGGCTGCAGATAGCGGCAGCCGATGCCCAGGCGCTTCTCGAGAAGCACGGCCAGGCCCAGGAGACACTGGTGAGCGAGATGCGCGAGAAGTTGAAGGCGCTGGAGCGCAGCGGTACGGCCGTGCAGGAAGCCATGCGGGAGACGATCGCGCTGGGAAGCGAGACCGACGCAAGCCTGCGATTGCGCCTCGAGGAGATTGACGCCGCCCGGCGCGAGCACGATCGCCTTTCGGGCTCGGCCGCCGAACTGCGTGACATGCTGGTGCGCCTGCAGCCTTGGGAGAAGCTTCTGCTCAGCGGCTCGATCCATGGCGACGGGCTTCCCGAACCGCTGGCGAAGGTGGCGGGCGAACTCAGGCAGCAGATCAGCCAGGACATGACCTGGCTCAATACCACGATGCGCGATGTGGCCCAGCGAGTCTCGACGCTCGCGACTGTTGCGACCCCGGCGGCCCCCCAGGCCGCCTCCTCAGCAGCCGCGACGGCCGTGGCGCAAGAGTCGCCTGCCGCTCCCACAGTGCAGGTCGATGTGAAGCGCCCGCGGCATCGGGCATCGAAATCGAGTTCGAATTCCGGAGCGGAGCCTCAGCCGTCCTGATAACCGCCCTCGCGATCGGGCCGCGCGAAGTGTGCTGTTCGTGACGGAGTGATGAAGGTCGAGCGCCTGCGTACTATTGTGCGTTTCGAACGAAGGACCTGGCGAAGGCGCTGGCTGCGTGAATGGATGATCAGCAGCGGCTTTGCGACGGAGATTCCCGACGATGCGTGTTCGCTTGACAGGCACATCACTCGGTTGGAAGTTCGCGACCATCGCCGTGCTGGCGTTGGGCATCATCGCGCCAAGCGGCTGCTACCAGCGCGTTGTCGGAGTGAAGGGTCCGGGCGCCTCGGCCTACGACGTGTATGAGCCGAACGTCAAGACGCGCGAGGAAAAACAGCCGGACAACAAGTACAACAGCGTTCCCACCAAGACGGTGCCCACGCAGAAAGCGCCGGATCGCTGATACAGTCGCTCCGCTTCCGGGCCTCGCGCCCTCTGCTACTATTGCTTCATGGGAATCGAAGCCGCCCTTCCGGTTGATGGCATTCTCACGACGCAGTTCCAGCGGCTGGTCAACTGGTCGCGCCGCAGTGCGTTGTGGCCGATGCCGTTCGCCACGGCCTGCTGCGGCATCGAACTGATGGCAACGGCGTCCAGCCGCTACGACCTCGCCCGATTCGGGGCCGAGGTCGTTCGCTTCAGCCCGCGTCAGGCCGATCTTCTCATCGTCGCCGGGCGCGTCGCCGTGAAGATGCTGCCCGTGCTGCAGCGCATCTACATGCAGATGTGCGAGCCCAAGTGGGTGATCTCGATGGGCGCGTGCGCTTCGACCGGAGGCGTCTTCGACACCTACGCCGTCGTGCAGGGCGTTGATCAGTTCATCCCCGTTGATGTGTACGTGCCCGGCTGCCCGCCGCGGCCGGAGCAGTTGATGGAAGGCATCATGGCCATCCAGCGCATCATCGACCGCGACAACATCCCCTACGACGACCAGGGCAAGCGCATCCCGCTGCAGATCGCGCTGGAGCCGACGCACCAGCCGCGCGGCCAGCCGGTGGATGTGTCGATCGGCGCGACGTGACCCTCAGCCGCTTGCGGCTTAGCCGGTCCCGGCGCTCGCTGCAATCAACCGCTCAATCCGAACCCACGCCTCCAGCGGCCGCTGCTTGCTGAATTGCCGGAACTCACCTCGCGCGCCGGCTTTCGCCGTCTCGAGATCCCGTGGCTGCAGTTTCGCGCCGGCATCCAGCAGCAGCTTCGCCATGCGTTCGGCCCCGCCCACGATCGCCCAGGCCAGCGGCTGAGCGTGATGGATTGATCCTGACAGGGCGTCGATGTCGGCGCCCCCGGCGATCAGAAGCGGAGCGATCTCGGCCGCGTCGTTCCACGCCGCGCCGTGCAGCGGCGTCTGATCGTCATACCCGCCGCGGGCGTTGGGATCGGCGCCGTTGGCCAGCAGCCAGCGCACGCTGGCGACGTTGTCAGCGTTCGTCGCAGCGTGCAGCAATGTGCAGCCTTCGCCAATGGTGTAGAGGTAGATGTGCCCGGCCGCCGGCGGGGCGGCGGGGAAGCGTTGGCGCGTGACGCGCATGTTCACACCGCCGGATTCGTTGCGCAGCGCATCGGCCAGACGAGCGACGTCGCCGATCATGGCGAACATGAACGGGTCAGGTTCCGCGCCGCGCTCGACGAGGAATCTCGCCACGCTGGGCCTGTCTGAGACACGCCACTGAGCGGCCGTGCTGGCGTGATCGATGTCGCGCACATCGATCTTCGCCCCGCGATCGAGCAGGAGTTGCGCGATCTCGACGGTACGGGCGAAATGCAGCGGCAACTGGCCGTCGCCGCCGCGCGCATCGATCAGCGACGGATCGGCGTCGAGCATGCGCTTGAGTTCGTCCATCATGCCCAGCCGCGCCGCCGCGTGTGGCGTCAACGTCGCGCCGCGCTCCAGCAGGTGAGCCGACAGTTCATCGCTGGCGCCGTCGAGCACGCCGAAACTTCCTGCCCACCAGTCGCTGCGTAGATCGATGTCGGCCCCGTGATCCAGCAGCAGGTCGACCATCGCGCGATCTTCGCGATTGACCGCGTGCGAGAGGGCGGTCGCGCCGAAGCAGTCGGCATGCCGAGCATTCACCAGTTCCGGCAGAACGCGCAGCATCGCGAGCACGGTCTGGGCATCGCCGCGGTCGATGCAATCGATGAATTGCTTGACCGGGTCGTGAGACATGATTCACAGTCTTCGGATCGCGGTCAGCCAGGTACGCGCACTGACGCGCCGCACTCGGGACATCGATCACTCTCGTTTCCCGACTGATCGTAGCCGCATCTCAGGCAGACAGGCACACGCTCGCCTCGCAGGAGATTCATGATCTGAGCGCGCATGGTCAATCGCGCCAAACAGAGATGCACCTGCATGATCAACGCGGCGACGAGCACACCCGCCGTCGCGCCGGCCACAATGCGCAGATTTGGCTGCGATGCCAACGCCGAGAGATTTGAGACGATGACGTACGCCAGGAATCCGAGCAGCGCGCTCTTGGCCGCCATGAACGCCCACGCTCTTGCTGCCCGCGCGCTCCGGAGAATCCGCCGGCGGCCGTCGGGCGTCAGGTGTGCGATTTCGGGCATCGATCCGAATGTCCAGTACATCCGCATAGCCAGATTTCAACGACAACGCCCACGGATTGCAATCCGTGGGCGTGGAGACGAATGAATTGGAAACAGAATCAGTCGCGCAGTTCGACCGTCCAGTAGGCGTCGTTCAGGAAGGCCTTCCACGACTGGTACTTGGCCGTCCCCAGCCGCAGCATGACCACCGGGTTGCGCTTGGGCCTCACGGGCTTGCGCACCAGGTGCATGTGGGCCTGTTGCGGCGTGCGGCCGCCCTTGCGGGCGTTGCACTTGACGCAGGCGCACACCAGGTTCTCCCAAGTATGCTCGCCGCCCTGCACGCGCGGGATCACGTGATCGAGCGTGAGTTCGCGCGTGGGGAAGTGCTTGCCGCAGAATTGGCACTGGTTGCCATCGCGGGCGTAGAGGTTCCGCCGGTTCAACTTCACCTGCTGCCGGGGGAAACGGTCATAGCCCAGCAGGCGGATGATTTTGGGCACGGCGATCTCGAGGCGCGGCGTGCGGATCCAGTCGTGCTGGTCGCGCTCGAACTGGCGGCGGAACTCCGAGACCTCCTGCCACGTGTCGAAGTCGTAGTTCACGTACCGGCCATCGTCGATGTGCACGACTTCGGCGATGCGCTTGCACAGCAGCGTAAAGGCCCGACGCGCGCTGACCACGCGAACCGCGGTGTACACGCGGTTGAGGACGAGCACTTTCTCGTCGAGGGCGCAGGTGGCGGCGATGGCGGTCATGACTGCTGGGCGGCCAGAGGTATCCGATCTACAAGATCGGCTCAATGTTAGCCTGCAGTTCGCACGAGCGGCAAGAGCTTGTGCCAGCATCGCGCTGCGTCTGGCGGGCGCACGCTCGTGGCAAGCGGGGCAGGGTGAATAACCGCGCGTCGATCGAGCAGCGCCATCTAGACCGGCAGGCGCAGGCGCCGGCGGGCGGCATCGGCCTCGCCACGAGCATGGCAGCCGCTGAGATGGTGATTGAACAGCCCCATCGCCTGCATGAATGCGTGCATGGTGGTCGGGCCGACGAATGTCCAGCCGCGCTTGCGAAGATCCTTGCTGAGGGCAACGGATTGCGGTGACGTCGGC
>Ga0111538_10006533_pt1 | contig 15769 bp, 20 predicted proteins | sample SoiMethybrSBSTD1_FD_79669 | JGI IMG/M metagenome (GOLD analysis project Ga0111538, IMG submission 79669) | Bulk soil microbial communities from a Populus tree surrounding site in Tennessee, USA - Soil MetaG P. TD hybrid SBSTD1 (version 2)... | ecosystem: Environmental > Terrestrial > Soil >...
ATGGCGGAGACGGAGTCTGCCACCGGCACGTTGACCTGCGTTTGCTCTCGTCCTAGCAGCGGAAGATTCTAGCTGCAACCACAGCGTCTTACTCTTCCCGTGCGTTGGCAGGCATCCGTCGGAATGGCTAGGCCATTTGTGGGTGCGAGCGTACATCAATCGGGAATAGCAATGCGCGCTGGAAATCGACTATCCGCAATCAAAGTCGCACGTCTATCGAAGCCTGGCCGGTACGGTGACGGCCATGGCCTCTGGCTGCAAGTGGGCCCTGGAGGGTCCAAAGCCTGGCTGTTCCGCTACATGCGGAATGGTATTGCTCGGCAGATGGGTCTAGGCCCTCTGCACACAATTGGCTTGGCCCAAGCGCGCGTCTTGGCCCTACAGGCGCGCCAGGTCTTGCGCGATGGACGTGATCCTATCGACGTTCGAAGGGAGGGCCGTCAGGCTGAAAAGCTACACGCAGCCCGCTCTATCACGTTCAAGGATTGCGCTGAGCGGTACGTAGCGGCTCACGAGAAAAGCTGGCGAAATCCGAAACACCGGGCGCAATGGCGCTCGACACTGGCAGCCTACGCCTATCCGGAGATCGGAGACCTGCCCGTCTCCGCGGTCGATACCGCGCTCGTACTGCGCATCTTGGAACCGATCTGGGGCAACAAGCGGGAGACGGCGGGCCGTCTGCGTGGGCGAATCGAGTGTGTAATCGATTGGGCGGCAGCAAGAGACTATCGCCAGGGCGATAATCCGGCGCGCTGGCGCGGCCACCTCGACAAGCTCCTGGCGACCAAGGCCAGGCACTCGGTACGGCATCACCCGGCGATGCCGTACAAGGACTTGCCAGAGTTTTTGGCCGAGTTGCAGACTCACGACGGGATTAGTGCCAAAGCCCTAGAGTTCACAGTGCTCACCGCCGCCCGCACGGGCGAAGTCATCGGTGCAACGCACTGTGAGATCGATCTGGAGGCGCACGCGTGGATGGTTCCGGCCAGTCGCATGAAGTCCGGTCGCCCGCATCGTGTGGCTCTTTCTGAGCGTTGTATCGCAATCCTGGAGGCGCTGCCGCGCATCGAGGGATGCCCCTATCTCTTCCCCGGCGCCCGCTACGGGGCTCCCCTGTCCAATATGGCTATGGCCGAGCTGCTCAAGGGTATGCGCCCGGGCCTCACCGTCCACGGCTTCCGTTCCACCTTCAAAGACTGGGCGACTGAGACCACTGACCATGCGCGCGACATCGTGGAAGCCGCCCTGGCCCACATCGTCGGCGACAAGGTCGAGGCGGCATATCGGCGGGGGGATGCGCTGGAAAAGCGGCGCGCGCTCATGCGAGATTGGGCAGAGTATTGCGCGCGCAAACAGCGAACCCACGCCCTGTGCGTTGGTCCTTCCCAGCCCGTCCGGTACATTTCAGGCCATGACGACCCACTGAAAATCGAAGGTTAACGACATGACCCAATCAACCAACTTGCTCCGTATTGAAGATGTGATGCGACGCGTGGGTTTTAGGCGCAACAAGCTTTACGACCTGATCAACGAGGGAGCGTTTCCGCGCCCGGCGAAGATTGGCCGTATGAGTGTATGGCCCAGCAATGAGATCGATAAATTTGTAGCGGATCGTATCGCAGAGCGCGATGCCGGCATGCCGAAACCGCGGCAGCCTAGCTCCCTTGAGCACGGGGCTGCTTCTGAAAACGCATGAGACCCGCCGTGCCCGCCGCCTCTCATAAGCCTTCGCTGGCGCGACCCTGCCAGAATATTTCGTGACGCGCTCGGAATTGTGATGCTTGGCACGGCAAGCATGGATGGCGAATACTAGCCGGCCTAGCATCCTGGTACGTCTAGCATCCATTATAAGCGCCGCCCCAGCTTCGGTTCCTGACACGTCACGGATGCGGATGCCGCACGCTCGGCGAGCGTGGCGTATGCAAGACGAAATGTGGCATGTAGCACGCTACATAAGAGCAATATGCTCGGCGCGCCAAGCATGGGCGTCGAATACTAGCCCGGTCTAGTATCGATGGCGCGGTTTAAAGGCGCTGCCCCGGCTTCGGTCCGTGATACGTCACGGATGCCGCATGCTAGGTGCAGCTAGCATCGGGCCACAGAGCACGCTTCGCAGGCATGCTAAGCACGGTTAGCATCGGGTTATCATACCCCAGCACGCTGAGTATTTGGGCACCGATATAGCACGTTACGGCGGTCTGAACCGCGGTTCGGAATACCAAGCACGCCGGGCATCGAATACCATGCCCGGCACGGCGGGCATTTCATACGTGCCACGGCAAGTAAGCTGCGGAGCACGCTCCGCAGGGAGCACTGAACTGGCGGCTCACCAGCTCACGCACCCCACTGCAAACCAGGATTTCTATTGCGTGGAAGGCGCATCTTCGCGCTAATTTTAGAACAATAATAGCGTGCACCGTCGTGCGTTGCTCATATGCGTTTCAATCTGCAATGATCAATAACAAACCGCGTAACGTTCTTTGAAAAGTAAAGCCCCGGTTGTGGCCAAGGCTTCAGGAACTGAGTGTTTTGCGTGAAACCCCGAACCAACGGAGACCCGCAATGCGGGCGAGATATATCGTTTTGCAGGTGAATGCAAGCCTCCGAAATCATGGAGGCAGCCGTGCACGGCGCACAATCCATATTCCCGCGTGAGCTGGCCCGCCTACTTGGCGGCAATCTCACAGGTGCCAATCGTATCCTGGCGCCTGGGCCAGGTCATAGCCGCGAAGATCGGTCGCTCTCGATCCGGTTCGACCCGGCAGCACCGGACGGCTTCATCGTCAACTCGTTCGCCGGCGACGATCCGCTCGCTTGTAAGGACTATGTTCGCAAAGTCGCTGGGCTCGCCCCATGGGAGCCAACCCGATGGGCGAAGCCGCCGCCGGCCGCTGTTCCAGTGGTCCGCGCAGAAGACGATAACGACCGGCGCGCCAAGATTTCTGCGGCCCTGAGTATATGGCGCCGCGCGTCCGACCCTCGCGGCACGGCAGTTGAGCATTACTTGAGGGCCCGTGGCCTGGCGCTCGACGGCGACCTGATCGAAGCAATCCGCTTTCACCCAGGGTTGCGCTCCGACGGGCGGCAGTATCCAGCAATGGTCGCGCTGTTCCGCGACATACACACAGATGAGCCTTGCGGCATCCATCGCACGTTCCTCGACGGCGAAGGCCGCAAGCTCGACCGAAGGATGCTGGGCCGTGCTAAAGGCGCTGCGATCAAGCTAGACTTTGACGAGCTCGTGACGCTCGGTCTTAACATCGGCGAAGGCATCGAGACCTGTCTTGCGGCTCGCCAAAAAGGGTTTCGCCCAACCTGGGCGCTTGGCTCGGCCGATCCCATCGCGGCATTTGCTGTGCTGCCGGGCATCGAGGCAATCAACCTCCTGTTTGAGCATGACGAGAACGGCGCCAACGAGCGCGCGTGCAAGGCCTGCGCAAGGCGATGGATGGATGCCGGCCGAGAGGCATTTCAGATTGATCCCCAAGCCGATGATTTCAACGCTTTGACGATGAGGGCCTAGGCCATGAAGGAATTTGCAGGCCCTAGTGCCGATCTCGGGGATCCACGAGTTAGGGTGCGCTAGTTCGAGCCGGAAGATTTCCCACAGCCGGTCGCGAGGAACGGCTTCGGAGCCGCGCAGGCGCGCCCCCAAAACAATGAGCACCTAAAGCCAGTCTCAGTTGCCAGCTTCGCGGACCAGCCAATTCCTCCGCGCGAAATGCACGTCAAGGATTTGGTGCCGACGAAGAACGTCACGCTGCTGAGTGGCGACGGCGGCACAGGTAAATCATTGTTGGCCGCGCAGCTCGCTGCAGCAACGGTGCTCTACACCCCATGGCTTGGCCAAGAGGTGCTGGGCGGATCGGTTGTCTATCTCTGCGCAGAAGATGACATGCCCGAGCTGCACCGGCGCTTCGCTGACATCGCCCGCCATCATGGCGTTGGCCTCGATAGCCTCGGGGGCATTGAGATTTGCTGTCTTGCCGGCAAGGATGCGGTGCTGGCCATTGTAAATACCCGCGGCGTGATTGAGCCAACCGCGTTGTGGGCCGAGTTCCGGCGCATCGTCATCGATGTGAGGCCGGCGTTGGTTATTTACGATCCACTTGCGGACCTGTTCGGCGGCAACGAGATCGTGCGCACTCAGGCACGGCAGTTCGTCACCATGCTGCGCGGCCTGGCTCTTGAGACTGACTCCACCGCGCTCCTCCTCGGCCACCCGAGTCTCAGCGGCATGGCGAGCGGCAGCGGATCGTCAGGCTCCACGGCCTGGTCGAATAGCGTCCGGTCCCGCCTGTACCTCGACCGCCTCCGTGAAAAGGACCACGAGCCCGATCCTGACGCTCGCGTGCTCCGCACCATGAAAGCGAACTATGGCCCCACCGGAGGAGAGATCAGGTTGCGCTGGCGCGATGGTGTGTTCGTGGTTGTCGGCGGCGAGGGAGATCAAGCACCGGTGCCATCGGCCAAGCAGCTAGCAGCCGAGAGCGCTTTTCTCGGACTTCTGAGCACGTACGAAGACACCGGCCGACGAGTGAGCGCGCAGCGGTCGCCCAGCTTTGCTCCCACCGTGTTCGCCGGCGACGAAAGGGGCAAGGACATCGGCAGGAAGGCCCTTGAGGCAGCAATGAACCGCTTGCTCGAGGCGGGGCGCATTCGAGTCGTGGAGTACGGGCCTCCAAGCAGACGGTACAACAAGCTGGAGGTCTCCCGATGACTCTTCGAACAGTATTCGAACGGTATTCGAACGGGGGTTCGAACGGCCTTCGAACGGTATGCGGACGGCCTTCGAACGGTATTCGAACGGCCTAGCCCAGAACCCCCCATACCCCCCATGGGTTCGAAGGCCCCCAGGGCGGCCCCTTGTGGGGCCTTGGGGCCTTCCAACCCCACGATGAAAAGGACGATGACCATGTCGATTCAGGAAATACAAACGCCGCGGCGTCGCGGCCGTCCCGTTGGTTCAGGCTACCAGCGCGTTGACAAGCCTCTGTGGCAGGAGATGCACCGTCTACTTGAGGAATGCCGGGAGCCCACGCCTGAGGCAGCGGCCAGGGCAGTCGCCGACCGCGCATATCCTCTGCACGGAGGGGGATCCAAGGCGTCGAGAATAACGCGTCTAGCTAAAGGCTATCGCAGGTATTTTACTTCATATAAATCCGAGGACAGCTGAAGCAAATCAGTTCAACGTGGGTATCGATCAGCAGCATGACGGATACCCAACGCGATGGCCAAGCCTACCCCAGCCAGGTTTTCTGAGGTTGTGCACATCAAGGCCCCGCCTGGCCTCTGCTCCTGCATCCAGGAGCTCGCCGCACGTGAGCACACCACTTCAGCCGAGTGGACCCGAAGGGCTCTCATCTCCGCATGTAAGCAGGCTGGTCTGAGCTTGTCAGGGCGCCAAGCGCGCACAAACAGGCGGGCGACTGCAGGGGCGTCAGCATGAGCGCCGACGCCGAGCAAAAGAAGCGCCGCATCCGGAAGTTTTGGCACATCCCTCCCCAGGAGCGCCTAGAGGCGTGGGAGAACCTCGCCATTGGGCACCGCGCGGCAAGCGCACGCGTCTTTGAGCTCATACGGGGCAGCCGCGGCAAGGCGAAAGCAGCAAAGAGATGAGGCCCGCATGACCGGCCGCGCGCTTACCAAGAAGCAACACGCCTTCCTGATCGCCTACGCAGACGGTCATGGCGTTGTCGCTTCGGCCAGGATGGCCAAATTGAGCATTAGACACGCCTATCGCCTGCAGAAGGACCCCAGCTTCAGAACTATGGTACGTGAGCGCGCCCGCTCCATCGTTAGCGATGCCGCCCCGCACGCAGCCAAGCGACTTGCTGAGCTGATGTCCCAGTCGGACAGCCTACACGTCGCCAGGGAGGCAGCCACCACGTTGCTGGCAATTGAAGGGATCAAGGCTCCCGTTGCTGGCCCATCCGTGAGCGTCCAGGTCGCGGTTGGTTATGACATTGATCTCGATAGCGAACGCGAGCCATCACCGGCATTGCCGGTAAGTGCCAAGGTCATCGACCGCCGGCCACCCGCAGTGCGGCCACGGCCTGCGGCTGCGTTGGAGTCCTCACCCCCACCGACCATGTCCGGCATGAGCTACCGCGGAAAAGCCGACGATGGCGCTGATGTGTTTGGCTATGACGTGAGTGGCCAGGAATGACCCGCCCCACGCTCAAATCATGCTCGGATCGACTCGAATTGCATGCCATTGCGAGCAAATTCAAGCACACGTGTCATATGATTGCCACGGCATTCGCAAGGCCTACACAATACAAACCACCGGCAAATGCTGGCGTTTCCGCGCATTAGCAAGCCTGGTCATGATGACACCAGCGGCCAATTACCTGCGCAGACAGCCCTTGGCCTCGCGCGATTGAGCCTCAAAACCTCGCCGGCCCGCGGCGCCGCAGCCCTTCGCCGCCTCTCCAGGCCAGCTAGGCAGGCCTGCTTAACCCTCCCAGGTCTCGCTGCTCTTGGCCGGGCCGCAATATTGCCATGGGCGGTAACGGCAGAGCATGCCTCCGCCGTGGAGGACAGAGAGAGCCCAGCATTTGCGGGAGTGCCGGGCTCGGCGGCGTTTCCAACCCACAACGCCACCCACATCCTCCCCCTTGCCAGGGCTATTAGACAGTGTGGCGCATGCAGCCGCGCACGCTGGCGTTCGTTGCCGGCCGCACCGGATCGGCCGCGCTTGAGAGCTGGCACAATCTCGGCGGGAAATCACGACTCCGCGCACGCCAATGCGAGGCACCCGGCAGGGAAATTGGTCGATCTCGCGCGCGCGGATCACGCGCGCAAATGTGGGTCCAGACCCTCTGGAACCCTGCCCAAACCTCGCCCGCACGCCCCACCGCGGGCCCGCCCGCGCCGCGCCAGCCCCGCCCAGCCCCCACCCTCCTGCCGCGGCAGTCACGCGCGTCCAGCACGCTCTGCCGCAGCCCTGATAGCCCTCCAGTCGGGGGCTTGTGAGTTCCGTGGGAGCCTCGAAAACACGCCTCCAATCGCTACTGACTTCATGGCAAATCGGCAATTCGCCAGGCCCCCCCCTTGCCCAGGCCATGAGGCCACGCAACCGCAGGCACCGGCATGGCCTGGCGCATCGTCGCCGGCCGCCTTCGCTCGGCCGCATCTGCGGGGGCAGCATTTGCAGTGGGAAAAGACGATTTGGCGACGGACGAAGCGAGGCCACCGGGGCCCGGAAATGACGATCCGACCCGGCCCGGCTGTCTGCCCATCTCGGATGCAATTCCAACCCTACCATGTATCTGCAACAGCCATCCGCGTTCTGAGGTTCTTTCCCGGATCCCAATTCCAAAAATTTCCCCCTCAGAACCTCGTGAGGGTAGCCGCATGAGCGGGGATCGTATCCGCGCGGAGTTCAACGCGAGACTCGACGCTCTACTCGCCAGAGCAGACCGCCTGGTGGCCGCAAGGCAATCGGAGCTCGCCCATTGGGAAGCCAAGCTCGCCGACGAGCTCGCCAGGAAGAGGCGGCCCCGCATGTGGAGTGGCACAGCCCAGTCCAGCAGGCCGAGCAGCAGATGCTGCCGCGGTGGTACCGTAAAAATTCGACAACCCGAACGGCGAGGCGAAGCGCAGGCTGGCTTCCGTACCAGCCACTACGAGCACTGCGTCCCGCTTCGCCCGCTAGCCCGCATGATCGCTGCCTCCCGGTTGGAAACTGGAGCATTTCATGCAAGTACGTCAGGTAGTTGATCAGAAGCGGACGTCGCAACTCGGGTCGTCGCACTTCGCGTTTTGACCCACAGGAGACATTCTCGAGCCACTAAGCCGTTTGCGGAACCAAGGTAGGAATGTACTTCGAGCAGTTCCAATCGATTGCGTGGATTGCGAATACGATGGCGCGTTCGGCCCTGACCATATCCGGTGCAACTAGGCGGTCGAGCGACTCCCGCTCATCAACCATTGTAGCAGTGCCCCAGAGCTTGAGGCGGCGGCCGTTCGCGTAGTCCATCAGGAACAGGAAAGCACGCGCGTTCTCCGCCAGGTTGCCGCTGCTGATGAACTGGCGGTTTCCGGGATATTCGAGAAACGCGACCGTGCGGCGATCGAGCACCGCGATAAATCCCGGCGGGCCGCCGCGATGTTGAACATAGGGCTGGCCGTCGGCGCTCGCGGTGGCGAGGTAGGCGGAATTGCGCGTTCGGATGAAAGCGATCGACTCATCCGACAGATCGGTCGCAAAACCGCCATTCGCGGCGCGGCGTGCGTAGGCTTCGCGCGAACCGTGGCGCTCCTGTTCGGCGCGCACGGATGCCGAAAACATCACGTCGTCAGGAAGCATTGACCCGGCCGCTCGAACGAGGATGACGCGTTACTTCTTGACCGGGTCGTCAGCCGGATTGACGTAGTTGACGGACCACGGACCGATGCTGTGCACCTGACCGATCGTTTCCTCGCCGGTCCAGACGTAGTGGTGCGTTTTCGGCTGCATGACCGACACGCTTCCCGGTCCAAGCGGGCGGGTCTTGGAGGGTTCGAAGACACTGCCGTGTCCCATATTCAAGGTGCCGGAGATGATCGTAATGTGCTCAATCCCGGGGTGCCAATGCGGCATCACCTTGAAGTTGGGCGGAAACTTCAGCCTGAACATGATCGGCACGGGCTGATCCAACGGCCCTTGGATGACCGCGATCTTAACGCCTGGAAGCGAGGGAAGGTCCTTCCAGACCAGCTCCGATGGATCGAGCATGACGTGCTCGGCGTGCTGAGCCGTGGCTTGCACGCTGAACAAGCCAAATGCGCCGAGTAGAACGAGTCCGACCGCTCCGTGCCTCATGCCGTCCTCCTGAAATGGGCTTCTCTCCCCCAAGTCTACAACGCCAGCGCCGGGTGAGTCCCCCAGCGCCGGCCTTAGACGCGTCCTGTGTCAGCGCGCCTGAGCGACATTGGCTTCGCGCATCAGCTTCTGCGTAACCAGCCGGCCGATCTGGCGGCCCATGTCCTGGCCGACCCGGGTCGAGAACCGATAGTGGAAGCCCGCGTAGATGCGCGCCTGCGAAACCTCATCTGCATAGGCCCACACATTGGTCCAGCGATGCGTGATACCGGGCGCCGTCGTGCTGGTCATTGTCACCTCAGGGATATCCGCGCTTCCAAGCACGGCCTCGATCACTGACGCCACCGCGGCGCTGCTGATGCAGTGTGCGCAGGGGTACTCGGGATGCATCGGCGTGTTGTCGATTGGCTGCCACGTGGCGTCAAGCTCGGTGGCCGGATTGCCGTCGGTATCGCCGTTCCTGATCGCGGTGATCGGGCGCCAGAACTCATAATGATACTTGGCATCGAAGACAGCGATGAACGAGTCGGCGACCGCTGTGGAGACCAGCGCCATGAACCGTGCGCTGTCGACGAGGTCCATCTTCTTCGCGGCAACCACTTGGCGAACGATCGGGTAGTAGCTGACCGGCCCAGTGATCAGCCAGAATTTCGCATCCTCGGTCTGGCGTGCGGTCCGCTGTTTCGTTGTCTTGCCACCTAGGGACTTGATCTCGTTGTAATCAGCTGCCCATTCCGCGCTGGTCAGTCCGATCGGAGGCTGTGGACGAAACTGGGAAGGGCTCGTCATGGCGAAAGGCTTCACCTTTGGCCACATCGAGGAAGCCGTGATCGGCGTCGGCACGTAGACGCCCGGCTTTGTCTTTGGGCGGTATGCATCGGGCGCATCGGCACCGTCGCCCTGGCGGTCCATGATCGTCTTGGCAGCAACCTCTTCTCCAACTTTTATGCCTGCGGTTTTCGCCGATCCCTCCGGGATGGACGCCAGATAACTCGACACGGCGGCGCGTAGTTCCTCACCGTCGGCCGGGAACAACTGCGCCAGGACCTCACCGGCTGCCGCAGCCGCAGCCGCTTCCTGTGAAGCGTCCTTCGGTGCGGAGATCGAAATCCCGTACGGCTGATAGCGCCGGTCCAGCGCGGTGACGGCGTCAAACATGGCCACGTGCATGCAGGCGATGATGCGCTCGGCCTGCGGCGGAAGCATCCGGTGCTTCATCACCAACGCCGATGCCTTCTCGTTCCAATCGGTGATCGCATCGGCCGACGCCGGCGTACCGGCGCCGAGGAGGAAAAGGAGGGACATCGTCCATTGCGCTGCGCGTGACATGGCAATCTCCTACTTCGATTTCGATTGGGCGTGCGCGAGCCTTGCGCGGTCCGTAGCGACCGTCGTCGAACGGCGAGGGCGGATAAATGGGCGGGATGGCAGTAGACTACTTCACTTTTTGCAGCAATGATGTGCCATGGACAAGCTCGGGGCGATGCAGACCTTCGTGCGGATCGTCGAGGGAGGGAGCCTCACCCGCGCGGCAGCTTCCCTCGAAACGTCGCTTCCCACGGTGGTCCGCACACTGGCGGCCCTCGAGCGCGATCTGGGTGTATCGCTGCTCAAGCGTACGACGCGCCGGATTCATTTGACCCATGAGGGCACCCAATATCTGGTCTGCTGCCGCGATATACTGGCTGCCACGCAGGAGGCCGAGGCGCTGCTCACTGCGAGCCGCACCGAGCCAGTCGGCCGGCTCTCAGTGACGGCGTCCGTATTGTTTGGACGACGGCATCTCGCGCCAATCCTGTATGAGTTCCTGCTGCGCCATCCAAAGGTCACCGCCGAGATCCTGTTTGTGGATCGCGTGGTCAATCTGATTGAGGAAGGCATCGATGTCGCGATCCGGATCGCGCATCTGCGTGACTCCTCGATCGTTGCAATTCCGGTGGGGCGCATGCGTCGCGTCGTGTGCGCCAGTGAGAACTATCTGCGCAAGTACGGCGTCCCCCAAACGCCCGACGACGTACGAAAGCATCTGTGCGTGAGGCATCTGGGCCTCGTACCTCGCAGCGAGTGGCATTTCCGGGTTGGCAGGCGCGAAGTCGCCATCCCGATCAACACTGTCGTGACATCGAACGATATCGACGGCGCCGTTGATGCGTGCCTCAACGGACTCGGTCTTGGAATGTTTCTGTCCTACATGGTCGCGCCCTACCGCAAGGGCGGACGCCTGAAGTACGTGCTTGAGAACTTCGAGACCGAGCCGGTACCGGTCCAGGTCGTCTATGCACAGCGCCGCCTGATGTCGAGCCGGGTTCGCGCGTTTGTGGACGAATGTGTCCACAAACTGCGCCGGGCGAAATTCGAGTGAGGAGAACTCAGTTTGAACGACTACTGGCCGATTATTGACACACGACGAAGATCGCGGAGCGTCCCCGCGCGTCACGGTTCAACAATCTTCCAAGCCACTTGGATACGCCGGTCTGCAGATCTGCATCCACGAAATGCTCACTATTGGCATAGTGAACGTCCGGCAGCCCTTCAAACCGTCAGGCGAGACCTTTACGCACCGCCTGCTTTCCTTCATAGCGAGCGCCCGAGGCGTGAGGCCTCGTGGCATCTCCAGGATGCAATCGACAGCAAAGAAATTCACGATCCGATTGAGATCATGTGCGTTGAAGGCTTCGCACAACCCAATGAGCTTCGCCCGGATATCGGCCATGTGGTGCCCCTTTAACCTGCGAGCAGCCCGGGACCATCATAGCTGATCACGACCGCTTCTGACCCACAACGGAAGTGGTCGCGTCAGCCGCACGACAGTCTATGCGTCGTTTAACTTGAGGGCGTCATGACCGTAGAGCCACGCGACACTGTGCAGCGAGAAGTCGGTTATGCTTTTTGACATCTCGCTATCCCGGGCTGCTTGCTCCGGTCCATCCGGCAAATGAAACCGAGTCTTGTTGTTGGCCGCCAAAGCCTGCACGCGCGCCGTCCGCGGCAACCTATGCGCCTCGTAGAGCGTCAAGGCTTCGGTGACACCCTTCGTGCCCAGCTTTATGAGGCAGGCAGTAAGCGTTGCCCCATCCTCAATGGCTTGAGCCGCACCCTGCGCCATGAAGGGTAACATTGCGTGGCACGCATCGCCGAGGAGCGTGACGCGACCGACGGACCATCGCTCCATCGGTGGGCGGTCGAAGAGGGCCCAGATAAAGGTCTCGTCGACCGCTTCTAGAATGCTATGGAGCTGCGGATGCCAACCCTCGTAGGCCGCAATGGCGTCCGCTATGTCCCCGCGGTCAGTCCATGACTCCTTGGTCCAAGTGTCTTGATCGATAACGGCAACGAAATTGAGGAGCAGCTTGTTGCGAACATAGTAGTGGTCGAAATGTTTGCCCGGTCCCATCCAGATCTGCGCCTCAACCGGGATTTGTAGATGAGCGAGCCGTTCCGCCGGCACGAGGCCGCGGTAGCACATGCAGCCCGTGAAGTGCGGCTGCTCCGGCCCAAACAATATGCGTCGCACCGTGGAGTGGATGCCATCCGCGCCCACTAGCACATCGGCGCAGATACGGGCTCCGTTCTCGAATTCCGCCTCGACGCGGTCGCCATGGTCGACAAAGCCGGTTAGACGGTGGCTCATATGAATCCGCTCTGGGGGGAGCGCAGTCGACAAGGTCCTCAACACGTCTGCGCGGTGCATCTGATAGTGAGGCGACCCAAACGTGGCCTCCATGGTCTCAGCAAGCGGGGTGTGCAGCAGCGTCCGACCGTCCTGCCAACGGCGTTGATGCCACGCGTGTGGCCTTACCCCCATCTCCGATATCGCGTCGGACAGACCAAGCCGGTGCAGGACACGCGAGGCATTTGGGCTAATCTGGACGCCAGCGCCTACCTCGCGCAGCTCTCTTGCCTGTTCATAGATATGGACATCGAACCCGGACCGCAGCAGCGACAACGCCGCAGCGGTGCCGCCAATTCCGCCGCCGACAATTGCCACGGACAGGCCAGCCATCCCTCGCCCCTTCGATGAGATTTGCGATCAACGTTGTAGATATCAGTTCCCGGTCGAAGCCGCATCCACGGTCACAGAGTCCATGACGATGGCCGGTGAGCGACATCGAGTTGCAATCGTGTCCCCTGCAGATGCAAGGGAGCAGTTTGCGACGAAGAACGTTCGGGGTTACGTGCTTTGATACCGGTCAGCGGAGCGCCCGAAAGAAGTCGTGCACTTCACGTGCGAGTGCCTCCGGCTGCTCCAGCGCCGCAAAATGACCGCCCTTCGGCATCACGCTCCAGCGCCGGATGTCGGCATAGACCTTTTCGGCTAGCGAGCGCGGTGGGTGCAGGATCTCTTTGGGAAACTCAGCGTAACCCATTGGCACCTTGACAGTCTCGCCCTCCGGAATGGGCCAGGGGCCGTGCATGCGTGCGTAGTACGGCCAGAACGAGGAGCCGATCGCGCCTGTGAACCAATAGAGCGAGATGTTGGCCAGCATCTCGTCGCGGCTGATCGCGTTCTCAGGATCGCCGTCGCAGTCAGTCCAGGTGCGGAATTTCTCTACAATCCAAGCCGCGAGGCCAGCAGGTGAGTCAGATAGGCCAAAAGCCAGCGTCTGCGGCTTGGTACCCTGGATCCACTGGTAGCCCGTCTCTTCCTTGAGGAAATGATTGAGCTCTTCCAAGAAGACTTTCTCCTCTGGCGTCGGACTGGCGGGGAGCTTGCCGTCGCGGCGCACTGCCAGCAAATTGAGATGGATGCCGATCAAGTGCTCGGGGTAGCGGTGGCCCAGCACCGAGGCGATAAAGGCGCCCCAATCCCCACCCTGCGCGCCGAAGCGCTGATAGCCCAGCACGTCGCGCATCAACTCAGTGAACAGATCGGCAATCTCGGTGACGCCAAAGCGCGCCTGCCCCGGCTTGAAGGAGAGCGTATAGCCGGGCAGTGACGGCGCAACGATCGTGAATTCATCGGCCAGCAACGCTATCAGTTTGTGGAACTCGAACACTGAGCCTGGCCAGCCGTGCGAGATCAGCAGCGGCATTGCGTTGGGTGCGCGTCCCGGCACGTGGATGAAATGCAGGTCGATGCCGCGGATCGGCACCGTGAACTGCGGGAAGGCATTGAGCGTGGCCTCCCACTGCCGCCAGTCGAACGACGTGCGCCAGTAGTCGATGAGCGATTTGGTATAGGCGACGCTGGTGCCCGATGACCAAGGCGGCAACGGTGGCTCATCTGGCCAGCGTGTGGAAGCTAGGCGCTGCTTCAAGTCTGCGATTTGCGCCTCTGGGACATTCAGTTTGAAACGCGTTGGGCGAGGGGGAGGCATGGCGCGTTTTGTCCATTGCTGCTGGACGCAGAGCCTGACCGAGGTCAACCTAGGTGGTCAAGCGCAAGTGAGCATCGGAGGCCGTGCAACGTCTGCAGCCCCATCCTGAGGTTGGACACTGATCATTGGCCACAACATAGCTGCTAGCTTGATACCGGCTGCGCGGATCTAGAGACGACGTCACTCAGCACTGACAGGCGTCGCGCTCATTTCGTAGATTTTATTTGCGCCAGCTCCAGCTTGAGCCGGCTAAGGCGGTCTTCGTCGGCTTGGTTTGGAGTGCCGCGCACAACCATGCGCCGAACCAGGCTCTCCTGCTCCGCAACCAGCTGTTGCAGCTTCTTCAGGCGTTCGACATCCTGCGCCATGAGCAAAAAACGGCCTGGCACTTAGTCTAGTTCCCCCGTCTGATACTCGTAGGTCGCTGCCCTTCGAGCACCTCACAACCCTTCGCCGTCGCTATCCAGCCGGTAGGAGTATTGGTGACAAGTCCGCCTTGCTCGAGACTGACAACGGTAGGCACTAGGGACTCGGCCAACGATGAGCTCGGTCGGATTGCCAGTGTCCTTAGGACGGCAAGTTTTTCTGGAGACATGCAGCACCCCCGTAACTGCAGTGGAGGGCTGCGCCCTAGAGCTATTCGTTGCACGGCACCATTCAATATTTGTGAAGCCATGTTGCAAGCGTGAGGGAGCTTTGGCTTTGCTGCTCGGCCGAAGCTTTGGTGGTGGCGAGAGCGAACTCGTCGGCTTTGACTGGGATCGCAAATAGGCCAATCCCTATGAGGGCGATCACGACGATCATCAGGTAGAAAAGCCGATCTCAGTTCATGGCGACATCTCCTCAACGCCGATTCTGCTGTCGCTGCCAGCTGTCTCGGCCTTGCAGGAGCGCCAACATGTGAGCGAGGTACGTGGGATCTGCTCATTCGGTTTGGAGCCGTTGGAACAACTCGGTTCAATGCCCTGCGAGCGGCGATTTCACGACCGTCGAGTTCCGTGCGGAACAGAAACCCTCCTTGTCAGCGTGCATCAAAGGAGCCATGCACCGAAAGGCCAAGTACATCGCCCAGATCGACAACGTCTATTTTGTCGGGCGGCTCGGCGCGTCCTTGCGCGAAGCGACTGCTGATATCGTACGGGAGGAATTGCCTGAGAACATCCGCCTCTTGCTGAGAAGGCTGGAGCGCCTGGAAGCCAAGGGCACAACGAAGAGGACAGATTAGTTGGGCCGCCGAATACCCCGACGGCCCCAATCAGTTTTTCGAACAGCTCAGTTCTAGTAGTCCGTGCATTGCATGCCCCCAAACCCGGCATCGGCGGCGCCTGTTCCTCTTCGGCCGCTCCTCAAGGTCAGCGAAGCTTTAGGCGATGCTTGCGTCGCCGGGCATCTTGCCATCCGGCCAGGCCCGCACTTCCTGTTGCCGATGACACGGGTAACGCCGTAGTTTTACTCGGATCGCAATGAAGCGATGTACTGAGGCGTGCGCAGGAGCAGTCGCGTGAAGGTAACGAACATCCTCGAGGCGAAGGGCCCTCGGGTCATCACTGTCAAGCCGTCGGATACGATTGCGATGTTGGCGGAACGCCTGCGTGAGGAGCGCATCGGCGCGGCAGTCGTGAGCAGTGATGGACGAACGGTC
>Ga0111538_10006534_pt1 | contig 15769 bp, 21 predicted proteins | sample SoiMethybrSBSTD1_FD_79669 | JGI IMG/M metagenome (GOLD analysis project Ga0111538, IMG submission 79669) | Bulk soil microbial communities from a Populus tree surrounding site in Tennessee, USA - Soil MetaG P. TD hybrid SBSTD1 (version 2)... | ecosystem: Environmental > Terrestrial > Soil >...
ACGAGTTCATGGGCGAGGTGGTCGACGTCGGTCCCGATAATTCCGCGCTGACCGTCGGCCAGCGCGTCGTCGTGCCGTTCGTGATCGCTTGCGGCGGGTGCTTCTTCTGTCAGAAGCAGCAGTACGCTGCCTGCGACAACTCGAATCCCGCGGAGAAGGCTGATGCCTCCGAGATCGCCTACGGCTACCCGATGACGGGTGCCTTCGGCTACTCGCACCTCACGGGCGGCTACGCGGGCGGACAAGCGGAGTACGTACGCGTGCCCTATGCCGATATCGGCCCCATCGTCATCCCCGAAGGGATTGAAGATGACCGTGTTCTCTTCCTGTCTGACATCCTGCCCACCGGCTGGATGGCCGCCGAGAACTGCGCCATCGAGTCGGGCGATACCGTTGCAGTCTGGGGCTGCGGCCCGGTCGGCCTGTTCGCGATTCAGAGTGCGTTCCTGCAAGGCGCTGAGCGTGTCATCGCGATCGATCACTATCCGCATCGCCTGGAGCTTGCGAAGGCACTCGGCGCGGAGATCATCGACTACGAGGAGGTCAAGGTTCGCGAGGCGCTCGTCGAGATGACGGGCGGCATCGGACCCGACGCATGCATCGACGCGGTGGGAATGGAAAGCCACGGCATGTCGATCGACAACGTCGTCGATCAGGTGAAGGCATCCGTCGGTCTCGGCACCGACCGCCCCCATGTTTTGCGACAAGTGATCATGGCTTGCCGCAAGGGAGGCAGGGTGTCGATCCCAGGCGTGTATGGCGGGTTCGCGGACAAGTTCCCGGTCGGCGCCCTGATGGAGAAGGGTCTCACCATCCGGACCGGGCAGACACACGTGCAGCGCTATACCGAAAAGCTGCTGCAGATGATTCTGGAAGGCGAGATCGATACGACCTTCCTCATCAGTCATCACCTGTCGCTCGAGGAAGCGGCGAACGGTTACCGGATGTTCAAGGAGCAGCAGAACGAAGTCACCAAGGTGGTGCTGAAGACGGACGGCCGGCGGCACTGAGTCAGTTATCGAAGCTGGAGCGCACCATGGCAACGCAGAAATCGCCCGAGACCAAGCCTCTCGCAATCGTCACCGGCGCATCGAGCGGGATCGGCCGCGAGCTCGCGGCGCTGGCCGGCCAGGAAGGCTTTCACCTGCTGGTCGCGGCCGATACGCCGCTGGATGAGGCGATCGCACACTTTCAGGCGCTGGGCGCAACAGTCGAAGCCGTGCAGTGCGACTTGGCCACCAAGGCCGGCGTTGATGAGCTGATCCGCGCCGCCGCCGGAAGACCTGTCGCTGCATTGCTCGCCAACGCGGGGCACGGACTGGGCGGGGCATTCCTCGACCAGGACTGGGACACAGCAATGCACGTCATCGAGACCAACATCAGCGGTACGATCTATCTGGTTCGTGAGATCGGCCGTCAGATGCGGGCTGCCGGTGCCGGACGAATTCTTTTTACGGGCTCGATCGCCGGCTACATGCCCGGCTCTTATGCTGCTGTCTACAACGCGTCGAAAGCATTCATCGACTCCTTCGCTCTCGCGCTGCGCAGCGAGCTGGCGGACAGCGGCGTGACCGTCACTTGCCTGATGCCTGGGGTCACTGACACCGAATTCTTCGAGCGCGCCGACATGATGAATACGAAGGTGGGTACACAGGACAACAAGGCCAATCCGGCCATGGTCGCCAAGATCGGCTTCGAAGCCATGATGAGAGGCGACAGCGATGTCGTCGCCGGCCTGAAGAACAAGCTGCAGGTGGCGATGGCCGGCCTCATGCCGAAGGAGGCGCTGGCCGAGCAGCATCGCAAGATGGCGCAGCCCGGGACTGCCAACAAGAGCTGACAGCGCGCGCGATGCTATCGCGTCACACGACTGAAACGACGTGGCGGTCAAACTGTGGGACGTGGTGATTGCGGGCGCAGGCCCCGCGGGCCTCAGCGCGGCACTGGTACTGGGGCGAGCGCGGCGAACAGTGCTGTTGTGCGATACCGGGACGCCGCGAAGCTGGGCATCCAAGGAAATGCACGGCTTTCTGACACGCGATGGCATTGCGCCTGCAGAATTCCGGCGCCTGGCGCGCCAAGAACTCTCTCGATATCCCGGCGTTGAATTTCGCGCAGTGGAGGTCACCGCCGCCACGCGCACCGGTAATGGATACTTCTCAGTCACCATCGGGAAGCGCAGCCACGTCCGTAGCCGGAAACTGCTGATCGCTACAGGCGTGTTCGATCATCTGCCCAAGCTCGAAGGCATCGAGCAATTCTTCGGGACGAGCGTCTTTCAATGCCCCTACTGCGATGGATGGGAGATGCGCGATGCGCCCATTGCAGTGTATGGCAAGCGACGCCGCGGCTTCGAGATGGCGCGAGCCATGACAGCATGGAGCAACGACATCGTTCTATGCACGGATGGTACAGCGCGGCTCTCGGGAACTGAAAAGACTCACCTGCAACGAAATGAGATTGCCGTTGTCGAGGAGCGTATCGAGCGCCTGGAAGGCGCTCGTGGAAAGCTGCGAGAGATTGTCTTCCGCGGCGGTCGTCGACTCAAAAGGTCTGCGCTCTTCTTCGATACACCGTGCAGCAGTCAATCACAGCTCGCGCAAGCACTCGGGTGTCAGTTTGCCCGGCACGGGGGGATCAAGTGCGGCCAGCACGAAGCGACCAGTGTTCCGGGTGTGTTCGTGGCTGGCAACATCATCAAAGATGTACAGCTGGTGATCGTCGCAGCCGCGGAGGGCACTCGCGCCGCCTTCGGCATCAATCGGGCGCTGACCCGCGAAGACTTCGAGCGGCGAGCCACGGGTTCGCGACGTATTCAGCACCCATCGCTCGAGGATCCAGGCATGCAGCGACGCAGGCGCAAACATGCTTGAACCCCGTTTGCGAGCTCCCGCATGTGCCGACCGAGCTACTGTTGTCTTCAGCGCTCCGCACCATTGAGCCGAGGACGTTCACCATCCCCCGCGGGCAGTTCGATGCTGTCAGTCTCGTCCTCGTCCGCATCGTCATCATCGTCCGCATCGTCATCATCGTCGTCGGTGGGAATGTCGTTCGCAACGTCCTCCTCGATCGGGTCCGACGGATCGCGTCCGGTCTTGGGAATTCCCTGCCCCTCGTCTGGGTCCCTTTCCTTGCCCGTATTCGCATCGGGCGGTTGACGCGATGCTGGCTTTCCGGCTGCGGTCGGCTTGGGCTGGCCGGTCGGTTTCGGTGTCTGAGTACTCATCAACTTCTCCTGATCTGTCTCGAGTCGAAGCGAGAAGGCCGAAGTCACCTTCGTCATCTCGGCGACAAAGTTGAGTCAACGCTCCGCCCCACACAGCGGTTGCGGCGTTGGCGAAACATTTCCGATCGGTCCAGAGACCGTAGCTAGCGAGCGAGACGGCGCGAGTGTGCGGCTGCAAAAACGATTTGGTTGCCGTCCGGATCTTGAATGATTGCCGTGCTGACCTGATCGGTACGGGTCACCTGATCGGTCGGAATGCCCTTCTTCTTGAGGTCATCGAGCTGCTCATCGAGATCCGTGACCGCCAGGGTGACCGAGGACGCGCCCGCACGCCGATTGTCCTCAAACACCTGAAGTGATCCACCTCGCTCGAAGTGAAACTCCCCGATTTCCTTCATCGGACGAAAAGCCGTGTCGTCGAGCAGATGCTCGTACCAACGCAGCGAAGCGCCGAGATCTCTGACGGCTACCGCCGCCAAAGCGTTGCGGATGGACATGACTGAAAACTCCGGACTGGGTAATACATCCGGAACGTCACACTCGTCGAACGGTTCCGGCTGCGGTCAGCCGTGCACGGCCGGCAGGAAACTGCTCACACGATCTGCTGCGAGCTGCAACTACCGACGCGCGCCGGGACGCAAAGCTGGGGTCGCTCAGTGTGTCGCTTCGCGGCCGCGATCTGCCTCGGCTTTCGCCAGATGCTCCGTAAAGCCGGGCACCATCTCGCCGAGAATGCCTTTGAACTTGGTGGCGGCTGCACCGACCAACGCGCTCTTTATGGAATCCACGTTTTCCAGAACCTCGTGTCTGGTTCCTCTCGTCCACGGACGCGCGGTCTCCGAGGAGCTGCCGACCTGACTCGGCGACGCACGGTTGCTGCGCCCGCCCAGCATCGTTGCCAGCAGGACACCGCCGCCGAAGGCGGCTGCGATCATCGTCCCGGTATGCTCTGCGAAGTAGTGCCGCCAGTCCGTCGCGGTCTTCACGCGGGTCTGCAGTTCCTCGAGATTCGTCTTCAGATCCTCGCGTTTGCTTTCGATCTGATTCTCTAACTGGTCAGTTGTTTGGCCCATCGCACATTCTCCTTCAAGCTGTCCGCCGTCTTGGGCGCCGCCTGGATAGTTTTGAAACGCTTCAAGCCCAGGCCCAGGGTCACCGCAGCTGCAACGCCGACTGCCGCGGCGACTACGAGGGCCGCGGCCCAATTCGGCATGACGCGACTCAGCGCATACACGCAGGCCAGCAATAGAAACAACGCACTGAAAATCGCGGCAACCGCGCCCGCGCCAATCAACAGGCCTCCGGAGCGCGCCTTGGTGAGCTCTTCGCCAAGCTCTGCTTTTGCGAGGCGCACTTCAGCGCGGACGATATCCTGGATATTGGCAAGTACGTCGTGAAGGATTTCCGCGATTGAACGAATGCCGGCGGCCATGATTTGTTGATCCTTGCAATCAATCTCGCGAGAAAGTCCGCGCTATCAGGAAGCCCAAAGCCGCAGCGGTCAGCAATGCCACACCGGGATTGTTCTTCACGAGTTGCTGGACGTCTGTCAGCATGGCTTTTACATCGTTCTCTCGCACGTAATCGGCTGCGACACCCACCGCGTTCGCGGTCGCATGCGCCGCAGTGGCGACCCTCTCGCCGCCCGGAAGTGCGTCAGCCCGGTCGCGAAGCGCGCCGGCCGCCGACTCCAGTCCGCTGGCCGCCGCCCCACGGTTCTCATCGATCTTGTCCGCTACTCTCTGACCGATCTCGGCAGCTTTCCCCTTGGACACGCCGAGTGGGTCTGCATTGGGTGTTGGCATTTTCATCTCCTTAACTGTGGAACCGCTATCGTCAATCGTCGGCTTCGGCGGCTGAGCGACGGCGCTGCCGTTACGAAGCTCGAGAGAGAACGAAAGCAGTACGAACGATGCGCGTCGCTATGTGACGACTGTATATACAACGAGCATGTGGGCGTTCTGTTCCGCGCACTGCGCTCGAAGACGGACGTTGCCAATTCAACCGTCAGCCGAGGTAGGCCTGTAGCTACAAGCTTGTCAGCGAACTGTCATCAGTCGGTCAGCTTGCTCTCGATTGTTTGCGCCTGTTTCAAATGGTCTCGCAAGACTGGCAGCGTCTGCTTCGCGTAGCCACGCAGATTGATATCGAGTCCGTCATTGTCCGCCGCGGACTCGAACAGTTCGACAGCGGCCTTGTGGTCCTCGACCATCTGCTCCATGTAGGCGCGGTCGAAATTCTTGCCCACATCCTGCTGCTGGAATTTCTCAATCATGGCTTTGTGCGCGTCGGTCCGCGAGGAAGGTACTTGCATGCCCTTGCCCTTGATGGCGCTCAGGAGCTCCTGGTTCGCCTTCGTGTGGTCTGCGACCATCTGCTTGGCAAACGCTTTGACCTGGCCGTTCTTCGCCTTCTGCGCGCCGAGCTCGCCCATTTCGACTTCGGCCAAACCGCCCGTGCCCGCCTTCTCGACGAACTCCTTCGCGGCAGCGTTCGACTGCGCACTGCTGGCGGCGTCCTGCGCCATTGACGCGCTGCCTGTCGCACACAGCAACAGTGCTGCGGCCAGGATTCGTGATCTGTTCATGATGCCCCCTTGTTGCGAACACAGGATCGTCCCGCACGATACGGGCACTCGATAAGAGAACGCGCGGCCTACAAGAGCTGGTTCCGTGGAGCGGACTAATGTTCGGTACCGTACAGAAGGAACGATTCCACCCGGAGCAGCGTCCCTGTAGCTCGCAAGGAGCTCTATCTGGTGTCACATCCGTACGCGCGCTCATGAACCTCGACTGGTCATACGGACTGATTCACCTTGGCTTCTGGAGCTACGTGTGGATCTCGCTCGCCATGGTCCAGACGACCATGATGGCAGTCACCGTGTACCTGCATCGGGATGCCACTCATCGAAGTCTCGATCTGCACCCTGCCCTGCGGCATTTCTTTCGCTTCTGGATCTGGTTCACCTCGAGCATGCTGACGCGCGAATGGGTGGCGGTGCATCGCAAGCACCACGCTTTCGCGGACACCGAAGGCGATCCGCACAGCCCGGTCACTGCCGGGTTGCGACGCATTCTGCTCGAAGGCGCTGAATTCTATAAGCGTGAGGCGCGCAATCCGGATTGCGTGCGGCAGTACGGCAAGGGAGCGCCTGACGACTGGATCGAACGCCACATCTATTCGCGACACCGCAATGCGGGGATTGTCGCCTTCATCGTGCTGCAACTGCTGCTGTTCGGCGTGCCGGGCATCATCATCATCGCCGTTCAGATGCTCGCGATGCCGGTGCTCGCCGCCGGCGTCATCAACGGCTTCGGCCACGGCATCGGCTACCGCAACTACGAGGTCGACAACGCGTCGAGGAATATCATTCCGTGGGGACTGTTCATCGGCGGAGAGGAGCTGCACAACAACCATCACGCATTTCCCTCTTCAGCGAAGTTCTCGATACGACCGTGGGAGCTCGATGCCGGTTGGCTGTGCGTGGTGGTGCTGCGCTCGCTCGGCCTCGCCAAGGTCAAACGTGTCGCTCCTCGATCTTGCGTCATTGCAGCCAGACAGGCAGATGACAGTGCGGCGCACGCAGTCATCCGCAACCGCATGCACGTGCTCAGGGCGTACGCGACGCAGGTGATTGCACCGGTCCTCGAACATGAGCTTGGTAGAGAGCTGCCCCGGCGCGCGACCCGCGATGCCCGGAAGCTGCTGATGCGGAGTCCAACGCTATTGGATACGAACGCCAGGCATCGATTGCAGCAGCTCCTCGCGGCTCATCCGATGCTCAGGACGGTCCATGATTGCCAGGAGCAATTGCGGCAGCTTTGGGGAACAGTCGCCTCGACCCAGGAAGATGCGGCAGCAAGGTTCGCGAGCTGGTGCGGGCGAGCTGAAGCGAGCGGCATCCGGGCCCTGGAGCAGTTTGCGGGCACGCTGCGGCACCTCGCGTATGCTGACAGAACTGACTGACTATTTCGCGGAACCCTCGATCCGCTCCATCTGTTGCGCCCTGGAAACCCAATCGCGGACCTTGTCGTTGCACCGATCCGCGTCGGCTTTGCGACCCTCTTTGCGCGCTTTGCCGGCCCGATCTCCCCAGACGCGAACCTTTGCCGTTGCGACCGCGTGCTTCTCGCTCATCTCTTGGGTCTCTGGATTGTGACGTGCCATAGGGTTCTCCGCCGACTACGTTTGACGTGCGTCTTGGATGCCACTACATACGCTGAGATTGCGCAAGACCAGGCAATGCCATTCCTCCCCTGCTCACCGCTGGTAAGCGCACGAACATCAGCATTCTTTTCGCAGCGATCCTGGCGACCGTCTGTGCGTTATCGAACAATGGAGGACCTTCCGCACCGTACGCCAGCGCACCGACTAGCCGGGAGCAGACGCGCTCAACTGCTGGATGGCAAAGTTACGAACTCTCGCACGCAACCCGTCTCCGACACCTGCAGTCCCGCCGGGCTCCCGGCACAATCTGCTGCTCGCCGCACTGCCTGGCAAGGAGCGTCGAGATTTATTGGCACGTTGCGACGCTGTCGAACTCAAGTTCGGTGACCTTCTCTATGCGCAAGAGAAACGTATCCGTCACGTCTACTTCCCGACCGGCGGCTTCATATCGCTGATCTCCTCTGTTGATGGGCGCGCGCGACTCGAAGTGGGACTCGTCGGCGCGGAGGGAATGCTCGGCATCTCGTTAGTGGCGGGCGAGACCATTGCGCCGCTGCAAGCGCTGGTGCAGGGCGCCGGATCCGCATTGCGGATCGAAGCCTCGCAGTTCTCTCTCGTGCTCGAGCAAAGCCCTGCTCTACGGGAAGTTCTGACGCGCTATGCCTACGTCCTCATGAATCAGCTCGCCCAGATGGCCGCCTGTACCTGCTTTCACCCGGTCGAACCGCGTCTCGCACGCTGGCTGCTCATGACCCGCGACCGCGCCAATTCGGATCACTTCTATCTGACTCAAGAGTTTCTGGCATACATGCTGGGTGTGCGTCGCGTTGGAATCACGCGGGCTGCAAGCTCGCTGCGACGGCGGAAGTTGATCTCTTACAGCCGCGGCAAGGTGATCGTTCTCAACGGACGCGGCCTGGAACGAGTCGCCTGCTCCTGCTATCTGGTCGGCAAGCAGATGTACGAAAGAGTGATGCACTAGAGCTACTCCTGTGCCGAACACACGAGATCGCGGAGCGCAGCAACCCGGCTCGTCCGGGGAGCGTAAGCGCGAGCAATTGAATGACCAACCGTTGGAGGAAACGGACGACGACACGGAAGAAGGTCGCATCGAAGCGCGCGGCATCGAGGATGACGAGGTCACGGCGCTGAGAACCGAGCGCGAGATGAGTGAAGACGAGGATCTTGCCGATGATGCGACTACGCAGGTGAACTCGAACCGTGAAAATCGCCGCAACGATCGTGAGCAGGCCACTGCGGCGGGTCGCAAGGCGAACGACGCTAGTGATTGAACGCCACGGGGCTGGCAGCAGGCCCGCCCCGGCGCCGCCTCTCTTGCGCGTGCGTGCACGACCGAAAGGCGCCTGTGTTCGTCAGCGCACCGACCTTCAGATCGCAGCCGAGGACACTCCAGCCATGCGTCAGTTTTCAATCCCGAATGCCCGCTTGCACGAACGTTTTCTGTCGCCGCGCAAGAGTTTGCTAGCCGTCGGCGTCATGTGTGCGCTGTCAGCGGTTGCGCTGTTGTTGGCCGGGCGCCCGCCTGCTCCAATCCCTGCTGCCGATGCCGACATTCCGCCTCAACTGCACGCCAACCCCGAACGGGGCATCGCCCCGCAGCGAAAATGAGGGCGCCTGTTGCCCTGGAGGAAGTTTCAATGGACGCCATTCAGCTGACGCACATGCAGCTTGCGAAAGTCGAGCCCGGATCACTGGTGCTCGTTGGAGCGCGGGACGGTGATGCCGAGCAGCACTTCGCCATCGCGGTTCATCGAGCCGGTGAACCGTCCGCGCCCCGCCTCGTGTCCTTCCGTGGCGACCGCGGTGCCTTGCGGGCCGTACGCACCGATCTTTCGGCTACAGAGCCACCGGAGCGCTTCGTACTCAGTCTGGGGCGAAGCTTCAGCCTCGAGCCCAATCTGCTCGAGCCGATACGTACGGATTTGCGCGAGCAGTCCGCTCTCACGGCCGGGGATCTGCTCGTACACGACGGACGGCAACTCCTCGTGGTCGAGTCTGTGAAAGGCTCACCGCCCCTGGTCGTTGACCTGGCCGGAGGAGAAGTGAACGAGCTCTCCGCTGCGTCGGTCGCGGTCATCACTCACTGGAACATCTGTGTGCATGACGCAGAGGGCCAGAGAACTTGCGTGGTCGACACCAAGTCGCACAAGAGCACCACCGCACCGGCAACTGCGAGTTTCCCGGTACCGCGCGCGGAGGCGAGAGCGAGCGCGTGACGAACAAGGTCAGGAGCGCTAACACGGCGCGGCGCCGCCCCGCCGCGCGCAAGGTCCCCAGACGCAGCTATTGCTTCACGTGCATGTCGTTCTTGACCGAAGTAACGCCCTCGACCGCGCGCGCCACTTTCGTAGCTGTGCTGATGTCCGCGGTCGAGCTCACGAAGCCGCTCAATTGAACGACGCCTTTGAAAGTCTCGACGTTGATCTCCGAGCTTTTCAGGCCAGGCTCTCCCAGAATCGCCGCCTTGACCTTGGTGGTGATGACGGTGTCGTCGACATACTGTCCCGTTCCCTCGTGAGTTTGCGTGGGGGCGCAGGCCACGGCCGCCATCAATAGAAGAGTAGCGGGCAGCGCGCCGAGACCTTTGATAACTGTGTTCATGGAATGACTCCGTGTAAATCTAAAACGAACGACCGGTACTGGCACTAGCGCAAGGAACGCCGCCGCACGAGGTTGACGACCGCCAGGAGGATGACCGCTCCCGCCAGTGAAACCAGCAGACCAGGGACGCTGAAATTGCTCTGATTGATGGTCGAAACGCCGACCAGCGGACTCAGCAGCCATCCACCGACGATCGCGCCGACGACGCCGACAATGACGTTGAGAAGAATGCCCTGCTGGCCAGCGGTGCGCATGACCAGGCTCGCGAGCCATCCGATCAGTCCGCCGATCACGAGCCAGACGACGATGTTCATGAGTGTATCCTCGAATCGCTGCGGTGGTTCACAGCCGACCGAGGATGCGCCGCATGGCGCAGCGCGTCCGTGCACGAACGAACATAGCGTCGCGATCAGGATGCAAGCGACGATGTTCGAGAGCGCACAGACGCCGACCATGCCTGGTCGCAACCTGCCGCTGGACTCGATTCGCAGTCCGACAGCAGGAGCGAAGGGATGAATGTACTTGCCGACAAGGTCGCTATTGTCACCGGCGCGAGCTCCGGGATCGGCCGGGCAACCGCGCTGCTGTTTGCGCGCGAGGGCGCCAAGTTGGTCTTGACCGCACGCCGCCGCCCGCAGCTGGATGAACTGGTGGACGAGATCAAGAAGGCCGGAGGCGAGGCCGTCTCGGTCGCCGGTGACGTGAGAGACGAGGTGCTCGCCAAGGAACTGGTCGACACCGCCGTCCACCGTTTCGGCGGGCTCGACGTCGCATTCAACAACGCAGGATCGCTCGGCGAGATGGCGCCGACTCCGCAGCTCTCACTCGCCAGCTGGCGCGAGACGCTCGATACCAATCTTACGAGCGCATTTCTTGGCGCCAAGTATCAGGTGCCGGCGATGGTCCGGCGCGGGGGCGGCTCGCTCATCTTCACCTCCTCATTCGTGGGCTACACGGTCGGCATGCCCGGCATGGCCGCTTATGCCTCCGCCAAGGCGGGACTCATCGGGTTGACTCAGGTGCTTGCCGCCGAATTCGGTGCGCAGCGCATTCGTGTAAACGCCGTCCTGCCCGGCGGCACCGATACGCCGGCGAGCATCACCAACAGGCCGGACGCCACGCCCGCGGTGCTCGCGTTCGTCGAGAACCTGCACGCATTGAAGCGCATGGCCAAGCCCGAAGAGATCGCACGATCCGTTCTTCACCTCGCATCCGAAGCGTCGAGTTTCATCACGGGCACGGCGCTGCTGGTCGATGGAGGCGTGTCCATCAGTCGCGGAGGAGCGTCGTGATCCGGGTCGCCATTATCGTCGGCAGCACGCGTCCGGGTCGAAGGGCAGAAGTCGTGGCGCGCTGGGTTTACGACATCGCTGGCAAGCGTAGCGACGCCGAGTTCGAAGTGGTTGACATCCTGGACTTCAACTTGCCGCTGCTCGACGAGCCAATGGCGCCGGCGCGCGGTGAGTACACTCAGCCGCACACCAAGGCGTGGAGCGCCAAGATCGACTCCTTCGATGCGTTCGTCTTTGTGACACCGGAATACAACCATGGACCTTCCGGCGCTCTGAAGAACGCCATCGATTTCCTGTACCGCGAATGGAACAACAAAGCCGCCGCGTTCGTGAGCTACGGCGGCGCCGGCGGGACGCGCGCGGTCGAACAGCTGCGGCTGGTCATGGGCGAGCTGCAGGTCGCGGACGTGCGCGCCCAAGTCGCCCTCTCGCTGGCTACCGATTTCCAGAAATACGTCACGTTCAAGCCCGCTGCACGCCACGATGCGCTCGTCGGCACGATGCTCGACCAGCTCATCTCCTGGGCGGTTGCGTTGCGGACCGTGCGTAGCGGTGAGCGGACAGGTTTAGTGGATGACACGACTCGCAGCGAACCGTTCAAGCGCGGAGCAATGGAGCAATGGCATGACAGAGCAATCTGCTAATCGAGTTCTCGTGCTCGGCCGACTTCCCGGAGTCTTGGAAGACGTCATGCAGCAGCTGGGTGCGCGCGGTGTGTCAGCTCGAGGCTCAACCGATGCGGAGCACGCCGCCGATCAGTTCGACGCCAGGGATTTCGATTTGATCTCGTTCGGCGGTGGCGTCGTCGGGCCGTTGAACGAGCGCTTGCGACTGGAATTCACGCAACAAAATTCGCAAGTGCAATTTCTCGATGTGTTCGCGCCCGTCGCAGTCAAGCAAATCATTTCGGCGCTCGCAAGCCCGGACAAGCCACTGCAGTATGTCGCCGACTTTCTGGTCGCGGAGGATGGCTCGGACTTGGTGGTGACGGCAACGATTCTGCAGCCGTGCGCGGTGCGGATCGAAGTTCATCAGTCGTTGGAGGCGCCGCTACCTCGCGTAAAGGTCGTTGAACAATCCGCTGCGGCTCCCGGTCCTTTCGAGCGGCGGATCGACGCTGGCTACCGGATGCATGGACACATGCTGCTGATGACGCTGAACGATGACGAGTGCTGCCTACATCGGATGCAAGCCCGACATCAGAGCTGGCAATGACGGCGTCGTCGCGAGCGACTGAGTTGCATTGTAAGTAACTGATTCAATTAACCACGCTCGCGGGATGTTCGTTGCATCATCCCCACCCGAGCACGACTGAGCACCGAAAAGCAGGACAGAGTCTCGCAAGAGACCCGCAACCTCATGGCTACTCAGCAGCTGCCTCTTCGCTTCAAGAGATAATGGGCTCATCGACCTTGAACACAGCAGACGCGGAATACGGGCTCTGTTGCACGATGGTATTGAACCAAGCGAGGTTCTTACGATGTCGAGCACAGCGGATTCGTCGGCAAGAACGACCCGTCCAACAGCGTTCCTGAGCTATGCGCGCGGCGACCAGGAGCACGCGGAACGTCTCGCGACGGCGCTCGGGCAGGCGGGGGTCGACGTGTGGTGGGACACGTTGATCGAAGGCGGCGCGGAATTCACCAAGTCGATCGAGGCGGCGATCAACCGTGCCGACGCGGTCGTCGTCGCCTGGTCGCAACGAGCGGTCGGCTCGGACTGGGTGCTCGACGAAGCGTCGCGAGGCCGCGACCTGCACAAGCTGGTGCCGGTGTTGCTCGACGGCACCGAACCGCCACTAGGATTCCGTCGCTACCAGACCGTCGACCTGCAGGCGTGGCTGGCCGGCAAGGACCCCCACGCGATCGACCGCATTGTCGCAGGCATCGTCTCGGCCGCTCATCATGCTGGGGCGGCGGAATCACCGCCGGTGGTTCGGCATGATGCCGGCACGGAAACCCCCTCGCCCGCACGAACCTCGGCCACCAGGCTCTCGCGCCGTCGAGCGCTGCGTCTCGGCGCCGGTTTGGCGATCAGCGCCGTCGCGGGTTTAGCCGCGTGGCGCAGCGGCGTTCTGCATCGGTTGCTCCCTTCGCGCGGCAACAGCGTGGCCGTGCTGCCGTTCTCGAATCTGAGCGGCGACCCTGGCCAGGAGTACTTTTCCGATGGACTGGCAGAAGAGGTGCGCGCAACACTCGCTCGAGACGTGCGGCTGCTCGTGGTGGCACAGGCCTCGTCGGCACAATTCAAGAATCGCGACACCGACGCGACCTCGATCGCGGAGCAACTCGGCGTGGCGTACTTGCTGTCGGGCAGCGTGCGCCGTTCGGGCGAGGTGGTGCGCGTTACCGCAGACTTGATCGATGGCGACAGCGGCTTCAGCCGCTGGTCACAAACCTTCGAGCGGCGCATCGACGACATCTTCGCCGTGCAGCGCGAAATTGCGACGACCGTGGCCGACGCGCTCGTCGCGCGTGTCGAGGGCGACAACGCGGCCGTACAGTCACGCGACCCCGAGCACGCCGCTGCAGGCGGCACGACGAACATGGCGGCCTACGATGCGTACCTGCGCGGCCGCGCGCTCTACGACCTGAGCGTGGACGAGGCCTCGGAGCGCGCCGCGCTCGCGCAATTCGACACCGCGATCACTCTAGATTCGCACTACGCGGCGGCACAAGCGGCGCGCGCGCGCACGCTCACGGCGATCGCAAACCAGTATGGCGACGTCGCTTCGCGTGGAAGGCTGTACGACGATGCCGTCGTGTCAGCCAAGCGCGCGATCGAACTCGCCCCGCAGCTCGCGGACGCGTACTCGACGCTCGGCTACACCCTCTTCCAGGGGCGTCTCGATGCCCGAGGCGCGCGTGATCCGTTCGAGCGTTCTGCAAAGCTAGGTACCGGTGAGGCGACCGTGCTGGCTCGCTATGCGCAGTACAGCGCACGCATTGGCAACGACGACGCCGCAGTAGCAGCGATGAAGCGGGCGCTGGTGCTCGACCCGTTGAACCCGCTGATCTATCGCGCCGCCGCGTCGATCGAATACGCCGCGCGCCGATATACCGAGTCCCTGCCGGCACTGCGGCAAGCGCTGACCATGAACCCGAAAATGTCGAGGGCCCATGCCGCAATCGGCGACGCACTGCTGATGCTGGGCCGGCTCGACGAAGCCCGCGGCGAATACGCCGCCGAGTCCGTCGACGACTTCCGCCTCACGGGCCTCGCCATCGTCGAACACCGTCTCGGCAACGAGCACGCGGCCCGCGAGGCTTGCGACCGGCTTGTCGCGGAGCTTGCCGACCGCGTGCTGTACCAGCAGGGACAGGTGTACGCGCAGTGGGGCGAACGCATCCGGGCCCTCGACCGGCTCGAACGGGCGCGCAGCGTCGGCGATTCCGGTCTGATTTACGCGCGCAACGATCCGCTGCTCGATTCGTTGCGGGACGAACCGCGATTCGCCAAGTTGCTGCAGAGCATCGGGTTTGCCTGAGCGCTCAGATCTTCGGCGCCACGTTTGCAGCTGCGTGGCGGCATTCCAGAATGGATTTCGATGATATCAACCATGCAAGCACACGCTACCCGCCTCCGAGGACTTGCCATCGCCGCGGCTGTGACCGCGACTTACCTCGTAGTCGGGGCCTACGTGAATCTGCCGCTGCGCGAAGCGCTCAAGCGAGCCGTCGGCGGACACGTGCCTTACTGGTTGGACCACATCGCGTTCATGCTCCTCGCCTACCTGGTCGTCGCGACCTTGCTGGCGTGGAAGCTCGTGGGGCTGGCTCAGACCTACCTTCGCCGCCCGACCGATCAGCGCGCGTGGCTCATCGGTGCCGCCGCTGGTGTCCTGATTGTCGCCTTCATCGGCGCAGCGCTCGCGACCATCGGCGCGCTGCAGCTGATGTTCGAGCCGAACTTCTTGCTGATGATTGGCAACGCGTTCAGCAACTTCTATGAGGAGTACATCTTCCGCGGTACGCTGCTTGCGATTTTGATGAAGTATCTCGGCAACAAGCCAGTCGCAATCACCGTCTCCGCGCTGGTCTTTTGCCAAGGACATCTTCATTTCCCGCTGCCGCTGGTCCTCGTCGTATTCCTATCCGCCCTGCTCTGGGGAGCAATGGTGCTCAGGTACCAGAGTATCTGGCCCGCCTGGCTGAGCCACTGTGTCATGGACTTCATCGCCGACAGCATCTTCCACGTCTGATGACCGACAGCTAACGACGCAGAGCCGCTACGCCGCGACCGTGTGAACTTCACCCGGTAGTCTGCTCAGGATGAGTTTCTGCAAATAGCCATTGGACGACCAACTTGCAAATGGGATGCTGATGGCGACAATGCAGCTCAATTGATCGAACGAGAATAAGTACATGGATATGAGCGCAAAGCCCACGATCAACGACAATTGCACCGCTTTGAGTATTGGAGGCGCGATGTCGATCAAGCGTGGTTTTCTGTTGGGGCTTGC
>Ga0111538_10006535_pt1 | contig 15769 bp, 10 predicted proteins | sample SoiMethybrSBSTD1_FD_79669 | JGI IMG/M metagenome (GOLD analysis project Ga0111538, IMG submission 79669) | Bulk soil microbial communities from a Populus tree surrounding site in Tennessee, USA - Soil MetaG P. TD hybrid SBSTD1 (version 2)... | ecosystem: Environmental > Terrestrial > Soil >...
CCGCGTCCACGATCGTCGCGTGCGCGCCGCCCGCGGCGAGGGCGGCTCCGATCGCGCCGACGCCGCCGTACAGCTCGAGCACGGTCGCGGGGCGTCCCGCTTCCGAGACGACGTCGAGAGCGAGCGCTTCGGCCGCGGCCGGATTCACCTGGAGGAACGTCCCCGCGGGCACGCGGTAGGGGCGGCCGAGGAGCTTCTCCTCGAGCCAGGGCTCGCCCCACAGCGTCTCGACCCGGGCGCCGCCCCGCCGTCCCGGGGCCGCGACCAGGCGCACGACACCGCGGAGCCCCGAAACGTCCGCCGCGAGCGCGCGCGCGATCTCCGGTGCCTCGGGGAACGGCTCGCCACCGTCGCGGAACGCGACGAGCACGTCCGGGCCCGAGGCGGATGCGCGGAGCACCAACCGGCCGGGCCGGACCGGGAGCGCCCCGTCGGCAAGACACCGGCGCACGACCGCGAGCGCTGCGGCGAGCCTCCCGTCGCCGATCGCGCACGCCTCGACGTCCACGAGACGCGCGGGGTCGTGCGCCGCGTGGTAGCCGACGACCGGGCGGCCCTCCTGCGTGCCGAACGTCAGCTCGATCTTGTTCCGATAGCCGAGCGCGCGCGGGGAGGCGACGCACGCGTCCACCTCGACGCCCGAAAGCTTCCCGATCCGCGCGAGAGCGTCCACCACGAAACGCCGCTTCGTCTCGCGCTGGGCGTGTTCGGCCACCGGCATCAGCGGGCAGCCGCCGCACACGTGCTGGATCGGGCAGGGAGGTGGGCGCCTGTCCGAAGAGGGGGAGACGATCTCGACGAGCGACCCGGCTACCCACCTTCCGTGATCCCGTGACATCCGCGCGCGGACCAGGTCCCCCGGAACGGTGCCGGGCACGAGCCAAACGCGCCCCTCCACACGCCCCAATCCCCTGCCCCCGCCCACCCAGGACTGGATGGAAACGTCGGCGACCGCTGGATCTAGGGGTATCTTCGGGTCAGGGGGCGACATCTAGTATTTTCTTGTTGACTTCGACCACACAGTCGCCTAAGGTCGCGCTGCGTCCGGCACGGTTGTTTTGTGAGGTGGTGATGATGGAAGCGTCTTCGGACGTTGCTCGCTCTCCCCGGCGGAGGGTCATCCCAAATCGACTCGACCCGCCAAAATCCATCCTCCAGCGCATGCGCCGGGGGGTCGGCCAATGTGTACCCACCCTGGTATCTCGACCCGTGCCTGGGATTCCCGATACCGGGGAGAGCGAGCAGCGTCCGAAGGATTCTACACCCGCTTTCCGTCCGTTCATCCTGCTGTCGTAGCACGACCGGAATAGCCGCACGGCAAATTCCGTCCTCGAAAAGTCGAAATACGTCCTTTCGTGACGCTTTACGACAGCGACGCGTCACCGTACATGTCTTGCGGTCCCTGGGTTCAGGGGGAGGCCAGGTGACTCTTGGGGGCCGCGGGGTGCGGTGCGAACCGGGGGGTTAGCACTCGCACCGCGCGGCTCCGTTCTGCGCCCCCGACTTCCCTTCAAAACGAAGCGAGACGCCTGCGATAGGCGTCGTGCGCCGCGACGACGTCGCCGAGCGCGTCCCCACCGAACTTGAGCAGGACCTCGTCGGCGAGGACGAGGGCGGCCATCGCCTCCCCGACCACGCCGGCGGCGACGATGGGGATCGTATCCGTGCGCTCGGTCGCGGCCGTGAAGGGCTCTTTCGTGACGAGGTCCACCGAGGGAAGCGCACGGGGCAGCGTCGAGAGCGGCTTGAGGTAGCAGACCGCCCGGACCACCTCGCCGTTGGTCATCCCTCCCTCGATGCCGCCCGCCCTGTTGGTGGCGCGTACGAACGCGCGGCGCGATTCGTCATAGGCGATCGGGTCGTGCGCGGCGCTCCCCGCTCCCGCGGCCGTCTCCAGACCGTCGCCGATCGCGACCGCTTTCACGGCGGGGATCGACAGGAGCGCTCCGCCGAGTCGGCCGTCCAGGCGGCGATCCCAGTGCACGTGGCTGCCGAGGCCCGGCGGGGCGCCCCGCGCCAGGACCTCGAACGATCCCCCGACCGAGTCGCCCGCGGCGCGCGCGGCGTCCACCGCCGCGATCATCGCGGCGACCGCCGCCGGATCGAGCGCGCGCATCGGGGCATCGTCGGGGAGCGCGAGGAGATCGTCGATCGCGACGGCCTCCCCCTCGGGGGCGCGTGCCGCTCCGACCGCCGAGGTGCGGCTCGTCACGACGATGCCCAGCTCCGAGAGGAGGACCTTCGCGAGAGCGCCCGCCGCCACCCGCGCCGCCGTCTCCCGCGCGCTCGCACGCTCGAGGATGTCCCGCGCATCGTGGGTCCCGTGCTTCAAAGCCCCCGCGAGGTCCGCGTGCCCCGGCCGCGGGCGCGTCACGCGCCGGTCGGGCTCCGTTCGGCCCTCCGGCGCTGCGACACCCATGACCTCCGTCCAGCTCGCGTGATCCCGGTTGCGGATGACGAGCGCCACCGGAGACCCGAGCGTCCGGCCGTGCCGCACGCCGCCGAGGATCTCGACGGCGTCCGCCTCGATCGCCATGCGGCCGCCCCGGCCGTGCCCCGCCATGCGCCGCTTGAGCTCGCGGTCGATGCGTGGGGCGGCGATGGGAAGGCCCGAGGGAAGCCCCTCGACGATCACCGTGAGTGCGACGCCGTGGGACTCACCCGCCGTCAGGAATCGGAGACCCATGGGCCGCGAACGTATCATGCCCGCCGATGGAGATCCTGACCGGCGCCCAGATGCGGGATGCGGACCGCCGCGCGATCGAGGGCATGGGCATCCCCTCCCTCGACCTGATGGAACGGGCCGGGGCCGGCGTCGCGGCGTGCCTCCTCGAGGAGGTGTTGTCGCGCGGCCCGAGACCGGTCCTCATCGTCTGCGGCAAGGGGAACAACGGAGGGGACGGGCTCGTCGCGGCGCGGCACCTCGCCCGGCTCGGCCACGTCCCGCGCACGGTCGTGCTGGCTCCGCAGCGCGACCTCTCCCCCGAGGCCTGGGCGCAGCTCTCGGCCGCGCGCTCGTCGGGGCTCTCGATCGAGGAGATCGGAGACGAGTCGGGCTGGGCGCGCGTGTCCCCCTCGCTCTCGCAGGACACGGTCGTCGTCGACGCGCTCCTGGGCACCGGGGTACGGCGCGCAACGTCGGGCGTCCTCGCACGGGTGATCGAGGACGTCAACGCTTCCGGTGCGACGGTCGTCGCGATCGATCTCCCCTCCGGCATCGACGCGGACACCGGGTCCGTTCCCGGTCCGGCGATGATCGCCCACCGCACGTACACCCTCTGCCGGCCGAAGCTGGGACTCGTCGTCGAGCCGGGTGCCTCTCACGCCGGCACGTTCCGCGTCATCGACATCGGGATCCCGGACGACGCCGTGCGCGCCGCGGGGGCGAATCTCGAATGGATGGATCGCGACGCCGCCCGGCGCCTGCTCCCCGCGCGGCCGCCCGCGGCGCACAAGGGAACGATGGGACACCTCCTCGGGGTCGCCGGCTCGCGCGGGAAGAGCGGGGCGGCGGTGCTCCTGGCCCGCGCGGCGCTGCGCTCGGGCGCGGGTCTCGTCACGATCGCGACGCCCAAGAGCGTGCAGCCGATCGTGGCCGCGGCCCAGGCGGAGGCGATGACCGAGCCGCTCGCCGAGTCGGGCGCGGGGACGCTGTCCGCGCGCGCGGCGGGCCCGGTGGGGAAGCTGCTCGCCTCGCGCGACGCGATCGCGATCGGCCCGGGCGTGGGAACCACGCGGGACGCGGTCGCCGCCGTCCGCGCGATCGTCGCGAAGCTCACCCGCCCCGCCGTCCTCGACGCCGACGCGCTCAACGCCTTCGCCTCCGGACCGAAGCTTCGCGCGCGCAAGGCCCCCCTCGTCCTCACGCCGCACCCGGGCGAGGCGGCCCGCCTGCTCCGCACGACGGCCGCCGCCGTGCAATCCGACCGCTTCGGGGCGGCTCGCCGGCTCGCCGAGATGACGGGGGCCGTCGTGGTGCTCAAAGGGCGGCGGAGCCTCGTCGCCTCCCCCGACGGCCGCGTCGCCGTGAACTCGACCGGGAATCCCGGCATGGCGACGGGGGGCACGGGGGATGCCCTGACCGGGATCGCGGGAGCGCTGCTCGCCCGCGGGCTCGCCCCGTTCGACGCGGCGCGTCTCGCGACCTACGTTCATGGCGGCGCCGGCGACGTGGCGGTCGCGTCGTCGGGCGTCGAGGGGATGATCGCCGGGGATCTCATCGACGCCCTCCCGCACGCGTGGCGGGAGATCGCCGGTTGAGGTCGGGGGGCGAAAGCGATGGACACCAGACGCGCGAAGGACAGGGCGGCGAAGGCGGCGCGGCCGGCCTCGCGAGCGGACGACGGGCCAACGACGGTCTTCTCCTTGAGCGAGGAGGAGACGCTCGAGCTCGGGCGCGGCGTCGGCCGCACGCTGAAAGGCGGCGAGCTCCTCGTGCTCGAGGGTGACCTCGGCCACGGCAAGACGGTCTTCGCCCGGGGCGTGGCGGCGGGTCTGGGCGTCGCTCCCGAGGAGGTCTCCTCCCCGTCCTTCACGCTCGTGCACGAGTACCGCGGCGGGCGCGCTCCCCTCTTCCACGTCGATCTCTATCGCCTGCAGAACCCCGAGGAGGAAGTCGGCGGCTTGGGGATCGAGGAGATCCTCACGGCGGGCGGGGTCGTGCTCGTCGAGTGGGGCGAGCGGCTCCCGCCGTACCTGAGGCGCGATGCGGTCGTCGTCCGCCTCCACGACGTCGGCGAAGGCTCGCGCCGCATCGAGATCGCCACGCCCGCGAAGCCGGGCGCCCGTCCGCGCGGCGACGCCTAGCGCAGCGCGGGGAGGTCGAGGAGGAGCTCGGCCCCGCCGAGCTCCGAGGGACGCGCGTCGATCGTCCCGTGATGCCGCGTCGCGATCGCGCGGACGACGGCGAGCCCGAGACCCGCGCCCTCGGTCGTCCCGCGGCTCGACGCACCGCGGAAGAACCTCTCGAAGACGCGCTCCGCCGACCCCGCCGGGATCCCGGGCCCGTCGTCGGAGACCGAGACGATCGCGCGGGGACCCTCCTCGCGCACGCGGATGACGATGCGCGCTTTCGGCCCGCCGAACTTCCGCGCGTTGTCCACGAGGTTCCCGAGCGCTCGGGCGAGAAGGTCTTCGCTGCCGCGCACCAGGACCTCGTCGGGCGCGTCCACCTCGGGGCGGCGGGCGCCGCCGCCATCGGTGAGGGAGCGGCGCTGAGCGATGTCGCGGGCGAGATCGCACAGGTTGACGGGCGTCGTGGGAAGCGGTGCGGACTCCGAGCGCGCGAGGAGCAGCAGCGCGTCCACGAGGCGGTCGAGCGCCTCCACGTCGTCGAGCGCCTGTGCGGCCCTCGGCTCGGCCGCCGCGATCGGCTCCAGGCGCGCGCGCAAGGTCGCGAGGGGGGTCCGCAGCTCGTGCGCGGCCTCCTGGGTGAAACGGCGCTCGCGCGAGAGTGCTTCGCCGAGCCGACCCAGCAGGCCGTTGAAGGCGTCCTGAAGCGTCGCGATCTCCCGCGTCTCCGCCGGAACGTCGATGGACGCACCGGCCTCCGCGGCGGTCTTCGCCACCGCGCCTTCGAGGCGCGCCAGCGCCGCGAGGCGGCGCCGGAAGAGCCGGCGCCCGAGCAGGGTGCCGAACGCCGCTGCGAGCGGCAGGGCGGCGAGCATCACGGCGGCCGCGCGGCGCACCGCGGCGAGGTGCAGGACGTCGAGCGTGACGACGCGGATCACGTGGTCGGATCCACACCACAGCGTCCCGGTGCGGAACCGGTCACCCCGAGCTTTCCCGTCGGGCGGGATTTGGATGGCTTCGGGGACCCAGTCCGCAACCTCGCCCCGCGAGGCGATGATCTTCCCCTGCCGGTCGAGGAGCTCGAATCGAAACCCTTCCAAGGACGTCTCGTCGAAGTACTCGTCCGCGGCGGCGACGATCCCCCGATGGCTTTCCCGCTCCTCGACGACGATCCCGTTCATGACTTCCGCGACCGTCGCCTCGACGGTCCGGTCTTGCGCCTGCCGAAGGAGCAACGCGCTCGCCCCCATCGTCGCCAGGACGAGGAAGGCGCAGGTCCCCGCGACGACGAGCGTGTGGGCGGTGAGGAGCTGGCCGAGGAGGGTCTCGCGTTTCACGCGTCGTCCCGCAGGGCGTAGCCGACGCCCCGCACGGTCCGGATCGCATCGGGGGCGCCCGCGGCCGCGAGCTTGCGGCGCAGGCGCGCCATGAGCACCTCGAGGCTCCCCGACGCCGCCTCGTCGTCGGTGCCCCAGATCGCGAGGAGGAGGCGCGGGCGGGAGAGGACGCGGCCCCGCTGGCGCGCCAGCGTCTCGAGGATGTCGAACTCGCGCGTGGTCAGCGGCACCTCGCGACCCTCGGAGACGACCTGCCGGCTGGCGGGGTGGATCTCCACGGGCCCGATCCGGACGACGGCATCGGTGAGGCGCGGTCCCCGGCGCACGAGCGCGCGAACGCGCGCGCGCAGCTCGGCCGCCGCGAAGGGCTTCTTCAGGTAGTCGTCCGCCCCCGCCTCGAGCCCCGCGACCCGGTCCTCCACGTCCCCTCGCGCCGTCAGCATGAGCACGGGCGTGGGGTCCTTGCGGCGCCGCATCTCTTCGCAGAGCTTCACTCCGGGCCGGTCCGGGAGCATCCAGTCGAGAACGACGCCGGCCACACCGCCCGCCAGAAGACGGCGGTCGGCGGCCTCGTAGGTCGAGACCCCTTCGACGGTGAACCCGGCCGCCTCGAGCGTCTCGAGGACGAAGGTCCGCACCTCACGCTGGTCCTCGACCACCAGGATGCGCACGTAACGAAGGATAGCGCGCCCCAGCGCTCCCCGTTCGGCCCGTGTTCAGGTCGGGACCCTAGGCTCGTTTCATGAAGCGGCCCCCCGCCGTATGGCTCGTCGCTCCCACGGTGTGGGCTCTCGCCCTCGCCGCGGGGGCGGCGGCCGAGCCCGAGGAGGGCGACGCGGTCCCCGACGACGCCACGCTCGAGGCGGCAGGCGCCGTCATCGGCAAGATCGAGATCGACGCCGGGCCGATCTTCGACACCGACGACCCCAAGGAGAACAAGGCGGTCTTCCGTGCGGCGAACAAGCTCCACGTGACGACGCACGAAGGGGTGATCAGGCGCCAGCTCAGCTTCGCCGAGGGCGACCCCTACTCGCGGCGCGTGCTCGACGAGTCGGAGCGTCATCTCCGGCACAACGGCTACCTCTACGACGCGAAGATCCGGCCCGTGCACTACGACGGGCACACGGTCGACGTCGTGGTCGCAACACGGGACGTCTGGACCCTCCGTCCCGGCCTCGGTTTCGGTCGCTCGGGAGGGGTCAACCGGTACCATTTCGGCCTGCACGACGCGAACTTCCTCGGGTTCGGCAAGGACGTCGAGATCGAGTACGTCTCGGGGATCGACCGGACCGGAACCGTGGTGTCGTTCCTCGATCCGGCGCTCGCGCACACGCACGCGCGGATGGACGTCAGCTATGCGAGCAACAGCGACGGGTCGGCCGCGGCCGTCGGCGTCGAGCGCCCGTTCTGGCGCCTGCGCGAGCGCTGGGCGATGGGGATGCGCGGCGAGACGAACGATCGCGTCGATCCGCTCTATGCGCTCGGGACCGTCACGAGCCGGTTCCGCGAGCAGAGAACCTTCGCGGAGGCGTACCTCGGACGCGCGCTGACGACCTCCGCACGGCGCGCCGTGCGACTCCTCGCGGGCGCGACGTTCGACCAGTCGATCTTCGATCCGCTCGAGGAGCCGGGCGCAACCACGGTCCTCCCCGACGATCGGACGCTCGCCTACCCGTGGGTCGGCGTCGAGATCGTGCACGACGGCTACATCAAGGCGAGGGACATGGACAAGCTCGGCCGCACCGAGGACGTCAACCTCGCCCGCGACTTCCGCGCGCGCCTGGGCTTCGCCTCTCCGGCGTTCGGCGCCGATCGCACCGCCGCGATCGCGAGCCTGCTCTGGACCGCGGGGTTCACTCCCGGGGTCTCCCAGATCGTCACGTTGAGCGCCGGGGCCTCGGGGCGCATCGAGTCGCAGGGGGAAGGCGTCCGGGACACGCTCGTCCAGACGGGGTTCCGTTACTACAAGCGCGAGGGCGACCTCCGTCTGTTCGTCATCGCTCTGTCGGCCAACCTGTCCCACCTGCTCGACGCCGACCACCAGATCCTCCTCGGCGGTGACAACGGGCTGCGCGGGTATCCGCTGCGCTACGCCACCGGCGAGAGGTCGATGCTGCTCACCGTCGAGCAGCGCTTCTTCCGCGACCGGGAGTACTTCCACCTCCTCCGGCTGGGAGCCGCGGTCTACGCCGACATCGGGAAGGCCTGGTCCGAGGCGCCCGGGATCTCGAACCACCTCGGCGTCCTCAAGGACATCGGCATCGGCCTGCGCGTCGGCCAGACCCGCTCCGCGCACGCCAACGTCGTGCGGATCGACCTCGCCATGCCGCTCGACGACCTCTCGGGGCGCTTGAGCCCTCAGATCCTCGTCTCGACGGGAGAAACGTTCTGAGCACCCACGGACGCCTTCGGATCCTCGCCTTCCTCGGAGGCGCCTCGCTGGCGGTGGGGGCGGCGCTGCGCGTCGTGCTCTATTTCGGCTTCGCGACGCCGCCGCGGACCGCGACCGCACTCGCTCGCGCGCTCGCGACGGGCCTCCTCTACGACACGCTCGTCGCGGCGTTGACCCTCGCCCCGCTCGCCGTGATCCTCGCGCTCTTCCGCTTGCGCGTGCTGGAGCGCCCGGTCGCGCGCGGTGCGCTCCTCGGGGCGCTGTCGACCGGCCTCGCGTTTTCGGCCTGCGTCGAGTGGTTCTACTTCGACGAGTTCGACGCGCGCTTCAACCACATCGCGCTCGACTACATCCGCCACCCGGGCGAGGTGATCGGCAACATCTGGGAAAGCTACAACGTCGTCCTGTTCGTGGGGGCGGCCGTCCTCCTGGGCGCCGTCGCCGGCTGGGCGGGCGCGCGCTTCACCCGCGGTGCGAGCTTTCCGCGGAGGACGGCGCGCCAGCGTCTGCGCGCCGCGGCGTTGGTGCTCGCCGTGGCCACGGTCTCCGGGGCCGTCCTCGCCGTCCTGCCGGGCGAGGTGAGCCACGACCGGATCCTGAGCGAGATCGGTCAGAACGGCCTCGACCGTCTCGTGCACGCCTTCCGGACCGGCCGTGTCGAGTACGACCTCTACTACAAGTCCCTCCCGAAGGGCCTCGCGCGGCGGCGGGCGGCGGGGGTGCTCGGCTTCCCATCCGTGTCGCCGGGGGAGGCCGAGAGCGCGGCGTACCACGTGATCCGCGGGGGGACGGCGGACTCGAAACCCCGGCCGTGGGACGTCGTCGTGATCGTGGAGGAGAGCTTCGGGAGCGAGTTCGTCGGCGTGCTGGGCCACCCGGAGCGCAAGACGACGCCCGGATTCGACCGGTGGAGCCGCGAGGGCCTCCTCCTCACGAACCTGACCTCGACGGGGACGCGCACGGTGCGCGGGCTCGAAGGGACGCTGTGCTCGCTCGTGCCGCTCCCGGGCGAAGCGGTCCTGAAGCGGAAGAATCCCGGAGGCGTCGCCACGCTCGCCTCGGTGTTCCGGCACGCCGGCTACGACACGACGTTCGTGTACGGCGGCTGGGGGCGCTTCGACGGGATGAAGCCGTTCTTCCCCGACAACGGCTTCGACGAGTTCATCGAGCGGGACGCCTACCCGAAGGACGCGTTCAGCACCATCTGGGGCGTGGCGGACGAGTGGATCCTCGCGAAGGTCCTCGAGCGGCAAAAGCAGGCCGAGGCCGACGGGCGCCACCTCTTCCTGACGGCGCTCACGGTCAGCAACCACCGTCCCTTCGACGTCCCCGAGCGCGGCACGTCGTGGCCGGCGCACATGCGAACGCGCGAGACCGGCGTCGCCTACGCCGACTGGGCGCTTGCGGATTACCTCGACAAGGCGAAGGCCGCGGGACTGCTCGACCACACGATCGTCCTCGTCGAGGGCGACCACGGCGCGCGCGTGTACGGGGCCGAGGAGATCCCGGCCGCGAGCTATCGGATCCCCGGCCTTATCCTCGTGCCGGACGGCGCCTGGCGCGGGAGGCGCCTGACGCGCGTCTGCTCGCAGATCGACCTCGCGCCGACGCTCTTGGCACTCCTCGGGCGCCCGATCCCGGCGCCCTTCCTGGGCGCGGACCTCACCCACCTGCCGGAGGACGGCGGCCGCGCCTTCCTCCAGCACAACCGGGACGTGGGCCTTCTGACGGACCGCGCGATGGTGGTGCTCGGCCTCGAGAAAACCGTCACCTGCTACGCGCGCAGCGGCCGCGACAGCGACGCCTGGCAGCGGCTGTCCGCCTGCGCGTCGCGGCCGGACTTCCAATCCCTCGGGGACGACGCCGCCTCCGTCTACGAGACGGCGGACGACCTCTTGCGGCGCGGGGTGTTCACGCTGCCGGACGCGGGCGGGGTCCTCGCGGCGAACCCGGCTCAGTCGAGCCGGTAGTTCGGCGCTTCCTTCGTGATGATGACGTCGTGCGCGTGCGACTCGCGCAGGCCCGCAGAGGTGATCCGGACGAAGCGCGCGCGGCGCCGGAGCGCCTCGACGTCGGGACAGCCGGTGTAGCCCATCCCCGCCTTCAGACCCCCCACGAGCTGCCCGATGAGCGCCGAGAGCGGCCCCTTGTAGGGCACGCGGCCCTCGATCCCCTCCGGGACGAGCTTGCGCTCGTCGAACTCGTCCTGGAAGTAGCGGTCGGAGGACCCGCGCTTCATCGCGCCGAGCGAGCCCATCCCGCGGTATTCCTTGAAGGTGCGCCCCTGATAGAGGACGGTCTCCCCCGGCGACTCCTCGGTGCCCGCGAAGAGGCTGCCGATCATCACCGCGTCGGCCCCGGCGGCGAGAGCCTTCACGAGATCGCCCGAGAACTTGATGCCGCCGTCGGCAACGAGCGGCACGCCGGCGGGATCGCATGCGGCGGCCGCGTCGGCGATCGCGGTGATCTGCGGCACGCCCGCGCCGGTGACGATGCGGGTCGTGCAGATGCTGCCGGGCCCGACGCCGACCTTGACCGCGTCCACCCCGCGCTCGATGAGGTCTCTCGCCCCCTCCTTCGTCGCGACGTTCCCGCCGACGAGCTGGGTGTCGGGGAACTTCTGGCGGAGCGTGGCGATCATCTGGAGGACGCCCTCGCTGTGGCCGTGCGCCGTGTCCACGACGAGCACGTCCACCTGGGCGTCCACGAGCGCCTTCGCGCGGTCGAGCGTGTCCTTCGCGATCCCGAGCGCGGCGCCGACCCGGAGCCGTCCGAGATCGTCCTTGCACGCGTTCGGGTACTTGATCTGCTTCTGGATGTCCTTGACGGTGATGAGGCCGACCACGCGTCCCTGCGCGTCGACCACCGGGAGCTTCTCGATGCGGTGCTTGTGGAGGAGCTCCTTCGCCTGCTCGAGCGTCGTCCCCTTGGGGACCGTGACGAGCCCCTCGGAGGTCATGAGCTCGCGGATGGGGAGGTCGGTGCGCGTCGCGAAGCGCAGGTCGCGGTTCGTGAGGATCCCGACGAGCTTCCCGCCCTTGTCCACGACCGGAAGGCCCGAGATGCGGTAGCGGCTCATCGCCTCGAGCGCGTCCGCCACCTTCTGGTCCGGCGTCATCGTGACCGGGTCCACGATCATCCCCGACTCGGAGCGCTTGACCTTGTCGATCTCCTCGGCCTGCGCCTCGATCGAGAGGTTCTTGTGGATGATCCCGATGCCGCCCTCCTGCGCGAGCGCGATCGCGAGGCGGGACTCGGTCACCGTGTCCATCGCCGCGGACAGGAGGGGCACGTTGAGGGTGATCTTCCGCGTCAGCCTCGACTTGGTGTCGACCTGGCTCGGCAGGACGCGGGAGTGCGCGGGGAGGAGGAGAACGTCGTCGAACGTCAATGCTTCGGGAACGTCAGGCTCCAACATGGACGGATTCTAGCAGGCGCCATCAAGCGCGCTTGGCGCCGCACGCGCCGCAGAACTTCGCGCCTTCGGAAAGCTTCGCCCCGCAGTTCGTGCAGAAGGCGCCGGCCGCCGCGGCCGGAGCGGCCGCGCCGCCGCCACTCGAGCTCGGAGAGGACATGGCGTCCTTCATCATCTGGGCCATCGAAGCGCCCAAGCCGATCCCGGCCCCGAGGCCCACGCCCGTCGCGGCGCTCCCGTCGCCCGAAGGATTCGCGGCGGCGTCCCCCAGGGCGCGCGCGGCCTTGAACTTGAGGTAGGCGTTGGGATCCCCGATCGCGGCCATCCCGGTGCGCTCGTCGATGACCTTCTGGACGTCCTCAGGCGGGACGATCGCGCCGATGTAGAAGTCGGTCAGCTCCAGCCCGTACTTTCCGAAGTCCCCGGCGACCCGGCCCTTGAGGCCTTCGGCGAGCTCGTCGTAGTGCTGCGGGAGGTCGAAGAGCGTCTGCACCGTCTCGCCGAGCACGTCGTTCAAGCGCGCGACGATGATCTCGCGGAGATACCCCTCGATCGCGTCCGACGTCGTGCGGCCGCGGCTCCCGACGATCTGGTTGACGAAGAGCTGCGGGTCCGTGACGCGCGTCGCGAAGGCCCCGTGCGCGCGGAGGCGCACCATCGACAGCTCGCGATCGCGGAAGACCACCGGCTCCTTCGTTCCCCACTTGAGGTCGGTGAAGACCTTCTTCGCCACGAAGTAGACGTCGGCGCGGAAGGGGGACGTGCCGCCGAACGGCAGGTTGATGAGCCGCTGGAGGAGCGGGATGTTCGCGGTCGTGAGCGTGTGCCGGCCCGGGCCGAAGGAATCGAGCGCCTTGCCGTCGCGGAAGAACAGCGCCCACTGGTTCTCGCTGACGATGAGCTGGGCGCCGAGCTTCAGCTCGCCGCCGCCCGCGAAACGCCAGACCATCTCGCGGCCCGAATCGTCCTTCCACTCGATGACTTCGATCGCCATGGCCGTCCTCCCGCAAGCGTCAGAGATTCGTGGGCTTCTCCAGGACCTCGCGGCGACGCCCCACCTTCAGCTCAAGCGCCGTGGTCCCTTTGTCGATCTCGCCCCAGTCTCCCGCCGGGCCCCGGAGCCGGTCGGCGAGGGCGACGACGTCGGCGACGAGCGCCGTGTCGTAGGCGTAGATGGCCGCGAGCTCCGCCTCGCCGATCTTGAGCTGGTCGAACACGCCGCTGTAACCGTGGTCGGCGTACCGCAGCCCCGCGACCGCCTTCTGGAGCGTCCGGTCGATGCGGCCGATCGCGTCGAGCGCCGCCATGTCGCGATCCTTGGTGGCTCGGTTCCGCGCCTCGTTCAGTCCCGACCGCCCTTCATCCAGACGCGTCGCCAGGAACTCCCTGAGCCTGCGGTCGGTCTCGCGGCGTCCCTCGCGCTCGCGATACCCCGAAAGGCCCGGGACGTAGGAGGCCAGACGCTCGAGGAAGTTCTTCTCCGAGACCGGCATCGTCATCGCGTCACCCCTCGTTCTCGCCGTGGCATCGCTTGTACTTCTTTCCGCTCCCGCAGGGGCAAGGATCGTTGCGGCCGACCTTCGCGACCTTGCGCGTCATCGTCGCGACCCCGCCCCTCGCCACGACGCCCGCCGCCGACTGGGACGCGGCGCGGAACACGGCCTCCTGCTCGCGGCGCTTCTTCTCTTCCTCGCGCCTTCGATCCTCGTCGGTCATCGGGTCGAGCAGGAACAGGAAGCGGACCGCGTCGTTCTCGATGCGCTCCTTCATGAGGCCAAACATGTCGAAGGACTCGCGCTTGTACTCGACGAGCGGATCCTTCTGCCCGTACGCGCGCAGGCCGATGCCGTCCTTCAGGTGATCCATCGCGAGAAGGTGGTCCTTCCACGAGTGGTCGATGATCTGGAGGAGGATGTGACGTTCGTACTGGCGCATGAGGTCGGGACCGATCTTCCCTTCCTTGTCGACGTAGCGCGCCTCGAGCCGGTTCCAGATCGCGTCCGCCGCGCGCTCGGCGCCCGTCGCGCGGACGTCGAGCTCCTCCTTCTCGATGTCGAACCCGAAGAAGTGCTGAATCTGCCCGCGCAAGGTGTCGAGCTCCCACTCCGAGGGATCCCGCTTGTCGACGACGTAGTCGTCCACGAGCACGTTCAGGATCTCCCGCGCGCGGTCGAGCACGTACTCCTTCTGCTCCTTCCCCTCGAGGAGGTCGCGCCTGAGGCCGTAGATCTCCTGGCGCTGCTTGTTGTTGACGTCGTCGTACTCGAGGAGGTGCTTTCTCGTCTCGAAGTTGCGCTGCTCGACCTGTTTCTGCGCGCGCTCGATCGAGCGCGACACCATGCCGGACTCGATCGGGACGTCCTCCTCCATGCCCAGGCGCAACATCGCGGCCTTCATGCGCTCGCCGGCGAAGATGCGCATGAGGTCGTCGTCGAGGGACAGGTAGAAGCGCGAGGTCCCGGGATCTCCCTGGCGGCCGGAGCGGCCCCGGAGCTGGTTGTCGATGCGGCGGGACTCGTGACGCTCGGTCCCGACGATGTGCAGGCCGCCCAAGGCCACGACCTCGTCGTGCTCCTTCTTGGTCTGAGCTCGCGCGCGGTCGAGCGCCTGCGCGTAGGCGGCATCCCACTCTGCGGCCGGAGTCTCGCCCATCTTGTAGCCCGCGAGCACCAATTCCTGCTTCGCGAGGAACTCGGGGTTCCCTCCGAGGAGGATGTCCGTGCCGCGGCCGGCCATGTTCGTCGCGATCGTCACGGCGCCGATGCGCCCCGCTTGAGCGACGATCTCGGCCTCCATCTCGTGGTACTTCGCGTTCAGGACGACGTGCTTGACGCCCTTCCTCTTGAGATGCGTCGAGACGGTCTCCGACTTCTCGATCGAGACGGTGCCGACGAGCACCGGCTGCCCGCGCTTCTGCGATTCGACGATGTCGTTCACCACGCCGCGCCACTTCTCCGCCTCGGTGCGAAAGATGACGTCCTGGTTGTCCTTGCGGACCATGGCGCGGTTCGTCGGGACGACGACGACCTCGAGGTTGTAGATCTTGTCGAACTCGACCGCCTCGGTGTCCGCGGTTCCGGTCATCCCCGAGAGCTTCTTGTACATGCGGAAGTAGTTCTGGAAGGTGATCGTCGCGAGCGTCTGGTTCTCGCGCTCGATCTTGACCCCCTCCTTCGCCTCCACCGCCTGGTGGAGTCCATCGCTCCACCGCCGGCCGGGCATGAGGCGCCCGGTGAACTCGTCCACGATGACGACCCCACCGTCCTTGATCATGTAGTCCACGTCCCGCTTGAAGAGCACGTGGGCCTTCAAGGCCTGCTGGACGTGGTGGAGCGTCTGCATGTGGGCCGGGTCGTACAGGTTGTCGATGCCGAGCAGGCTCTGCGCGTGCTCGACGCCCCGGTCGGTCAGGGAGACCGTGCGGGCCTTCTCGTCCACGACGTAATCGCCGACGTCGTCGTGCTCGTAGTCCTTCCCGCCCTGGATGACCGCGCCCTTCTCGAGCTTCGGGATGATGCGGTCGACCTGGACGTAGAGCTCGTTCGACTCTTCCGCGGGGCCCGAGATGATGAGCGGGGTCCGCGCCTCGTCGATGAGGATCGAGTCCACCTCGTCGACGATCGCGAAGTTGTGGCCGCGCTGGACCATCGCCGCCATCGAGAACTTCATGTTGTCGCGCAGGTAGTCGAAGCCGAACTCGTTGTTGGTCCCGTAGGTGATGTCCGCCCCGTAGGCCTCCTGGCGCTCGGCGTCGGAGAGGTCGTGCTGGATGCAGCCGACGGTCATCCCGAGGAACCGGTGGATGCGGCCCATCCACTCCGAGTCGCGCCGGGC
>Ga0111538_10006538_pt1 | contig 15766 bp, 10 predicted proteins | sample SoiMethybrSBSTD1_FD_79669 | JGI IMG/M metagenome (GOLD analysis project Ga0111538, IMG submission 79669) | Bulk soil microbial communities from a Populus tree surrounding site in Tennessee, USA - Soil MetaG P. TD hybrid SBSTD1 (version 2)... | ecosystem: Environmental > Terrestrial > Soil >...
AAGGCGTGGTTCGTGAACGCGGGCCCCGAGTGCGGCGTCACGCACCGCAACCTCTCCGGCCCGACCGTCGAGCAGGGCAAGTTCTTCCTGCTCGACTGCATCGGGCCCGGTGTGGCCGCGTTCGACTTCGACGCCGACGGCGACCTCGACCTCTACTTCCCGCAGGGCCGGGCCGACTCGGACGCGCGCCGCGCGGCGGACGCCGACGACGCGACGGGCGGCGATTGCGCCGCGCGGCTGTACCGGAACCTCGGCGCTCGCCGCTTCCAGGAGTGCGCCGCGGAGTCTGGCCTGGCCGCGCGCGGCTACGGCTTCGGCGCGCTGGCCTTCGACTACGACGGCGACGCCGACGACGACCTGCTGGTCACGAACTTCGGCCCCGACCAGCTCTTCCGCAACGACGGCGGACGCTTCACCGACGTGACCGCCGAGCACCCCGGCCTCGAGGGCGCGCCGGACGACTGGACCACCGGGGCCGCGGCCGCCGACGTCGACCGGGACGGCGACCTCGACCTCTACGTCTGCAACTACATCCGCCACGACAAGGCCGCGCTGCAGGCCAAGGGCCTGTGCCAGTTCATGGGCGCCTGCCGCGTGCCCTGCGGCCCGCTCGGCCTCGACCCGGAGCGCGCGGTCTTCTTCCGCAACAGCGGCGCGCCCGAGCACCGCCTCGTGCCCGACACCGCCGCCGCGGGCCTCGAGATGCCGGCGGCCTACGGGTTCCAGCCGCTGTTCACGGACATCGACGACGACGGCGACCTCGACCTGTACGTCAGCAACGACAGCGTCCCCAACCACCTGTTCGTCAACGACGGCAGCGGCCACTTCAGCGAGTCGGCCCTGCTGGCCGGCGTGGCCACCGGTCCCGCGGGCCAGATGCTCTCGGGCATGGGCGTGGCGAGCGGCGATCTCAACGGCGACGGCCTGCCGGAGCTCTACGTCACGAACTTCTCCACGCAGCACAACTCGCTCTACATCAACCAGAGCCGCGCGATGGGGCGGCTGTGGTTCGACGAGCAGAGCGTGCGCACCGGCTGTGGGCACCCGACGTGGTTCCGGCTCGCGTGGGGCTGCGCGCTGGCCGACTTCGACGACGACGGCTGGCTCGACATCTTCGTCGCCGACGGCCACGTCTACCCGCAGGTCGACGGCTGCGCGCCGAGCGACATCACCTACCGCCAGACGAACCTGCTCTTCCGCGGGCTGCCGGGGGAGACGCCGCGCTTCGAGGACGCGAGCGCGACGAGCGGCGAGGCCTTCACCGTCCCCGGCCCGCATCGCGGCTCGGCGGCAGCCGACCTCGACGAGGACGGCGATCTCGACCTCGTCGTCGTGCGCCTCGACGAGCCGCCGCTGCTGGCGTGGAACGAGACCACGCCGCGCGGCCACTGGCTGTCGGTGCTGCCGCAGCTCGCCGACGGCCGGCGCGCGATCGGGGCGCAGGTCGTCGCCGAGTCCGGCGGCCGCCGCTGGGTGGGCGAGACGCGCGCCGGGAGCAGCTTCCTGTCCTCGGAGGACCCGCGGGTGCACTTCGGGCTCGGCGACCACGCCCGGCTCGACCGTCTCGCCGTGCGCTTCCCGGATGGCTCGAGCTGGAGCGCAACGAACGTGTCCGCCGACCGCCACCTCGTCGTGCGCGCCGGCATCGAGGAGCCCGCCATCGTCGCGGGCCCGGGAGGCAAGCCATGAGATCACGCTGGATCGCCGCGCTGGGCTTCACCCTCCTGGCCGTCGCGCCGCTGCGCGCGCAGGAGGGCCTGGAGCAGGCGCTGCAGCTGCGCCGCTCGGGACAGGCGGAGGCGTCGCTCGCCCTGGTCGAGGCCCGGCTCGCGGCCGCGCCCTTCGACCAGCGCCTGCAGGGCCTGCGCGGCCTGCTCCTGCTCGACCTCGGCCGCGACCGGGAAGCCGCCGAGCTGGCCGCCAGCCTGTCCGGCTACGCGGGCGGCGAGTTCCGCGTGCACTGCTTCCTGGGGCGCGCCGCGCTCGCGCAGGGCGAGAGCGAGGCGGCCATCGCGCACCTCAAGCGCGCGCTCGAGTGCAACCCCAAGGCGATCGAGCCCGCCACGATCCTCGTGCAGGCGCAGATCGCGGCGGGCAAGCTGCGCGCCGCCATCGCCGGGGCCGAGGCGCTCGAGGCGGTCGCCCCGGAGCTGGGCCGCAAGCTCGGCGCGCAGGCCCTGGTCGCCCAGGCGCGCCGGCACCGCGAGCGCGGCGAGGAGGTCACGCCGCTCGCCGTCGACGACTTCAAGCGAGCGCTCGAGAAGCAGCCCGGCGACCTCTCCATCGTGCGGCTGCTCGTCGACACGCTCATCGACCTCTCGTTCACCGACGAGGCGCGCACGCTCGTCGAGCAGCACTTCGGCCAGCAGCGCGACGGCGTCGACTGGCACTACTACATGGGGCGCTGCCACGCGGCGCGGCTCGAGCTCGCGGCCGCGGAGGCCGACCTGCGGGCCGTCATCGCGCTGCAGCCGCACCACGTGGCCGCGCTGCTCGAGCTGTCCAAGCTGGCCCTCGACGACGGGCGCCCGGAGCAGGCGCGCGGCTGGCTCGAGGTCTCGGTCGAGGTCGAGCCGGGCTCGAGCCGCGCCTGGATGATGCTCGGCCAGGCGCACGAGGAGCTGCGCGACGACCGCGCCGCCGAGACCGCCTACCGGCAGGCCTGCCAGCTCAGCGACGACAACATCAAGGCGCGCTACATGCTCGGGCGGCTGCTCGTGCGCACCGGCCGCGACGCCGAGGGCCAGACGCTGCTGCTGCGCGTCGTGGCCGACGGGCGCTAGCGGGCGGGCTCAGCGCAGCTCGGCCACGCCGGCGGCCGCCACCGCGATGCCGAGCAGCAATCCGCCCACGCGCGGCCAGCGCGCGACGTCGCCGTGGAAGACCTCGGGCAGCAGGTCGCCCACGGCCACGTAGAGGAAGGTGCCGCAGGCCAGTCCCGTGAGCACGCTCTCCAGCCCCGCGCTGCGGAGCTGCAGGGCCAGCGCCGCGCCCGCGAGCAGCCCGACCGGCGCCGCGAGGCAGTACACGCCGAGCAGCGCGATCGCGCGCGAGTTGGGCAGCCCCGCCAGGCGCATGACCGTGGCGAGCGAGAAGGACTCGCCGGCCTTGTGCACGGCGATCGAGCCCACGAAGGGCCACAGCAGCTTCGGGTCGCTCACGACGCCGGCGCAGCCCAGGCCCGTCGCGAAGGTGTGCACGGTGAGCCCGATGAAGGTCGCGAACCACACGACGCCGTGCGGGTCGGCGTCGCGGCCGACGCGCGCGAGCCAGGCCTTCTCGAGCACGAAGAGCAGCACCAGCCCCGTGAGCGCCGCGGCCCAGGGCAGCAGGGTCCCGCCGCCGCGCGCCAGCTCGGGCAGCAGGTGCAGGAAGATCGCGCCCAGGAAGATGCCGGCCGAGATCGCCACGAAGAGGTGCAGGCCGCGCTCCGACCAGCGCCGGTAGAGCGGCAGCGCGGCGCCCGCCGCGGTCACGCCCATGAGCAGCAGCCCGGCCTGCACGATCGAGCGGTCCATGGACACTCCGGGGCGGGCGGGGACGCCCCAGAGGATAGGGAAGCGGGGGGGCCGATCCAGCGCGCGGGCTCGCGCGCCGGACCGCGCTCAGCGGAGCTGGACCAGCAGGGCCGCGCTGACCGCGTGGAACTCGCGCTCGAGCTCGTCGAGCAGCGGGCCGGCGGCCTGCATCGAGCCGATGCGCCCCTGGATCTCCAGGCGCTGGCAGAGGTCGGCCATCTGCCGCGCGCCGAGCTGCGCGCAGCCCGACTTGAGCGCGTGCGCCTCCTGCGTGAGCTGGCCGGCGTTGCCGGCCTGGTAGGCCGAGCGCAGCGCGCCGATCCGGCGCGGCGTCTCGTTGCGGAACAGCTCGACGAGCTCGGGCAGCAGCGTGCCGTCCGTGTCGCACTCGCGCAGCATGGCGAGCGCATCGGGATCGAGGTTGGGTGACTTGGTGATCATGGGCGCGATTCCACGGGGGAGGCGGGGTCGTGCCGCGCGCCGCTGCCGAGGCAGCGGTCGAGCACGGCGGCGAGGTCGGTGGGGCGCACCGGCTTGCAGACGTAGTCGTCGAGGCCGCCGGCCAGCGCGCGCTCGCGGTCGCCGGTCATGGCGTGCGCGGTGAGCGCGATGATCGGCAGGTGCCGGCCGTCGCGGGCCGACTGGCGGATGCGGCGCGTGGCCTCGTAGCCGTCCATGACCGGCATCTGCAGGTCCATGAGCACGGCGTCGTAGCGGCGGCGGGCGACGGCGGCGACGGCCTGGCTCCCGTCGCCGACGACGTCGACGCCGAAGCCCAGGCGCTCGAGCAGGCGCGCCGCGACGCGCTGGTTCACCGGGTTGTCCTCGGCGAGGAGGATGCAGCGCTGCAGCGGCTCGGGCTCGGCGGCCTGCGGCGACGGGGTGGTCCCGGCCGCGCGCGGCACGGCGGACATCGGCGCGGAGCCCGACGCGGGTGGCACGCCGGCCGCCGGCGCCGAGCTCGCGGGCGCGGCTGGCGGTGCGAGCGGCGCCGCGGCGATCACGGGCGCCGCGGGCATCGGGGCCACGACCGGTCGTGCGGGGGCGGCCGCCGCCGCGGTCGTGCCGGTCACCGCGACGCACAGGGCCTCGATGAGGTGCGCGGTGTTGAGCGGCTTGACCAGGCGCAGCGTGTACTCGGAGGAGAGCGCGCTCTGCGCCAGGTCGGCCCGCGTCATGAGCAGCAGGGGCATGCGCGCCAGCGCCGGGTCCGAGCGCAGCGCGCGCGCCAGGGCGTCGGCGCCCTCGCCGCCCAGGTTCTCGTCGATGAGCGCGGCGTCGAAGCGCAGGCTGCGCGCGAAGGCCTCCTGGGCCTGCCGCAGCGCGGCCTCGGACGTGCCCGCCGACTCCGTGCGCGTGCCGCAGGCGGTCAGCGCCTGCTCGATGAAGCGCCGGCTGCCCGCCTGCCCGCTCGCGACGAGCACGCGCAGGCCCGAGAGCTCCCAGCGCTGGCTCTGCGGCTGCGTGCCGACGAGCTCGTGCTGCTGCTGGAGCTGGAAGGGCACGTTGAACCAGAACGTGCTGCCCTGGCCCGGGCGGCCCTCGGCGCCGATCGTGCCGCCCATGCTCTCGACGATCTGCTTGCAGATCGCGAGGCCGAGCCCGGTGCCGCCGAAGCGGCGCGTGGTCGAGCCGTCGGCCTGCGTGAAGGGCTCGAACAGCCGCGACACCACGCCCTCGGCCAGGCCGATGCCGGTGTCCTGCACCTCGAAGCGCAGCGTGACCTGGCCGCTCGCGTCGTCCGCCGCCGGCGCCGCCCCCTCGACCGGGCCCTGGCGCGCGCCCTCGCGCCACAGCGACCGGTCGTGATCGACGTCGACGCGGATCAAGACCTGCCCTTGCTGCGTGAACTTGACCGCGTTGCCGACGAGGTTGACGAGCAGCTGACGCAGCCGCGACGGGTCGCCGCGCAGCAGCGCCGGCGCGCCGGGGGCGATCTCCGCCGTCAGGCGCAGCCCCTTCTGCGCCGCGCTCGGGCCGAGCAGGTCGGTCACGCCGCGGATGGCGGACTCGAGCTCGAAGTCGAGCGTCTCGAGCTCGAGGCGGCCGGCCTCCATCTTCGAGAAGTCGAGGATGTGGTTGATCAGCGAGAGCAGGTTCTCGCCGGCGTTGCGCACGGTCGAGACCGACTCGCGCTGGTCGTCGTCGAGATGCGTCTCGAGCAGCATCCCCGTCATGCCCAGGATCGCGTTGAGCGGCGTGCGCACCTCGTGGCTCACGTTGGCCACGAACTCGCTCTTGGCCTCGTTCGCCGCGCGGGCCTCGTCGCGGGCGACGCGCAGCGCGTTGGCGTTGTGCTCGAGCTCGAGCGTGCGCTCGCGCACGCGGGCCTCGAGCGTGTTGTTCAGGTCGCGCAGGCGGTTGTGGCTCTCGGCCATGTCGCCGAAGACCTTGCGCAGGCTGCCGTCCAGCTCGGCCAGCTCGCCGGTCGGCCGCGCGCCGCGCGCGGGGGTGGGCACCGGCTTGTCGCTCTCGAAGGCCGCGACCGCCGACAGCATCGCCCGGATCGGGCGGAGCACGACCGAGCGCATGCCGGTCCACAGGAGCAGCCCGACGGAGCAGATGAGCAGCACGCACACGAGCAGGGCGTCGCGCTCGAAGCCGATGAGCCCGGCGAGGACGAATTCGCGCGACTGCAGCAGCGTCACCCGGCCGTCGACGGCGTCGGCGTCGGCCGAGACGCGCAGCAGCCCGGACTCGCCCAGCTGCGGGCCCACGTGGAGCGGGGCGCCGTCGCGGATCTGCACGCTGACCGAGACCGGGCCCAGGCCCTGGGTGGTGGCCACGATCGCGGCGCGGCACACGGTGTCGAACTCGACCAGCGCCGACGCGACGAGCGCGGGCGTGCCGTCGTCGCGCGCCGGCGAGGCGCGGCTGAAGCGCACGACGTTCGCCGGTCCCGGCTCCGGCGACACGTTGAAGCCGTGCTCGAGCGTGGGCACCAGCCAGCGCTCGTCGGCGCAGGGCGGCCCGGGCTCGTCGCCGTCCTCCGTGTAGGCGCCGACGCCGACGCCGTCCGGACGGAAGATCTCGAGCCGCAGCAGCTCGTTCTCGGCGGAGAAGATCTGCCTGGCCTCGACGTGCATGTCCGCGAGCTCGGGGCCGGCCTCGGCCAGAGACTCGTCGAGCCGGTCGAGGATCGCGCGCCCGCGGTAGTCGACGAGCTCGGCCATCGCGGCCGCCGCGCTCTGCAGCCGCGACTGCGCCGCCGCGACCTGCTGATCCTGCATCGCGAAGTGGTACATGGCGCCGGTGCCGGTGAGCAGGGCGGCCGACGGCAGCACGATGCGCACAAGGATGCGGGACGAAAGGCCCATGGGCTCCCTCGAGGGTGGGACGGTTCCCCTCATCGGCACGCCGACTCCCCGAACTCCAATGGCGAGACCGGGAAGCGCTTGGGGCGGCCAGGACCGTCCGTATGCTGGCGCTCGGAGGCAGCGGCTCATGCGCTGGATGGTGCGCGGCGACATCGACGGCTTCTTCGGGCTGGCGCTGGACAACCTCGTCCAGCTCATCCTCATCGACACGCTGTGCCGGCACGTGCTCGGCTTCTCCGACGCGCTGCTCTACTCGAGAGTGCTGCCGGGCGTCGCGGTGTCGCTGCTCGTCGGCAACCTCTACTACGCCTGGCAGGCGCGGCGCCTGGCGCTGCGCGAGCGGCGCGACGACGTCTGCGCGCTGCCCTACGGCATCAACACGGTCTCGCTCTTCGGGCACGTCTTCCTGGTCATGCTGCCCGCGAAGATGCTCGCCGAGGCCAGCCACGTGCCCGACCCGGCACGCGTGGCCTGGCTCGCGGGGCTGGCCGCGACGGTGGGCTCGGGGCTGATCGAGCTGGGCGGCGCCTTCATCGCCGAGCGCATCCGCAAGAGCACGCCGCGCGCCGCGCTGCTCTCGACGCTGGCCGGCATCGCCCTGACCTTCATCTCGCTGGGCTTCCTGTTCCGCACCTACGCGCGGCCGGTCGTCGGGCTCTCGACGCTGGCCATCGTGATGCTGACCTACTTCGGACGCGTGCGCTTCCGGGGCGGACTGCCGGGCGGGCTCGTCGCGGTGGCGCTGGGCACGCTGCTCTCGTGGGCCACGGGCCTGGCGCCGGTCGGGGTCGCGCCCGCGGCCGGGGCGCGCTGGCTCCCGCCGGTGCCCGTGCTCTCCGACCTCGTCGAGGCGCTGAGCGGCGGGATGCTGCTCACCTACCTCTCGATCATCATCCCCATGGGGCTCTTCAACCTCGTGGGCAGCCTGCAGAACGTCGAGTCGGCCGAGGCCGCGGGCGACAGCTTCCCGACGCGACCGAGCCTGGCGGTCAACGGCATCGGCACGCTCGCGGCCGCGGTCTTCGGGAGCTGCTTCCCGACCACGATCTACATCGGCCACCCGGGCTGGAAGGCGATGGGCGCGCGCGCCGGCTACTCGATCCTCAACGGCGTGTTCATGACCGTCGTGTGCCTGACGGGGCTGCTCGCGCACATCGTGTGGGCCGTGCCGGTCGACGCCGGCATGGCGATCGTGCTGTGGATCGGGATGGTCATCACGGCGCAGGCCTTCCAGGCCGTGCCGCGCGCGCACGCGCCGGCGGTCGTGATGGGGCTGCTGCCCGGCGTCGCGGCCTGGGGCGCGCTCATGATCAAGGGCGGGCTGCGCGCGGCCGGCATGGGGGCCGGCGCGACGGGGCCGGCCGGCGGAGCGCCCTTCGGTCCGGCGCTCATCCCGGCCTTCAGCACCTCGGACATCTGGGTGCACGGCGCCTTCGCGCTCGAGCAGGGCTTCATCTTCGTGTCGATGGTCCTCTCGGCCGTCGTGGTCTACATCATCGAGCGCGACTTCCGGCGCGGCGCGCTGTGGTGCCTCGTGGCCGCCGCGCTCGCCAGCGTGGGGCTCATGCACAGCTACGCCTGGACCGCGAGCGACACCGTCATCGACATGCGGCCCGTCTGGCCGTGGCAGAGTCCCTGGGCGCTGGGCTACCTGGCCATCGCCGCGGTGCTGCTGCTGGCGCGCTGGACCACCGTCGCGCGCGACGGCGAGGCCCTGCACTGAGCGCGGGCCGCGCTTGTGCGGCGCGGCGCGCGCCGCTACCGTCGAGCCGCTTTCCGATCGGAGGGCCGGGCATGGTGTCGATGGCATCGCTGCGGACGTTCCCTGCACTCGCTCTCGCCGTGCCGCTGGCGCTCGCCGGCTGCGCCCAGGGCGAGTGGCGGCCCCCCGAGACGAGCCGTGTGACGCACGGCACGAAGATCGGTCGCGTCCCGACGGCGGACTGGCCCGCGCCCGGCGCGTCCGCCGCTCCGGAGGCGCCCGACGCCTCCGAGTCCGTCGACCTCGAGACCATCGGCCGGCTGCGCGAGGAGGGCCTCGAGCACAGCCAGGTCATGGACGTGCTCTGGCACCTCACCGACCTCTACGGCCCGCGCCTCACGAACTCCCCGCAGCAGCGCAAGGCCGCCGAGTGGGCCAGCGGCCAGCTCGCCGAGTGGGGGCTGCAGAAGGTCGCGATCGAGCCGTGGGGCGAGTTCGGGCTGGGCTGGTCGTGCGAGCGCTGCGTGGTCGAGATGACCGCGCCGATCTACATGTCGCTCATCGCCGTGCCCAAGGCCTGGACCTCCGGGCTGTCGGCGCCGGTCTCGGGCGTGCCGGTGCTCATCGAGGCGAGCTCGGTCGAGGAGCTCGAGCAGTACCGCGGCCAGCTCGCGGGAAAAATCGTGCTCTCGGGGCACGTCAACGAGGTCGAGTTCCCCTTCGACCCGCTCGCGCGGCGCTACGACCACGAGGACCTGCTCGCCCTGACGATCATCGAGACGCCGTCCGAGGGACCCGGCCGCCCGTCCTCGGCCGAGCGCGACCGCGAGCGCGACCGGCGCCGCGCGGAGTTCGCGCGAGCGCGCGAGCTGCGCGACAAGATGAACGCCCTGTTCGCCGAGGAGGGCGTGGCCGTGGTGCTCGAGCCCGAGTCGAGCCGCGGCCACCACTACGGCGTGATCACGCTCGGCAGCGGAGGCAGCCGCGACCCGGCCGAGAAGCGCGCGCTGCCGCAGGTCGTCGTCGCCGCCGAGCAGTGGAACCGGATCGCGCGGCTGCTGCAGCAGAAGCAGCCGGTGCAGATGAGCGTCGACGTCCAGGCGAGCTTCCACGACGACGACCTGCAGGGCTGCAACGTCGTCGGCGAGATCCCGGGCCGCGACCCGGCGCTGGCCGACCAGCTCGTCATGCTCGGCGCGCACTTCGACTCGTGGCACCCGGCCACGGGCACCACCGACAACGCCATCGGCAGCGCCGTGGTCATGGAGGCGGCGCGCCTGCTCCAGTCGCTGCCCGAGCGGCCGCGGCGGACGATCCGCGTCGCGCTGTGGACCGGCGAGGAGCAGGGGCTGCTCGGCAGCCGCGGCTACGCCAAGGCTCACTTCGCCGACCCCGAGACGATGGAGCTGAAGCCCGAGCACGCGCGGCTGTCGGGCTACTTCAACCTCGACAACGGGGCGGGCCGCATCCGCGGCGTCTACCTGCAGGGCAACGACGCCTGCCTGCCGATCTTCACGGCCTGGCTGCGGCCCTTCCACGACCTGGGGGCCGAGACGCTGACGCTGCGCGACACCGGCGGCACGGACCACCTCGCCTTCGACGCGGTCGGGCTGCCGGGCTTCCAGTTCATCCAGGATCCGCTCGACTACGACACGCGCACGCACCACACGAGCATGGATCTCTACGAGCGCGCCGATCCCGAGGACGCGCGGCAGGCCGCGGTGATCATGGCCGCCTTCGCCTGGCAGGCGGCGATGCGCGACGAGATGCTGCCGCGCAAGCCGCTGCCCGAGCCGCGAAACTCTGCACCTCGCGGTTGAAAGCAGGTCGCCGGGATCGCAGTCTCCGTGTCGAGGTTTTCGCCCCGGAGGCGCGCTGCTGGTCCGCTACCCGCGACTCGACGATTGCTCGCAGGCCGCGATGGTCCCGATCCGGGTGCGCCAGCGCCGGCTGCAGGTCGCGCTCGTCACGAGCAGCGGCGGCAAGCGCTGGATCCTGCCCAAGGGCTTCGTGGCCGAGGGCGAGTCGCCGGCCGAGTCGGCGCGCCGCGAGACGCTCGAGGAGGCCGGGCTGATCGGCCGCGTGCTGCGGCCGGCGCTGGGCCGCTACGCCTATGAGAAGGGCAAGGCCCGGCTCGTGGTCGCGGTCTTCGTGATGCGCGTGACGCAGGTGCTCGACGCCTGGGACGAGGACGACCGGCGCCGGCGGCGCTGGTTCGAGCTCGACGACGCCGCGCGCCGCATCGACGACGACGATCTGGCGCGGCTCGTGCTGCGGGCCGCGCGCCGGCTGCGACCGTAGGCGCGGCCCCGCCGCCGGGCGCGTGCCGCTACAATGCGGCGCTTCGCACCGGTTGAGAGGCCGCCCAGAGCCCATGCTCGTCTCCAGTGCCGCCTTCCAGCTCGACCGCGCGACCTCGACCGAGGTGCTCCTCGACGGCCTGGCGGCGCTCATGCCCTGCCGGCACGTCGAGGAGGGCCTGCGGCGCAGCGTGGTCTACGACACGCGCGACGAGCGGCTGCGCCGCGCCGGGCTCCTGCTGTGGATCGAGCAGCTCGACGAGCGCACGCGCCTGCACTGGCAGGGGGCGGCCGAGGGCGTCGCGGGCCAGGTCGACCGCGCCGCCGGCGCGCCGCTCGAGTTCGCCTGGGACCTGCCCGCCGAGTGCCGCGCCGAGCTGGCCGCGGCCGTCGGCCCGCGCCGGCTGACGCCCGTGCTCGAGCTCGAGCGCGTCGAGCGCGGCCTCGACGTGCTCGACGACCAGGGCAAGGTCGTGGCCCGCGTGCGCCTGCCCCAGGCCCGCGCGCGAGCCACCGGCGAGAGCGAGTGGACGCCGCTGCCGCCGCTGCTCACGGTCGACGGCGTGCGCGGCTACGCCGCGGCCCTCGAGGAGGTGCTGCTCGTCGTCTCGACGCGGCCCGGCCTGCTGCCCGCGAGCGACGGCCCGGCGTCGCTCGAGAGCTTGCGCGCCGCGCAGCCGCTGCAGCCGCCGCGCGCGGCGCTGCCGCTGCGCGAGGACCTGCGCGCCGACGCGGGGCTGCAGCTGATCCTGCGCGCGCTGCTCGACGAGCTCGAGTCGAACGAGCGGGGCGTGCACGACGACATCGACACCGAGTACCTGCACGACTACCGCGTCGCGCTGCGGCGCACGCGCACGCTGCTGCGGGAATTCCGCGGCGCGCTGCCGGCCGAGTCGGTGCGCTCGGAGCTCGCCTGGCTGGGGCGGGCCAGCAACGCCGTGCGCGACATGGACGTGTTCCTGCTCTGGCTGCGCGACCAGCCGCACGACCCCGCGCTCGCGCCGGTCGTGGCGTCGCTCGAGCGGCGGCGCCACGCGGCGCAGCAGCTGCTCGTCGCCGACCTCGACGGCCCGCGCTACCGCGCGCTCGTCGAGGACTGGCGCGCGGTGCTGCAGGGGCCGCCGTCGCCGCCGGGCGTGCCTCCGGGCAAGCGCGCCGGCCAGCCGCTGGGGCGGGTCGTCGCGCGGCGCCTCAAGCGCGCCTACCAGCGGCTGCTCGACGCGGGCGACGGCCTCGACGCCGACGCGCCCGTCTCCGAGCTCCACGCGCTGCGCATCCGCGCCAAGCACCTGCGCTACATCCTCGACGCCACGGCGCCCCTGCACGACGAGCCGGTCCACGAGCGCCTCGTGGGCGGCCTCAAGAAGCTGCAGACCGTGCTCGGCGAGTGCCACGACGCGAGCGTGCAGCGCGCCACGCTCGACGCGATCGCGGCCGAGCTGGACCCGGGACACGGCGCCGCGGCGCTGCTCGCCCTGGGCCGGCTGCAGGCGCGGCTCGAGGACCGCGAGCGTCGCGCGCGCGAGAAGGTCGCCGAGCACCTCGAGCGCCTGCAGAGCGGCAAGCTGCGCGACGCCGTGCGCGAGCTCGCGCGGCGGCCCCCGGAGGGCGCGCCGTGACCGTCGTCGCCGTCGCGCACATCAAGGGCGGCGTGGGCAAGACGACGGTCGCCGTCAACCTGGCGCACGCCGCCGCCCGCGCCGCCCCGCCGGTGCTGCTGTGGGACCTCGACCCGCAGGGCGCGGCGACCTTCGTGCTGCGCGTGGCGAGCCGCGTCCCGGGCGGCGTGCGCCGGCTGCTGCGCGGCCGCACCGAGGCGGCCGAGGCCGTCAAGGGCACCGACTTCGCCGGCCTCGACCTGCTGCCCTCCGACTTCAGCGCGCGGCGCCTCGACGCGCAGCTGCGCCGCGGCGACGACGGGCTGGCCGGCGTGCTCGGCGCGCTGCTGCAGGATCACCGGCACGTCGTGCTCGACTGCCCGCCGGGCCTCTCGCACCTGTTCGAGCGGGTGGCCGCCGCCAGCGACGTGCTGCTCGTGCCCACGCCGCCCACGGCCTTCGCCGTGCGTGCTCTGGCCCTGCTCATGAAGCAGGTGCACAAGCTGCCGTCCCCGCGGCCGACGGTCGTGGCGCTCGTCTCGATGCTCGACCGCGGCTCCGAGCTGCACCGCGAGTTCCGGCAGTGGGCCGAGCGGCACCGCTGGCTGTTCCTCGACACCGAGGTGCCGCTCTCGCCGCTCATCGAGCGCATGACGGTCGAGCGCGCGCCGGTGGCGGCCTACGCGCCGGACAGCGTGGAGGCGGCGCTGTGGGCGCGGCTGTGGGACGAGCTCTCCGCGCGCTCCGGTCAGCCGGTCCGGCCGCGCGCCAACCTCGGCCGCAGCGTGAAGGGGCTGCTCGCGCGCCTCGACCCGGGCGCCGCTCCCGAGCTCGGGCGCGGCGGCGAGCTCGGCAGCCGGCGTGAGCTGCGCGTCGAGCTGACCCTGCGCGACGAGGCCGAGGTCGACGTGCTGCTCGTGGCGCTGTCCGGACGCGACCGCCTCGAGCGCGGCGAGTCGAGCCGCATCACGCACGGGTTCGACACCGCCGGCGGGGCGCTCGGCGCGGCCGGCTGCGCGCTCGAGCTGCGCGAGGAGGGCGGGCGCTTCGTCCTCGCCGTGTGCGGACCGCGCGGGGCGGCGCTCGGCCAGCGCGACCTCGACGAGCTGGAGCTGGACGGGACGACGGCGCGCGAGATCCTGCTCGGGCGCACGCCGCCGCTCGCGGCGCTGCACCGGCGCGCAGGGACGGTCGACCTGGCGCCGGTCGTCGGGGACGCGGAGCTGCGGCGCGGCACTCCGCGGCTGACGACGATCCGCGTCCTCGGGCCGGTCGACCTGGCCGGCCAGGGCGAGGAGCCGCTGGCCGCGGAGCTCGAGCTCGAGCGCGCCGAGCCGTCGGACGGCCCGCGCGAGCACCGGCTCGTCGCGCGCGTCGCCACGCCGGAGGCCGAGCGCTGCGCCCATGCGCTGCAGCGGTTCTTCGACCGCTGGCCCTCGGCGCCGGCGACGGCCGCGCCGGTCTGAGCGGCGTCGCGCTGGCGCCGCCGCGGGCGCGCAGGCGAGAATCGCGCCGATGATCACCGCCCGCGTGCCCCGCATCGCGTTCCTCGCCCTCGTGCTGCTCGGCCTGCTCGCGACGCGCTCGCCGCTGCGGGCGCAGACCGCGCCGCCCGCGCCCGACGACGCCGAGCCGCGCGGGCTGCGGCTGCGCGAGCCGGGCGCCTTCGAGGGCTACACGCTCTTCGGCCCGCTGAACAGCCGCAACGTCTACCTCGTCGACATGGACGGCCAGGTCGTCCACACCTGGGAGACGGCGCACCGGCCGGGCGGCCAGCTCCTCATGCTCGAGAACGGGCGCCTGCTGCGCGCCGCGCACAAGGAGGGCGTGCCGCGCTTCGAGGGCGGCGGCATCGGCGGCCTGATCCAGGAGCTCGACTGGGACGGCCAGGTCACCTGGCAATACGAGCTGTCCAACGAGCAGCGCGTGCTCCACCACGACTTCAAGCGGCTGCCCAACGGCAACCTGCTCGTCATCGCCTGGGAGGCGCACGAGCCCGACGACGTGCTCGCCCGCGGCCGCGACGCCGACGTCGTCCCGGCCGTCGGGCTGTGGCCCGACGTCGTGCTCGAGGTGCGGCCGACGCGGCCCGCCGGCGGCGAGATCGTCTGGACCTGGCGGGTCTGGGATCACCTCGTGCAGGACCGCGACCCGGCCAAGCCGAACCATGGAGCGCCGCGCGAGCATCCCGGGCGCATCGACGTGAACGCCGGGCGGCGGGGCGAGCGGCCCGAGAGCGAGGACGAGAAGCGCCGCCGCGAGGAGCTCGAGGAGCAGATGCGCCAGGTCGGCTACGTGGGCGGCGGGGCGGCCGACGTGCCGGACTCGCAGGCCGACACGCCGGGCGCGACGGGCGCGACGGGCGCGACGGCCGAGGCGGGCGCCGCGTCGGCCGCGCCGGCGGCCGCGGACCCTGCGCCCGGCCCGCGCGACGGCGACTGGCTGCACACGAACGCCGTCGACTACCTGCCCGAGCAGGACCTCATCGTGCTGAGCACGCCGCGCCTCTCCGAGCTGTGGGTCATCGACCACGGCACGACGACGGCCGAGGCGGCCGGCAGCAGCGGCGGACGCCGGGGTCACGGCGGCGACCTGCTCTGGCGCTGGGGCAATCCGCGCGGCTGGGGGCAGGGCGGCGAGGGCGATCAGCAGCTCTTCGCGCAGCACGACGCGCGCTGGCTGCCGTCGGCGGCGGGCGAGCTGCGCCTGCTCGTGTTCAACAACGGCGGCGAGCGGCCCGGCGGCGAGTCGTACTCCTCGGTCGACGAGCTCGTGCTGCCCTTCGACGCACAGCGCGGTTTCCTGCGCGACGAGGGTCGGCCCTTCGGCCCCGACGCGCCGGCCTGGAGCTACAGCGACAAGCCGCGCTTCTCTTCCGGCTTCATCTCCGGCGCGCAGCGGCTGCCCAATGGCAACACGCTCATCTGCGAGGGTGCCAAGGGCCGCATCTTCGAGGTCACCGCCGACGGCCACGTCGTGTGGGACTTCTGGAACCCGCTGGGAGGCGAGGCGCCGCCCAGCCCGCAGGGCGGCAAGGCGCCGCCCAAGGCGCTGTTCCGCGCGACGCGGATCGCGGCCGACCATCCCGGCGTCAAGGCGAGGCTCTCGCCGTGAAGCAGCTCTCCGTCGGCGGCGAGAGTTTCGCGTTGCGCGACGAGGGCCGCGGTCCGCCGGTGCTGCTCGTGCACGGCTTCCCGCTGGACCTCACGATGTGGGACGCGCAGGTCGAGGCGCTCGCGCCGAGCCACCGCGTCATCGCGCCCGACCTGCGCGGCTTCGGCGGCAGCGTCGTGACGCCCGGCAAGGTGACGATGTCGCGCATGGCCGACGA
>Ga0111538_10006540_pt1 | contig 15766 bp, 14 predicted proteins | sample SoiMethybrSBSTD1_FD_79669 | JGI IMG/M metagenome (GOLD analysis project Ga0111538, IMG submission 79669) | Bulk soil microbial communities from a Populus tree surrounding site in Tennessee, USA - Soil MetaG P. TD hybrid SBSTD1 (version 2)... | ecosystem: Environmental > Terrestrial > Soil >...
ATATTCTTTTCGCGGTAAACAGGGGGGCTTTTGCCTTCGGGAAAGCCGCGATAAAATCACTCTGATGCAGATCGTGAAACTTACAGAGGGTCCGGGATTCACGGAAGATTGCGTACTGGGGCTTAAGGTTTGCAGTGAAAAGACGGCCTGCCCGATGCATGCGGACTGGTGGCCGATCAAGCAGCAGATAGTCAGTCTTCTGCAGACCCAGACGCTGGAAATGCTTGCGGCGGGGGTAACGAGCGGCGAATACCAGTTAACCGATATTCCCGGCGCAGCTCTAGGATTCCTGGAAACGGAGGATGGCGCGGGGCGGTGGTACCGCATCGAAGCAACATGATGAGCGGTGAAGATATGTCTGGAGTCCTACCGAAAAGAGGGCCGGTCTCGGACCCACCCGCAAGCGTGCCGCAGGATTGCAGAAATTGCGGTGCGTACAAGCTCTGCGTGTCTCTGTGGCTGAAGAGTGGCGATGCATCCCTGTTCGATCGCGTGGTAAAAAGGAAACAGATGCTCAAGCGTGGGGAAACGCTCTACCGGATGGGCCAGTCCGTCGAACACTTGTATGTAATTCGGGGGGGGTCAGTCAAAACATGCATCACTTCCGAAGACGGCCGAGTTCAGATAATTGGTTTTCATACAGCGGGAGAACTGCTTGGATTGGAGGATATGCAAACGCGGGAGCACAACTGCGAGGCCCGCGCAACTAGGCTTACCTCTGTTTGCGAGGTTTCGATCGATCGCTTTGAAGAACTGGCCAAGAAAGATGCAGCCATTCAATACGAGATAGTCAAGATCATGAGCGCGGAGGTTCGCCATACCCAGGAACTGGTTCTGCTGCTTGGGAAGCACAACGCCGAAGAGCGGCTGGCAGCTTTCCTGCTTAGCCTTTCGCAGCAGTTTGCGCAACGCCATTATTCCACGATTGAATTCGACCTGACCATGTCTCGCAGTGATATCGGTAATTATTTGGGGTTGGCCGAGGAGACTATTTGTCGGGTTTTTGCCCGACTTCAGGATGATGGGCTTGTCACCAGTGAAGGCCGGCGTATCAAGCTCAACGATCTGGAGCGCTTGCAACGGATTGCCAATCATCGGTCGGCTTTATCCTAAAGCTGATAAAACCCCACTGTTTCCTTGTGCCTCAGCATCTATCAATAAGGCCCCAACCCAGCAAAGGAGCACTGTATCACCCGACAAGCTGAGGCGTCAGCATCGATCTTATCTCGCCCCGATAGAATCCAGCATCATTGCATTCGCAGGGCCAATTAAAGCAGAGCCTGGCTGACACTGCATGCATTCTCTCTGCCGTTTCTATTGGTGGCGAGTGGACTTGTCTACCGATAGATATTTTTTATCTGAATCCTTGCTGGTGACCGTAAAGGCTCCTTCGTAATGAGAACGGCAATCCAGAGACTTGGGTTAACCATGTCGATGGCTTTCTTTGGAGATTTTAGTGCCACCTACCCGCTTATCACTGTTAGGCGGAAAAAGTGCGGTCGTCATTTCGCAAAGATATTGGGGCTCTAGGTTCTGTTGTGATTGGAGCTCCTCACGTTGAGCCCGCGACGTTATGAAAGTAGCAAACGGAACACTTCAATGAATATAACCCGGTTCACCAAATTTTCTAATTTAGCCCTCGGGTTGTTATTGACACTGATTGGGGCGCTGGCATTTCATTCGCTAAGAATTCAAGACGAGATTTACAGCAACGAGCGGCATCGATTCCGTGCACTTCTGCTTGCCGACGAGCTACTTCAAAGCTCGGATGACCTTACCCGTATGGCGCGCACTTATGTGACTACAGCCGAGCCGCGCTATGAACACTACTTCAACCGGATACTGGATATTCGCAATGGCCTTCGGCCACGTCCAATAAATTACTCGGCAACTTACTGGCATCTTGCCATCGCAGGAAAAACCCCTGTCGTTGAGCAGGGCGAACCCCTTTCTTTAATGGAAATGTTCCGCCAGGAGAATTTGAGTCGTGAGGAAGCTGCCTTACTTGAGAAATCCCTCAAACTTTCCGATGAGTTGGTGAAGCTTGAAAGACAAGCATTTGCCGCGATGAAAGGGTTGTACGACGATGGGAAGGGCAATTTTACGGTACCTGGGAAGCCCGATAAGGAGTTCGCTATCAAGCTCCTTTTTGGTGAGCGTTATATTGCTGAGAAAGCGGCGATAATGGAGCCGATTCAGCAATTTATCGATGTCTTTAACGAGCGCATGGACGCTAGGATGGATCTTGGACTAAAGCGACTCGAGCATCAAAGTATGATGGGAATAGGGCTCATTGTCATAGCTGTGCTTGCTACGATGGCCATTCTCTTTTACGCGCGTCGCGTCATATTGAAGCCCCTGGCGGAACTGCGCCGTCAAGTGGCCGGTATCACCCGAGGTATCCGACCCAGCCGTTATGGAAGCGCTCCGGCGAATGAAGTGGTAGCACTCTCTCAGGCATTGGCCCTGGCAGATGCGGAAAAAAAACAGCTTCTTGAAAATGAACGTGCTGCCAGAAATGAAGCTGAACAGGCGAATCAGGTCAAGGATGAATTCCTGGCAACCGTCTCGCATGAACTAAGGACTCCGTTGAACGCTATCCTGGGATGGGCACAGCTCATCGAGAGCCGGAAAATGAAGGAAGATGAAGTTTATAAAGCCATAAATGTCATTGAGCGCAGTGCCCGCGCCCAAGAGAAGCTCATTGATGATCTTCTCGTAATGAGCAGTATCACTTGTGGAAAAGAACGTTTAGATATGCAACGTTTGGACATACCCGGCCTAGTGCGAGCGGCAATCGACTCAGTAAGCCCAACGGCGAAAACCAAGAGAGTTATTTTGCAAGAAACGATTGACCTGGAAGTAAACTCGGTCTTGGGGGATGCCTACAAACTGCAACAGGTTTTCTGGAACCTACTCTCCAATGCAATAAAATTTACGCCTGCTGGAGGTCGAATAGGAATCGTAGTAAAGCAGTCAGGACCATTTCTCGAAATCAGAATCAGTGATTCGGGTTTGGGTATATCGGCGAAGTTTCTGCCCCATGTGTTCGAACGGTTTCGGCAAGCCGATTCTTCGCTAACCCGGGCTTACGGAGGCCTAGGCCTAGGCCTGGCCATTGTCAAGCAGATAGTGGAGCTTCACAGGGGACGGGTCATAGCAGAAAGTGCCGGGATAAATAAAGGATCGTCATTTACTGTACAACTGCCGCTTGCCGCCTCTACGAGTAGCACTATAAATGAGGCATTGCTCGATCAAACGGCGAATGCTACCTCATTAATAAATCGTTAATGGTCCGTTCAATGCACTAATTCCCGAGGGGGACCCCAGACTTTCGGTTGGGCCCAACCATTTTGAATTTGCAGATAATGGCGGAGGTGTGAATATCGGAATACAAGAAGTTGCAGGGATAATCCCCGAACCTGGCACCTATGCAATGTTTTTAGCCGGTTTAGGTCTGCTGGCGTTGGTGGCGTTACAGCAGCCTTTGCGACCTACCCACGGCGAATGTAGGAATAACAACGACGCCCTCACCCTGAACCGTCCGGTTAATAACATCTGCAGCTATGACGATATCACTAAGCTCTCTCGATCGACAACGCGAACATATGCAGCAAAACTGAAGGCATGAGCTGTACTTTATTTTGCCCGATACAGTAACGATCAAAACGGGTAAAAGTACGGGTAAAAAGAAAACTGAAATAACATTGTTACCATTTTTTTCCTAAGTTTCAAGGGTTTTTTAGATGCCGGCTCCGGGCACCACGAATTAACTCCGTCACGCATCACATCACCTCAGAAACCCTTTATTTACTTACTTCTTACTCCATAGTTTATCTCATGTCATATCATGCGAGGTATTGACATACCGCCAAGCTTGGCGGTATGTTTGACGGTAGTTTGCTTCCGTCACTTTGAGATACCGTCATGGCACTTACTGATACCGCTATCCGCAATGCGAAACCCGCCGAAAAGCCCTACAAGCTGACCCATGGGAAAGGGCTTTATCTGCTGGTAAATTCGACGGGGAGATATTGGCGGCTTGACTATCGCTTTGCAGGCAAGCGGAAGACGCTAGCGCTAGGCGTATATCCTGATGTTACCCTTGCTAATGCTAGAGAGCGCCGCGATGATGCCCGTAAGCTACTTGCAAACGGTACTGACCCATCGTTGGTTATGACGGCCCGCAAACGGGCTACACGACAATCAGCCGAGAACAACTTTGAAGCCGTAGCCCGCGAGTGGTACGCAAAAAAGCTGCCTACATGGGCAGCCACAACGGCAAAAAAGGTTATCCGCCAACTCGAAAAAGATATTTTTCCTTGGCTCGGCAATCGTCCCATTAAAGATATTTTCGCCCCTGAGTTGCTGGATACCCTAAGACGGATAGAAAGCCGGGGAGCGTTGGAGCTGGCACACCGCGTGCGCGAGTATTGCGGAATGGTGTTCCGTTACGCGGTGGCCACTGGCAGGGCAGAGCGCGATCCCTCCCGCGATTTGAAGGGTGCTCTATCTCCGGTTAAAACTAATCACCACCCTACTGTCACTGACCCGAAAAAAATCGGTGAACTCTTACGGGCCATCAACGGATATAGCGGTTCCTTTGTGACTAAATGCGCATTGCAGCTCGCCCCGCTAGTATTCGTGCGCCCTGGCGAACTTCGTTGCGCAGAATGGGAGGAGTTTGACCTTGATGCAGCTGAATGGCGTATACCCGGTGAGAAAATGAAAATGCGAGGCAAGCATATTGTGCCTCTATCCCGACAGGCGGTGGAAATCTTACAAGCCACTCATCTTCTCACTGGAAGCGGACGGTATGTATTTCCCAGCGTCAGAACTAGTGCTAGGCCGATGAGCGAAAATACCGTAAATGCGGCCTTGCGACGGATGGGATATGAAAAAAATGAGATGACCGGACATGGCTTTCGAAGCATGGCAAGCACTCTATTGCATGAACAGGGTTGGCCGCATGAAGCCATTGAGCGGCAATTAGCTCATGCGGAACGCAACAAAGTATCGGCGGCCTATAACTACGCCGAGCACCTGCTCAAGCGCCGTGAAATGATGGAAGCATGGGCGGAGTATCTGCATGGACTGGCGGCGGGCGCGAAAGTAGTAAATATCAGAAAGGTTTAATTCGCTTTAGCTGAGCCTAGCTGTGCGGAATAGAAACTGGGGCCTTGTTACCTAGCTAGGGCGGACTTTTTACAGCTGGGGAAAAAGGAGCGTACGTGAAAGTTGTGTGTATTGATGAGCTGAAGTATTGGCTACGCCGAAACCAAATGAAAGGCCATCAGGCTGCGCTGCTACTGTCCGATTTGCTTCCTCCAAAAGCATATTGTCAAAAGTCCGGCTTTTATTTATCACTTAATCAATGCACCACAATTTGCGAATGGCCGGGTCAGCCTAGCGTCCACTTGGATTCGAATCGAGCCGTTGATATTGAGTCATTAGCTAGGCTGCAAACAAGCGTAGACGAAAAAATTGACCAGATGAGGTAATGCTTCGAAGATGGAGAAGAAGTAATGTTCTCTCTTGATGAATGGCTCGATTGGGCAATAACATATAATTTCAAGGTAAATTGGTTAGGATATGCGCTAACTGAAGGCTTTTTCCCTGAAATAACGCGTAAAGTTAAGGCGGATGAAATATTAAAAAGACGTTATTTTTCCTCGATTGATGACGCTCCTGAAATTTTTCCTGACGTAGCTGACCCCTCGGGTAGACAGAAAAATACTACTTTTGTGAACGTTGGCAGGCGCGAGCAGCAACGTGACGTTATTTTAGCGGTAATCGCAGCGCTGAATTTTGATCCACTACAGATTCCGGACGGTGGGAAAGCTGCAATCAGAAAAGCTTGTTTAACCCGCCCCAAATTGTTTACCTCGGACAGTTTCGATCATGCCTGGAAAAATGGTGTGGCGGAGGGTTTCTTTAAGCTCGCAAACCGCGAGAAATACATCTCAAAGTAGTGGGTAAAGGGTGGGCAGTCAAAAATGCCCACCTGCCAACATTGACTGCCCATCTGGGCCTTGGCATACAGTTCGTGTCGCTTCTCAACAACCCACGAGGTGACACATGCAGGAAAGCCAGCCCAATTCCATCCCTGAAGCCCTAAAAAACTTCGACCAGCTTCCAAATTCCGCCAGTGTTAGGCAGCCAGTAGTCGAAGCCCTTTTTGCCTGTTCATCCGCCAGCGTCTGGCGTGGTGTGAAGGCCGGGCGAATACCAAAACCGCGAAAATTATCCCCACGCACCACCTGCTGGAATGTAGGTGAGCTGCGAGCTGCTTTGGCCGTCGGCTAGGGGGAATAATGGACAAAAAAATACATTGCTCAACATATTGTTGCCCAACGACAGGTGGTACGCATGAAAACTGGCTGGAACACTTGCAAATGCTGTTGGTGCGGTTTGATCATTTTGGCATAAATCCGGACATAGCCGAGCTTTCTCTGACAGAGCTATGGGGCTTGTATTGCTTTCTTTCTAGCCGAGCGGGTGGTTAAGTCATGGCAAAGAATCGTTTCAAAGACGCACAAGCGAGAAGGGAGAGCGGGGGCTTCGTGCCCCTCCCTTTCGTGGTGTTACGCAGTCGTGGCTTTGCTGAGCTGTCAGCCTATGCGGTCAAGCTATTAAACGATTTATTAGCTCAATATCGAGGAGACAACAATGGGGATTTGTGCGCAGCATGGACAATAATGCAGCGAAGGGGATGGAAATCAAAGGCTACGTTAAGCAAGTCTCTGAAAGAGCTACTAGCCGGCAATTGGGTGGAAGTGACACGTCAGGGCGGCAGACACAAAGCGACCCTCTACGCACTCACGTTTTACTCCATAGACGATTGCAAAGGGAAGTTAGACGTACGTGCTACCAGCAGCCCAACAGGTGGGTGGAGGAAAAACGAGCCAATATCACCGTTGCCAAAATTAAAAGTGGTATCCCGTTACGTGGGTTAATTCTTGGATAATTGCCCCGCCTAGCGTCCCAATTATTGTCCGAATTCTCCTAATTGACCCGCCAAATGTACTAGTCAACGCACTATTTCTCTATCAATTGACCCGCGGGGCGTACACCTTTCTAGAATTACCATCTGATCCCAGTAATCTTCTCAAGTCATCCACGTCGACAGAACTTCGTGGCGCCCTCCAGATATGGGACGCTGTTTATCGCGTCCGAGCTGCTAAACGCTCGGCATATTGAGCAGGGGGCGATGATCTGCGCCACTGATCAGAAGCCTGGTAAGGGCCGTAAGCCCAAACCGGGAGGCACCGGTGTCACAATTGCAGGCGCGTTAGTTGCATAGGGATTATTCGGCGAGTCGTTGGAATAGCGCGAACCGTATTGACCGTACGGATTGTTGACGGAATCCGCTGAGTATTCACTCCCGTATCGACCATACGGATTGCTCGTGCTGTTGGCGTCGTACTGGTTGCCGCCAAGATTGCCAAGATACTTGCCGGTCTGACGATCGACGAGAATTGGTGGACCGGCTAAAGACAATTCGAATGCGAGGGCAAGAAGTAATCCGACCAGAAACGATGTGCCTGCCTTGTTCATCGTGCTTCTCCTATTGGCTGTCTTTCAATTACTCCGCCGACCACGACACCTTCATGTTGATCTTACGTTTTTTTCGGTCGATAACCAGTGGACCTTGGTACATCTTTTCTGGATGACGTTTTGGGAACTGATGTGGTTGAACCGAGGCGACCTCTACAGGAAGGAGTTGCCAAGGAGCCAGTTGTCGCTGCGATCAAGCAGAACATATCAACGCTGCGGAAGAGGGCGAGCGTTACCCAATACGTTGACGTACTGTTACCGAATACGTTTACGTACTGGAAAAGCCGAGCGGCTTCCCTTTTGACGTTGTTTGTGGGCAATAACACCGCTTTTTAGGACCGGAAGAATGTGGAAGTGAAGGAAAAATAGGCAAATCGAAAGGAAGGGGTCTATACGGGCGGGGAGCGATTTTCGGCCCTGGTTGGCGCAAATCCTATTAAGCACGCCCAAGATTTTCACTCATGCCGCTCTGGAGAGGGGCCGAAACTAAAGCAGCGTGAAATAAGCTGTAGTAGTTCGAACACTACGTTCCGCTACGCCGTTGATTGTTTCCAATTCCATTGCCGGTCTGTTGTAGGGGTGATTAGGGGGCCAACGCACCCCCGACATGTTGAAGCAGGCGACGAGGGAAGTCCGCATGGCATATGCGGAGAAGCGTTACTTATTTTTCTTGGTAAACCGGAAGCGCTTGCAGGATGAAGTCAATCAAAGCCGTGATGCCGGGAAGACGCTTCAACAGATTCTCGACGAAAATCTAAAAGCTTAATGGGAAAATAAAGTAGAGCAGAACAACCTCTGCCGTTTTAAAATGAACGGGACTAATTGGGTGTATTGAGATAACGCGCGGGGCGTAGTGCGCGGAGAGGTGAGGCTCGTTGGACGGAATGGACGTATGAATGTTGTTGAAATCGAAGCGGCAGTATCAAATCTCGCGCTTCAGCCGTTCGATGCCGTCGAGTTTCCATTCCTCTTTCTCGCCGCTTTCGGCAATAAGGACACGGCCCTCAAACGCCTGCGTACAGGCAACAACAACTCCTCGGATGTGCCCGGTGGCGTGCTCCAGCGCAACAACATCCATATTGCCGTATGTGCAGCCGGCACCGCGGGCGAAACCCTCAAGACGTTGCGCGCCAGCCCAGCCACTATAAAAGCCAAGGCCAAGTTCATCCTCGCCACCGATGGGGAGTTTCTTGAGGCCGAAGAGCTGGCCAGCGGCGAGACCATCATCTGCCCCTACCCGGACTTCCCGAACCACTTTGGTTTCTTCCTGCCGCTAGCTGGTATCTCCACCATCAAGGAGATAAAGGACAACCCCATCGATGTGCGCGCGACCGGGCGTTTGAACAAGCTGTACGTCGAACTGCTGCGGGAAAATGCGGAATGGAGCAAGGAGGAGCGCCGCGCCGACATGAACCATTTCATGGCGCGATTGATTTTCTGCTTCTTTGCCGAAGACACCGACATTTTCAATGGCGATGGTTTGTTCACCCAGACTATTGAGCAGATGAGCGAACGCGACGCCTCCAACACCCATGAGGTGCTGGAAGCCATTTTTCGCGCCATGAACATTAAAGTTGTAGAGCGCGCAAATGCCCAGCCCCGTTTGCCTAGCTGGGCCAATGGCTTCCCCTATGTGAATGGAGGCTTGTTTTCAGGCAGTACCGAAGTGCCGCAATTCACGCGAATGGCGCGTACCTACCTACTACACGCCGGCGGCTTGAACTGGAAGCAAATCAACCCGGACATCTTCGGCAGCATGATTCAGGCCGTTGCCGATGACGAAGAGCGCGGCGCGTTGGGTATGCACTATACCAGCGTGCCCAACATCCTGAAGGTGTTGAACCCTTTATTCCTGGACGACCTCCGTGTACAACTAGCCGAGGCCGACAACAATGATCGCAAGTTGCTCAATCTGCGCAAGCGTCTGGCGCGCATCCGCGTCTTCGACCCAGCCTGCGGCTCCGGCAACTTCCTGGTTATTGCTTATAAGCAGATGCGCGAGATCGAAGCCGAAATCAACCGTCGCAGGAGCGAGCCGCACCTGGGCAGCCAGATTCCAATTAAAAACTTTCGGGGCATCGAGCTGCGCGACTTCCCTGCGGAGATTGCGCGCTTGGCGCTCATCATTGCCGAGTTCCAATGCGATGTACTGTATCGCGGGCAGAGGGATGCACTAGCAGAGTTTTTGCCGCTGGATGCACAGAATTGGATTATTTGTGGCAATGCGCTGAGGCTGGATTGGTTGAGTGTCTGCCCTCCCACGGGCACGGGCGTGAAGCTGGTAGCCGATGATTTGTTTAGCACACCGCTCAAACAGACGGAAATCAATTTTGAGAACGAAGGTGCCGAGACGTATATCTGTGGCAATCCGCCATACCTCGGATTCACTTGGCAGTCGGCTGAACAAAAATCTGATTTGCGTTCGATCTTTGAAAATCGAACCGCGAGCTGGAAATCGCTGGATTACGTAAGCGGCTGGTTTATGAAGGCGGCTGAATATGGTACTCGCACCAATACGGCGGCTGCATTCGTATCAACAAATTCGATTTGCCAAGGTGAGCAAGTTCCAATTCTTTGGCCACTAATCTTTGGAACTGGACACGAAATTGTATTTGCTCACACCTCGTTCAAATGGGCAAATCTAGCGAGCCATAATGCCGGCGTGACTGTTGCGGTAGTGGGCATTTCAACCAACGCCAAGCGCCTGCGAACGCTGTATTCGACGCCTGACAGTGGAAATGTTGTTGGTAAGGAAGTTGATAACATAAATGCATATCTGGTTCCAGGGCCAAATGTCATAGTTGAAGCCATATCGAAGGCGCCGGAAAGCAAGGCAATTATGTCGTGGGGAAATAAGCCTTCCGATGGTGGAAATCTAATTATCTCGGCAGAAGAAGCTGCTGACGCAACCAACCGAGAACCCTACATTTCAAGATTCATTTACGACTTTGTTGGGTCTCAGGAATTCGTCCGTGGCGTGGTTAGGAAATGCATTTGGATTAAAGACAATGAGGTAGAAGAGGCTGGAAAATCGTTATTCATTTCCAATCGACTGGCGGCTGTTCGCGCCATGAGAATGGAAAGTAAGGCAGCATCTACGCAAGAATATGCGAACAAACCGCACAGATTCAGACAAATTCAAGGACGCAGCGAAAGCATATGCATTGTCGTCCCAAAGGTCACTTCGGAGTCACGCCTTTATCTTCCAGTTGGACTCCTGACTCACCATTCAATCATTTCTGACAACGCTTTCGCGCTATACGACGCCCCGCTCTGGAACATGGCGCTTATTGCTTCCCGTCTGCATCTAGTCTGGATCGCAACAATTTGCGGCAAGCTAAAAACCGATTTCCGTTATTCCAATACCCTCGGTTGGAACACCTTCCCTGTGCCGCTACTCACAGAGCAGAACAAGGCTGACCTAACCGCCTGCGCCGAGGACATCCTGCTCGCGCGCGAAGCACATTTCCCCGCTACCATCGCCGACCTCTACGACCCGGACAATATGCCGGAGAACCTGGGTCATGCCCATGAACGCAATGATGAGGTGCTGGAGCGCATCTACATCGGCCGCCGATTCAAGAACGACACCGAACGGCTGGAAAAACTGTTTGAGCTTTATACGAAGATGACAGCGGCACCGGCCAAGGCCAAGCCCGCAACGAAAGCGACAAGGGGAAAGAAAGCGTGAGCGAGCAAATCAGCAACCCGACCAATTGCTATACCGTGCCATCGGTGTCCATCACCACAGCGCGTACGGGCGCTTCCAGCAAGGCCAACGCACTAGGGATGCGCGCCATGCAGGAGCGCGCCTATGCAAAGCGCGGCGAGCAGTATCTGCTGATCAAATCGCCACCGGCATCAGGTAAATCCCGTGCGCTGATGTTCATCGCGCTGGACAAGCTCAATAATCAGGGCTTGCAGCAGGCCATCATCGTAGTGCCGGAGCGTTCCATTGGCGGCAGTTTCGCCGATGAAACCCTGAGCCAGCACGGTTTCTATTGGGATTGGCGGGTGGCCCCGCAGTGGAACCTGTGCAACGCTCCTGGCGTGGACGAGCCACGCGTCGCGAAGTCCAAGGTGGATGCGGTGCACAAGTTCTTGGAAAGTACCGATAAGACGCTGGTCTGCACCCACGCCACCTTCCGCTTTGCGGTGGAAGAATTGGGTGTCCAAGCGTTCGACAACCGTCTGATCGCCATCGATGAGTTCCACCACGTCTCCAGCAATCCGGACAACAAGCTGGGTAGTCAGTTAGGCGCGTTCATGGTCCGCGACAAGGTGCATCTGGTGGCCATGACCGGCTCCTATTTCCGCGGCGACAGCGAGGATGTGTTGGGTCCGGCGGATGAGGCCAGATTCGAGATGATCACTTACACCTACTACGAGCAGCTCAACGGCTATCGTTGGCTCAAGTCACTCGACATCGGCTACTTCTTCTACACAGGGCGTTACGTTGATGCCATCGCCAAGGTGTTGGACCCAACGCTGAAAACCATCGTCCATATTCCCAATGTGAATGCCCGCGAAAGCCTAAAAGACAAAGAGCACGAGGTGAACGAAATCATGCACGGACTGGGCGAATGGAAAGGCGTTGACCCGGTCACCGGCTTCCATCTGGTCCAAGACCGTGATGGCCTTACTCTAAAAGTGGCAGACTTGGTGGATGACAGCCATCCGGCTAGACGCTCCAAAGTACTCGCTTCGTTGAAAGACCCGGCACAGAAAGACAACCGCGACCACGTGGACGTCATCATTGCGCTGGGCATGGCGAAGGAGGGGTTTGACTGGATCTGGTGTGAACACGCACTGACCGTTGGTTACCGCAGCAGCCTGACCGAAATCGTGCAGATCATTGGCCGCGCCACCCGTGATGCCGAGGGTAAGGAACGATCGCGCTTCACCAACTTGATCGCCGAACCCGCAGCCGAACAAGCCGCTGTGGCCGAGGCGGTGAACGACATGCTCAAGGCCATTTCCGCCAGCCTGCTGATGGAACAGGTGCTGGCCCCGCGCTATGAGTTCACCCCAAAAAACACTGGCCCGAAGGAAGGCTTCGATTACGGCGCGGATGGCTACAAGGGCGGCGCCCACAATATAGGGGTAAACAAGGATACCGGCCAGATTCACGTAGAGATCAACGGGCTGGCAACGCCGAAAAGCCCAGAGGCCACGCGCATCTGCAAGGAGGACTTGAACGAAGTCGTCACCAGTTTCTTGCAGGACAAAACCGTGTTGGAGCGCGGCCTGTTCGACAAGGAAAACACCCTGCCCGAAGAACTCACTCAGCTACGTATGGGCAAGATCGTGCGGGAGCGTTACCCCGACTTAAGCGAGGCCGACCAGGAGGCCATCCGACAACACGCGATTGCCGCTATGAACATCACGCAGCAGGCCAAGTTGGCGTTGGCCCAAGCCGATGCCAACGGCGGCAGCACGGCGGAGGGCAATACGGCGTTGCTGGATGGGGTACGCAAGTTCGTCAATGTGCGTGACCTGGACATCGACCTGATCGACCGCATTAATCCCTTCGATGCCGCCTATGCGGTACTGGCGAAAGCGATGGATGAGAAATCGCTGCGCCAGGTGCAGGCCAGCATTGCCGCCAAGAAAGTGAGTATTCCCGAAGACGAAGCTCGTGAATTGGCAAGACGTGCCTTGCAGTTTAAGAACGAGCGTGGTCGCTTGCCAGACATCAATTCCGCTGATGCATGGGAAAAGCGCATGGCAGAAGGCGTTGCCGCGCTGGCACGTTACCGTGCGCAGGCTAAGGCGGCACAGGCGCAGGGAGAGTCTGGCAATGGCTGAGATGAACGATGACGAACTGCTGGATGCGCTGGGGGTAGAAGTCGCCCCGCTCAAGTCCACCAGCCGAACTCCGCGCGAGGAACGCATCATCGCCGGCTTCGAGGACATCCTGCGCTTCCATCAGACCCATGGCCGTGCCCCACTGCACGGCGAGGGTCATGACATCTTCGAGCGCCTGTATGCGGTGCGCTTAGATCAGCTACGGAAGTTGCCGGAAGCGCAAACCCTGCTGGCCCCTCTGGATAGTCCCGGCCTGCTTTCTGGTGCGGCAGCGGCCTTGGTGGATGTAGATGATTTGGACGAAGACGCTTTGCTGGCCGAGTTGGGTATTGGCGATGAAGCCGCCGACAAAAGTGACATCACCGTGCTGCGCTATGTACGCTCTAGCGTTGAAAAGCGCGCGGCAGAGGCGATCGCCGACCGCACGCAGTGTGCGGATTTTGACAAGTTCCAACCACTGTTCGAGCAGGTGGAGCGGGAGCTGAAGGATGACGTTCGCAAAACGCTGCGCTTTGGACGCGATACCAGCATTGCCAGCGGTAACTACTTCATCGTCGGTGGGCAGCTTGCCTATGTCGTTGAAATCGGGGAAGCCATCAAGGCCCCGAACGGCGAAAGCGATGCACGGCTGCGCGTCATCTACGCCAACGGCACGGAAAGCAACTTGCTGCGCCGCTCCCTGCAACGGGCACTCTACAAGGATGAAACAGGTCGCCGCCTGACCGACCCGAACATGGGACCTCTGTTTGGCGATGAGCTGGAGCCTGACGACATTGAGGCCGGAACCATTTATGTGCTCCGCAGCCTGTCCAGCCACCCATTCGTGGACGAGCACCGTGAGCTGATCCACAAGATCGGCGTGACGGGCGGCAACGTGGAGGCACGCATCGCAGGCGCGGAAAAGGATGCCACCTACTTGTTGGCTAGGGTGGAAGTGGTCGCCACTTACAAGCTGCACAACGTGAGCCGCACAAGGCTGGAAAACATCTTCCACCGATTGCTTGGCGCTGCACAGCTCGACTTGACCATTGAAGACCGCTTTGGAAATCCGGTCAAGCCGAGGGAATGGTTCCTGGTGCCGCTCCATGTGATTGATGAAGCAGTTCAGCGCATCCGCGATGGGTCAATCACTCAGGTGCTCTATGACCCGACCACTGCTAGGCTGGTCGCAAAGTAAAACACACAGGGGACGTCTCTCTGGCGGGGCCTCGAAATTATAGCGTCACCGTTTTTCCTGACGAATGCTGGTAGCTAGAGGCCTAATATGTCCAGCAGAAGTATAAGCGTCCTAGACCAATTATAACTTGGAACTGCGACCCATAGCTGGGGTGAGTCTGTGGCATTAGCAGGTTTGTAGTTTGATTCGGGAGCGCTTTCGTCTAGGCTTTTCGCATTGATGGGTAACAATAGAAGTAGCCTTCAAAGTGCCTATTTCAGCCACTTCTGGCGGACGCGGTGAAGGCGTTGGGAAACGTGGTGGTTAATAGTTAGGGGATAGGATTTAAGCGCTTATTTTCTTCCTCCACGTCTATCTTGATCCATTTTTTTAAAGACCATTTCGGTGCGTACTTAACTGCGTACCGGCCGGGTGCGTACCAAGTAGCTGTCCTAGCTCTTATATGATTCGGCCACGAGGAGCCAGTCCAACAAATGTTCGCGCGTCTCGATATCTCAAACTACAGCGAAAATAAGGGCAGCGTTTAGCCGGTGACGGTATTTATGACGGTATGTCAATACGTCAAATTACCTTGGACGGCACAGGCCAAGGATGTCAGGGATTAATGCGGTTCCGGCTCCGCGGAATCTGGCCTTACCATAAAGACCTAATCCAGCCATAAACGTCGCATAGGTTTAAGGCTCAGGTATCGTCAAAGTTTGAACAAAGAGGAATACGCGATGTGACACATCAGAATTACTATGGCCAGTGACAGGAGCGTAGTAATCCTCCCGGCGGTAAATAACGAACGAGGTTAGCTATCTGTGGTTTGCGCCGGGAGAGTCCGGATCGTCCGAAACGGTAGCAGTAGATAGTAGCTTGTCATGCTTTGATTTGAGAAAACATTCTCAGACATAACAATACGTCCTACACCCGTAAAACCCGCTTCGGCGGGTTTTTCATTTCCGCCTTACCCGGGGGCATCTTGTGCCCCTCCAATCAATTTCCCATAAGGACAATTCCCAGAAAGCTGAATATCAGCGCCCAGATCAGTATTCTGGTTCCAAGCATTCCAGGCCAATGGCCCTCTTCAGGTTGCTTCTTCTCTTCGTCAGTCATTTCGCCATCTCCTATAAGCTTAGTGCTCAATTGCAACGACTACTCGGAGATGGGACTTACTAATCCTGACACGGTTCCTCTCAACAATAAACGTACATTATCCTCTTGACATTTGCATTTCCCTTA
>Ga0111538_10006541_pt1 | contig 15763 bp, 17 predicted proteins | sample SoiMethybrSBSTD1_FD_79669 | JGI IMG/M metagenome (GOLD analysis project Ga0111538, IMG submission 79669) | Bulk soil microbial communities from a Populus tree surrounding site in Tennessee, USA - Soil MetaG P. TD hybrid SBSTD1 (version 2)... | ecosystem: Environmental > Terrestrial > Soil >...
CTGGCCGCCATCCGGGTCGAGCCATCGCCGCTGCCTCCGGGGTTCTGGTTCACCCTGGATTCACAGGCGGAGTGGCTGCCCCACCCCGTGCCTGGCATCCGGATGAGAGTCCTGGCGCTGAACAAGGACCGGGGCTATGCGACGCTCCTGCTCGACGTCGCCCCCGGCACGCGCTTCCCCGCGCACCATCATTCCGGAGCCGAGGAGTGCTACGTGATCTCGGGCACGCTGACGGCTTGTGGGCGCACGATAGGCGCCGGTGACTTCCACCACGCGGATGGCGACACGGACCACGGCGAGCTGTCGACCGAAACCGGGTGCCGCGTGCTGCTGGTCGTGCCGCCAGACGATTACATTCCTGGCGATTCGCGCTGAATTTTCAGCCAGACCATCCCGATCGAGACGGGCAGCGTAGATCTTATGTGGCTCATCTGGGCGATCCTCGACAGCCGGCGCGATCGCGCTGACGAAGATCGGTCGGCCGACCAGCTGGCGTTGGCCGGACTGACCCGAGGGGACGAAACCGCGCTGGCGAGCCTGTACGACCGCCACGCGACCGGTGTCTACTCGCTGGCGTTGCGCATTCTTCAGGACGTCGGTGAGGCCGAGGACATCGTGCAGGACGTGTTCATGCAGGCGTGGCGGCAGGCCTCGCGGTACGATGCGCGCCGTGGGGCCGTCGTCGCCTGGCTGTTGACCATGGCGCGCACCCGGGCCATCGATCGGCTCCGTGCCCGCCGGACACGGACGCAGGACGTCATCGACGATGGGGTGACGGAGGTGAGTGACCCGGTGGCCCTGCAGGACGCGATGCTCCTGTCCCGCGAGCAGGTGAGCCGGGTGCGTGCCGCGCTGTCCCAGCTTCCGATCCTGCAGCGTGTGGCGCTCGAGCTGGCATACTACGAAGGGTTGACCCACGCAGAGATCGCGGCGCGGCTGGAGGAGCCGCTTGGAACGGTGAAGACGAGAATCCGGTCGGCGATGCTGAAGCTGCGCGACGCGCTCGAAGGAGCCCGGTGATGGCCGGTCCGACCGACCACAACGCGCTGCACGAGATGAGCGGCCTCTACGTGCTGGGGTCGCTGTCGCGAGAGGACCGCGCGATCTTCGAATCGCATCTGGCGGGATGCCCCGCGTGCGCCGACGAGGTGCGATCGCTGACCCGCGTCTCCGGATCGCTGGCGCAACTCCCGCCGCAGATCCCGCCGTCGCCAGTGCTGCGCGCGCGGGTGCTTGCCGCCGTCGGCCGTCTCGAAACGACCGACGAGCCCGCTCCGCTGGCGGCCGTCCCCGGGCGCGGTTTTGGAAGTCTGTCCTGGCTCGCCGCCGCGGCGTCCCTTGTGCTTGCTGCCGGACTTGGCGTCTATGCCAGCCAGCTGCGCGGCCGCATCGGCGCCCTGGAAGATCAACTGCGCGAGGCGACGCTGCGCGCCGACGCAAACGAACGGCAGATGGCCGACCTTCGCCGCGTTTCGGCGGAGGCGCAGTCGCAGGTCGCCGTGCTGGCGTCGCCCGATCTCGCTCGAGTCGATCTCGCAGGGCAGCCGGTGGCGCCGTCGGCGAGCGCGCGCGCCTTCTGGAGTCGATCCCGTGGACTCGTGTTCACTGCGTCCGACCTGCCGGCGCTTCCACCTGGCCGCACTTACCAGCTCTGGGTGGTGACGGCTCAGGTGCCGATCAGCGCCGGCCTCGTGCGGCCCGATCAGACGGGGCGGGTGAATGCGGTCTTCCAGACACCGCCCGACATCCCGCAGCCGGTCGCGATGGCGGTGACGATCGAGCCCGAAGGTGGTGTGCCCGCCCCGACGGGCGATCGCTACCTTATCGGAACAGTCGCCTCGCGTCCGGTCAGTTGAGCACGGCTGGCAGCGCCTGGTCGAGCCGCGGATAGGAGAAGGCAAAGCCCAATCGTTCGGCCTTCGCCGGAACGGCGCGCTGTCCCGAGAGGATCAACGCGTCAGCCATCTCACCGAGCGCGAGACGCAGCGCGAAGCCTGGCGCCGGCATGAATGCCGGCCGATGCATGGCGCGGCCGAGGACCTTGGTGAACTCCGTGTTGGTGACAGGATTCGGTCCGGTGGCGTTGACGGCTCCCGAGGCGGCAGGCGTGGCGATGACGAAGCGCACCAGATCCACCCAGTCCTTCAGGTGAATCCACGGCCAGTACTGCCGGCCCGAACCGAGCGGCCCACCCACACCGAAGCGGAACGGCATTAACAGCGGTGGCAGGGCGCCGCCGTCCTTCGACAACACGAGTCCGGTCCGGATGCGCGCCACTCGGGTGCGGGACTCCGCGCGCGTCGCCTCCTCCTCCCAGCGCACGCAGACACCGGCCAGGAAATCCGACCCGGCCGCTTGATCCTCAGTCACGATCTCGTCGCCATGCGGACCGTAATAGCCGACCGCGGAGCCGCTGATGAACGTTGCGGGCGGCGATGGCGCCTCGATGATCGCCGTGACCAGGCTGCGGGTCGCGAGCACGCGGCTGTCGAGAATCCGCTGCTTCTTGGCGGCCGTCCAGCGGCCCTCGGCAATCGAATCGCCGGCGAGATTGATTACTGCTGCGGCGCCGTCGAGGGCGCGGGCCCACTCACCGCTCTGGCCATTCGGGCGCCAGCGCACGGCGCGGCGGCCGTCGCCAGCGCCGCGGGTGAGGAGCACGATCTCGTGGCTGTCCCGAGTCAGGGCCTGGTCGAGCGCGCGGCCGAGAAACCCCGTGCCGCCGGCGATGACGATTCGCATGACCTGCCTCCACCGGCCGGCCTTGACAGAACCGGCCGGCCGCCGTTATTAACTAACCAGTTAGTTTCTATGGCTCGTCCGGCCAAAGTCTCGCCCGACCGTATCCTGGCGGCCGCCGCCACCGAGTTCGCGGCCCGCGGCTACGCCGGCGCCCGCGTCGACCGCATCGCCCGCCGCGCCCGGGTCAACAAAGCGATGCTGTACTACCACTTCGGCAGCAAGCAGCAACTCTACCGAACGCTGCTCCGCTCGACCTTCGCACAGGCGGCCGAGCGGCTGCGCGCCGTCGGTGGCGGCAGTCACAGCCCGGCCGATATGGTTGACGCGGCGATTGCCACGATCGCCGACCTGGCGCGTGAAGAAACCCACTTTCCCGCAATCATGCTTCGTGAGGTGGCCGAGGGCGGTGCGCATCTCGACCGCGAGACCCTCGGCGCGCTCGCCGCCGTCCCCGCCGCGTTCGCCGGCATCGTCTCCCGCGGCGTCGCCAGCGGTGCGTTCCGCAGCGTGCATCCGATGGCGGCGTACTTCTCGATGCTGGCTCCGGTCGTGCTTTACATGGCCGCGGCGCCGATCAGGCGCGAGCTCGCCGACACCGGCCTGCTGGATCTGGCGACGCTGCGGCCGGACGACTTCGTTCGACATCTCCAGGACTCGATGCGGCGCGCGCTCGCCCGCGATGTGTCCAGCGCACCGCCGCAGTCTCGTCTCAAAAGGCCGACATCATGATGCCTTTCGCTCGAACCCCCCTCGCCGTCCAAATATTCCTGCTGGCGTCGTGCGGCTCTGGTTGGAGCTGCCGCCAGCCGCCGCCGTCCGACCGCGTTCGAGTATCAGGTCAGGTCGAGGCGACCGAGGTGCAGGTGTCAGCGCTGGTCGGCGGGCGCATTGTCGACCTGGCGGTCGAGGAAGGGACGCGTGTCGACGCCGGTGCCGTCGTCGCACGTCTCGACACCGCCGACACGCTGCTCGCCATCGAGCGTGCCCGCGCCGAACGCGATCAGGCCAGCGCCCAACTGCGGTTGCTCCGCGCCGGCTCGCGAGCCGAAGACATCCGTCAGGCTGAGTCTCAGCTGGCCGCGGCGCGCGCCGACCACGCGGCCGCCGACGCGGAAGTCACCGCCGCCCAGCTGGAAGTGGACCGATTCGAGGCCTTGCTGGCGTCGAACTCGGGATCGCGCAAGCAACGCGACGATGCGGTAGCCAGGCGGAACGTGGCCCGCGAGCGATCGCAGGGCGCTAAAGATCGCGTAGGTAGCGCCGCCGAAGCGCTGGCCGGCGTCAAGGCCGGCGCGCGGCGTGAGGAAATCGATGCAGCCGCGGCGCGAGTGGCCGCTGCCGACGCGCAGATCAAGATCCTCGACAAGGCGGTGGCCGATGCGATCGTCACCGCGCCGATGGCCGGCATCGTCACGCAGGTCATCGGCGACCAGGGCGAGGTGGTGGCACCCAGGACGCCACTCCTCGTCGTCACCGATCTCGATCACGCGTGGGCCAACGTCTACGTCGACGAACCGGTCGTCCCACGCTTGAAGCTGGGGCAGCCAGCGACCTTGTTCACCGACGCAGGAGGCGGTATCGCCGGCACCATCACGTTCATCTCACCGAAGGCTGAATTCACGCCGCGCAACGTGCAGACCGCTGAGGATCGCTCGCAGCTCGTCTACCGCCTGAAAGTGTCGGTGGACAACACCAGTGGGACGCTCAAATCGGGCATGCCGGTGGAGGCGGAGATCCCGTTCCAGCCATGAATGCCATTCAGCTCGAAGAGGTCGTCAAGAAATTCGCGACGACGACGGCTGTCGCCGGCCTGTCGTTAAGCGTTGGGCGGGGCGAGATGTTCGGGCTCATCGGACCGGATGGCGCCGGCAAGACGACGACCATCAGGATGATCTGCGGCCTTCTGCACGCGGATCGCGGCCGCATCCGGACGCTGGATCTCGATCCGGTGCGACAACACGCGCAGCTCACGAAGTCGGTCGGCTATCTGTCGCAGCGGTTCAGCTTGTACGGCGATCTCAGCATCGACGAGAACCTGGCGTTCTTCGCCGAGATTCATGGGGTCGCCGATTATCGCGCGCGCCGCGATCGTCTCCTGGACCTCACGCAGCTCACCCGGTTTCGCGATCGGCTCGCCGATCAGCTGTCCGGCGGCATGAAGCAGAAGCTGGCGCTTGCCTGCACGCTCATCCACGAGCCGGCGCTGATTCTGCTCGACGAGCCGACGACCGGTGTCGACCCAGTCTCGCGCCGTGAATTCTGGAAGCTGCTGTCGGAGTTCCTTTCACAGGGCATCACGATTGTCATGGCCACGCCGTACCTCGATGAAGCCGAACGCTGCACCCGCGTCGCCTTGCTGCACGAAGGCGGACTGCTGGCACTCGACACGCCCGAGGCCCTCAGGGCGTCGCTGCACGATTCGATCGTCGAGATCATCGCCGACGATCATCGTACGGCGCGCGACGCCCTGGAGCGATTGCCGGATGCGTCCGGCGTCGAGTTGTTCGGCGAACGTCTGCACGTGCGTCTGAAGAGCAACGCCGCTGCCGCGCAGGAGCGATTGGCGCAGACGCTCGCGTCGGCGGGAATTCGCGTTGAGAGCATCCGGCCCGTTGCGGCGTCACTCGAGGACGTGTTCATCGCGCGGCTCGGCGGGGAGCGAGCATGAATCGATATCTGCCTTTCGTGATGGCAGCCACGCTGGCGGCTTCTCGACCGGCGGCCGCTCAGGCCCCGGACCAACCGGAGCGCCTGACCATCGATGCGGCAATCGTCCGCGGCCTCGACGCCAGCCATCGCGTAGACGAGGCGACCGCGCGTGTCGACGCGGCAGCGGCCGTGACCGGACAGCGCCACGCGGCGCTCCTGCCGCGCGTCAGCGGCCAGGCCGGATACACACGAACAAACCACGTAGAGCCCTTTGGCATCATCACGGGGGCCAATCAGCTCCGCGTCATATACCCGGACATTCCCGACAACTATCGAACGCGACTCGACGCGCAGTGGCCCTTGTACACGGGCGGCCGACTAGAGGCTCTCGAGCGTGCGGCGCAGATTGACGCCGGCGCGGCCGGCCACGACCGGTCGGCGCTTCAGTCGGACCTGCGTGTGGAGATCGCGCGTGCCTATTGGGCGGTTGCGGCCACGGTCGAAGCGGTTCGTGTCCTGGACCAGTCGATTGTGCAGCTCGACGCCCATTTGCGCGACGCGCGCAATCAGCTGGATGCGGGGCTGATTCCGCCGAACGACGTGCTCACGGTAGAAGCGCAGCAGGCCCGACAGCAGATGCTCCGGATTCAGGCCGGCTCGGACCACGAGGTGGCCGAGGCCGCTCTGGCCAGGCTCTGTGGATTCCCGCCCGGAACTCGCCTCGAGACCATCTCGCCGTTGGAGGTGACGAGCGAACCGTCGCAGACCTTCGACGCCTTGCTGGGTGTGGCTCGTGACAATCGGGCCGATCGCCGCGCGCTCAGCGACCGGGTCGACGCGGCGAGCGAGCGGATCGCCGCGGCCCAGGGCGGCAGCCGTCCGACGGTGTCGGTCGGGGGCGGTTTCGATTACGCCCGGCCCAACCCACGCATCTTTCCCCGGCAGGGAGAGTGGCGCGAGTCGTGGGATGCCAGCGTGAACGTCGACTGGCCGCTCTTCGACGGCGGGAAAGCCAAGGCCGATGTCGCCGAAGCCTCTGCGAGCAAACGCGCGGCCGAGGCGAGGCTGGCGGAATTCGACTCGCAGCTCGCACTCGAGATTCGCCAGCGGTTGAGCGAAGGTACGTCGAGCCGGGCGGCGGTAACCGCTGCCGATGGCGCGATTCGGTCGGCGACCGAAGCCCGTCGCGTGGTGGGCGAGCGGTTCGCCGCCGGCGTCGCGACGAGCACCGATGTGCTCGACGCCCAGATCGTTCTGCTCCAGGCCGAGCTCGAACGCACGCGAGCGCTGACGGGCGTGCGCGTCGCCGAAGCCGGCCTGGCCCGAGCCATCGGTCAATAGGGCAGCGGATGCAGGCCATTTCGGTCGCCCAACTTTCACGGCGGTTCGGATCGTTTCAGGCAGTCGATCGGCTGACGTTCGACGTCCAGGCGGGCGAGATCTTTGGATTTCTCGGCAGCAACGGCGCCGGCAAATCGACGACGATCCGGATGCTGTGCGGGTTGCTGAAGCCGACCGGCGGAACTGCTGTCGTCGGCGGTATCGATGTCGGCCGTGATCCCGAGGGCGTCAAGCGCCGCATCGGCTACATGTCGCAGCGCTTCTCACTCTATGAACAGTTGACGGTCGATCAGAACATCCGGTTCTTCGGCGGCTTGTACGGCCTCGATTCCACCCGGCTCGAGGCCCGCCGGGCGTTCGTCCTGGACATGGCCGGTCTGCGCGGCCGCGAGAGCACCAGGGCCATCGAGCTGGCGGGAGGCTGGCGTCAGCGCTTGGCGCTCGGCTGCGCGATTCTCCACGAGCCGCCAATCGTCTTTCTCGATGAGCCCACCGGTGGTGTCGATCCGCTTTCGCGCCGCGAGTTCTGGCTGCTCATCGATCGCCTGTCGGCATCCGGCACGACAGTGCTCGTGACGACGCATTACCTGGATGAAGCGGAGCACTGCCACCGGATTGCGATCATCAACGCCGGTCGGCTGGCGGCGCTCGGATCCACACGCGAGCTGAAGCGCATCTTCGAGGGTCGGGCGATTGTCGAAATCCGCGCCGGCAATCCAGTCGAGGCCATGCGGCTGCTCGACGCGATGCCCGAGGTCGAGAAGACAAGCGTCTTCGGAACGGCCGTGCACGCCGTCGTCAAGCCGGGCATCGGCGACGAAAGCGATTTCGCGTCGCTGATCGGACGACTGAGCCAGCGGTTGACCACCGGCGGCGTTGCCGTCCTGGGCGCGACGTCTGTCCAGCCGTCGCTGGAAGACGTGTTTCTCGAAGTCGCGAGCCGGCCGTCATGATCGGGTTCAGGGCCATCGCTGTCGGGCGCAAAGAGTTCCGCCAGATTGCCCGCGACCGCTTGACGCTGGGCATTCTGCTGCTGGTGCCGGCCTTCTTTCTGCTGCTGTTCGGTTATGCGCTGAGCTGGGACATCCGTCATGTGGCGATTGCGGTCGACGACCGTGATCGGACGGAGAGGAGCCGGGCGCTGGTGTCGGCATTCGCGGCATCGGGGTACTTCGACCAGGTGGCGCTCATCGACAGCCCGGCCCAGCTCACACGCCTGATGGACAGAAACGTCGTGCGTGCCGTCCTCGTGATTCCGGTCGGGTTTGCCAACGACTTGCAGCGTAGCGACGAGGTGCCCGTCCAGATTCTGCTGAACGGCGACAACGCCAACACGGCCACCACCGTGATGGGCTATGCCACCTCGATCGTGCAGGCTGAATCCGCCCGGTGGGCCTCAGAACACGGCCGGCAGGCGCCCGCACCGCCGTTTCTGGTCGAGTCGCGCATCTGGTACAACCCGCAGCTTCGCAGCGCCTTGTTCCTCGTGCCGGGTCTCATCGCCTACATCGCGATGATCACCGCCGTGATCTCCACGGCGCTGTCGATCGTGCGCGAGAAAGAGCGCGGCACGATCGAGCAGATCCGGATGGCGCCACTCGACGCATTTTCGTTCATCGTCGGCAAGACGCTGCCGTACCTGCTCATCTCCCTCGTCGCCGAGCTCGCCATCATCCTGCTGGCAATGCTCCTCTTTGGCCTGCCGATGCGCGGCTCCTGGTCTCTCTTGCTGCTGGCGCTGTCGTTGTATCTGGTCGGCGCACTCGGACTGGGGCTGCTCGTCTCGAGCATCGCCGAATCGCAGCAAGTGGCCTTTCAGGTCGCCGTGCTGGCGTCGTTCCTGCCGACGTTGATGCTGTCGGGCTTCATCTTTCCGATTGCGAGCATGCCGACGTTCCTGCAGTTCATCACCTACATCGTGCCGGCCAGATACTTTCTCATCGCCCTGCGAGGAATCATGCTCAAGGGTGTCGGTCTCGGCGTCGTGTGGATGGACCTTGGCGCTCTCGTCGCCTACGCCTTGCTCATCCTCATGCTGGCGTCGGTCCGGCTGCGGAGACAGTGGAACTGACCATGCGGCGCATCGCCTTTCTCGTCTGGAAGGAGCTGATCGAGCTGCGGCGCGATCCACGGCTCTTCGCCGTCGTGATCGTCGCACCGATCGTTCAGCTCTTTGCGCTCGGCTACGCGGCGACCACCGACGTGCGGGATGTCCCGCTGGTTGTCGCCGACGCCGACCGTTCGCAGCACAGCCGCGAGCTGATGCGGCGCTTCGACGCATCCGGAAGCTTCACGCTGGTTGCGGTCGTTTCTGACGCGGCGGAGGCGGGCCGCTATCTGGAAGATGGCCGTGCATGGATGGTGCTCGCCATTCCGCAGGGATTCGGTGCGGCCATCGTCGCCGGACGACCGGAGACGCTTCAACTCGTGGCGGATGGCAGCGACTCGAACTCCGCCGGGGTCTCGCTTGGCTATGCGAATCGACTGCTGATGGAATACGCGCGCGAGACGGGTCAGCCGACGGGTGCGGCCATCGAGCCGCAAGTCCGCGTCTGGTTCAACCCGCGGCTGGAAAGCCGTGACTTCATGATCCCCGGCATCGTGGCACTGCTGCTTCTGGTGATTACCACCAATCTCTCGTCGATGGCCATCGTCCGCGAGCGTGAGCTCGGCACGCTGGAGCAGCTCAACGTCACGCCGCTTCGTGGTCTCGAGCTGATCGTCGGCAAGCTGCTGCCCTACGGTCTCGTCGGCCTGATTGACGTTGCCCTCGTTCTGACCGTGGCCACGCTCTGGTTCGAGGTGCCGTTGCGAGGCAGCGTGCTGCTGCTCTTCGGGCTGACTGGGATCTACCTCCTGAGCACGCTCGGGCTCGGCTTGTTCGTGTCGACGATTTCGTCAACGCAACAGCAGGCGATGATGACGACCACGTTCCTCTTCTTCATGCCGATGGTCTATCTATCGGGTTTCATCTTCCCGATCGAAAACATGCCTGCTGCCATCCAGCCGGTGACCTACCTTATTCCCCTCCGCTACTTCCTCGTCATTCTGCGATCGATCTTTCTCAAAGGCGTCGGGCTCGAGACATTCTGGCCGGAAGCGCTGGCCCTCACAGGATGGGGCGTCGGCATCCTCACGCTCGCCCTGGCGCGTTCATCGAAGCGCGCAGGCTGACGCCATCATTTGTGCTCGTGGCGTGCGGGCATGCCCAGCCGGCTGACAGTGTCACCTTCGAAATCGAACTCGATGAGCACGACCGGCTCACGGCCAACGACCCAGCCGTCGTGGCCCGGCTCAATGGCGACGATCTGCGGCGCCTTATGCTCGACGATACAGCCGTCGTGATATTCGATGTGGATCTCACCGTGCGCGAGGAAGCCGACGTGGGCGTGCATGCAGAGATCGGTACCGATGGCTGGTTTCATGTCCACGGACCACCGGAACCCGACGGGATAGATCATGCGCTTGACGCGCGCCGCACCGGCGCGGCCCACCTCCAGCTTGACGTGTCCGATATCCCTGCGCTCGGCGCCTTTGACCGGCGCGAAGAGCGCCGAACGGTTTGGGGGGACGGCAGGGCCCTTCTTTGGTGCTGCTTTTCGCGTCGAGGCTGGTTTGCGTCTGGCGTTGGCCCGCAGTCCGGACGACGTGCCGGAGCGGCGTGGCCGCGGTGTTGCCTTTTTCTTCGATGCTTTGGCCATGGTTCCTCGCTCTCGTCGACGAGGTGTGATGCTAACACCGTCGGCTTGCCGGTAAAATCGTTCGATTGAACGAACATGAGATCTACGCCCCGATCGGCGAGGACGGCTTCGAGCGGCTCGTTGCCGCGTTCTACCGGCAGGTCCCCCACGACGCCATTCTCGGTCCGATGTATCCGCCACAGGACCTGGCCGGAGCGCAGCAACGGCTGTGCGACTTTCTCGTTGGCCGTTTCGGCGGGCCATCCCGCTACGTCGAGGCCCGCGGCCATCCGCGACTCCGGATGCGGCACCTGCCGTTCGCGATAACCGCCGCGGCGCGGCAGCGATGGCTGCAGCTCATGACTCGGGCGCTCGACGAAACGCAGCTCCCCGTGCCGGTTGACGCCCTGCTCCGCGAGTTCTTCTCATCGGTCGCAACCATGCTGACCAACCGCCGGGATTAGCCGGCGCAGGCTTATCAGATGATCACACTCGAGCCCATTGGCATCGTTCACAGTCCGCGGGTGACGGTAGAGGATGACGACTGGGGCGCTATCGAGTCGCAGATTCAGCTCGATGCGGCGCTGTCCCCTGAAGCCCTGGACGGCATCGAGACGTTCTCGCATGCCGAAGTAATCTTCTACTTCGATCGCCTCACCGCCGCTGACGTCGTCTGGGGCACTCGGCATCCGCGTGGAAACCCCGCCTGGCCGGTGGTCGGGATCTTTGCGCAGCGCGGCAAAGCGCGACCGAATCGTCTCGGCAGCACCATTGTCGAAGTGATCAGTCGGGAGGGCCGCATTCTGAAGGTCCGCGGCCTGGACGCCATCGATGGCACGCCGGTGCTCGATGTCAAGCCTGTCATCCGCGAGTTCCTGCCGCGCAGCCCAGTCCGGCAACCCGACTGGGCGACCGAGCTCATGCGGGAGTACTGGCGCCGCGCTGAACGATGAGCGGCACGGGCCGATGCTAGGATGTCGGACGTGGACCTTGCCTCGCTGACCGATCTGGCGAAACACATGGCGTGGGCGGACGCGACCGTCTGGACGACGGCGTTGAGCTCGCCTCGCTCGAAGGACGATTCTCGCCTGCACGCCACGTTTCATCATGTGCACCTGGTGCAGCACATTTTCAGCGCGGCCTGGCGGGGAAGTGCTGCGGCGGTACGGCCGGCGACCGACTTTGCCGCGCCCGAGGACCTGGCGCGCTGGGGGTTGGAGGCGCATCGCTCGATTCACGACTTCCTGGCAACAGCGCCGATGCCCCCGCTCGATGGCGAGTTTCGCGAGCCCTGGACCGGCGAGTTCGAGGCGTACCTGAACCGTCACGCTGCGACACACACCCTCGGCGAGTCGGTCCTCCAGGCAATCCTGCACTCGCTGCACCATCGTGGGCAGATCTGCGTGCGTCTCCGCGAGTTGGATGTCACACCACCGACGGTTGATTTCATCGTCTGGTTGTGGGTGGGGCGTCCATCGGCGGATTGGACCGTGCTCGAGTCCTGTGACCCAGCCCGCTGAGGACGACCGAGCTGCCGCGGATCTGCTCCGGCTGACTTGTGAGGAAGCGATCCACTTCCTGGCCGGTCTGTCCGATCGACCCGTCAACAACGATTCTGCGCCCCCGGCCCGGATCGCGCTCCCGGCCCGTGGCGTCGGGTTCCGCGCGGCGCTGGCATCGTTTCGCGACATCTACGGCTCGTCGCTGACGGGCAGCGTGGGCCCACGGTACTTCGGGTTCGTGACCGGCGGGACCACGATTGCCGCGCTCGCCGGCGACTGGCTGACGTCGACTTTCGATCAGAACGCCGCAGATCTCACGAGCCGCGCCGCGGCTCACATCGAGGCGTCCGCGGTCGCCATGCTGAGGGAACTCCTGCGACTGCCGGACACGTTCAGTGGCCGGTTCGTCACGGGGGCAACCACGAGCAACATGGTCGGCCTGGCCATCGCCCGCCAGTGGTGGGGCCGTCAGCTCGGTGTCGACGTGTCGGAGCGCGGAGCGCACGGTCTGCCGGCGCTCACCGTACTGAGCGGTTCACCGCACTCCTGCATCTACAAAGCGTTGTCGATCCTGGGGGTAGGCCGCGCCGCCCTGAGGCGGGTGGCGACCGAGCGTGGCCGCGAGTCGGTCGACGTCGCGGCGCTTCGTGACGCCTTGGCCGCTCGAGGCGGTCAGCCGTGCGTGGTCGTCGCAAACGCCGGAGTCGTCAACACCGCCGATTTCGACGACATCGCCGCGATTGCCGCACTGCAGAGCCAGTTTCCATTTTTTCTCCACGTGGATGCGGCGTTCGGCGGCTTCGCGGCGTGCTCGCCCACCTGTCGGCCGTTGCTCGAGGGATGGGAGCAGGCCGATTCCATCGCCATCGACGCGCACAAGTGGCTAAACGTGCCGTACGACAGCGCGATCCAGCTCACCCGACATCCCACGCTTCAGGCGGAGGTGTTTCAGAATGTTGGCGCGGCATACCTGGGCGCGCCGAACACCGATGATGCGCTGCACCTCACGCCTGAGAATTCACGGCGGCTTCGCGCCCTGCCTGCCTGGATGACGCTCATTGCGTACGGCGAAGCGGGGCACCGCGCGATCGTCGAATCGAGCTGCCAGTGCGCCTCCCTTCTTGGTGAGCGCATCGCCGACTCCTCGGTGTTTCGGCTGCTCGCACCCGTCCGCATGAACATCGTCGTCTTCACGCTGAGTTCGCCAGATCCGACCGCCGACGATGTGGCGTCGTTTCTGACGCGACTGCGCGACAGCGGTCAAACCTACCTCACCCAAACCACCTACGGATCGGTTCAGGCCATTCGAGCCGCGTTCAGCAATTGGCGAACCACCCCGCAGGATGTCGAGCGCGCATGGCGGGCGATGCTCGAATCGGTGCGATAGGATCGGGTCGATGCCGGTAACGATCAGACTGGCGGCGGCCGGCGATGCCGCTGGCGTGGCGGCGATCTACGCTCTCTACTGCGAGTCGACGAGCGTTTCGTTCGAAACGACGGCGCCGACGGCCGACGAGATGGCCGCCCGCATCGCCACGATTGAACGGGAGTGGCCCTGGCTGGTGCTGGACGTCGATGGTCGCATCGCCGGTTACGCCTACGCCAGCCGCCACCGCGAACGCGCCGCGTACAAGTGGGCCGTCGACACGGCGGTGTACATCGCCGAAGCGTTTCAGGGGCAGGGCGCAGGGCGTGCGCTGTACACGACGCTCTTCGCCCTCCTCAGGCGCCAGGGCTACTTCAGAGTATGTGCCGGCATCACCTTGCCGAACGCCCCGAGCGTGCGACTGCATGAGTCAATGGGCTTCAAGCCCGTCGGCGTCTACCGACGAATCGGTTTCAAGCTCGGTCGCTGGCACGACGTGGCGTGGTATCAGGCTGAATTGAGGCCTGACGACGGCGATCCGGCGCCGCCCGTGGCACTTTCAGCGGTGACGTCGATCCCTGACTCGGAATCCGCCTTCTCGCTCGGCTTGGATCAGCTGCGGCTCCGGCATGAAGGAAGATGACCCGATGACCGCCAGCGCCCCAATCCTCGTCACGGGTGCGACCGGTTTCATCGCCTCGCGCATCGTCGAACAGCTGCTGGCCGCCGGGTACTGGGTGCGCGGCACCGTCCGTTCGTTGAAGAAACCCGGCGATGTGAACCGTCTGCGGGCACTGCCGTTTGCCGCCGAGCACCTCGAGTTGGTCGAAGCCGACCTTACGCGCGCTGGATCGTTCGATGCGCCGGCGCTCGGCTGCGAAGCGGTCATGCATACGGCCAGCCCGTATGCCTTGACCGTCAACGATCCGCAGACAGATCTCGTCAACCCGGCGGTGAACGGCACTCGTGCCGTGCTCGGCGCGTGCGCAAAGACGCCCAGCGTCCGGCGCGTCGTGCTGACGTCGTCGATGGCGGCGGTGACCGACGAGCCCGACAGCCGCTACACGTTGACAGAAGCCGACTGGAACACGAAATCAAGCCTCAGCCGCAATCCCTACTATTACTCGAAGACGATGGCGGAACGCGCCGCCTGGACTTTCGTTGGAGAGAAGAAGCCGCAATTCGATCTCATTGCGATCAATCCGTTCATGGTCATCGGTCCATCGCTGACCGCTGGTCTCAACACATCGAACCAGGTGCTCGTTGACATCGTCAGAGGCACGTATCCCGGCATTATTTCGCTGACGTGGGGATTCGTCGACGTACGCGACGTCGCCGAGGCGCACATCCAAGCGATGGAGCGTCCTGCCGCACACGGCCGCTACCTCTGTGCCGGTGACACGTTCACGATGCGTGACATCGTCCAGTTGCTCGCCGAGAAGGGTTACCAGGGCCTGCCACGGATGCCGTTGGACAGCCCCCTGGCGAGCGCCATCGTGCGGCTCGCGGCGTTCGCCGAGAGCAAGGGTGTGAGGTCCTATCTGCGGACGCACGTGGGGCGGGTGCCTCGCTACGACACGAGCAAGATTCGCCGCGAACTCGGCATCGAGTTCCGGCCGGTCAAAGACACCATCCTCGAGACGATGGAGGATCTGAAGCGCTGGGGCCATTTGCCGAGCCGTTGAGACGAGAGTGTCTGCGTCAGTTTGAGCCGCTGACACACGTCAGAAGGTTTGCCGCGCCACCCACTCCCGCAACAACGAGTCGACGACCGCGTAGCGATCGCCGTCCCGAGTCACGACGTCATCGCGATTGAGCGCAGTCAGGGCCGCCTGAACGGTCGACGGCCCACCGAGGCGATGGCGCGTCCGGATGTCAGCCGACAGCAGGCCGCGCCCGTCCTCGAGCACGACCGCGCGCAGAACGGCCCGCTGGCCGAGGGTCATGCGCTGCCAGACGCCCTCGAACATGACCTGTTGTTCGCTGAGTAAACGTTTCAACGCATCGTGCAGGTCGTCGAGCGTCGCGCGGCGCCGGCCGCTCTCTCGCACTTGATCCCACGTTTCGTGGGCGAGGCGTTGGACGTCGTAGGGCAGGTTGCCGGCCAGCTCGACGACAGCCGCGCCCAGTCCGGCTTCGGCCCTGATGCCCGAGGCGTTGAACCGCGCTTCGATGAAGTCGGCAAATTCATCCGGCGGAATCTTCTGCAACCGCAGGACCGGTCCGGCCTTGTAGAAGGGACGCTTCGGTCCGAGCATCCGCTCCATGAGGCTCGGTTCCGACCCGGCGAACACGTAGCCGACCTGGCGCTGGTGCTGCACGGCCGCGCGCATCGCGTGCTCCACCGAGCCGCCATTGAACCCGTTGATCGCCTGGAACTCGTCGAGCGCCACGACCACCTGCCGTTTGCGAACCTCGGCCAGGCGGGCGGGCAGCGCAAAGACTTCCTGCGCCAGGCGGGAGATGTCACGGTCGGTCCGCAC
>Ga0111538_10006542_pt1 | contig 15758 bp, 17 predicted proteins | sample SoiMethybrSBSTD1_FD_79669 | JGI IMG/M metagenome (GOLD analysis project Ga0111538, IMG submission 79669) | Bulk soil microbial communities from a Populus tree surrounding site in Tennessee, USA - Soil MetaG P. TD hybrid SBSTD1 (version 2)... | ecosystem: Environmental > Terrestrial > Soil >...
ACCTGTGCGAGGGCTACACGCACGGCATGAACATGGTGATCGAGAACGTGCGCCAGCTGCGCCACGATGTCGACGACAGCTGCCCCGTCGGCGCCGACGGCAGGCGCAAGCATACCTACGACTACAAGGAGGGCGGCTGCCGGCAGGTTAGGACGTGCGAGGTGACCGCCAACCTCGGCTGGGCCATGCCGGGCACGGGCTCGGCCATGGTCATGCGGCGCGGTTGAGCGGGGGAGGACACATCATGCCGATCAAGGCCGACTATCTCGGAATGGGCTTGAGCATCGACGATCTCGATGGCGAGAACCTCGCCTACTTCAAGCATTGCGCCGAGCACAATTTCCACCTGCAGGCCTGCGAGGACTGCAAGCTGCTGCGCTATCCGCCCACCACCGCCTGCCCCTGGTGCACGGCGGCCAAGGCGCTATGGACGCCGGTCGAGGGCAAGGGCGCCGTGCACTCCTACACGGAGGTGCATCACGCCATCCAGCCTGCCTTCAAGGCGCACACGCCCTACATGATCCTGCTCGTCGACCTCGACACCCAGAAGGGCAAGCCGAGCGAGCACGAGGCCCTGCGCGTGGTCGGCAACCTTGCCGCGCCAGACGGCAAGCTCGCCCCGCCCGACATGGTGAAGCGGGTCGGCATCGGCACGCGCGTGCGCATGGTGTTCGCCGACGTGGGCGCGGGCCTCGCCCTGCCGCACTGGACCATCGACGAGGCCGCCAAGCAGCCCGCCACGCCCTGGCGCTACCCGCAGGAGTGATTCTGGCTCCAAGCCTTCAGCCGTTGCCGAGAGCCTTGAGCGCCGCTTCGACATTGATGACAGGCACGTCGCCACCATCGACCGGGCGAGAGGTGTCAATTATGGCCTTGCGGATCTCGGCCAACGACGCCTTGGGATAATTTGCGATCAATATCGCGGCTGCGGCAGCGGCCACGGCGCTGGCCCAAGATGTGCCTGCACTATTCTGCAGGACACCGTTGCGTGGTATCGGGATGTTTTCTCCGGGTGCCCAAACCACACCGTCATCGCGTTGACTGAAGGATGTGGGCTTGCCGTCTGCTCCGACCGCCGCCACCCGCAAACCGCGGGCATTGGCTGTGCGATACGACCCTTCAGTCGGTCCATTGTTGCCAGCTGCGGTAACGATCAGCGCTTTGCGCTCGGTGATCCTTTCGAAGACTGCTCGATAGATTGGGGAATCAATCCTTGCAGCGTTGCCGAACGTGAAGAGAATGATATTTGGTTCTAGGGTCGCGAGTTCGCTCAGGCTGGACAGCAGCGTCGAGTCGGAAACACCTCCCGGCACTTCCCCACCCAACGGCGAGAAAAGAAAGGTGACGTCCTCCGCAATCTGGCAGACGATGGTGACAGTTGCTGCAACATAGTCGGACAACTCCAGCCTCGAATCAGTCTGGCGTTCAGCACCCGCAGTGAGCTCGTGATCGACTTGATCGAGGAGGGACTTCGGTGGAACGCCCCCGACGACGGCAACCCTGATGCCTTTGGCCGGTCGAGACTTGTCCAAGCCAATGCGCTGCAGCACAGGCTGGTAGGCATCGACAAGTCGTTTGGATCTCTTTGGGCCGCAAATCGGCTCTCCGATGAGCGTGACACTCGGGGTCTTTGAGGCGCTGCTCAGTTGCGATATTTGCGCCTGCATGCGCACGATTTCCGAGAGTAGGGCCTCATCCGACGTACCCTGGGCTTGGCGGCTCAAGAGAATGGCTTGCACGGCGCGAGAATACTCGAGGCGCCCCTCCGTATCCTTGCTTTCCTCTGCGATCTTGAGGGCAAGACGCTGCAAGCTTTCCCAACGGCTATATTTTCTGGCAAGGGGCTGGAGGTCACTCGACAGTCTCTTATAGTCATCGCTTAGAGGCTGACACGAGAGGCCGGCGCCGAACGATCTCCGCATAGCGCTTCAGAATGGAGAGAAGTTTCCCGAACTCTTCTCCGTCCAGGGCACCGAACCCCTTATCGAGCCGACGGATGTTGACCGCAAGTATTGCTGACGCAATCGCCGATGCAACATCATCGATCGTGGGCTGAGGTACTGTTGCGACGAACGAATAACCGTTCGCGCCCGTTTGATGTGCGTAGGCGAGAACCCGGTCGAAAGGGGTGTCCTTTTTTGATGACGGTACAAAGCTGATCGATAGCGACAACACGTCGCCTGACGTTCGCTGATCGCCAACGAACCTGACCAGTGCACCAACATCAACGTCTCCAATCTTGAGGTCGGGATAGACTGGCTTCTCGATAACGCGTACGATTTCATTCTTGAACGCGCCTTCGACCTGCGGCTGTGCGACCGTCTCGCTACGCTTCTGCACGTCTGTCAGCTCGAGTATCGCCCGGTTCAGCTCTTCCCTCTGGCGGCGCAACTCGGCGACCAATAGGCGCGGCAGACCGGCCTCGATGGCCTTGGCATCATCGGCAGAGCGTCCGAGAACCTTGATCTCGCCCAGCGCTGCGATGTTCTCCCTAAAAAAGACGTCCCAAACCGCCAGCCCGTACCATAAGGTGGCGCTCAGTATTGCTAGTCCGATCGCGCCGAAAATAAAAAACGAAAGAGCTTGGCTCATTCTGCGGCCCCACGTGCGCTTAGCAGCGCCTAGCCCCAATACTACCAGAAGTCCCTGAAAGGCCGCCCACGCGACTTTTGGCACGCTGGCCAGTCGCGAAAACACGAGTGCCATTCTTCAACCTCGGCACTGGAAAACTTGAAATATCCGCTGCTAAAGGCGCGCCCGCAAAATACTAATCTCACCGCCCATTGTCTAGCCTTCTGGTAGTGACGCAATTTAACGAACTTACGTCACTGCCGGCCTTCTCGCCACGGGGTTTTTGTCGTCCTTGGGGTCTGTGTTCACTGCATCAAGGCGTCTCGCCGCCGAGGCGGCCTTCGCGGCGCATCTGCTCCCACCAGGCGGAGGAGCCGAAGCGCATCTTGTCGGCCAGCTGCTCCTGGTAGCCGTTGCGCGGCTGGGCCGCATGCCCCTCCGCAGAGTAGTGCGGGGCCGCCTTCTTGGCATGGGTGGGCCGTGGCTTGGGTTGCGTCTGCGCGGCCGCCGGCTCGCCAAGCCCCGCAGCCAGCACCAGCGCACCGAGCGCCAAAACGACACGCCTCATGGATGTCTCCTCAGGCTCCCCCGCGCACAGTCCCGCGGCAGCTTGCAAACTTCGACCTTACCCTGGCGGGGCTGCGATGGGGAGACGGCATCGATCAAAAATAGGCGATGAGACGCCCGCAGGCCGCAACCGACATCCAGATCAGCAGCGAGGCCACCGCCGCCAGGCGCACGCGCGCCGGCAAGGGCTCGAAGGCCGGCAACTTGTCGAGCACCGCATCCAGCGGTCGCGCCGCCAGCAGCGCATTGACGACGCCCAAGGCGATCAGGACGGCCTTGATCTGGAACACGCGGTTCATGGCGACATGGCTGGCCTCGGCCGTGAACAGCACGGAGCCGGTCAGAGCCATGAGCGAGAGGCCAAGCATCGCCACCCGCCGCGCCGGCCGCACGATGCTGGCGGGCGGCGCGCCGGCAAACGCCCCCAGCAGCCGCGCGTCCATGGCGGCAACGCTGCCGGCAAACAAAGTAAGAGCCAAGATGTGCCCGACGTTGGCGGTGGATAGACCCAGGTCGATTGGCGGATCGCCGCGCCCCGTGCCGATTGCTCCAGCGCGATGAGAATTTGCGGCGCCTCGGCCAGCATCATCGCAGCTCGACGGTCTTGCCGTCGATGGTGATGCGCTCGGCCCGCATCTCATCGCTTTCCACGGTCGAGGGATAGCCGTAGGCCGAAACGGTCTTGCCGACGGCCACGAGCTCGGCCGGCGCACCGCGGGACTGCATGCGCGACACCGGCGCCAGCGTCACGGTCCACACCTTGTCGGGCGCCTTGACGGTGATGAGCGCGTGCGGGTTTTCGTACTTCAGGGTCTCGATCGGGCCCACCACGGTGATGGGCTTGGCGGCGTCGTAGCTGCCCCAACCGTGATGGGCGAGCACGGCCGCGGCAGAGGCAGCCAACAGCACGAGCGTCAACGGCAAGGCGCGCAGCATGTTGGACCTCCTGGACATCGGGGCCGTCCTCTGAGACATGGGCACTGGCATGCGCCGACGCAACGGCGCGCTAGTGCTTCGGCCCCTTGCGCACGGGCTTGGCGCCTTTGCCGGCGGTCGCTTCATAGCGCGGCAGATGATCGTTGACCTCGAACCACGCCACCTGCTCGGCGACGTTGGCATGGCCCGTGGGCGGCCACTGCGAGGGGTCGGCCAGCGTGCCGTGGAAGAGATGCACCTCGCCCGGCCATTGCGGCCCGGCGTAGGCCATCGGCGAGCCGCAGTTGGTGCAGAAGAAGCGCTTAACGCCGGGCGAAGACTCGTAATAGGTGGGCTCGCCCTTGAGGTAGCTGAACTGCTCCAGCAGCACGCCGACGTAGGTGGCAACCGGCGAGGACACCGCGCGCCGGCAGCTTTCGCAATGGCAGTGCATCACCCACCTGGGCTCGCCCGTGAACTCGTACTCGATCGCCCCGCACTGGCAGCGGCCCTTGGTGGTGACGGTGCCCTTGGCGGCGGCAGCGCCCTTGGCGGTGGCAGTTCCTTTGGCGGCAGTGGACATTGGCAAACCTCCAGGTTCGGGCCGGAGCTTGGGGCTGAGCGTGCCTGGCAGCTTATCCGCCAAGCGGCCCATCGCGCCAGCGAAGCTTGCCGCAGCGTGTTGGCGCGGTTAGCGAACCTCGGGAGTTACCCGGAAACGAAGCAGGGGCGGCACCGCCGCCCCTTGCCGTCGTGTTTCCTAAGACCGGGCCGCGCTAGCGCGATTGCGGCGGAAAGTAGTAGTTGGCGCCGAATGAGTAGGGCGGGAACATGAAGCGCTTGGCGGGGACCACCTTGGCGGCGTAGGCCTTCTGCGACTCGTAGACCTTCTTGAAGAACGGGTTGACCGCCATCTCCTCCTGGGCAACGGCGTCCCAGGCCTTGAAGAACTCGATCATGATCTCCGGCGGCGTGCGCAGGATCTGCGTGCCGTGCTTGGTCTGCATCTCCTCGATGGCATCGGCGTTCTGCTTCTGCCACCTGATCCACCAGCGCACGAACACCTCGCTGGAGGCCGAGCGGATCGCCTCTTGCTGCTGCGGCGTGAGTGCGGCCCACACCTCGGTGTTGAAGATGACCTCGCCGACCGAGCTCATCTCGTGCGGGCCCGGCGTGTAGTGGTACTTCCACACCTGCGGCAGGCCGAGACGCAAGTCCTCGACGCCCCCCACCCACTCGGCGCAGTCGATGACGCCGCGCTCGGCCGACGGCACGATCTCGCCGCCCGGCATGTTCACGGTGTTCATGCCCATGCGCTTGTAGATCTCGCCGACGATGCCGGTCTGGCGACACTTGAGACCCTTGAAGTCCTCGACGCTCTGGATCGGCTTCCTGAACCAGCCGAGCGCCTGCGGGCTCGCCGGCATGAGCGGGAAGGCGATGACATTGAGCTTCATCTCCTTTTGATAAAGCTCCTGCCACATTTCCCAGCCCCCGCCTTCATAGAGCCAGCCCATGAAGTCCATCTGGTCCATGCCGACGATGCCGGCCGGCGTGGCGGAGAACAGCGTGGCGGCCTTGTTCTTGCCGACCCAGTAGTAGGAGATGCCCTGCCCGCCATCGATGACCTTCTTGCTGGTGGCATCCAGGATTTCGAACGGCGGCACGATCTGGCCGGCAGCGTGCACCTCGATCTTGAGCGTGCCGCCGGTGAGCTTCTCGACGCGCTCGGCAAACATCTTGAAGTTGTCCTGCAGCGTCAGGCTCGCCGGCCAGGTGGACTGCATCTTGAGCGTCGTGGTCTGTGCGGCCGCCGGTGCAGCAAAGGCCAGCACGCCGGCGAACGCCGCGACCGCCGCGGCATGGCCTAGTCTCGTGCGTCTGCAGGCGGCCCATGCTGTTGCTGTGTGTGGTGTCATAGTCGAAACTCCCTTCGATGAGTGAGGCAACGTATCTCTTGTTGGCCGGCCCACATCGCCGCGGTGGCCGAGGCCTCCCGCCCAAATCGCGAACTCCCTTGCAGACCTATCGGCGTTCCGCCCCCTGTGCCGAAGCCAGAGCATCCCGCCTGCAGCGGATCGATTGTAGCCAAGATACAGTGCACCGACCAGCTGCCGCCGGTCGTGGTCGCCGGCCCCGTTCCGGGGAGAGATGACCGCACCGGCGGCTCGTCGATCCACTGGCGATTTGCCGTTGAAAAGTTGTGCAGATGGGCGCAAAAGGCTTGTATTCTTGGGACCCGATCTATGTTAGTCGGCTCCCCGTCACCAGGAGAGGGATACGCCCATGGCCACGAATTCCACCACTACTGCCGCGCCCGCCAAGGTCGAGACCGTCACGTTACGCCAGATCGCCGAGACGCTCTCGGAGTCGCATGAGCTGCCGAAGAAGCAGGTCATGTCGATGCTCGAGGACATGGTCGAGACGCTGACCAAGCACTTGAAACGCGGCGCCCGCATCCGCATCGGCGGGCTCGGCGTGCTCCAAGTGCGCAAGCGCCCGGCACGCATGGGCCGCAACCCCGCCACCGGCGAAGCGATCAAGATCAAGGCCAGCAAGAAGATCGCCTTCCGCGCCGCCAAGGACCTGAAGGAAGCCGTCTAGTCGCCCGAAGCGGTGTCAGACCCTGCGGGTCTGACACCCGGCACCTACGATCGGTGCTCGCTGCGTCGAGGCCTACTTGAGCGGCGAGTGGGCGGCCGGCAGCATGATGGTGGAGTGCATCTCCTCCAGCAGCGGCGCGGCCTTGCCGATGAATTCCTGCCAGCCGGGGTCCTTCATCGCGCCGCCGCGCGCCGCCGCGCGCGCGTTGAGGTCCGGATAGGCCCAGATGTGCACCGCTTCGTTGGGCTGCCCGGCCTCGGACACCCATAGGCCGACGATCTTGGAATACTTCTCGCGCACCGGCATGACGGCGGCGATCATCTCCGCCCACTGCCGCACGGCGCCGGGTTTGCAGCGATAGGCGCGCAGCTCGTAGACGTTGGGCGTCGTCGCCGGCGCCTTGGGAGCGATGACGGCATTGAGCAGCCGCACTTCCTGGCGGATCAGGTTGGGCCGGATCAAGGGGATGTAGTCCTTGCCCCAGCGCGGGTTCTTGGACAACTCCACGCGCAGGCGGGCGCGCTCGTTGAGGTCGGAATAGCTCCACAGGTGCATGACCTGGTTGAGGTGACCGATCTCGCTGACCCAATAGCCCTCGAGCTTGCCGTAGTTGTCGCCGCGGATCTCGCGCGACACCGTGCTCGCCGCCTTGGCGACCTCCTGAACGGTGCCTTGCCTGGTGGTGTAGGTGCGCAGTTCGTAGATCATTGCATACTCCCCGAGACCGAGTGCTCACGCGTGAGCCGGATGACTGTCGCCGGCCGGCGTGCGCGGAGCCTAGCAGGAGGCGGTGCGGCGACAAAGCGCTGCGGGCGGCCGGGCAGGCCTCACCGTCCGCCGAGCGCCGTGCGCAACGTGTCCATCACTTCCTTGATGGCTGCATCGCGGGCGGCGGGATCGGTGCCGACGTGCGCGTGCCCGCCCTCCACGGCGCCGAGCCCGCGCCGCACGCGCACGCGGGAGGCCGGCGCGTCGAACCCGTGGTAGGCGCCGATGTACTCGACGAAGCGGAAGCCGGTGCGACGCGCGAGTTCCCGGCAGGGCCCGGCCCGGGTCCAGTCGTCGGCCCCTCCGATCAGCAGGGTCAGCGGAACGCTCGGGCGCCAATCCTCGAGCCGGGCGATCTGCCGGCAGCCCGGATAAAAGGCGATGGCCGCCTTGAACCTGGGCGGCGCGTCGAGGAACCCCGGCCGCACGGCCCACAGCACGGCCATGGCGCCATGCGACCAGCCGATCAGCGCCAGCCGGCTCTTGTCGATATAGGGCTGGCTTGCCAGCCATTCGGCGCCTGCCGCGATGTCGTCGGCGCGGTCTTTGGGGAAGATCGAACGGGTTGTCGAGGTGCAGATCTCGCGCACGCCCCGCGCCGTGAAGCTGTCGGGGAACAGCACGGCGTAGCCGCGGGCCACGAACCGCTCCGCCCAGTCCATCTCCCGGGCTCTGAGCTTGCCCTTGTCGTTGAGGAGGCCGCCGCAGCCATGCATCGCCACCACGGCTGCGAATGGCCCGGCGCCGGTGGGTCGCAACAGCTGCGCCGTGAACGGGCCTTTGCCAGCGCTGCCCGAGTCGATCGTCACCGTCTCGGGCACCAGCGCATGCGCGCAGACCGGCACTGCTGCCGCGAGCACAGCCCACGCAAGCATCATCGCGCAGGCGACAATCCTCGGCACCGACCTTCCTCAGTTGCCGAACAAGCCGGAGAAGAAGTCGTTGTTGCTCTGCTTGTAGCGCTGCGGCCGGCGTGCCTCGCGGAATTCGCCATCGCCGGGGCCGACGTCCGGCGGCAACGGGCGGCCGCCGAGCGCGGCCAATACGCGGTTGTCATGGCCGTAGATGTCGCCGAGGTAGCTCACCTGCCCGTCCTCGCCGGCGACTGCCGTGAAGTAGGTCACGTGCACGGGGATGTGGCGCTGCAGCGGAACCTCGTTGTTGTAGCCTTGCGCCAGCAGGCCGCGCACCTGCTCCGCCGGCCAACCCTTGTCCTCCGCCAGCAGCAGCTCGGCCAGCCGCTCCGGCTGGTGCACGCGGATGCAGCCATGGCTGAAAGTGCGCACCGGCCGCTCGAACAGCTCGCGCTGCGGCGTGTCGTGCATGTAGATGTCGTGCTTGTTGGGGAACATGAACTTGACGACGCCGAGCACGTTGTGCGGACCCGCCGACTGCAAGAACGTAAAGCGCCTGATATCCACCGACCCCCAGTTCACCGAGGAGGGATCCACGGGGCGGCCGTTGTAGACGACGCGCAGACGCTGGCGCGTCAGGATCGAGGTGTCGCCGCCGCCGAAGAAGAGGAACCCGCCGCCGCCCGACAGATAGGGCGCAAGCTCCTTGAGCTTGATGGAGTCCGGCACGCCCCATTCCGGATGGAAGACGAGGAACTTCATGCTGGCGGAGAACACCGCCGTCGGTGTTTCCGGCTTGCCGACGATGATCTTCGCGGTGTGGATGACCTGGCCCTTCTTGTACACCCGGGTCACGAACTCGGGGATGTTGTCCCAGATGTGCATCTCGCCCAGCTGCTCGGGCATCCAGCGCCAGCGCTCCATGTTGGCGATCAGCCGCTGCACCTCGGAGCCCGCCAGCGCCGGCTTCGGCGCCGCGGGCTGCTGCCGCGCGCCGCCATTGAGGGCAGCGCGCGTGCGCGGCGTCAGCATGCCCGTGGGCTGAATATTGTTCTGGCCTTGGAACGCCTTCAGCGCGTCCTGCACCTCCAGATCGAAGGTGGTTTCCGCGCCGCGTGGCATCGGCAGGCCCAGCCGTTGGCGAACGATCGCAACGTCGGGGTGCACGGACCCGACCTTCAAGGACGGTCCGTCCGGGAGCCTGGCCGGAGCTTCCGGCCTCGGCGCCTCGGCAGGCTTGGCTGGCTGGCCGCCGCGCGCCCTAAGCAGCGCCTGGCGCAGGCGCTGGAACTGGACGTGCTTGGGATGGAGGTCGCGCAGGTAGGTGCCGGGCGCATCGCTTGCGACCATCGCCTCGAGCACCGCCTTGGGCTCGCGCAGTGTCGGCTTCTGGTCGAGATGCTTGCTGAGCTGGGCGGGATCGATGCGGCCGCCCCTGGCATGGCGGGCATACTTGAGCACGGCCAGGCCGAGCTTGATCTCGGCGGCGGCGAGCGCAGCCGGCGCGGCTTCGCCTTGCGCCAGTTGCGGCAACTCGAAGGCGCTGGCAACCAGCCCCCACTCGTCCGCCTTGGCGATCTCGGCCATGGCATGGCGCGCCTTGGCCGTCAGCCCGGCCGTGGTGACCCAGATCGGCGGCTCGATGCGCTCTGCATAGAATGTGGCGAGCGCGGCGCGATCGGTGCGATCGACGTTGCCTTTGGGCGGCTCGGCCAGCTGCCGGCGCACCTCCGCGACCAGCGGATCGACGGGCGGGGCAGGCGGCGTCTCGACGGCGGCCGGCGTCGGCTGGGCTGGGGCAGGCGCCGGATCGGCGGCCGGGGCGGGTGTCGCCGCGGGGGACGGCGATGCGGCCGGCCGCGCCTGTGGCGGATCGGTGGCGGCGGTCTGCGCCGCTGCCGGGTTCGTCAGACCCACGGCCACGCCGAGCGCGATCAGCGCCTTACCCGCACGTCGTCTCAGCATCGGTGGAAATCTCCCCAAGATTCGCGCAACTTACCGGCCGCGCGGGCACCTGACCAGGGCGCCCGACGCCGCCGCCTGCCGATCGTGGCGGGGTCTGGCAACCGGGCAACAGGCAAGACTTCCCCTCGCGTGCAGAAGCTGCCGCGCGGCCATTACGACCCGCCAATGTGGCAACTTTGGCGCATGCCGATTTTACGCATGCCACGGGTCGTTGGCCGCGGGCGCCCCCAAGGCGCGCGGGCGCTGCGATCCTAAAAGAACTGCTTGATCCAAACGGCGCCGGCGAGGGCGAGGAAGGTCAGCACCAGGCTCGGAAGGACGGCGATGAAGGCGACGATCAGGCATGCCGCAGCCGCGCAGGCGCGATAAAGGCGCTTGAAGGGGGAAAGATTGCCGGGAGCAGGCTGGCGTGGGGCGTCGAGCACTTGGTACACGGGCGTGTTCCTTGCGTTGCAAAACGATGGCGCGAACGCGGAACAAAGCGCGGGACGCCAGAAGAACGTCGCGCCGCCACGACCGTTCCCTCGTTGACGCTACAAGCCGCCACCTCACCGTGGCGCAGCCGCATCGGCCCGGTTCGAAATCGGCGGCAGCGGCCTCAAAAGCATTGTGAAAATAACCTGATGGAAAGAATGTCTGCTCCGTGATTCACGTTGCAGGAGCGAGGCAAACACATGCGCGCGCAACGCCGGCTGGCACTTGCCGTCCTGGCTTCGATCGGGATTTGCGGCAGCTCGGCGCCGGCTTGGGCCGACGGCATGCCGCGCGGTCCCCGGCCGGACCCCTATGCCTACACCCCCGGCGTCGCCCTCGACTACAACTGGACCGGCATCTATTTCGGTGGCCATGTCGGCGGCGCCGTCGCCGAGTGGAATTGGACGGCCGCCGGCACGGGTGAGCCGACCAAGCACAACGATGCCGGCTTCGCCGGTGGCGGCCAGGTCGGCTTGCAGAAGCAATGGGACTGGATCGTGGTCGGTGCCGAGGTCTCCTACACCTGGGCCGAACTCGGCAGCACCAAGCCCTCCGCCCTGCTGGTCGGCACATCGCTGACGAGCCAGGCCAGCGACCTGCTGCTGGTGACGGGGCGCCTCGGGTTCGCCTGGCAGAACATATTGGCGTACGTCAAGGGCGGCTATGCCAACGCCGATGTCTCGTTCAGCGGCCTTGGCCTGACGGCAAGCAAACGGGCCGACGGCTCGGTCGCCGGGCTTGGCCTGGAATACGGCCTGACTCCGCACATTACCATCGGCGCGGAGTACGATTGGGTGAAGCTCAACGGCACGACGACCGGCGTGATCGACGCAGGCGTCGACGTCCAGACCTTGACCGTGCGGCTCAATCTCAAGTTCGGCCCGCGCTAGTTCCCACGATTGCAAAAGTCGGTTGCGGGCGAGCGCCGAAAGGTCGACGCTGCTCCCGTCGTCCCATCGACTATGTGTGTAGCGAGACCCGCATGGCGACCGACCCCATGCGCAACCCGGTCCTGATCGAGCTCACCCGCGGTGCCCTGGTGGAGAGCGTGCACGCCGGCGCCATCGCCGTGGTGCGCGCGGACGGCGAGGTGGTGGCGGCCGTCGGCGACATCGCCAGGCCGATCTTCCCGCGCTCCGCCATCAAGCCGCTGCAGGCGTTGCCGTTCCTGGAGACCGGCGCCGCCGACCGCTTCGGCTTCGGCGCGCCAGAAATCGCGCTCGCCTGCGGCTCCCATGCCGGCGCCAGTCCGCACGTTGCCGGCGTGACCGCCATGCTGGCGGGCGCCGGTCTCTCCGTGGCCGCGCTGGCTTGCGGCACGCACCAGCCGACGGACGCCGCCACGGCGCGAGAGCTGCTGCGATCGGGCGCTTCGCCATCGCCGCGCCACCACAACTGCTCGGGCAAGCATGCGGCCATGCTGGCCACCGCTCGACATCTGACCGAGCCGACTGAGGGCTACTGGCGCCCCGATCATCCCGTGCAGCAGCGCATCCGCCGCGCGCTGGAGGACATGACGGGCTGCGCGCTCGGCGCGGACGCACTCGGCATCGACGGCTGCTCGGTGCCCAACTGGGCGATTCCCGAGGCCGGCCTTGCTCGCGCCTTCGCCCGGCTCGCGACCGGCGAGGGCTTGTCGCCAGCGCGCGCCGAGGCGTGCCGGCGCATCCGCGAAGCGTGCTGGGTGCGCCCCGAGCTGGTGGCGGGGCGTGGCATGCTGGTGACGGAAGTCCTGCAGCATCTCGCCGGCCGGGTGCTCGTCAAGAGCGGCGCCGAGGGCGTCTATTGCGGCGCCTTTGCGGACCGGGGACTCGGCTTCGCATTGAAGATCGACGACGGGGCCAAGCGCGCCGCCGAGGCGGTCGTCGTGCAGGTGATCGCCAGTCTCCATCCCGCCGCGCGGCAACTGGGCCCCGATCCGGTGATCGCCAATTGGCGCGGCCTGCGGGTGGGTGAGGTGCGTGCCGCCGACGCGCTGGAGGCGATGCTGGCGCAGCTGCGATAGTGTCGTCAGGCCATGCCGACCGGCGGCTTGCTGCGGCGGAGGCTGAGTGCCGAATGCGTCGCCAGCGCGCACAGCACGATCGCTCCGCCGGCCAATGCCAGCGGCGCAGGCAGCTCCGCGAACGCAAGCCAAACCCAGATCGGCGCCAGGATAATCTCGAGCAGGGTCAGAAGACCGACCTGTGCGGCGGTCAGATACGGGGCGCCGCGCATGAACAGGAACAGGCCGAGGCCCAGCTGCAGCGTCCCCATCGCCGCCAGCAGCCCGAGATCGTACGCGGAAGGGGCGGCCACGCTCGCCAGCGGCAGCGTCGCGGCCATGGCGAAGAGGCCCGCCAGCACCATCGCCGGCACCAGGTCGAGCCCGCGCGCGGCCCGCACCACCACGATGTTGGCGCCGAAGGCGATGGCGACGCCGAGCGCCAGCGCGTTGCCCACGAGGTCGCCGCCACCGAGCGCGCCGGCAAACATCAGGGCGATGCCGGCAATGGCGAAGCCGATCGCAACCAGAGTGGGCGCCGCCAGCGTCTCGCGCAGGAAGATGCGGCCGAGCAAGGCCGAGACGAGCGGCGCCGCGCTTTGCAGAACGACGGCGTTGGCGACACTGGTGCGGGTGATAGCCAGTATGAACATGACGAACGATAGGGCGAGCAGCAACCCCGACGCCGCGCCGGCCCAGCCCATGGCCCGATAGACGGTGAAACCCTTGAGCCCGTGGGTAGCCAGCAGCCAGCCCCCCACGGCCAACACCATGAAGGCCGAACGCCAGAAGGCGATGGTCCAGCCGTCGAGGTCCTCGCCGATCAGCCGCACGAACAGCCCGCCGAGGCTCCAGCACGCGGCCGCCGCGCACACCAGCCCTGCCCCGCGCAGCCGCTCCGCTCCGGTTTCCATCCGCGCCCGCCGGTCAGCGCCCGCGGAAGCGCGGCTTGCGGCGCTCCAGGAAGGCGGCGACGCCCTCGGCGTGGTCCTCGCTCGCGGCAGTCAGCGCGAACTGGTCGGTGTCCATGTGCGCGGCGAGCTCGTCCAGCGCCCCGGAGAGGCGGTTGATGCTGGTCTTGGTCATGGCAACGGCAAGCGGCGGCAGCGCGGCGATGCGGTTTGCGAAGGCCATCGCCTCGGCGAGCGCCTGGCCATCGGCCACCACCTTCTCGACCAGCCCCCACTCGCGCGCCTCCGCCGACGAGATGCGGTCGGCGGCCAGGATCACCGCCTGCTTGGTGCGCGCCGGGCCCATCAGCGCCAACAGCCGCGGCAGCGAGCCCCAGCTCATGTTCATGCCGAGCGCCACCTCGGGGACGCGGAAATGCGCGCCCTCGGCGCAGAAGCGAAAGTCGAGCGCGGCGGCGAGCGCCACCCCGCCGCCGATGCAGGGGCCCTCGATGGCCGCAATCGTCACCTGCTCCATGTCCCACCAGGCCCGGCACATCCGCGGGCCGACCCTGAGCGCTGCGCGCCGTTCGCCGAGGCCGAGCTTGGCGCGCGAGCGGCCTTCCGCATCCCTGAGGTCGAAGCCTGCCGAGAAGGCCTGTGCGTTGCCCGTGAGGATCACCACCGAGGTGCCCAGATCGTCCTCGAAGGCCTGCGCCGCGGCCCTGAGCTGCCGCATTGCCTCCGGCGACAGCGCGTTGAGCTTGTCGCCGCGGTCGAAGCGCACGATGGCGATGCGGCCCTCCGGCCCCAGCCCCTTCTCGACGCTGACGAACTTGCCGGTCATGCGCCGGTCCTCGCCGGCGGCGGCAGACGCAGGCACGCAGCCAGGATCTCGAGCCCGCCGGCCTGCGTCTGCTCCCACGTGAGCGTGCGCCCGCCGACGCGCCCGCGGTTGGCCGCGCCGGGCCGGCCGAGGGTCGCGGGGATATGGACGAAGCCGACGCGGCAGCCGGGCCTGTCGCGCGCGCAGCCCAGCGAGTGATAGAGCGTGGCGTTGCACAGATAGCCGCCCGCATCCCGCGATACGAAGGCCGGGATACCGCGCCGGCGCAGCCGCGCCACGATGTGCCGCACGGGGAGGGTCGCCGCCATGAACTCGGGTCCGCCCTCGCGCACGGCAACGCCCGGCGGCAGGGCGCCGGCGGCATCGGGCGACTGCAAGCAGGCGTTCTGCGCGCGCGCCTCCACCTCGAAGCCGCGGGCGCGCGAGGACACGCCGAAATGCAGGACCAGATCGGGCTCGATCTCCTCAAGCAGCGCTTCGAGCCGGCGCGGCGCTGCCGTCCACTCCGTGGCCAAGACCGCGGTGGCGATGCGCACGCCGGCAAACCGCCGCGCCGCCGCCTGCGCCAACTCCGGCACCAGCCGCATGGTGGCGTTGACCGGCACGCCCGGAAACGGCCCGAAGCCGGTGATCAGCACGGTGGTGCGCGCATTGGGCATGAATGCACTGTGCCGCACGTGCGCCGGCTCGGCAATCGCATGGCCGGCATGCAGGCCACCGCAACATCGGCCCGAGGCCGCTTTCTTCGCGCCCGTTTCCTGCTAGCTTCTCGCGGCACGCCAGCACGCGAAGGTCCCCGATGATCCCGTTCCGGCCGGAAGCCGCCTGTCCGCTCGACGGCATCGTCGTGCTCGACCTGTCGCGCCTGGTGGCCGGCAACATGCTCTCCCTGCAGCTTGCCGACTTCGGCGCCGAGGTGATCAAGGTCGAGGACCCCGCCAAGGGCGATCCGTTGCGCGACTGGCGCGTCGAGGGCCACTCGCTGTTCTGGAAGGCGTACGCCCGCAACAAGAAGAGCCTGACGCTGGACCTGAGGAAGGAGCAGGGCAAGGCACTGCTGCTCGCTCTCGTCGAGCGCGCGCAGGTGCTGATCGAGAACTATCGCCCGGGCACATTGGAGCGCATGGGTCTGGGGCCCGACATCTTGCACGCCCGCAACGCCAAGCTCGTGATCGTGCGCGTCTCCGGCTGGGGCCAGACCGGGCCTTACGCCCAGAAGCCGGGATTCGGGACCCTGGTCGAGGGCATGTCGGGCTATGCCGCCAAGACCGGCTTTCCCGATCGCGAGCCGGTGCTGCCGCCCACCGCGTTGGCCGACA
>Ga0111538_10006543_pt1 | contig 15757 bp, 15 predicted proteins | sample SoiMethybrSBSTD1_FD_79669 | JGI IMG/M metagenome (GOLD analysis project Ga0111538, IMG submission 79669) | Bulk soil microbial communities from a Populus tree surrounding site in Tennessee, USA - Soil MetaG P. TD hybrid SBSTD1 (version 2)... | ecosystem: Environmental > Terrestrial > Soil >...
CAGGGTCGCAGCCAACATCCGCTCGCCTCGCATCGTCGAGGCGCTTGCGACGATCCCACGAGAGCGCTTTCTGCCGGCCGGCCCGTGGCAGATCCGTGGCGTTGGCGACGTCGGTGGTCCTCGTACCACCGAAGATGCCGACCCGCGCCATGTGTACCACGACGTTGCCGTTGCGATCGACCCTGCACGCAATCTGTTCAACGGTCAGCCAAGTCTGATCGCGCGATGGCTCGATGACATCGCGCTCGATGCTGGACAACGCGTCATTCATATCGGCTGCGGCACGGGCTACTTCACCGCGTTGATCGCGCACGTGGTCGGCCCGTCAGGCTCCGTCGATGCGATGGACGTGGATGCGGAGCTCGCCGCCCGGGCGAGTGCGAACCTGTCGGATCAGCCGTGGGTGCGCGTGCGTCACGGAAACGGTACGACCGACTTGATGGAAGGTGTGAACGCGATCGTGGTGCACGCCGGCGCAACGCACGTGCTCGACGCCTGGCTGGATGCACTCGCCGACGGCGGGCGGCTGCTGCTGCCGTTGACGATGGAGATCCCTGGCATGCCGACGGGAATCGGCAAAGGATTTATGCTGCTCGTGACACGGCACGGAAACGAGTGGGCCGCTCGCGTGCAGGCGACGATGCCCGTGGCGATCTACTCGCTCAAGGAGCTGCGCGACGAGCAGCTCGGCGCCGCGCTCGGACGAGCGATGATGAACGGCTCGATGATGAAGGCGGCGCGGATTCGGCGCGACGCGCACGAAGCGGGCACGTCGTGCATCGTCCACGGAACGACGAACTGCCTGTCGTCCTGATGATCACGTGGATCCATGCCCACGCCATTTGAGAGCGCGCAATTGAACCTGCAACTGTTCGATCTGCGCCGCGATCCGGTGCTGCGCGAGTCGCGCGCCTGGTTTCTCGCCGATTTCAATCCGGAAACGATGGCGGAGCTCGTTGCCATTGTGAGCGGCGAGCGAAACCCATCGTTCCGGATGGTCCTCGGGTACTGGGACATGGCAGCGTCGCTGGTGACCACGGGCGCCATCGATGCAGACGCGTTCCGATGGGCCCATAACGAGATCTTCGGCACGTTCAGCAAGATCGAACCGTTCCTGCAGGAGCTGCGCAGCGCGACTGGCGAGACAGAGTTCTGCCAGCACATCGAAGCGGTGGTGATGAGCGCGCCCGATGCCGCAGCGATTCTGGCGAGACGCCGCGCCGCTATTCGTGCCGCAGCTGCCATGCGGCGTTCAGCAACGGCAACGCCGCATCCGCCTTATCATGTGGGTGATCCGAAGGTCACGTGAAGATCAGGCTCTATCCTCGGGCGCTTCTGGCCACGGGCGCGTTTGTGATTCTTTCCGGCTACGCGCTATCAGCCGCGCTCGACGTTCGCGCGTCGGCCGTCACGGCCGGAGTGTTCTCCGTCATCGCCTATGTCACGATCGAGCTGCTCCTCACGTGGAACCCGGGCATGTGGCGTTCTCGTCGAGTCGATCCACGGTGATTGGTGTTTGAAGCGACGACCAGCGGAATCGTCATCGACGTGCGCGTGATCCCGCGCGCCGGGAGATCCGGCGTCGCCGGGGTTCGCGACAACGCGGTGCTCGTTCGTTTGAATGCGCCGCCGGTCGCCGGCGCAGCGAACGCCGAGTTGATCGAGGTGCTTGCCGACGCGCTCGACGTCCCGAAGCGGGCCATTGCGATCGTCTCCGGTGACCGGTCACGGCAGAAGCGGGTTCGCATCGACGGCGTGACGCTCGCGCATGCAGCCAGCCGACTTCCTCATTGAACATGCGGCGCTGATCGCCACATGCGCCGGCCCCGCTCCCCGCGCCGGCTCCGCCCAGCGCGAGATTACTCCACTCGAGAACGGTGTCATCGCGGCCCGGGACGGCGTGATCGTCTACATCGGCCCCGCCGATCGATTGCACACGCACGTTGACGTGCAGCGGACTGCCACGCGCGTCGACGCGAGCGGCTGCACGGTGATTCCGGGCTTCGTCGATCCGCACACCCACGTCGTATTCGCGGGCGATCGGCGTCACGAGCTGCAGCGCAGACTCGCGGGTGCGAGCTACGCCGATATTGCCGCCGCCGGTGGCGGCATTCTGAGTACCGTTGCCGCAACACGTGCGGCCTCGGAAGAAGAGCTCGTAACGCAGACCCGTGCCAGGCTCGACGAGATGCTCGCGTGCGGGACGACCACATGCGAAGGCAAGAGCGGCTATGGCCTGACGACCGAATCGGAGATGCGTCAGCTGCGCGTCCTGCGTACGCTCGACGAAGAACATGCGCTCGACATCGTCCCGACTTTTCTCGGCGCACACGAGATCCCGCCGGAGTATCGAGAGCGACGCGACGAGTACGTCGCGCTCGTGACCGACGAGATGATTCCGCGCATCGCCGCCGAAGGGCTTGCCGAGTGGTGTGACGTCTTCTGCGAACGCGGTGTCTTCACGCCCGAGGAAGCAACGACCATTCTCGAGTCGGGGCTCCGAGCCGGTCTGAAACCACGCATCCATGCCGACGAGCTCGCGTCGAGCGGAGGCTGTGAGGTCGCTGCGCGGGTACGAGCACGTTCGGCCGATCACCTCATTCACGCCGCCGAGTCCTGTGCGGACGCACTGCGCGGCGCACAGACATGCGCGGTCCTGCTTCCGACCGCAGCCTTCTACCTGAAGCTCGGACGATTCGCGCCCGCGCGCATGCTCATCGACCGTGGTGTTCCGGTCGCGCTGGCCACTGACGTGAACCCGGGTGGCGGCTTTTCGCCATCAATGCCGTTCGCGATGAGTGTCGCCTGCTTTGGCATGAACATGACGCTGGAGGAGGCGCTGATCGCGGCAACGCTCAATGCCGCCTGGTCGCTCGACCGCGCGCACATCGTCGGAAGCCTCGAGGAGGGCAAGCTGATGGATGCAGTCATTGTGAATGGCGGCCTCACCGACCTCCTCCGGGTCGGCGCGAGTACCATCCGGACCGTCATCAAACGCGGCACAGTCGTCGCAGGGACAACGGCATGACGAGTTATTCCACGTACGCACTCGCCGATCTGCTCGATGCGTTTGCGTCGAATGATCCGGTGCCCGGCGGAGGATCGGCGGCGGCGCTCACTGGCGCGCTCGGCGTGTCGCTGCTGATCATGGTCGCCGGCCTGCCGAAAACCCGAACCGGCGCGCCCGAAGAGGCGGCGGATCTGTCGCGCGCGTCAGCACGGTTGCGACCGTTACGCGAATCGCTGACGGAGCTCATCGATCGCGACGCCGCCGCGTATCAAAACGTGGTCGCTGCGTACCGGCTCGCAAAGCTCTCGAACGACGAACAGGCGCATCGCGCGCAGGCGATCGGGGACGCCATGCTCGTTGCGACGGCGACACCGCTGGACACGATGCGTCTGTGTCAGCAGGCCCTTGAAGGAGCGGCGATCGTGGCGGTGAACGGCTTGGGCAGCGCAGGCAGCGACGTGGCCGTTGCGATCGAGCTGCTGTTGACGGCTGCGAAGGGCGCGGCGATGAACGTGGACGCCAATCTGCCGACGCTGAAGGACCGGGCTCGGGCCGAGCAGGTCCGTCTCGAACGCAAGGAGCTGGAAGCGGAGTCGATCGCGGCCGCCCAGCGCGCCCGCAAATCGTTGACGACCTGAACCTTATTTTTTGTCGTCGGGCGGGGGCGGCGTCAGCGAAAACGATTCGACCTGGAATGACAGGTCGAACGGACGCGTGAATCTCGGGAACACTTCGATTGATTGCGTGTAGAACACGCGTGCAATCGTGCGCACGCCGTCGCGATGGACGTCGGCGCCGTCAGGTTCCATCGGCAGATTGAGCTCCTTCGCCTTGGCGACGATCTTTTCGCGCAACTGAGAGCTGGTCTGTGTCGATCCGAACCGAAGCAGCTGCTCGGTTTCGTCTTTCAGCTCGTAATAGCGCACGGCGGCATACCCCGCTCGTGCCGCGACATTGAGGATGGCAGCGACGAGCAGGAGCTTGATAACCGCGTTCATCAGTGGATCTGGTGGAGAATCCTGCTCCAGCGGATGCTGCTGAACAGGCCCGGAGTCTCTTCGTTGAACGAGAAGTAGACGAACAGGGCCTTCCCCTTGACGTACTCGCGCGGCATGAAGCCCCAGTAGCGGCTGTCCTGCGAATTGTCGCGGTTGTCGCCCATCATGAAGTACTTATCGGGCGGAACCGTCACGGGTCCATAGTTGCGGCGGACGTCGAACCCGCCTTCGTCGCCGGGCCCGCCTTCGGCGGGAAACAGGAAGTGGACGTAGGGCTCGTCGAGCGCCTTGCCGTTGATGTAGACCTTCTTGTTGCGCAGTTCGACACTCTCGCCCGGCAGGCCGATCGTCCGCTTCACGAAATCGCGATTCGGGTCCTCGGGATACTTGAAGACGATGATGTCGCCCCGCTTGATGGGATCTATCGGCAGCAGCATCCGCTCCCATGACCAGAGCGTCGGCGCAAACACGAACTTGTTGACGAGCAGATGGTCCCCGATGAGGAGGTTGTTCTCCATCGAGCCGGTCGGGATCTTGAACGCCTGGACGACGAAGGTCCGGACGAACAGCGCCAGAATGACCGCCACGCAGATCGACTCGAAGTATTCGCGAGCCGTCGACTTGCGGTAGGCCACGGCCTCGGCCGCAGGCTGCGCCTCGGCCTTCATTTTCCCGACGGCGATCGCGCTTCTGCTCTGAGCCACGTTAACAGCCTAATACATCGACCGCGGACCATAAAGGTCCGCGCCGCATCTGCCTACTCCGTCCCAACCTTGAGCACAGCGAGAAAGGCTTCCTGCGGGATCTCCACGCGACCGACGCGCTTCATCCGTTTCTTGCCTTCCTTCTGCTTTTCGAGCAGCTTGCGCTTGCGCGTGATGTCGCCGCCGTAACACTTGGCCAGCACGTTCTTGCGCAACGCCTTCACGCTCTCGCGCGCGATGACGCGGTTGCCGATCGACGCCTGGATGGCGATCTCGAACATCTGACGAGGGATGAGCTCCCGCATCTTCGACGCCACCGCCCGCCCGCGCTCGTAGGCCGCGTCGCGATGGACGATGATCGACAGCGCATCCACCGGATCGCCGTTCACGAGAATGTCCAACTTGACCAGCGGCGACTCCCAGAAGCCGGTCACGTGGTAATCGAGCGACGCATATCCCCGCGACATCGTCTTCAGCTTGTCGTAGAAATCGAGCACGACTTCGTTGAACGGCAGCTCGTAGGTGATCAGGACGCGGTCCGACTTCAGGTATTCGAGCTTCTTCTGAATGCCGCGCTTGTCCTGACAGAGCTGCAGGATCGGGCCGACGAACTCGGACGGCGTGAGGATCATCGCGGTGATGATCGGCTCTTCGAGTTTCGCGATCGATCCCGCATCCGGCAGCTTCGCCGGACTGTCGATCTCGAGCACTTCCCCGTCGGTCGTCGTCACGCGATACAGCACGCCCGGCGCGGTGGTGACCAGGTCCATGTTGTATTCGCGCTCGAGACGCTCCTGCACGATCTCCATGTGCAGCAGGCCGAGGAATCCGCAGCGAAAACCGAATCCGAGCGCCGCCGATGTCTCCGGTTCGTAGAAGAACGACGCGTCGTTCAGGCGCAGCTTCTCGAGCGCTTCCCGCAGTTCTCCGTACTGATGGCTCTCGACCGGATACAGACCGGCAAACACCATCGGCTTCAGTTCCTTGAAGCCGGGGAACGGCTCGGTCGTCGGGCGCGCCACCTCTGTAATCGTGTCGCCGATCTTCGCGTCCCCCACGCGCTTGATGTTCGCGACGACGAAACCGACTTCACCGACGCCGAGCTCCTCGACCGGCAGTGCTTTGGGTGAGAAGACACCGAGGTCGTCGACCTCGTAGTCCTGTGCGATCGCCATCAGCCGGACCTTCATCTTCGTCTTGAGCATGCCGTCGATGACACGCACGACGATCACCACACCGCGATAGGGGTCGTACCACGAATCGAAGATGAGCGCCTTGAGCGGCGCGTCCGGATCACCCTCCGGTGGATGGAAGCGTTGAATGATCGCCTCGAGGATGTCTCGCGTGCCGGTGCCTTCCTTCGCGCTGGCCAGAATCGCGGTCGACGCATCGAGGCCGATGATGTCCTCGATCTGCCGCTTGCACTCGTCCGGCTGCGCGCTCGGGAGATCGATCTTGTTGATGACCGGGATGATCTCGAGGTTGTTTTCGACTGCGAGATAGGCGTTGGCCAGCGTCTGCGCTTCGACGCCCTGCGAGGCGTCGACGAGCAGAAGCGCGCCTTCGCACGCCGCAAGCGAGCGCGTGACCTCGTAGCTGAAGTCGACGTGGCCCGGCGTGTCGATCAGATTGAGGACGTAGGGCTGCCCGTCGCGCGCCGTGTAGTTCAGACGGACGGGATGCGCCTTGATCGTAATCCCGCGCTCGCGCTCGAGATCCATGGCGTCGAGGACCTGGGCTTCCATCTCCCGCGCCTGCAGGGCGCCGGTGAGCTCCAGGAAGCGATCCGCCAACGTCGACTTGCCATGGTCGATATGCGCGATGATCGAAAAGTTTCGGATATACCGTTGATCCATCGGGATACGAACATTCCATTGTAGCAGTCGTGTCGGATCCCTCCGGAGCCGTCACGCGGCGGCAAGGCGCCTCACCCGCGGCTCGGGCTTACCCTCCCAGACGTATTCGTAGTGCGCCGCGACTCGCACGCGCTTCACCAGCTTGGGACGGAAGCAGGCGATGCAATGACCGGCTGAGTGACGCACGCTCCTGTAGATGATGCCGTTGGACCCGTGCGCGAGGAGCTCGCGCGCGAACGGTTGCGACCGGGCGTACGACTTCGGATCGTAGAGCGGATCGTCGAGCGGCCGTCCTCGCACGTCGTGAAAGGTCGACCCGAAGTCCGCGTGATACAGCCGCATCTGCACGCGCGTGTCGAAGTGACCGACTTCGACGAGCTCCTGCGTCCGGTGGTACACCGATTCAGCCAGCGCGGTCTCGACATTGCGACTCGCGTACCACGCGCCGCGATCGTCCGTGGAGAAACGCGCGCCTCCGGGCCGCGGATGGCAGAACGCCGCCATGACCACTGACGCCATCGGCTCCCCCACGACCCATTCGTCCCGCGGCACTCGATTGATGATGCCAAGCTCGGTGCTGAGGCGATCGTTGGTCCAGGCTTCCAGCTCGAGGATCGCATCCAGATCGTCGGGCGACGCGATCGCATCGAACAGTCCGACCGATGGATAGCGACTCGGAATCACGCGGCAGGTCGCGGTCCACCGGAGGCGGACGAGCGGCGGTGGCGTGAAGCGGTCAGCCACGACGGCTATCGAGCAGACGCCGCACGTGAAACAACCCGTCCAGACCGTCGTCGAGCACGAACGCGATTGGCGTCCGTCCGCCGAACAGCTCGTTGCTGTTCGGCATCTTCATCCATCGATCGGCGAACGCCGCTTCCGGATACAGGATGTGCAGCGCCTTGTAGATGCCGAGCACGAGTGAGATACGCGTCAGCGTGTCGAACGAGAGCACGCCGGCGTCGCCGCTCTTGTACTTGTGGAAGGTGGAGCTCGGCGGCCATCCAAGCAGGCCGCGCTCCTCGGTCGTCGTCAGTCCCCATTCGCGCGCGGTGGCAAAGAAGCCGCGCAACGCCGGCGCCGACAGGCGGCGGCGAACCGACGGATCCTGACGGTCGCCCGCCGGCAGCGGCATCCAGCCATCGGTCGCACGAGCAGTTGCCGGCGGCTTCTGCATATGGAGACGTTACTCCATATATGGAACGTCGTCAACGAGCCCGCGCCTCCCCGCGCCGTGCGGCAGTCGGCTTGTCGCTCAAGCAGATGCACGACGGCGCCGATTTGTCGCCCAGACGCGCGGCTTCGCCGCACGTGGTTCGACGTGCGCTCGACGGCGGATGAAAACGTATGCAGACCGTGACCACGCTCATCGACAGGGTGCCCATCTCCAGGCGGCTTCTCGTCATCGGCGCGGCGTTCACGCTGCCCATCGCGCCGATGCTGCTGCTGCTGGCCTCCAGCGTCAACGGCGACATCCGCACGGCGGAGCTCGAGATGCAGGGGGACGAATATCAGCGGCCTCTCGAGCAGCTCCTGGCCGGCATGACCGAACATGGGTTCATGTCGGCGGCACCACACGCGAACGCCGCGGCCCGCACGCAGGTCGAGCAGCGTGTCGACGCCGAGTTCGACGCGCTGGCCGACGTCGACAGACGCCTCGGCGAGGCCTTGCAGTTCACACCTGACGGTCTCGGTCAGCGCAAGCGCGAACACGTCCGCGTCGAGACGGTCCGCGGTGAATGGAAGGCGCTGAAAGAGACCTCGCGAACAGCCGCCGCTGGCGACGAGCATCGACATCTGATTGCCGACATCCGGATGATGATCACGCATGCGGGTGACACGTCGAATCTGATCCTCGATCCGGATCTCGACTCCTACTACACGATGGACGCCACGCTGCTGGCGTTTCCGCAGACGCAGGATCGGATCGCGTCCATCCTCGCGCTCGCGCAGGGACTCGGCGATCGCCGAACGCTGACGCCGGCGGAGCAGATTCAACTGGCGGTGCACGCGTCTCTGCTCGAAGAAGCCGACGTCGCTCGAATCATGGGTGACGTGGATACCGCACTGAACGAAGATGGCAACTTCTACGGCAGGAGCGACACGCTGCAGCAGACGCTCAAGCCTGCCGCGGACGAGTACGCCAACGCGGCCCGTGGCCTCATCGCCGCGCTGCGCGCAGCGGCCGCCGCGCCGGCGGAGCAAGCCGACGTCGCCGCCATTCTTGCGACGGGGACCTAGCGCAAAAGGCGAGCTTCGCCGCGTGGACACCAGCGGTCGACGCGCTCGATGTGCTGCTGCAGACGCGTCGCGACGCGTTCGTGCACGCTCGCGCCTGGACCCTGGCACTCAGCAGCCTCGCCTGGATCGGCGCGGTCGGCATCGCGTTCGTGATCGGGCGCAGCATCACACGGCCGCTGGCCGCCATTGGCTCCGAGCTCGGTCACGGCGCGCGCGATGTGATGTCGACCGCAGGAGTCGTGTCGCAGTCGGCGCAGGCAATCGCACATGCCGCCAGCGGCCAGACGACGTCGCTCGAGCAGACGTCGGCATCGCTCGAAGAGATCGCGGCGATGACGCGCGCCAACGCGGAACAGTCGGTTCGCGCCGCGACGCTGATGCAGGAGACACGCGCCCTGGTCGACGGCTCGAATGAAATGCTCGACCAGATGGTCGAGTCGATGAAGGGAATCCGGCAGTCGAGCGACCAGGTGTCGCGCATCATGAAGGCGATCGACGAGATCGCGTTCCAGACCAACCTGCTCGCTCTCAACGCCGCGGTCGAAGCGGCGCGCGCCGGCGAGGCCGGCATGGGCTTCGCCGTCGTCGCCGACGAGGTCCGCAGCCTGGCGCAGCGATCGGCGGAGGCTGCGCGCAGCACCGCGGGATTGATCGAGGACTCCATTCACAAGACGCAGCAGGGCAGCAGGAACGTCGAGCAGGTCGCCGCGCGTGTCGGAGCGATTACCGACGCGGTGCGCAAGGTGAAGACGATCGTCGATCAGGTGAGCGAGGCAAGCCGCCAGCAGTCACAAGGGATCGATCAGGTCACGCATGCCGTGGCGCAAATCCAGAGCGGCACCCAACGCACCGCGGCGAGCGCCGAGGAGAGCGCCGCCGCCAGCACACAACTGGCAGGACAGGCCGATCTCACGCTGTCGAAGATCGCGCACCTCGAAGAGATGCTCACCGGTTCGCGGCGGGGCACCGCACGCCGCGACGCCGGTCACACGGTGCTGTCCACCGGAGCACGCGCCGGGCGGAGCGTCAGCGCTGATCGAGCGGCGTAAAGCGCTGCGGGTACGCCGGCCCGATGTAATCGGCGCGCGGGCGAATCAACCGATTGTTGGCGTACTGCTCGAGGATGTGCGCCGTCCATCCCGACATGCGGCTCACGGCGAAGATCGGCGTGTACAGGTCGATCGGAATTCCAAGCGTGTAGTAGGTCGACGCCGAGTAGAAGTCGACATTCGGATTGAGCTTCTTCTCCGACTTGACGAGCGCTTCGATCCGCTGCGAGATGTCGAACCAGGCGGTGCTCCCGGCGCGTTTGCCAAGGTCGCGCGACATCTGCCGCAGATGTGTCGCCCGCGGATCCTCCGTGCGATAGACCCGGTGTCCGAAGCCGGGAATCTTCTCCTTGCGCGCGAATTTGCCGCGCACGAAGTCGTCGACCCGCTCGCCGGTGGCGGTCTGGCCCAGGTCGAGCAGCATCTTCATGACTTCCGCGTTGGCCCCGCCATGCAGCGGTCCCTTGAGTGTTCCAATGGCGGCGACGACCGCTGAATAGATGTCCGTGAGCGTCGCGGCGGCCACGCGCCCCGCGAAGGTCGACGCGTTCAGCTCATGATCCGCGTGCAGGATCAGCGCGACGTCGAACGCGCGAATCGCAGTCGCATTGGGCCGCTCGCCGGTGAGCATGTAGAGAAAGTTTGCGGCATGGCTCAACACCGGATCCGGCGCGATCGGTCCGCCTCCCGCCTGCAGCCGACCCCATGTCGCGACGATCGTCCCCGTCTGCGCCGTCAGACGCACAGCCTTCCGGTACTGCGCCTGCGGTGACGCGTCGTTCGCTTCTGCGTCGTAATGCGCGAGTGCCGACGTCACCGTGCGAAGCGCGTCCATCCCGTCGACCGACGGCAGGCTGCGCATCAAACGCAGGATCGGCTCCGGCAGGGACCGCGCGGCCGCAAGCTGCGACTGGAGATCGCCGACCTCGGCTCGCGTCGGCAACCGCCGATGCCACAGCAGATAGCAGACTTCTTCGAATGTCGTTGATTTCGCGAGATCGTGAATGTCGTACCCGCAGTACGCGAGCACGCCGCGATCGCCGTCGAGATAACAGATGGCGGAGGACGTCGCGACGACGTCCTCCAGCCCGCCCTTGGGTTTCTCTGTCGTCACCGCCATGCGGCGATCGTATACCTATACCGCCGCGTGCCGCGGGACGGCCACGGACGAGGGCTTGTAGACCGCGCCGATGATCGCGCCGTAGATAGCGGCTTCGACGATCGAGTCGACGATCATCGCCACGCCGAACTGCGCGTTGAGCGGGAACATGACCCACATCCACACCGTTCCGAAGCCGACGATGATGATGCCGACGGTCACGCCGAAGCGCACGCCTTCAGCAATGCCGCCGCCACCCTCGTAGCCCTTGGCATACGCGTACGCCAGCGCAAAGAACGCGATCAGCAGCACCCCGAGACCGATGGGAAGGTTCGCGGTGATGGCGGACGTGGGTCGCAGCGCCGCGCTATTGGCCGCGATCATGCCGGCGAAGAGGTAATCGTTGACGACGACCCCGATCGCGAGGGAGACGAGCCAAGCCACGACAGCCGCGAGCGCGATCCGTCGAATATTCATGGGCGACTCCTTTTGTTGTGAGGTGGGGGATTGTAGAGGCGTGTAATGCAAAATGCAAAACCACGGCAGCCGCGTCCACGCTGCTTTGAATTTTCAATCTTGAATTTTGAATTACTGCGTCAGACCCCTCAGAGTTCTTCTTCCGTCGCCGGATTCAGCACGACGCCTTCACTCGCGTACTGCTGAATGATGGAAAGGAGGCCGGTATACAGGAATCCGACTTGGAACAGCACCAGAAACGGCAGGGTGCCGAAGATCCCGTTGGCCAGCGCGTAGAAGACCGTCGCCGTGAAATAGAGGCCGAGCGCCAGCTCGATGATCGGCTGCACGACGACGCTCTGGCGGTATTTCTTGCCGACCCATTCGTCGCCCTGCGATTCGACACGATACTTCGGCGTGCGCGCGAACTCGGACTCCTTGTTGAAAATCGCCTCGAAGACCGCGCGCGTATTGTTGACGGCAAGTCCGATCCCGATCGACATCAGGAACGGCAGATACTTGAGGCGCGTGATCCAGTCCTTGTGGAGCTCGCGCTGGCAGACCATGTAGAAGTTCCCGACCGACGCCGTTGCCGCGAAGAACAGCGGCACGTCGATCAGCAGCATCTCGTACCAGCCCATGTTGTAACGGATGACCATGGCCGGAGCCATCAGCACCGACAGCACGCACATGAGCGGATAGTTGAAGTTCGCGGAGAGGTGGAAGAACGCTTCCGCTTTGATTCCCAGCGGCAGGTTCGACTGCAGGATCCGCGGCAGCAGCTTGCGACACGTCTGGATCGATCCCTTCGCCCACCGATGTTGCTGCGACTTGAACGCGTTCATCTCCACCGGCACTTCGGCCGGCGCGATGAGCTCGGGCAGGAAGATGAATTGCCATCCACGCAGCTGGGCGCGATAGCTGAGATCGAGATCCTCGGTCAGCGTGTCGTGCTGCCACCCGCCGGCGTCGACGATCGCATCACGACGCCAGATGCCCGCCGTGCCGTTGAAGTTGAAGAAACAGCCCGACCGATTGCGCGCGCCGTGCTCGAGGACGAAGTGCGCGTCGAGGAGGATCGCCTGAACCTTCGTGAGCAGCGAGTAGTCCTCGTTGATGTGGCCCCAGCGTGCCTGCACCATCGCGACCTTGGGATCGGAGAAGAACGGCACCGTGCGGCGCAGAAAATCGGTCGTCGGGATGAAGTCGGCGTCGAAGATCGCGATGAACTCGCCTTTTGCGAGCTTCATGGCTGCGGCGAGTGCGCCAGCCTTATATCCTGTTCGGTCCGTGCGATGGAGATACGTGATGTCGATGCCTGCGGCGGCGTTGCGGCGGACGGCCTGCTCGGCCACGGCGCGCGTCTCGTCCGTCGAATCGTCCAGGACCTGGATCTCGAGCAGCTCTCGCGGGTAGTCGATCCGGCACACGGCGTCGATCAGCCGATCGGCCACGTACATTTCGTTGTAGATCGGGAGCTGGATCGTGACCGTCGGCAGCGGATCGAGCGAACCGGCAGGAACCGGGAGCCGATCCTTGTGTTTCATGTACAGATAGACGAGGTAGTACCTGTGCCAGCCGTAGACCGCAAGAATGACCAGAACGAAGAAGTAAGTCGAGAGGATGAGGGTTTCGCCGAGACTCATGGCGTGGGAGAACCCGCGGGAGGCACGATCAAAATTTATAGTGTCGTGGTACGGAAAGTCAACGAAACCGGGCCATTTACGCGCGTCTCTCGTCGGTCGACCGCGAGCGTCCGTCGACCGCACGCATCATCGTGAACGCCGCTGACCTGGAACGTCTGCTGTCACGCCTGCGCGCCGGCGACATCGACGTCGCCACTGCCTCGCAGCACATCCTCACTGCGCTCCGCCTTGCGCCGCTGGAAGATCTCGGCTTCGCGCGCGTCGACACACACCGCGAGCTGCGACAGGGATTCCCGGAAGTGATCCTCGGGATTGGCAAGACGCCGGCGCAGATCGCGTCAATCGCCGAGCGGATCGTCGGCCGCGGGCAGCCACTGCTCGTGACGCGCGCCAGCGACGCCGCGTACGACGCCGTGCGAGCGGTGGCGCCGGCCGCCGTCTTCCACGAGCAGGCGCGCGCGATCACGCTGGCGCAGGGCACCGTCGCTGTGGGCCGCGGCACCGTGCTCGTCGCATGCGCGGGAACATCCGATCTCGCTGTCGCGGAGGAAGCCGTCGTGACCGCCGAGGTGATGGGCAATGCGGTCGATCGGATGTACGACGTGGGCGTCGCCGGCATTCATCGTGTCCTGCGCGAGCACGCCCGTCTGCAGTCCGCACGCGTCATCATCGTCGTGGCCGGAATGGAGGGCGCGTTGCCAAGCGTGATCGCCGGTCTCGTGGCCGTGCCCGTGATCGCGGTGCCAACCAGTGTGGGTTACGGGGCGAGCTTCGGCGGAATCGCGGCACTGCTCGGCATGCTCAATAGTTGTGCCAACGGAGTGGCCGTTGTGAACATCGACAACGGCTTCGGCGCCGCCTGCATCGCGAGTTCAATCAATCATCTCTAGGCACGGCTGGTACACTTAAGGATTCCAGCCATGCATGCGAGCGCCCTGCGGGCCCTCGAATTCGATCGCATCGTCTCGGTCGTCACAGGTCTCGCCGTCACGCCGACGGGTCGCGATCGTCTCGGCGATCTGCATCCGATGACCGACGCGTCGCGCGTTGGTGCGGCGCAGCGCGCGACGAGCGAAGGCGTTCGATTTCTCGCGGAGCACGCGGGCTTTCCGCTTCGCGCGCCGTCGGACCTCGAAGAGATCCTCGACGCGCTCACGATCGAGGGGCGCCCACTCGAGCCGCTTCGTCTGTTCGGCCTGTCGGAGTACCTGGAGTCGATCGAGCACTCGCGGACGGCCGTGCGGAAGCTGTCCGGATCGTTTCCGATCCTCGTCGGCCTGGTCGACAGCGTGGCGTCGTTCCGCAACGAGATCGCCGACGTGCGGCGGAAGATCGAGCCATCGGGCGAAGTGGCCGACAACGCGAGCCCGGCGCTCGCCTCGATTCGGGATCGACTGCGCAAGCACCGTCAGAAGCTGCGCTCGACGCTCGACGGGTTCGTGCGCGGACGCGAGACGGCGAAATACCTGCAGGAGCAGGTCGTCACGGATCGCAACGGACGCTACGTGCTGATGGTCCGTGCCGAGCATCGCGGCGCGATCCCCGGCATCGTCCACGGTGGATCGGCAAGCGGTGCGAGCCTGTTCGTCGAGCCGCTGGAGACGGTCGAAATCAACAACGAGATCGTCGAGCTCGAGGAGCTCGAGGCCGAGGAAGTTCGCCGCATTCTGCTGGCGCTGACCGACGCGTTTCGCGCACGTCCGGACGATCTGCAGCGTACGCTCGACGTCGCCACCGAGCTCGATGTCATCCAGGCGCGCGCGCGCCTGTCGCAGATGATGGGCGCGATCGAAGCGGTGATGTCGACCGACGGCACGTTCGAGCTGCGCGGCGCGCGTCACCCGCTGCTGATGCAGCGCATCGTCGAACGGCTGGACGAAGCGCATTTCTCTGACCCGGTTCCGGTCGATATCCTGCTCGCGCCGCCGACGCGAGTGCTCGTGATCACCGGGCCCAACACCGGTGGCAAGACGGTCGCGCTCAAGACGGCGGGGCTGCTCGCCGCGATGGCGCAGGCCGGCCTGCACGTTCCCGTGGATCCCGGATCACGGCTTCCGGTGTTTCGATCGGTATTCGCAGACATCGGCGACGAACAGTCGATCTCGGCGAGTCTCAGCACGTTCTCCGCGCACATCACGAACGTCGTCTCGATGGATCGCGAGCTGTCCCTGCCCGCGCTCGTGCTGCTCGACGAGGTGGGCGCCGGCACCGATCCAGCCGAAGGCGGCGCCCTCGGCATTGCCGTCATCGATCACTTCCGGAAGCGCGGCGCGCATCTGATCGCCACCACACATTACGACGCGCTGAAATCGTACGCGTCGACGACAGAGGGCGTCGTGAGCTCCGCGTTCGGGTTCGATCCTGAGACGTTCGCCCCGACGTATCGCCTGATCTACGGCTCGCCGGGACGGAGCCTTGCGATCGAGATCGCGAAACGGCTTGGCATGCCGGCGAGTGTGATCGCGACGGCGCGCGAGAACCTTGGCGAGCGCGAGAAGCAACTGGCCGATCATCTCGCGCGCGTCGATCAGGATCTCTCACGTCTGGAGCAGGAGCGCCGCCAGGTGACGCACGAACGCGCGCAAGTCGCAGAAACGGAACGCAAGCTCCGAGGGCGTGAAGAGGCACTGCGCGAGCGTGAGCAGGCGTTGCGACGTCGACTGGACGCGAAGGTGGAGGATCAGGTCCGCGAAGCGCG
>Ga0111538_10006544_pt1 | contig 15756 bp, 15 predicted proteins | sample SoiMethybrSBSTD1_FD_79669 | JGI IMG/M metagenome (GOLD analysis project Ga0111538, IMG submission 79669) | Bulk soil microbial communities from a Populus tree surrounding site in Tennessee, USA - Soil MetaG P. TD hybrid SBSTD1 (version 2)... | ecosystem: Environmental > Terrestrial > Soil >...
CGATGACCGCGAGCATGATCGCGGTGGCGTCGTACAAGATGACGAGTTCGGCTTTCCCGATTGGCCCCTGCGGATCCAAGACGCCCTCGCGGCATGAGGCGAGAAGAGCCCCGACCATTGCCAGAGCGACACCCCGAATGATCATTCCGGTCCTGATGGTCGGCACGTCTCGTTCTCCTGCCTTGGTTGCGGACGAGCATCGAATGGGCGGGGCCAGGCATCAGCCCGCTGGATTTCCGTTGCCAGCGCTCGAACCGCTCGCGACGGAGGGCCCTTCCAACATCGCCAGGGAAATCTTGGCGGAAGTTGCCGGTCAGCCCTATCCCCCCGATGGGGGCTGCGGCTTCTGAGGCGGGGGAACGATGAGGTAACATTGATCCGCAGAATCCAGCGGCCGACTGTCGCGAAGCCCAGGGTGTTCTAGGACTCGTCTCGCTTTCGAGAGCGCGGTTGGCTCGAGGAACCTTTCGCTCGCTGCCAAGGCAACCTGCGATGCTCTCGCGCAAAGAGGCACGTTGACCTGGGCGCAGTCGTCAGAAAGCGCATGGCCGAGAGCCTGCCGGAAGCGACCCTCTCCGTCTGACATTCGAACGCCGCGGCGCATCACTATCGGCGTTCCGAAACGGCGCAGCAGCTAAGCTAGACCCCCGAACAGCATAGCGTATCCCCCATCAGGGGGATATGTCGGACGGCGCTTGCAACGCAAGCTTCAGCGAGAGAGCTGCGCCACCCAAACGACAGGTGAATTTTCCCGCCATGAGCAAACGAGTGGCTGATCTACTGGTCGAAACACTGCAAGCGGCCGGCGTCAAGACGTGTTACGGGATCGTCGGCGACACGTTGAACCGGATCGCCCACGCCATCGATCGCAGCAAGATCGATTGGGTCCACATGCGGCACGAGGAGGCCGGCGCCTTCGCGGCAGATGCGGAGGCCCAACTTACCGGTCGTCTCACGGCCTGCGCGGGAAGCTGCGGCCCCGGTAGTCTCCATTTCATCAATGGGCTCTATGAAGCCAATCGCAACCGCGCCCCGGTCATTTTGATCGCAACGCAGATCGTTCGGCGGGACCTGGGATTCCAATCGATCCAAGAGATTGACTTGTGTGAGGTCTTCAAGGGCTGCAGCGTCTACTGCGAGATGATCGTTACGCCGGACCAAGCCCGGCGTAAGACGGTGGCGGCCTGCCAGGCCGCCCTGACGAAACGCGGTGTCGCGGTGCTTGTCGTGCCGGCCGACGTCGCCAATGCGGACGCGCACGAGGAACCTCCGTATGCCGTCCATGCCCGGCGTCCGCTTGTTCGCCCGAGCGATGCAGACCTCGACGAGATCGCGGCCATTCTCAATAAGTGCGACGCGATCACGATCTACGCCGGGGCCGGCTGCGCAGGTGCGCACGACGAGGTCGTCGCCGCGGCGGCTCGGTTGAAGGCGCCAATGGCCCACACGTCGCGCGGCAAGGATTTTGTCGAGTACGACAATCCATGCAATGTCGGCATGACCGGCATCATCGGCGGCGCCGCCGGCTACCACGCCATTCTCGATTGCGATGTGCTGCTTCTGCTCGGCGCGGACTTCGCCTGGACACAATTCTACCCGGACAAGGCGACCATTATACAGATCGATGCCGATCCGACTCACATAGGCCGACGCCACCCGGTCACGATCGGGACGGTCGGTGATATCAAGACGACCTTGGAGGCTCTGCTGCCGCGCCTTGAGCAGCATGAGGATGGTAATTTCCTCGCGAGCCACGTCGATCGCTACCAGAAGGACTTGGCGTCGGCAAATGCGGAAACCGTGTCGGGGGCCGATTCGGCGGTTTCCGGGACCTATCTGACCAAGATCATCAACAAGCAGGCAGCGGAGGATGCGTTGTTCGCGGCCGACGACGGGACGGCGGCGGTATGGATGCTTCGGCATATCGACACCCGCGGCAAGCGCCGGACTTTTGCCAGCCTGCTCCACGGCACAATGGCCAGCGGAATGCCGTCGGCGCTTGGACTGCAAAAGTGCCAGCCTGGCCGGCAAGTGATCTGCCTGGCGGGCGATGGTGGGTTCACTATGCTGCTCGGCGATCTTTTGACGACGGTACAGGAGAATCTGCCGATCAAGATCGTTGTCTATGACAACGGCAAGCTCGGGTTTGTCGACATCGAGCAGAAGGCCGCCGGCCTAGTGCCCGTGTACACGGACTTGAAGAACCCTGATTTCGGCGACGTGGCGAAAGCAATGGGCCTCTGGGGGCGCAGCGTCTCGAAAGCGGGCGACCTCGAAGAGTCCATCCAGACCTGGCTCGCGCAGCCTGGGCCGGCACTGCTGCATGTAAAAGTGAAGCCGATGCAGCTGGTGACGCCACCCTCCCCCTTCGTCTCGCCGGAGGCCGTGGTCGGGATGGCGGTCTACAGTGTTCGGGCAATGCTGCAAGGCAAAGGTCACGACCTCTGGGAAATGGTCGTGGAGAACATCCCCTGACCCGATCAGGCGAGCGAAGAAGCAAGTGGCGCAGCTTGGTCAATCCCAAGTTCTTTGCGCCGCTCGCTTCGTTTGCCCTAGGCGGGTGCAGCGTAATCGGGGCGCCTTCCTTCGTGATCGTGGGTTCCTATTTTCCAGGCTGGATGTTCTGCGCGCTGATTGGGATCCTTTCAGCCATCGCTGCGCGCGCCGGATTCCTGGCTTCGGGCCTCGCCGGCATCCTGCCGTTTCAGCTCTTTGTCTGCGCTTCAGTCGGGCTCTGCTGCGGTCTTCTCGCGTGGTTGCTCTGGTTTGGGCAGTAGAGCATGAAGGCTGCTGGCATGCGCCGTCATGCCCCCTGGGCCAGGCTGGTTTCGCTCGCGATCACTGCAGCAGCGGCGCTCCTCGGCCTTTACGTGGTGCATCGCAGCTCCCTCATGCCGACGACCGACAATGCGACGATCGACGCCGACGTCGTCCACGTTGCCGCGGAGGTCGGCGGCCGGATCATCGATCTTCCGATCGCCGAGAACCTGCATATTGCCAAGGGCGATCTGGCTTTCCAGATCGATCCCGTGCCCTACAGTCTGGCCGTGGATCAGGCGCGCGCTAACCTCGCGGTCGCACAAGCCGCACTCGAGACGCAGCACCGCGTATTGTCGACCCAGAAATCCACCGCGACCGTCGCGGCCGAGCAGGTGCGGAGCGCGGAAGCCAACCTCGACCTTGCCACGCGCACGGTCGAACGGCTTCGCCCGCTTGCAGCAAAAGGCTATGTGCCGATCCAGCAGCTCGATCAGGCTCAAACGGCGCAACGTGATGCCGCAACCTCGCTCCGGCAGGCGCGGGAGCAGCAGGTTGCCACCGTCCGGGCAATCGATACCGATGCGGGCGCAGCGGCGTCGGCGCAGGCCCGGCGGGCGGAGCTGGCGATTGCCGACCGCCATCTCGCGGATACAACGGTGCGTGCGCCGCAAGCCGGGCGCGTGGTCGGCCTGACGGTCCTGAGCGGCGAGATGGTCGCACCGCAACAGAGCCTGTTCACACTGGTCAACGACGACGAATGGTTCGCGGTCGCGAACTTCCGTGAGACGGATCTGCACGCCATAGAAGTCGGCGACTGCGCGACGGTCTACTCGATGGTCGACCGCTCGCGAGCCATCAAAGGGATCGTTCAGGGCATCGGCTCCGGCGTGCTCGACACCGACCGCGTGAACCTTCCGCGCTCGGTGCCCTATGTCGAGCGCTCGCTCAATTGGGTAAGAGTCGCCCAGCGCTTTCCCGTCCGCATCATCCTCCAGGATCCGCCGCAGGACCTCATGAGGCTGGGCGCCACAGCCGTCGTCCAGGTGAAACATGGCGCCGGCTGCTAATGAGATGCGCGAATCCAGGTTCGAAGGACTTGGCGCGCTTCTGGCGTCGTATCCCGGCCGACTGGACTTCGCGGCCAGATTGGCGCTGGTCTGTGCTCTGACCACTCTTGTCGCCGAGATCTACCAGACGCCGGAGCCGGCGCTCACGGCGTATGTGGCTTTCTTCGTGGTGAAGCCCGATCGCGCGGCGAGTGTCGTCACGAGTATCGTGATGCTTCTGCTCATAACGCTGGTCACCGGCTTCACGCTGGTAGTCACCGTTCAGGTTATCGAGCAGCCGATATGGCGCGTCACCGCCATGGTTCTTGTGTCCTTTTGCCTGACCTTTGCCGCATCTGCCAGCAAGCTCAAACCGGTCGCTGGGACCGTCGCTCTCATCACGGCCTACGCGCTGGATGTCCTGGGAAACGTGCCTGGCGGTGAGGCCGCGACCCGTGGGCTCCTCTATGTCTGGCTGTTCGTCGGCATACCCGCCGGTGTCTCCATCGTGGTCAACCTCGTGCTCGGCCCTGCTCCGCGCCGGCTCGCCGAGCGAGCATTGGCGCACCGCCTTCGCCTCGCTGGCGCGATGCTTTGTGCACCCAGCGCGCACGCCAGAAGAGCGTTCGAGGGCGGCCTGCACGAAGGGACCGACGAGATTCCGGGATGGTTGCGACTGGCGGGCTTAGAAAAGACATCATCCCCGCAGGACATTGCCGCCCTTCACCAGGCCGCGCAATCGACCGGCGTGATGCTTTCGGTCGTGGATTTCGTCATGAGCGACCCTAAACCCGCGCTGCCAGCCCCGATTCGCGAACGCATCGGACGCACCCTCGGCGACATGGCCACCATCCTCGACAAGGGGGGGCATCCGGTTGATGTCACACTGGAGAAGCGCGACGACGAAGTGGAGCTAACGCCGCCTGGGACGGCCGCGCTTGCGGAGCTGCGGGCGGCTGTTTCTGCCTTTGCCGAACCGCCCCTGCCGGATCCATCGCTCCCGCAGGCATCCAAGGCCAGAGGCGGCTTTTTCCTTCCCGATGCGTTCACCAACCAGGCACACGTCCTATATGCATTGAAGACGACCGGGGCGGCGATGTTCTGCTACCTCGCCTATCTGCTGCTCGACTGGCCTGGCATCCATACCTGCCTAATCACCTGTTACATCGTCGCGCTCGGCACAACGGCTGAGACGGTCGAGAAGCAGACGCTCCGTTTCCTGGGTTGCGCTGTCGGGGCGGCCGTCGGTATCGCGGCGATCGTATTCCTGATGCCGAATGTTACATCGATCGGCGGATTGATGGCCGTTGTTTTCATGGCGGCGCTTGCTGCCGGCTGGATTGCCGCCGCCAGCCCGCGCATATCCTATGTCGGCTTTCAATTCGCCTTCGCCTTCTTTCTGAGCGTGGTCCAAGGCGCGGCCCCGGCCTTTGATATGACCGTCGCCCGTGATCGGAGCATTGGCATCCTCTTCGGCGATCTTGTCGTTGCAATCGTCTTCACGCTGGTCTCTCCGGTAGGCGTTGGCGATCGCGTCGATCCGGCCATCACAGTCGTTTTTCGTCGGCTCGCTGCGTTGGCCTCGGCGGGAAGCCGAGGCAAGCGCTGGACTCTCGCCGCGGAGGTGCGGACCAAGCTTTGTTCCATCCAACAGGACCTTGAACTCACGCACTATGAGCCGGCATCCATCCGTCCTGCTGAAGCCTGGCTGGATCAGCGACGGCAGGTTACTCGCACCCTTTGGTCGCTGCAGGGACCACTGCTCATCAGTGTCGATCCCGATCCCACTGTGTCCGAAGACGTAGCGCGCCGACTTGATCAGCTGGCTGACAGCTTCAGCGCCGCCCCTGAGGCGGTCGCCTCCGCCCCTGAGACGAGAGCCGTAGACCCAATATTCGACCGGCCACCTGGATCAAACCATAGCGCGTACTCCGCGACCATCGAACTGCACCTTGCCGAACTCGAGCAACTGGCTCCGCAACGATCGGGTGGCGAGGAGAAAGGAAGCACCGACTATGTGCCGGCGTGAAGCGGCATTCGTCCTATCCTCTCTCTGGCTTGTCGGTTGCTCGACCTCCGCGCTCGAGATGGCTCCGGAGCGGCCTGACAGGCCTTGGGTGCCAGCCACGACCCCAAGCGGCGAGATCATCGCCGGCGAGCGTTCGGCCGCGGGGGCGGCGCACGGCTATGTCCTGCCCCCCAATCCAGCCCTCGCGAACGTTCCGCCCCCGCCCGTCGTCGATACTGCCAAGACCTATTCGCTTGCCGAGTTGATCGACCTTGCGGAATCGAGCGATCCGACGACGCGGATCGCTTGGAACGATGCGCGACGTGTGGCGCTTGCCGCGGGTATCGCCGAGAGTTCCTTTCTCCCGAAGATCACTGCGACTGCGATCGGCGGATTCCAGGACAGCAGGAGCCATCAATCAGCACTCGGCACAAGCGTCAACACCAACAGCTCGCTGAATGGCAGCGTCTCCGCCATCTCCCTGCAATGGCTTCTCTTCGATTTTGGAGAGCGCGCCGCAATCGTCGACGCGGCGAAACAGGCGTCGGTGATCTCCAATATCACCTTCACGGCCGCCCATCAGCAGGTGATCTATAGTGTCACTCTCGCCTTCTATAGGCACGCCGCTGCTCAGGCGCGCGTCGACACAGCCACGCAGTCTCTCAAGAACACTCAAACCGTCGAGGCGGCCGCCGAAGACCGTTACCAGCACGGTGTCGGGACAGTGATGGAGCTTGCCCAGGCTCGCCAAGGCACTGCGCAGGCCAACCTGGCCACGGTGCAGGCCACCGGAGGAGCCCAGGATGCCTATCTGACGCTGATCACCGCGATGGGTATATCGCCGCTCACGAAGATCAAGATCGCTGATGTATCGGGTCGAAAGCTCTCGCCGTCGATGGCCGCGCCTGTTGAAAACATTATCTCGGGCGCTCTCGCGCGACGTCCGGACGTGCAAAGTGCCTATGCCGCGCAGAAAGCGAGCCTGGCAAATGTGCGAGCGGCCCGGGCGGAGTTCATGCCGAAATTCTTCCTCTCGGCAACCGGCAGCTATGGCTCGGGTGACCTGGATGTCTCCGGACTGCCGGGCGCCGGCGGGGAATCAACCGTGAACATCAGCGGTGATGAACTCAACGGCAGCATCTTCCTCGGCGTGACCATCCCGCTCTACGATGGTGGGACGCGCTCCGCTCGGCTCGCCCAGGCACGCGCCGAGGCGGACAGCGCGGATGCCAGGATGACGCAGGTGCAGCAAGACGCGGTGCGCCAGATCGTGCTTGCCGACAATGCGCTGCGCACCAGCCTCTCCGCCTATGATGCATCGAAAAGCCTGGAGACTGCCGCCCAGACGACATTCGACGCGGCGCTGGCTGCTTATCGCAGCGGTGTCGGCTCCATTACGGACCTGACCGTGGCCCAGACCCAGCTTCTGCAAGCGAACAACGCGTCGACGGACGCCTACAGCACCGCCCTATCGGCGGCGGCGACACTCGCTCTTTCGACCGGGACGCTCGGCGCCGCCCCAGAGTAGCCAGCAAACGGCGTGCTATCCCGAAGACAGGGTATATTGCAGCTTGCCGACGAGTCAGCGCCGGTTCCCATTCGGCAATCCGTTCAAGACCTGCTTGCAAGCACTTGGCGAAGCGCGCGGGTGAACGTCACTTCGATGTTGGCAGGTCTGTTTATGCGCCTGGGCAGCAATCATGAAGAGAGCGTCGGCGGGCATATCCGAAACGAGCTTATAGCTGGTACGATCATCTATCCAGGTGAAGGCGGTGACATCGGATCGTGCCTCTTTGGTGATGCTCGCATGCTCGCTGTCTGCATTCGGGCGGACAGTCAGCGCAAGGGCATTGCCTTCGGCATTGACGTAGATCATCAATGTGGTAAGCACACCTGATGTCGGGACAATCGACGTGCTCCTCAATTTAAAGCCCCACGTCGAGAGGTCCACCGGCGATCCTCCCATCCCGGAACGGCCCCAGATGGCCTGGTCCGTTGAATTTGCTGGAGCGGGCAGCGAGGGTGCCTGCGCCAGACCCACGGAGCCATACACGTAGTCGACGAGGGCTTCTTGTACCGGCTTGTCCTGGATGAGTTCAGGCGCGAGCCATCCGGCGAATCCGGTCGCGCACAGCAAGAGGAACGCCACTGCCGTCAGACGAAGCGGCCTAAGGCCACGACTTTCCGTTACCGTCGAGATGCGATGCGTCGGATCAACGCTCTCATCCGGCCGGGCACGACCCCGCGCTGAACGATGGACCACGTCCGGCTCCGGAACCTCAGTCCGAGAGGTTGGTGGTGCCGGCGAGTCGTCCTGCATGTTGATGCGTCTCTCGGCTGTCTATCCCGCTTCCCGCCCCAAATCCCGGCGCACAAGTCCGGAGCAAAATGGCCCCGCCGGGGGTTAGCGGCGGGGCCAAGTCTGCCCAGTGGGGGGAGGGTGGATGGATCACCGGGCAGTCGACGACGAAGCGATTTCGCAGGAGAAGATTGCCTGAAGACACGGTCTAGCCCTATCCCTCGGATGGGGGCCGATGCTCCGCAAGTTGGGGGAGAGAGCACGCGACTGTCCCTCGCAGTCTTTCCCCCCGGAACACTACAGGGTGTCCCCTATCGGGGGGATTTGTTGCGCCCGCGTGCACTGCTAGTTTTCGCGCCACGCCAACGCAATCACCCTTCGACGGATTTCGAACGGTCGACAAAAGCGGAATCTAGGGCCGTCGTATCGGCGCCACGATGCAGAAGGCAGTGCCGTTCTCTAGCCCGCATTCTGTTGATCTCTCGCGATGCCATGGGTGAACGCGATCATTGGATCGCAGGAGAGGCCGCGATTGCGGCGCGCACCGGAGAGCCGGTCCGCTCTGTCTGAGCCCCCATGGAAGCGATCGGCCGGCAAAGTCGCCCATCGACTGGCATACCACGCGCTGAAGAGGGACCTGATGAAATGACCACTCGGACTATCAAGACCCGCGCCGCCCGAACCATCGCAGCGCACCACGCCCCGACGCTTGCGAGCCTGCCGTCCCGACCTCGAGCGCATCCCGTCGTGACGGTGCGCTGTCACTTGGCGTCTGGCTTCGCTGCCAGCCAGGCGGTCCGGGCTCAGGATTGATCTCTCTCGAGTCATTTAGCACGGCGTCGCTCCACGCCGTCTTTAAGAGATACACGTCGCAAGCTGGACGTGATGACGTGCGGACGGAGGTGCGGCTTAGATCCCTCTGTGAGAGGTATGATCGGCTGATCGCCGCCGCGACTACCATCCCTGCCATTGCGACCGCCATCGTGCATCCGTGCGATGAAGTGCTGCTGCAGTCCGTCGTCGAGGCCACCCGAATCGGGCTCATCGAGCCGATTCTGGTAGGTCCCGCAGCTAAGGTGCGAGGAGCCGCTGAGAGAGGGAGGATCGATATTTCACCGTTTCCGCTGATCGACGCGGCGCACAGTCACGATGCCGCCGCGCGAGCCGTCGCGCTGGTTCGCGAGGACCGAGTAGACGCGTTGATGACGGGCAGCCTGCATGCCGACGAGTTGATGGGCTCCGTTGTCGCGCGTGAAACCGGGGTCCGCAAGGAAAGACGCATCAGCCACTGCTTGGTCATTGACATGCCCGGTTACCGGGACCCGCTGATCATTACCGTTGCCACGTTGAACATTGCCCCAACCATCGAAGACAAGGCCGATATCGCCCAAAACGCGATCGAACTGGCTAAAGCTCTTGATTTCTCCGAATTACATGTCGCCATTCTCAGCGCGATGGAAGCGACCAGAATGGCCGAGCGAGGACAGATCACGCGTCGCGCCAGCATTCTTGTTGTGCCCGACCGAGAGGCCGGCGATAAGCTTGTTAAGCGCATTTCCCGCCTAGCTGGCGCCGATGCAGCTGGGATCGTGCTGGGGGCGCGCGTACCGATCATAACTGTCGGCCTTACAGACGCGCTCATTGCACGGCTTGCGTCATGCGCGGTCGCCTCGTTGAGCGCGGCGACGCAGCGCCATCCTCGCGGGCGCTAAACTCGCGAGAAGGGGACCTCATGCAGTGCTACCGCCGATTTGTGATCGCTGCCCTTCCTGCCGCAGCGTCCTTGATGGTGACAGGGTTGCATCAAGCTGCAGCCGACGCAGCCGGCCCGATCATCCCCCTCCCAGGCGCGGATCGCACGCGGCTCGACCGGCTTCTGGGCAAGGGTGTCGTCGGTGAAGCGGTTCCAAGTGCGCCCTTGGCGGCATAGAGGCATATCTTCCGTCCGAAGGCAGGGTGATGGTGCTGCGGGTCGTCACGTCCGATGGGAAGGAGACCACGGAGACGCATAGGATCGAGAAGACAACCGATGCCGCGTTCGCTCGCGGCTGGCACTACACGATTGAAGGAATTGCAGAGCTCTATTTCCAGAAAGATTCTGCCGGCATCGTCCGCACAATTGCCGAAAAGGATCTCGACAAGGCGGTGCTCTCCCGTTTCACATCCGGCGACCCCCTGATTGTTCCGGGGCTGAAACCAGGTCAAAGCATCAAGTCCGCACATAAGGTCGAGGTGTTTGGTTTGTCGAACTTGACAGACGTCACACATTCAGGATCGCTCAACGTCACTTACACCTACGTTGGAACGTATCGGGTAACCGTGCCCAGTGGGACCTATGACGCGGCGCTGATCAGGTGGAACTACACCGGCGACGTAGGCCCAGCGACCATCAAGGATTCGCAATATCGCTTCCTGGCGAACGGCGCCGGTGAGGTCGCGATGATACAGATCCGCAGCATTTCAGCCTTGCTGATCTACAACGATCACACGAAGCGCGGGAAGCTGCTGGAGCGTATGCAGTAACATCGGCCTCGTTGTTGAGCTTCCGGCTCCACCCAGGTCGGCCACCTCACGGGATCAGGACAAGGCGAGCCCGAGCCCTCCCTGCTCCTTGGGCAACCTGCTCATAGGCGGCCGGTCCGTCCGAGAGGGGAATGGCTCGGTCAATCCTAGGCGCCTTGAACGCACCCTGTTCGAAGACGGGCGTGAGCGCGTCGAGCAACGCCGCCGAGGCGACGGCATCGCGATGGCGCGTATCGACACCGAACAGCCGACTTTCATTGTGGTAGAAGTCGAGAAGGTCGAAGCTGACACGGCGATCGCCCACCGAAGTGATCGTGAGCTGTCGTCCGCAATGCGCCAGAGCCTCGAGCGATGGCTCGAACATGGGACCGCCGACGGCATCAACACGACGTCCGCGCCCCGGCCGTTCGTCAGGCCGTGGACGACGGTTTTTAGTGGCTCATCGCCGAGCACGATGAAGTCGTCGACGGAGTCTGCTGCCGGCGAATCCTTTGGAAGCGGCCGCCGATCGACGCCGATGACGCGGGCTTCGCGCCATTTGCCAATCTGCGCCACCGCACCGCCGACGCCGCCGCCAGCGCCTGTCACCAGCAAGGTCTCCCCCGCCGCGAGCTGCGCGTATTCGACGAGGCCGAGCCAAGCGGCGAAATACGTGACGCCGATCGCCGCCGCCTGCTCCATTGACAGCGTCTTCGGCTTGCGGCGAAGGCTCGCGGTCGGAACGGCGATCAACTCAGCGTGACTACCATCGATAGAGTAACCGATCTCCCCGCCGGTTCCCCAAACCTCCGCGCCGATCCATTCCGCCGGACCATGGATGACCGTGCCGGCATAGTCGCGTCCCGGCACGCGCGGCAAGCTCGTGCCCTCCATCTTTCCTTCGACGTTCCTTACGTCACTGGGCTGATCGCGCCGGCGGCGATCTTGACGATCGCAGTCTTTGAATCGGGCTTGGGATCTGGCAGATCGATCAAGCGAAGATTCGAGGTTTGAGCCGAAATCGGCGAATTGCAGAGCGCGCATGATGATCACACCGCCCAGGAGCTGCAGCCGAGGGCGCCCTGGAAGGTGGCCGCGGGATTGACGTGGTCGAGCCGGGTGATCTTGCCGTTGGTGAGGATCAGGTTCGGTTCCATAGGCGGCACTCCATAGGTTCAGGCACGGTCGTCAGGTTCCGTCGGCCTTGCGGATTCACCGACCGGGAGGCTGCCGAGCAAATGCGGCGCGCATTCTCGCTTCAGCCAGCTGGCACTGATCGGCTCCGAAGACAGGAGGCGCTTGGCCAACGGCACCACCTGCTCGCCGGCCAGGATGCCGAGCAACCCGACGAGGGCGATCACCGGCGGCGCCGGCGATCGCACGTTGAGGAGGCTGTAGACGATGCCAACAAGCACGCCGGCACCGAGCGAGATCAGATAGGGTTTCATGACGGCGGGTCTCCCGCATGACGCGGAAGCAGGGTCAGGCCTTCACCGGTGCGAGCGTCTCATGCGCGGTGGCGGTGCGCTGGGGTGCCTTGTGGACCATGGTGTAGGCGTAGTCGACGCCCATGCCATAGGCGCCCGAATGTTCCCGCACGATCGCCATCACCGCGTCGTAGTTATCCTTCCGCGCCCAATCGCGCTGCCACTCCAGCAGCACCTGCTGCCAGATGACCGGAACCGCTCCGGCCTGGACCATGCGCTGCATGGCCAAGTCGTGGGCTTCCTTCGAAGTGCCGCCGGAGGCATCCGACACCATGTAGATCTCGTAGCCGCCCTCGAGCATGGCGTAGAGCGCGAACGTGGTGTTGCAGACCTCGGTCCAGAGACCGGAGACCACCACTTTCTTGCGGCCGGCGCGCGCCAGTGCATCCCGCACCTTCTTGTCATCCCAGGAGTTCATGGAAGTGCGCTCGAGCAGCTTGGCGTTGGGGAACACATCCAGCAGCTCGGGATAGATGTAGCCGGAGAAGCTCTGGGTCTCGACCGTGGTGATGGTGGTCGGGACGTTGAACACCTTCGCCGCCTTGGCGAGGGTGACTACGTTGTTCTTGAGCGTCTGCCGGTCGATCGACTGAACGCCGAACACATCTGCGGCTGATGATCGATAAAGATCATCTGCGCGTTTTGTGGTGTCAGGAGTTCAAGCTTTTCGTTGCTCATACTGGTTCTCCAGGTTTGCTATGCTGCGGCGACGTCTGTTCACTCGCAGTCTGTTTATCTAACTCGCACTAGATTCACATCCATGCGATCCCCCGAACGGGGGGCTGCAGCCTGCAAAGGGGCAAGTCTACTTCTCGGGTGGCTGTTACCATGTCGGCACGGGCATGAGGTATTGGACAGCATGTGCGGCAGGATCAGCCCTGACGTCATGGCTGGGATGAACAGGAATGCCGTTCCATGCCTTGAGACCCTTCGAGGCTTCTATTTTGGAAGCTTCAAGAACGTTTCGGTGACATCGCCGCGCAGCTCGGCGCGCGTGGTGCCATCCTTGTTGCGCCAGGAAACCCTGTCTCGATCGAAGGATACCCGAAAGCAGCCTTCCAACGGGTGCGCGCCCTTCTGCCATTTTATGCAGACATCGCCCTCCCGGTCCAATCGCCATGTACCGCTGTCGTGCTCGCCGGCATACGTGCTGTAAGTAGCGCTTCCGCCGGGCAAGAAATAAACGTTGAATTCCGAACCGTCCGACCTGGCACCGGACAGAGTGTTGCCGTCCATCGCGGTGACGAAATTGTCACCTTGAAGGTCGCTTGCGTGCGCCCCAGCTAAAGCCGCAAGGGTTAACATTGCAGCGATGACAAGCTCAGATTTGGCAATAGGCATTGGCGCCTCATGCACGGTTGGCGTGGGTGGGAAGCTCTCTCGCCAACACTTTCGTTGAAGAACGCTACTCAACATATCCCCTCAATTGGGGACATGTTGTACTGTTTTGGGTGAGTGGAGCGTCGGGTTAAGGGAAGGAACTTAGCTGGAGCCTGCCATGATTAATCATCTTCGATATGCCCTTTGCTCTCAGGGCGCTCACGCGAGTAGTGCGACGCGTGACGGCGGCGCAAGCTAGGTGCAACGACCATCAAAGTGTCCACGGCAATCTCAGCGGCCCAGTGGAACACACCGCCCACAAAAGCACCAAGGATCACTTCGCTGGCGCGATACAGTGCGACCATAGTGATCGGTACCGTGGGTTCCGCAGTCAGCAGAATGATGGGGCAGGTCCACATGGCGACGCGGAGCTTTGGCAGCTTAAGCACCACGAGAGCGCAAATCGCCACGGCAATCGTCATCTGCAGGACGGTGGAAGTCGCTGTCCAGGATGCGAACTTGCTTACAGTGACGGTGACACCAACGCCGAGCAGCGTGCCGAGAATGCGGCCGGCCAACGACGACCGCGTCTCGTGCAAGTGCTCTTGCGAGACCACCACGGCCGACATTGCTGCCCAAAGCGATTCGGGGAGTCCCATTACGGATGCCAGTTCCAGCGCCGCCGTCACTGCGCCTGCGCAACGGATGACAAAGGCGATCGCACGAATGCTCTGATATGCCATGGACTCTACTGCCGTGGCAGGGGCGCGACCACGGCCAGAGCGACAGTTTGAATGATGTCGCGCGTCTGCACCACGAACTCCCCTGCCTCATTCTTGCCGTGGAACACAAAGTGAGCGCGACTACCATTCGGCGCGTTCGGTTTTGTTGTCATTACGTGCCCGTATGCGGCGGGTGGATCGCTGCTTCCGCGCGCCTTTAACAGTATCCTGATGGAGGACGTCGGATGGCCCTATCCCCCCGATGGGGATCCGCGGCGGTTGCGGCGGGGGAGGATCTGGTGATCGAGCTTGGTTAGACGGTCCAGCTCCGCGTTCGAATTAAACAAGCGCGCATGGAGGAAGCGGGCTTGGCGCGAACGGGCAGAGAGATGCCATTTGGACGGCCCCATGTTCGTCTAATCATCAGAGTACTCTGCAGTCGAGAGCAGCCCGTGCCTGATATCGCGCAGGTAGCTCACAAGATTGGTTTGCAGATCCATCAACCACCCCGGGTTATGAAGCTGGAGGGCCGATCGAGGAACGATCTGGGCGGTGGCGGTCATGCCGGCCGCTAGGACTACGCCCGCCGGCACCTCGTCGAGATGGATGCGCACAGGAATGCGCTGAGCCAAGCGTACCCACGTGAAGATCGGGTTGACTGTAGCAAGTCCTTGCTGGTTGGGCTGTGCGTTCTCGACATTGATGCCGCGCGCGATGCTATCGACATGCCCTCGGACGATCTGGCTATAGCCCATCAGCTTGATGCTGGCAGGGTCACCCTCATGAATGCCGCCGAGATTGGTTTCCTCGAAGTAGCCGTCGACCCAGAACGAATCGGCATCGACGAGGGAGATGCGGTCCTGCCCGGCGGCGACATAGTCACCGCGCTGGGCCATCAGGTTCGTGACATAACCGTTGACCGGCGAGACGATACGTGTGCGTTCGAGGTTCACGCGCGCCTGGTCGAGGTTAGCCAGTGCCTGCCGATAGGCGGCATCCGCACTCACTGAACTGCTCTTGAAGTTCTGCTTGACTTCATCTGATGCCGCGAGGTCGGTCAGGTTCTGGCGGCGGTTCGACTGGGCCTGTGCGTTCTGGGCTGTCGCCTTCGCCTGATCCACCGCCGCCTGGGCGAGTTTGACCTCGATCTGGAAGTTGGTCGGATCGATCAGCATCAAGAGGTCGCCTTTGTGCACGAGCTGGTTGTCGGCGACGGGCAGCTCGACGATGCGGCCCGAGATCTCCGGTGCCATCGTGACAACATAAGCGCGCACGGTGGCATCGCGCGTCCAAGGCGCGCCCATATAGGCGCCCCACATCATCCAGGCGAGGGGCACGGCAAGCGCGATTGCCATCAGGGTGATCAGGAACGGGAAAATCCGCAAATGCCGACTCGCCCGACCTCGGTTCGCCTGTTCAGGGGGTCGGATGGGCTCGGGGCCGGTCGGCCCCTTGGATATCTCGGGGCTGGCCGGAGCCTTCAACTCGGGTCCGGACTTCACGTCTGTACTGGTAGGTATGGCCTGGGTTGCAGTGTCGTTCATAGGAAGTCACCGGCGGCGAAGAGCGTCATCAAGGAGAGGACGATCACATAGACAGCAAACACGAACAG
>Ga0111538_10006545_pt1 | contig 15754 bp, 13 predicted proteins | sample SoiMethybrSBSTD1_FD_79669 | JGI IMG/M metagenome (GOLD analysis project Ga0111538, IMG submission 79669) | Bulk soil microbial communities from a Populus tree surrounding site in Tennessee, USA - Soil MetaG P. TD hybrid SBSTD1 (version 2)... | ecosystem: Environmental > Terrestrial > Soil >...
ATCAAGGTCGGCGCGGCCACCGAGACCGAGATGAAGGAGAAGAAGGCGCGCGTCGAGGACGCGATGCACGCGACCAAGGCGGCGGTCGAGGAGGGCATCGTCCCCGGCGGCGGCGTCGCGCTGATCCGCGCGTCGAAGGCGCTCGAAGGGCTCAAGCTCGGCGGCGATCAGCAGATCGGCGTCAACATCGTCAAGCGCGCGATCGAGGAGCCGATGCGGTGGATCGCCACCAATGCCGGCCACGAAGGCTCGATCGTCGTCCAGAAGGTCCGCGAGATGAAGGACACCGAGGGCTTCAACGCGCTGACCGACACCTACGAGGACCTGGTCAAGGCCGGCGTCATCGACCCGGCGAAGGTCGTGCGCTCCGCGCTGCAGAACTCCTCGTCGATTGCCAGCCTGCTCCTCACCACCGAGGCGTTGATCTCGGAGGTGCCGGAGGAGAAGAAGGACGCCGCGGCCGGCGCCGGCGGCCCCGGCGGCATGGGCGGAATGTACTAACGCGCGTCGTTCGACGGCTTCGCTCGTCGTTCGGCGTTCGTCGTTCGAAAGAAAAGGCCCGGGGAGCACACGCTCGCCGGGCCTTTGTTTTTCCTGCCCTACCCGCCTTACCTGCCCCTGCCCGCCTCAGCGAAGCGTGAAGGTCAGTTCGATGGTGATTTGAACCGAGACCGGCTCGCCGAGCCGGGTGCCCGGCGCGAACTTCCACTGCCGGGCGGCAAGGACGGCCTGCTGATCGAGGCCGAAGGTCGGGTCGAGCGAGCGGATCACCTGGACGTCGGTGACGCTGCCGTCCGGCCGGACGATGCATTCGAGCAGGACGGTGCCCTGAACCTTGGCGCGCATCGCGTCGGAGGTGTACTGCGGCCGCACTTCCTTCAACACGCGCGGCAGCGTGACGCCGTTGCCGGGGCGATACGTGCCGCCGCCGAACCCGCCGCCGCTGCCCGGGCCGAGGCCCGAGCCGCTGCCGGGCCCGCTGCCGGTGCCGCTGCCCGTGCCCGCGCCGCCGCCGGTTCCCGAACCCTGCGAGAGCGTTGGCGGGCCCGTGGGCTTCTCCACCACGCCCGGGAACGACTCGAGGCCGGCCGCCGTCGGCACGGCGGGCATGTTCAGCTGAGCTACCTGGTCGGGCTCCTTCTTGACCTGCTGCGGCGCCTCGAGCTTGGGCGGCTTGGTGACCGGGACGGTAATTTTGTCCTTGCCCGGCTGTTCGGCTGCGCGCGGCGGCTCCTTCATCTTGTTGCCGCCGCCGCCGCCGCCGCCGCCCGGACCGGGCTGGCTCAGCCAGATGATGTCACTGTTGGGCTTGTCGGGCAGGATACCCACCAGCGGCGCGGCGTGAGACGCGCTGTAACGGATACCCAGAATGATGGCCAGACCAAAGATGATGTGCGAGGCCAGCGATCCGGCGAATGCCGGCGCAATGCGCTTCTGTGGCTGCTCGAACAAAAACGGCACGTCGACGGGATGCGCACCCTCGACGTGAACAGACAGATGCCCGGCGGACTCGTTGACGCGGACTTCGTCTGTCGAGCGGGGTTCGGCCATCGGAAAGGTCAAGGGGTTTGCTGAAGTATTGTCCCGTACTGCTCTGGATCCCTGCAACTGCAAAACAGGTGCCTCGTACCCCATGCGTATTCGTTAGACCCCTGCCCTGTGTACGCGGCCGGGGTGTCACACATTGCGGAACAGGTGACAACCGGCTGGCACCACGCGACCGGGCCGGCCTCGCGCGCCGTTCGCTCAAATCCTCCCGGACCACGCACCGATCGCGGCGTTGCCGCCGCCGTACGAATGCAGGATCGCGAGCGCGTCCGCCGCGCGCGGTTCTCCGACGACCGCAACCAGCACGCCGCCACGCCCGACCAGCGTCTCGAAGATACGGCCGTCGTGCGCCTGGAAGCCGACGCGGCGGAACGTGCCGGCCAGCCCCAGCTTCGGCAGGTCGCGCGCGCTCCCCTGCAGCGCGCCGACCAGCGAGCCGCGGGCGACGACGGCACCCACCGAGGCCACATCGATCCGCTCGCCTTTGCCGGCGAGCGACTTTTCAATCAGCCCCGCGGCCTCCGGCGTCTCTTTCGAGAGGATAGTCATCGTATCGGCGGCAAAACCGGCGCGCTTCAGCGCCTCGATGCCCTTCGCCGCCCACGCCGTATCCTGAAATACGCCGACCGTAAAGAGTTCAGCCCGAGCCTCAACCATAGCGCGTGTAATGTATCTCACCGGCGATAGCCGGGGCTAGAGGCTGGGGGCTGGCTGGATGCGAGACGACGTGGCGATAGTTGGAGCGGGACCTGCGGGGGCGCGGGCGGCGTTCGTGCTGGCTTCGCGGGGGGTGCGGGTCACGATCTTCGACTGGTCGCACCCGCGCGAAAAACCGTGCGGCGGCGGCGTGACAGGGCGCGCGCTGGCAATGGTCGCCGACGCGATCGACCCTGCCGAGTTCGCTGCGTCGATCATCCGCACCGCCCGGTTCACCGATACGCCGGCACAGCGTGCCGCGGTGGTCGCGCTCGAGGACGCCGGCGCGGAGCCGGCGCTGCTCGTCGTCGATCGCGCGACCTTCGATGCGCGCCTGCTCGCAGCCGCCGTGCGCGCCGGCGCGACGCTCGATCGATCGCGCGTCACCGACGTGGCCATTGGCCGCGGACGCGTGCAGCTCGAGACCACCAACGGCCCGCGATCCGCCGCGTTCGTCGTCGGCGCCGACGGCGCGAACAGCCTCGTGCGCCGGCGCGCCGCCGCGCCGTTCCGCCGCGATCAGCTGTCGATCGCCACCGGCTTCTTCGCGCACGGCGTCACCAGCGACCAGATCGCGATCGAGTTCACCGACGATCCGGCCGGCTACATCTGGTCGTTTCCGCGCCCGACGCACCTGGCCATCGGCATCTGCGCCCAGGCCGACACCGGCGCCACCGCGGCGGCGCTGCGCGGACGGCTTTCGCAATGGATCGAAGCCACGGGCATCGCCCGCGGCGCGCGGCTCGAACCGTACTCCTGGCCGATCCCGTCGCTCAGCGCCGCGGATTTCGAGGGCGCGGCGCTGTCGGGACCACGCTGGGCGCTTGCCGGCGACGCCGCGGGGCTGGTGGATCCGATCACGCGCGAGGGCATCTTCTTCGCGATCGCGTCGGGCCAGTGGATTGCCGACGCGTTGCTCGAGGACAGCCCGCAAACCTACGCCGCGCGGGCGCGGGAAGACGCGCTGCCCGAGCTGTCGCGCGCGGCGCAGCTCAAGGCGGGCTTCTTCCGGCCGGCGTTCACCGGTTTGCTGATGCGGGGCCTTCAGCAGAGCGCCGCCATCCGCGCGGTGATGGCCGACCTCATCGCCGGACGCCAGAGCTATCGCTCGTTGAAGTGGCGGCTCGTTCGAACCTTCGAGTGGCGCCTCGCGATCAACACCGCGCTGCTCTCGGGTGTCGGACGCTCCGGCCATGTGGTGTCCGGCTTCAGCCGGACCAACGGCGGGTCCGCCTGAAGGCGGACACCACGCAAGAATCAGCGGCTGAAGTAGCCCTCGCGCGCACGGACGCGCGCGTCGGGCCGGTTCACGGTGACGTCGATCGCGTGCCATCCCGGTTCCGACGAGCCGCGCGAGGGCACGTAGCCGAGCAGATACTGGAACCGCAGCTCGCGGGCGATCACCGCCATCGTCGCCGCCAGCTCGCGCGGTTCGCGCGTGTGGAACGAGCGCCCGCCGGTGGCGGCGGCCAGCTCGGCGAACACTGGAGGACGCGAGGCGCCGAGCGCAACCGGGTAGATCAGCACGTCGCGCCGCCGCGCCTGGTCGACGAGGTCCGCGGCGCGCGTGTCGCTGTAGCGATCGGTGCCGTCCGACAGCAGCACCAGCGCGCGGCGGCCGTTCGCCGCCTGGATGCGATCGAGGGCCGAGAGCGCGGCGTCGTAGAGCGGCGTCGTGCCCCAGGCGTCGAGTCGATCGATGGCCATGAGCGCCGCGGCGTGATCGGTCGACAGCGGCGCGACGATCTCGTTGTCGCCGCCGATGGCGACGACCATCACCTGATCGGTCTTGCGCAGCGCGCCGATGAAGGTGTGCGCCGCCGACTTGGCGACGCCGAGCCGGTTGGACGCGTCCGCCATGCTGAAGCTGCGATCGAGGCCGATTGCCACGGCGAGCGGGAACTCGCCCGCCGCGAAGGCGGTGATCGCCTGCGCGGCACCGTCCTCGAGGACGCCGAAATCGGACGCCGTCAGGCCGGTGACCGGCTCGCCGGCGCGATCGGTGACCGTGGCATACACTTCGACGAGATTCACGCCGGACGTAAACTGCGCATAAACGTGCGCGGAGAGCGCGAGAACGGCAAGCCCGGCTGCGAAGAGTGGTACAATCCTCGGCAGTTTAAGGAGCGGTTTTATGCCCAACCTGGGATTCCCCGAGCTGATCGTCGTGCTGCTGATCGTCATCGTCATCTTTGGAGCAAATCGCCTGCCGGGACTGGGCCGCGGCATCGGCAGCGCGATCAAGAACTTCAAGGACGGGCTGAAGGACGACAAGGACGCGGAGCACGATCGTAAGGTGTCATAACACGACGCGCGCTTCGCCCACCCGGCGCGTGACGCGCTCGCGATCCAGGTACTCGAGCAGCGGGATCGCGAACTTGCGGGTGACGCCGAACCGCTCCTTGAACGTGGCGACGTCGATGCGCGCCGCCGCGCCCGCTCCCGCCGAAGCTTTCAACGCCGCCACGTCCGCCTTCAACTGCTTCAACGCCTGGTCGTGAAACAGCAGCGTATCGACGCGCGCCAGGACTTTCTGCCGCTGCAGCAGCTTCAGCATCCGATCGGCCACCGCCGCGTCGACGCCGACGGTTGACGCGATCGACGCAGCGTCCGGCGGCTTGAGGCCGGCGTCGCGGTAGGCGCGCTCGATCGCCTCGCGCGCGCGCTCCTCTTCCGGCGACAGCGACAGCCGGTGCGTCGCCAGCGCGACGCGATCGCGGACGCTGACCGTCCCGGCGGCGGCGAGCTCGCCAAGCGCGGCCTCGAAGACCGCCGGGTGGCCGCGGCGCGCGAGCTGATCGCGCAATTCCTCCCGCGGCATCCCCTCCGACAGCGGCTGCGCGCGGTGATGGTCGGCGAGCGTTCTGCCGATCGCGTCCTTCAACCTCGCGAACAGCTTTGTCGCCACCAGCACGTCGCCGGCGCGCACCGCCTGGCCGGCGGCGGCAAGCGCATCGATGTGCGCCGGCACGCGCCCCGGCTCGGCGCCGATCCGCGACACCAGCGAGGAGACCGGAAACCCGGCAAGGCCCGCATCTTCGAGCATCACGCCGGCCGCGCGCAGCTCGGCGGCGTAGCGATCGTCGACCGCCGGATCGAACGCCAGCTGCCCGGCGCGCTCCAGCGCCGCGGCGCTGCGAATCCCGGTGCGCGGCGGCTGCGGATCGAGGATCAGGCCGCCGGCAATCGTCAACGGCGGCGAGTAGGCGCGCAGAATGTATCGATCGCCGCGCACGATGACCGCCGGCGCTTCGAGGCGCAGGCGGACGAAGGCGCGCTCTCCCGGCGCCACTGCCGGCACGGCGCGATCCGCGCCAACCGGTCCAATCACCGCCACGCGTCCGATGATCTCGGCCGTCCCCTGATGGAACCGCACGCGCGCGCCGTGCTTCAGCGGCCGCGCCGTCGCCAGCACTTCGACGATCGCGTCCGCGACGCGGCTTTCGACGAACGCGCCCGGGGCGACCAGCGCCTGACCGCGGGTGATGTCGTCGACTTCGACGCCGCCGAGATTGATCGCCGAGCGCTGTCCCGCCACCGCCTCCGGCTGGCGGCGGCCATGCACCTGGATGCCCCGCGCTTTGACGCGACGCTCGCCCGGCGCCACGATCAGCTCGTCGTCGAGCGCGATTCGCCCCGACACCAGCGTGCCGGTGACCACGGTTCCGAACCCCTTCATCGAGAAGACGCGATCGATGGGCAGCCGCGTGGCGCTCATGACGGCGCGGCCGCGGGCGGCGCGGCTCATCTGCGCCAGCGTTTCGCGGAACGCGCCGAGCCCATCGCCGGTACGCGCCGACACGGGTACGATCGGCGCGCCCTCGAGAAACGATCCCGCAACCAGCTCGCGCACTTCGAGCCGCGCCAGCTCGAGCGTATCGGCGTCGGCCAGGTCGGACTTCGTCAGCGCGACGAAGCCGGCGGGCACGCGCAACAGCCGGCAGATGTCGAAGTGCTCGCGCGTCTGCGGCATCACCGACTCGTCCGCGGCGACGACCAGGACGACGAGATCGATGCCGCCGACGCCGGCCAGCATGTTCTTGACGAAGCGCTCGTGGCCGGGCACGTCGACGAAGGCGAAGTTGACGTCGTCGATCGTCTGGTGCGCGAAGCCGAGGTCGATGGTGATGCCGCGCGCTTTTTCCTCGGCCAGCCGGTCCGGATCGGTGCCGGTGAGCGCCTGCACGAGTGCGCTCTTGCCGTGGTCGATGTGGCCGGCGGTGCCGACGACAATAGATCGCGTCATGGCTGAGGGCTGATCGCCAATGGTCAGCGTCTCCTGCTGCCCTTGCGCGCCTGCCGCTCGCGGCGGCCGGGGCGCTGTTTGCGCTTCTTCTCGATCTTCGGCACGGCGCGGCTCCGCCGCGGCGCGCGCTCGCCGTCGCGCACCGCCTCGAGGATCTCGACCAGGCCGAGATCGATCTGGCGCGCCTCCATGTTGACGCGAATCACCTGCACCTTGACCTTGTCGCCGAGGCGGTAGATCTTCTGCGAGTTCTCGCCGCGCAGCAGGTGGGCGCCCTCGATGAAGCGGTAATAGTCGTCGGCCATGGTCGAGATGTGGACCATGCCCTCGACGTAGTGCTCGATCAGCTCGATGAACAGGCCGAAGGCGGCGACGCCGGTGACGTAGCCCTCGAATTCATCGCCGACCTTGTCGGCCATGAACTTGACTTTCTTCCACTGCACCAGCTCGCGCTCGGCGTCGTCGGCGCGGCGCTCCATCTCGGACGTGTGGCGCGCGACCTCCGGCAGCTCCTCGCTCCACTCTTCGCGCGCCTCTTCGTTCAGCGACTCGTGGCGCGAGGCGCGCAGCGCCCGGTGAACGACGAGGTCGGGATAGCGCCGGATCGGCGAGGTGAAGTGGGTGTAGTTGGCGGACGCGAGGCCGAAGTGCCCGAGGTTCTCCGCCGCGTAGCGCGCCTTCTGCATCGTCCGCAGCATCAGCATCGCGATCGGCTTCTCTTCCGGCTTGTCCTGAATCTTCTCGAGCAGCTTCTGGAAGTGCTTCGGTCGCAGCGCGTTCGGCGGCGCGGCGAGCGTATAGTGGAAATGCGAGATGAACTCCTCGAACTTGGCCACCTTGAGGATGTCCGGCTCCTCGTGGATGCGGTACAACGCCGGCGCCTCGCGCGACTCGAGGTAGGAGGCGACGGTCTCGTTCGCCAGCAGCATGAATTCCTCGATCAGGCGGTGGGCGACGTTGCGGTGCAGCGCGATGATCGCCTCGACGACGCCGCCCTCGTCGATGATCACCTCGGCCTCGTTGAGGTCGAAATCGATCGAGCCGCGGCGGCGTCGGGCGTCGTTGAGGATCTGAAAGAGATCGCGCATCTGCTCGAACATCGGCACCAGCGGCGCGTAGCGCTTCAACAGCTCCGGGTCGCGGTCGGTGAGGATGCCGTTGACCGCGGTATAGGTCATCCGCTCGTCGCTGTTGATGACGCCGTCGTGAAACTCGTAGCGCACCACCTGGCCGCGGCGATCGACCTCCATGAAGCACGACTGCACCAGGCGATCGACGTGCGGGTTGAGGCTGCACAGGCCGGTCGCCAGCTCCGCCGGGAACATGTGGACGGCGCGCTCGGGGAAATACACCGAGGTGCCGCGCTCGTAGCCCTCGCGATCGAGCGCGCTGCCCTCCTGCACGTAGTGCGAGACATCGGCGATGTGCACGCCCAGCCAGAAATTGCCGTTCGGCAGCTTCTCGATGGTGATCGCATCGTCGAAGTCGCGGGCGTGCTCGCCGTCGATCGTGACCGTCGGCACCCGGCGGAAGTCGGTGCGGCCGCGGATATCGCGCTCGGAGACCGCCGTGCCGAGGCGGACCGCTTCGGCGACCGCTTCGTCGGAGTGCGCGTCGGGGATGCCGTACTTGCGGATGATGATCTCGGTGTCGACGCCGGGCGCGTCGATGTCGCCGAGCACTTCGCTGACGTGGCCGATCGCGCCGCGGGTGGAGGTCGGCCAGCGCGTCAGCTCGACGATCACCATCTCGCCAGGCGACGCCCCGCCTTCCTGGCCCGGCGGCACGAAGATGTCCATCAGCACACGGCGGTCGAACGGCGTCACGTAGCCCATGCCGTTCTCGTCGCGCTCGTAGCGGCCGACGATGTTCGAGTTGGCGCGCTCGAGGATGCGGATGATGCGCCCTTCGGCCCGGCCGCCGTCCTTGATCCGCTCGATGCGTACGACCACGCGGTCGCCGTTCATCGCTTCGTTGAGTGCCGTGCTGGAGATGTAGATGTCGCCGCCGCCGCTCTCGAGCTGACGTTCGGGAGAGACGAAGCCGTAGCCGGCCGCATGCGTCTGCAGGCGGCCGACGTAGAGGTCCATTTTTTCGGGCAGGCCGAAGCGCTGCCCGCGAATCTGAATCAGGTCGCCGGAGGCGACGAGCGATCTGATGTGGCGTTTGAAGCTGGTGCGGTCGTCCTTGGGGACTTTCAACACCTGCAGCAGTTCGCGCATGGCGGCGGGATGGTGCACCCGCTCGCGCATCAGCGCGAGGACGTGGTCGCGTGAGAGCATCGTGGTTTCAGGCTAGCAGAATTACTTGCAGGTCGCCGACGTTCGTGCCGGTCGGGCCGGTGATGACGAGATCGCCGAGCGTGCGGAAAAAGGTGTAGGAATCGTTGTCGTCGAGGTAGTGGTCGAGCGGCAGGCCGGCGGTGGCGGCGCGCGCCACCGTCGTCGAGTCGGCGATCGCCCCGGCGGCGTCGGTCGGGCCGTCGATGCCATCGGTGCCGACGCTGGCGAGGACGCACATGCCGTCGTGCTCGCCGACGAGCGGCGCGGCAGCGAGCGCAAACTCCTGGTTGCGTCCGCCCTTGCCGCGGCCGGTGACGTGCACCGTGGTCTCGCCGCTGGAGACGATGCAGGCCGGACGCGGGCAGCCCGCGGCCAGCGCCAGCGCCTTGGGCAGATGCGACACGGCGGTCGTCCGTGCCTGTCCGACCACGGCGTCGTCCAGCCGCAGCACGTGGTAGCCGAGCGCGGCGGCGCCCGCGGCCGCGCCGGCGACCGCGTCGCGGCGCGAGCCGATGACGGCGGTGTGCGCGCGCGCCAGTCGCGCATCGCCCGGCTTCGGCGTTTCGGGAACGGCGGGATCTCCCGAAACGCCCCGCCGCAGCCGCGTCACGACCGCCGGCACGTGCGCCGCCTCGCCGCCGTAGCGGACGATCACGTCGAGCGCATCCTGGAATCGGCTGGCATCCGCGACCGTCGGTCCCGAGGCGATGAAGCTCGGATCGTCGCCGACGACGTCGGAGACGACGAGCGTGCGACAGGTGCCGCGCACGCGCGCCGCCAGCCAGCCGCCTTTGATCGCGGAGAGATGTTTTCGGACCGTGTTCAGCGCGTGGATGTCCGCGCCGGCGCGAAGCAGGCGGTCGGTCGTCGCGCGCTTGTCGTCCAGCGTGATGCGGTCGGCCGGCACGGCCATCAGCGCAGAAGCGCCGCCGGAGATGAGAACAACCAGAATTTCGTCCGCGCTGACCGACGAGGCCAGATCGAGCGCCCTGCGTCCGCCCGCCTCGCTCGATGCGGTGGGCAACGGATGCCCGCCGACGATGGATTCGAACCCGTCGGGCACGTCAGCGGCGGTTGCGCTGATCACCAGCCCGGCGCGGATGCGCGGGCCGAGCCGCCGCGCGGCGGCGCTCGCCATCGCGGGCGAGGCCTTGCCGGCGGCGAGGACGCGTACGTAGGGCGACCGTTCAGGGGCGCCCTCTTCGTCGTTGCTCAAAACCCGGTCGACGAGCGTGTCGGCCGCGCACGCAGCAATGCCGGCCCGGACGATGTCCAGGGCGTCGTGTCGAAGCTGCGGGAGAGAACGGGTCAGTGGGTCTGTTTGGGGTCGGACCAGGCTGAGAGCCCGGTGACGCCGTCGAATTGCTTCAGGAGCGAGCTGACGACTTGTTCTGCGTTGGCTTGGGAGGAGAGCTGATCGAGCTTGGAGATGATCTTGGTAAGGGCGGCTTCAACGTCGGTAATCGCGCTTTCGGAGTAATAGGGCCGCTGCCGCTGCAGGCAACGGTGGTGCTTCAAAAATTCCTCTCGGTAGAACTCTGCGATGGGGTGCTGCGCGCTGATCGGCCTCGAATCGGGAACGAAGCGTGGCATGCAGGGCCTCGAGTGAATTGTGGGTCTGATGAGAACGAGTGTAACCCTGTCACAAAACCGCTGTCAAGAATTCGTAACGGCTTTTGCGCCTTTTTGCGCCCTCAAAATGTGAAAAGCGGCCGCGCTTCGAAGCGCGGCCTATCGGTTCCAGGCCGCGACCAGTCCCCCCAGGCACCCCACCGCCATGCCGCCGATGACCAGCAGGAAGCAGAGCTCAACCGGCAGGAAACTGATCGCGTTCATGTTCATCGCCGACGCGAGCGGCGCGAGATAGCGGCCGCGAAGGGCGAGGAATGCGGCCCCGAGCGCGACGAGGGCCAGGATGGCGCCGACGCCGCCCTGGAGCACCCCTTCCACCACGAACGGCCCGCGGATGAACGCCTGCGGCGCACCGACCAGCTGCATGATCTCCAGCTCGTCGCGACGCGCGTGGAGCGCCAGGCGCACCACGTTCGCCACCGTCAAGGCGGCGGCCACGGTGAGGATGATACCGAGGACGAGGCCGACGCCGCGGACGATGGCGATCGCGTTCAGCACGCGGTTCAGCCACTGCCGATCGTAACGGACATCGGCCACGCCCGGCATCGCGCGCAAGCGCGTCCCCAAATCGTCGACTGCCGCGCTCGTGCCGGGGCCGGGCCGCAGCCGCACCTCGATCGACGCCGGCAGCGGGTTGTCGCCGGCGGTGTCCATCGCGGCCGCGAGCTCGCCGAACGTCTGCTTGAAGCGCGCGAGGGCGTCGGCCTTCGAGACGAACTCGCGCGACGCGACCAGATCGCCGGGCGCAAGCGCCGCCTCCACCGCCTGTCGTTCCGCCGGCGTCACGTCATCCTTCAGGTAAACCGACAACTCCGCGGCGTTGCTCCACTCGGCGCCGAGCTGCTGCAGGTTCGCGGTGACGACGAGGAATCCGCCGAGGACGAACAGCGCGAGCGCGATGGTTGCGGTTGAGAGCAAACCGGCCTGCTTGCCGCGCCAGAGGCTGAGCGCCGCCTCCTCGACCGCGTAGCGGAGCGCGCGCATCAGGCGACCTCCACGATCTTGCCGTGGTCGAGGGTGATGGCGCGGCGGCCAACGCGCCGAATCAGCTCGCGGTCGTGGGTGGCGACGACCACGGTGGTGCCGCGCGCGTTGATCTCGCGGAACAGGTTCATGATTTCCAGCGACAGGTCGGGGTCGAGGTTGCCGGTCGGCTCGTCGGCGAGCACGAGCTGCGGATCGTTGACCAGCGCGCGGGCGATGGCGATGCGCTGCTGCTCGCCGCCCGACAGCTCTTCGGGGAAGGCGTTCATCCGGTGCTGCAGCCCGACCCACTTGAGCACCTGGAAGGTCTTGCGCTGCTGCGTCGCCAGCGGCAGGCCGAGCACGCGCATGACGAAGGCGACGTTCTGGAAGACCGTGAAGCGCGGGATCAGCCGGAAGTCCTGGAAGACGAAGCCGACGCTGCGCCGGTAGCTCTGCACCTGCGCCGGCTTGAGCGAGATGAGATCGCGGCCGAGCACCTTCAGCTCACCCTCGCTCGGGATGTCTTCGCGCAGCAGCAGGCGTAGCAGCGTCGACTTGCCCGCGCCGCTGGGGCCGGTCAGGAAGATGAACTCGCCCTTGTCGACAATGAGATTGAGGTCGCGCAGCGCGTAGACGCCGCGGGAGTAGAGCTTGGAAAGATGATGGGTCTCGATCAATATGGGCCCGCGACACGGCCGCCGACAGGACGGCCATCTTATATCACGCCTCGAGCGCGCGCTTCAGCATCTCGTTCACCCGCCGCGGGTTCGCCTTCCCGCCCGCGGCCTTCATCACCTGCCCGACGAGGTAGCCGAAGGTGCTGGCCTTGCCGCCGCGGTACTGCGCGACGGCGTCGACGTTTCGGGCCAGCACGTCCGCGACCAGCCCGACAATCTGCGACTCGTCGTCGATCTGCGCCAGCCCTTCGGCGGCGACAATCGCCTCGGCGGTCTGGTTGCCGGCGAACATCTTCTCGAAGACCTCCTTGGCCATCGAGCCGCTGATCGCGCCGCGCTCGACCAACGCGATCAGCCCGGCGAGCCGTTCCGGTCCGAGCGGTGACGACGCGAGATCCAGGCTCTGCTCCTTCAGCTTCCGCGCCAGCTCGCCCATGATCCAGTTGCTGGCCGCCTTGGCGGGCGCACCGGCGCGAACCGCCGCCTCGAAGTAGTCGGCGCCTGCGCGCGACTGCGTCAGCTGCACGGCGTCGTACTCGGGCAGCGCGTAGTCGTCGACGAAGCGGCGCCGGCGCGCGTCCGGCAGCTCCGGCATCGCCGCCTTGATCGCGGCGATTCGCGCCTCCTCGACCACGAGCGGCGGCAGATCGGGCTCGGGAAAGTAGCGGTAGTCGTGCGCTTCTTCCTTGCTCCGCATCGACACCGTCCGCCCCGCCGCGGCATCCCACAGCCGCGTTTCCTGCACGATCCGTCCACCCTCGGCAATGACTTCTATCTGCCGGTCGATCTCGTGCTCGAGCGCTTTCTGCAGGAAGCGGAACGAGTTGAGGTTCTTGACCTCGGCCTTGGTGCCGAGCGTCTGACTTTCCCTTCGGCGGACCGAGACGTTGGCGTCGCACCGCAGGCTGCCTTCTTCCATGTTGCCGTCGTTGACGCCGAGCCACACGAGCATCGCGCGCAGCCAGGTGAAGAACTCCGCAGCGTCGGCCGCCGATCGGAGATCCGGCTCGGTCACGATCTCGATGAGCGGCACGCCGCTGCGGTTGTAGTCGACGTAGGTCTTGCGGTCCGAGTCGACGAACCCTTCGTGCAGCGACTTGCCGGCGTCCTCTTCCATGTGGACGCGTGTGATGCCGACGCGGCGGGCCTCGCCGCCGCCGTCGAATTCGACCACGCCGCCCGTGGCGAGCGGCCGCTCGTACTGCGAGATCTGATAGCCCTTCGGCAGGTCCGGGTAGAAGTAGTTCTTGCGCGCGAAGATCGAGGTGTTCTGGATCCGGCATCCCAGCGCCAGCGAGGCGCGGATGGCGTAATCGACCGCGGTGTGGTTGAGGACCGGCAGCGCGCCCGGCATGCCGAGGCAGACCGGGCAGACGCTGGTGTTGGGTTCGGCGCCGAAGGCGGCGCTGCAGCCGCAGAAGATTTTCGTCGCCGTCAGCAGCTGGGCATGAATCTCCAGCCCGATGACGGCTTCGAAATCACGCATGCGGCCCGGCCGCGACCACCTGGGCGCCCGCGCCCTCCGCAAACGCCTTGAAGTTGTCGGCGAACATCCGCGCCAGCTTGGCCGCCGCCTGGTCGTACTCCGCGCCGATCGGCCACGTGCTGCGCGGCTTCAGCACTTCGGCAGGCACGCCGGGACACGACGCCGGGATGTCGAGGTTGAAGATCGGGTCGCGCTCATAGCTCGCCGAGTCGAGCGCGCCCGACAGCGCCGCCGCGATCATCGCGCGCGTGTGACCGATCTTCATCCGCTTGCCGACGCCATACGGACCGCCGGTCCAGCCGGTGTTGACCAGCCAGACTCTCGCGCGATGCCGCGCGATCTTCTCGCCGAGCATCCGGGCGTAGCGGCTGGGCGGCAGCGGCAGGAACGGCGCGCCGAAACAGGTGCTGAAGGTCGCCTTCGGTTCCGTCACACCTTTCTCGGTGCCCGCGACCTTGGCGGTATAGCCGGAGAGGAAGTGATACATCGCCCCTTCCGGCGTCAGCCGCGAGATCGGCGGCAGAACACCGAACGCGTCCGCCGTGAGCATGATCACGTTGGTCGGATGGCCGGCCTGCCCCGACGGGACCGCGTTGTCGATGAACGAGATCGGGTACGCCGCGCGCGTGTTCTCGGTGTAGCGGTCGTCGTCCAGATTCAGCCGCCGGGTCTCCGGGTCGACGACCACGTTCTCGAGCACCGTCCCGAACCGGCGCGTGGTCGCGTAAATCTGCGGCTCCGCCTCGGCCGACAGCCGGATCGTCTTGGCGTAGCAGCCGCCCTCGAAGTTGAAGATGCCGCGATCGCTCCAGCCGTGCTCGTCGTCGCCAATCAGCATGCGGTCGGGATCGCTCGACAGCGTCGTCTTGCCCGTTCCCGACAGGCCGAAGAAGAGCGCGACGTCGCCGCCGGCGCCGACGTTCGCCGAGCAGTGCATCGGCATCACGTTCTGCAGCGGCAGCAGGTAGTTCAGGACCGTGAAGATCGATTTCTTCATCTCGCCGGCGTAGCTCGATCCGCCGATGAGGATCAGCCGCTTGGCGAAATTGACCGCGATCACCACTTCCGAGTTCGTGGCGTGGCGCCGGGGATCGGCCTTGAAGTTCGGGGAGTCGATCACCGTGAACTGCGGCGACGCTGCCGACGCAGCAGACGGATCGTCGATGAACAGGTTGCGGCAGAAAAGGTTGTGCCAGGCGAACTCGTTGATGATCCGCACCGGCAGCCGGTAGGTCGGGTCGGCGCCCGCGTAGCAGTCGAGGACGAAGAGCTCCTTGCCCTCGAGCGAGCTGAGCAGATCGCGATGCAGGACGTCGAACACCGCCGGCTCCATCTGCCGGTTGACTTTGCCCCAGTCGATGTGTTCTTCCGACGACGCCTCGCGGACGACGAACTTGTCGTTGGGAGAGCGGCCGGTATGCGCCCCGGTGCGGCATGTGAGCGGCCCTTCGGCCGCAATCACCCCTTCATTGCGGCGGACCGCTTCCTCGTACAAAGCCGCCGTGGACAGGTTCCAGCGAACCCGATCGGTGGTGATACCGTCGCGCTCGAGGCCCCGGGCGCGCTCGACTCCGGTGCTCATTCAACACTCCCTAAGCTATGAAGGCCCAGCAACATACGCCCAAGCGGGGGATCGTATCCCTGCTGGATCCGTCCCGTCAACAATTAGAGCGGTTGCAGTAGACTGTAAACGCCTGCCCGATTGCATCGTATGACTCTATGAATGGTGATTTTCGACCCGCGCGCGGTAGCGACGTGCCCGCTGGGCCTCCGGCCGACGGCCTGGAGCCGGCTGCGGGTGTCGTTCCGCCTGCGGGCCGGGTCCGCCGCGCGCCAGCGCCGCTCGACGACGATTCGAAGCTCGCGATCGAGATCCGCGGGCTGGTCGATCGCGGCGAGATGGACGAAGCGCGCGAGCGGTTTGGCGAGCTGGTCGCGATGCACCAGCGGCGCGCCACTCGCATCGCCTATCAGTATCTGCGCGACGCCGCCGACGCCGACGAGGCGGTCCAGGACGCGTTCGTCAAGGTGTTCTCGCACATTACCACCTATCGCGAGGCCTGGCCGTTCGAGGTCTGGTTCACGCGCATCCTCATCAACGGCTGCCTCGATCGGCGCAAGGCGCGCGGCCGCCGCGATCGCTGGTTCGTGGGTGACGAGCCGACCAGCGCCGACGAAGCGCGCGCATCCGCTGCGAGCCCGTCTGGCAATCCCGAGCATC
>Ga0111538_10006547_pt1 | contig 15753 bp, 13 predicted proteins | sample SoiMethybrSBSTD1_FD_79669 | JGI IMG/M metagenome (GOLD analysis project Ga0111538, IMG submission 79669) | Bulk soil microbial communities from a Populus tree surrounding site in Tennessee, USA - Soil MetaG P. TD hybrid SBSTD1 (version 2)... | ecosystem: Environmental > Terrestrial > Soil >...
CGTCTAGGGAGGTAAATCCATGGCTCGCTATCTGAAGCGTGGAATGGATGCGGGTGCGATCAAGGCCGCCGACGCCAAGGTGCGAGAGACGGTCGAGTCCATCCTGGCCGATGTGGAGGCGCGGCGCGACCAGGCCGTTCGCGAGCTGTCGCAGAAGTTCGACAACTGGTCTCCGTCGGACTTCAAGCTGGCGCCACGGGAGATCGAGCGGGCGATCGCCCAGGTATCCAAGCGCGATCTCGACGACATCCGGTTCGCGCAGGCTCAGGTGCGCAACTTCGCCCAGAAGCAGAAAGAGACGCTGCGCGATCTCGAGGTCGAGACGCTGCCGGGCGTCATCCTGGGCCACAGGCACATCCCGGTCAGCTCCATCGGCTGCTATGTGCCCGGCGGACGCTACCCGATGGTGGCCTCGGCACACATGTCGATCGTGACCGCGCGTGTCGCCGGCGTGAAGCGTATCATCGCCTGCGCGCCGCCGTTCCGCGGCGGACCGCACCCGGCGATCGTTGCGGCCATGCACTTCGGCGGGGCGGATGAAATTTTCGTGCTGGGCGGTGTGCAGGCGGTCGCGGCCATGGCGCTCGGCACCGATACGATCGCGCCCGTTGACATGATCGTCGGCCCCGGCAACGCCTATGTGGCGGAAGCCAAGCGCCAGCTGTTCGGCCGCGTCGGCATCGATCTTCTGGCCGGGCCGACCGAGACGCTGATCATCGCCGACGACAGCGTCGATGCGGAAATTTGCGCCACCGACCTGTTGGGCCAGGCCGAGCATGGGCCTACCTCGCCGGCGGTGCTGCTGACCGATTCCGAGAAGCTCGCCCGCGCCACCATGGCCGAGGTGGAGCGGTTGCTGAAAATTCTCCCGACCGCCGATGCCGCCGGCAAGGCCTGGGCTGACATGGGCGAGGTGATCGTGTGCGACAGCGCGGAGGAGATTGTGGCGGAGGCCGACCGCATCGCCTCCGAGCACGTGCAGGTGATGACGCGCGATCCCGACTTCTTCCTGGCGCGCATGCAGAACTACGGCTCGCTGTTCCTCGGCCCTCGCACCAACGTCGCCTACGGCGATAAGGTGATCGGCACCAACCACACCCTGCCGACCAGGAAGGCGGCGCGCTACACCGGTGGACTCTGGGTCGGCAAGTTCCTGAAGACCTGCACGTATCAGAAAGTACTGACCGACAAGGCGTCGGCCCAAATCGGCGAGGTCTGCTCGCGGCTGTGCATCCTGGAAGGCTTCTCGGCCCACGCCGAGCAGGCCAACGTGCGCGTGCGCCGCTACGGCGGGCGGAATGTGCCGTATGCGGGGGCAGCGGAGTGACAACGCAGATGCATCTCGCTAGCGCTCCCTCGTTCCGCCTCGATGGCAAGCGCGCGCTCGTCACCGGGGCGGGACGCGGCGTCGGATTGGCTGCGGCTGCAGCGCTCGCCGATGCCGGGGCGCACGTAACGCTGGTATCGCGCACACGCGTTGAGATCGAACAGGCGGCAGCGGCGATCCGGGAGCGCGGACAGCAGGCCGAGACGTTCGTTCTGGACGTCACCGACCTGTCCGCGACGCAGGCCGCGATCGCGGATGCGCAGCCCTACGACATCCTCGTCAACAACGCCGGCACCAACCGGCCGAAGCTGCTGCTCGACGTCACCGCGGACGACTACGACGTCATCATGGGTCTCAACGTGCGCGCTGCCTACTTCGTGGCGCAGGCGGTGGCGCGACGCCTGATCGAGGCGGGAGAACCCGGCTCCATCATCAACATCTCCTCGCAGATGGGGCACGTGGGAGCGGCCGGGCGCACCGTCTACTGTGCGTCCAAGCACGCGATGGAGGGCTTCACCAAGGCCATGGCCGTCGAGCTTGCTCCGCATGGCATCCGCGTCAACACCGTGGGGCCCACGTTCCTCGAGACGCCGCTGACGCGCCCGTTCTTCGAGAACCAGGCGTTCAAGGCCGAGGTGCTCCGCAAGATCAAGATCGGCCGCCTCGGCAAGGTCGAGGACGTGACGGGTGCAATCCTGTTTCTTGCCTCCGACGCGTCGGCCCTCGTGACCGGAACCGCACTCGTGGTCGACGGCGGCTGGACGGCGGATTGAAGAACCCAGGTTTGGCCGGACCTCCGGCTGCGCCGCAGCTGAAGCTGCACCTGCAACGCTGCCCGCCATGGCTGCCGTGCGCACCATCCGAAGCACGGATTAAGAGTGTACTGAAATTGATCCGTAAGCAGGGTGGTTGGCGCTTGCGGGGCAGGGGCAATGCTGCTCAGCTCCAGTTGGTGGGGGAGTGCTCGTGCATCGGGAGTTCTCCTATGGATCTGACATCGGTGATCATTCAGGCCATTGCCGGCGCGCTCGGCGGCAACGCTAGCGGACGCATATCTCAGGAAACGAGTCTTGGGCCGCTCGGCAATACGATCGCGGGCGCGCTCGGCGGCGGAATCGGCGGGCAGCTGCTCAACGCGATCCTCGGTCTCGGCGCGGCGGCGGCGTCGGGACTCGACATCGGCTCGATCGTCTCGGCCTTCGTGACCGGTGGCGTCAGCGGGGGGATCACGACGCTGGTCATTGCCTTCCTGAAAGCGAAACTGGCAGGTTAGGCCTTCTCGGCGCGCTGATCCCGAGTCGATGCGCACGCCCATGTTGGCGTTCCCAGAGCCGCCGAGATCGTGAAGCCGCATCTTGACCACTTGGCGAGCCCGCAGGCACGCTTTGCCATCGAGGAGACCAGGGCCCTCAATCGCAAGCAGGAGGCCGACGTGGTGGCGCGCGCCGGCCTCGATGAGAGGCTCGCCGACATGGACGCCATGGGCATCGACCAGCAGGTGGTGCTGCCTTCACCGCCGCAGTGCTACTATGCGGCGGCCCTCGACATCGCCGTGAAGGCGGCACACGCCATCAACGGCGGCATTGCCGAGTTCGTGTCGCGCAAGCCGGACCGGCTCAAGGGTTTCGGCAGCGTGCTCATGCCCGATGGGATCGAGGCCGCAAAGGAGCTGGAGCGCTGCATTACCAAGCTCGGCTTCAAGGGCGTGCAGATTCTCACCAACGTCAATGGCCGCGAGCTGTCCGATCCCGCCTTCGCGCCCTTCTGGGCGAAAGCCTAGGAACTCGGCACCCTCGTCGTGATCCATCCCCAAGGCTTCACCCAGGCCGAGCGCCTGGCGCGCTTCTACTTCAACAACGTGATCGGCAATCCGCACCAAACCACCATCGCGCTCCATTACCTGATCTTCGACGGCGTGCTGGAGCGCTACCCGAACCTCAAGATCCTGGCCGTGCATGGCGGCGGCTACCTCGCCAGCTATGCCGGGCGCATGGATCACGCCTGGGGCGCCCGGTCGGATTCGCGTGGGACGCTGCCGAACCCACCGACGAGCTATCTCAAGAAGCTCTACTTCGACACCGTGGTCTTCACCTCGAATCAGCTGCAGGACTTGGTGCGACTCTATGGAGCTGATCGCATTCTGATGGGCACCGACTTTCCGTTCGACATGGGCGAGTACGATCCGGTCGGCCATGTCGGCGGTGCGAGCCTGGACGCCGCCATCTGCGGGGGCAATGCAAAGGGCCTGCTGGGGTTGTAGTGTCGCATCCGGGAAAGCGATGACGTGGCGCCGAGCGCAGGTGTCGACCCAGCCTGACACGTCATCTCCGCGAAGGCGGAGATCCGGGCAAGACCTTGGAAGAACATCGACTTGGCATGGATGCACTCCCGCGCCGGCATGACGGGTTGCTGCGGGTGCGAGCCAAGCGCTCAGGTCTTGCCTGGGATGCCGCCCTTTGCCGAGATTGCGCGTTCGCCGATCATGCACAATGCTGCTGTCGGCGCAAAGTGGACCCGCAAGAAGCATAGGCGCCGGGGCAGGGAGGTGCCGTGGAAAGCTTCGACTATGTGATTGTCGGCGCAGGCTCAGCCGGCAGCGTGCTTGCCAACCGTCTGACCGCTGACGGGGTGACGAGTGTGTGCGTGCTGGAGGCAGGCCCGCGCGACTGGCACCCCTACATCCACATCCCCGCGGGCTTCATCAAGACCTACCACGACCCGCGCGTGAACTGGCTCTACAGCATGGAGCCCAGCGCCTGGACCGGAGGGCGCCGCATCCTGGCCCCGCGCGGAAAGACGCTTGGCGGCTCGAGCTCCATCAACGGCCACATCTACAATCGCGGCCAGCCCATGGACTTCGATACCTGGGCGCAGCTCGGCAATCGCGGGTGGGGCTATGCCGACGTCCTCCCCTATTTCCGACGCATGGAGCGGCGCATCGGCGATGGTGACCCGACCTTCCGCGGACGCGACGGCAACCTCACCGTCACCGACATAGACTGGAGCCACCCCCTGTGCGACGCCTTCATCGAAGGCGCCGTCGAAGCCGGCATTCCCCGCAATCCCGACTACAACGGCAGAATTCAGGAAGGTATCGCCTACGCCCAGCGCACTATCAAGAACGGCCGGCGCATGAGTGCGGCGCGGGCCTTTCTGCATCCGGCCATGCGGCGCCCGAACCTGCGCGTCGTGACGCATGCCCATACGACCAGTCTCGTGCTGGAGGGCAAACGCGCCGTGGGCGTGCGCTATCTCAAGGGCGGCCGCGATGGGGCCGCAAGCGAGGTGCGGGCGCGGCGCGAGGTGATCCTCTCCGCCGGCTCCTACAATTCACCCCAGATCCTGCTGCTCTCCGGCATCGGCCCCGCGGCGCACCTGGCGTCGCTCGGCATCCCCGTGCGGCACGCGCTGGCAGGCGTCGGCGAGAACCTGCGCGACCACTACGCCCCCCGCCTCGTTGTGCGCGTGAAGAACATCGATACGATCAATGAGCGGGTGCGCGGCATGCGGCTCGTCAGCGAGGTCGCCAAGTGGGTGTTCACGCGCAAGGGCGTACTGTCGCTGAGCCCGACTCTCGTCTACTGCTTCTGGCGCTCCAATCCGGATGTCGCCAACTCGGATCTTCAGCTCACTTTCACGCCGGCCAGCTATCTGGAGGGTGTGCAGGGGGAGCTCGAGCGCGAGCCCGGCATGACGGTCGCCGCGTGGCAGCAGCGCCCCGAGAGCAGGGGCTACGTGCGGCTGCGCTCCGCAGATCCCTTCGATGCGCCGATCATCCAGCCCAACTATCTCGATCTTGAGTCCGACCGCCGGGTGCTGCTCGCGGGCATGCGGCTGGCGCGGCGGCTGCTCAAGTCACGGCAGCTGGCCCCCTACTACCTGCGCGAGGATTTCCCCGGACCCGAAGTCGAGACCGACGATGAGTTCCTGGAAGCCGCCAAGAAGCGCGGCACCACCACCTTCCACCCCTCCGGCACCTGCCGCATGGGGCCGGCGAGCGACCCCGTGGCCGTGGTTGACGACCAGCTCCGCGTGCGCGGGCTCGAAGGCTTGCGGGTCATCGACGCGTCGATCATGCCGACCATGCTCTCGGCCAACCTCAACGCCGCGACGCTGATGATCGCCGAGAAGCCTTCCGCCATTCTGCTTGGCAAGACGGCGCCCGAGCCGATCGTGCTGGCGGCAAGCTGAGCCGGATCGTACTCCGAGTATCAGCGGGAACAGCGTCGAGACGGGCCGACTGCGAGCCTGTTCCGAATGCCACTCCTTGGCGGAGGTCGGCCATGGACATCCAGCGGGCGCACGAAGGTGGAGCCTTTTCGAGCCATCCCGCTTTGCGCACACCTGCGCTTTCGCCGCGGCTGGCAGTTGTTAACCGTTGTTGGCCAATGTCTTATCATCGACACGGTCGACTGCGAGAAGGCGCACCATGACGAGAGCCTGGTCCCAATTCCTGCTGCGCGAACCCGCCGTTGCTTACGGCCGGCTCGAGCGCGCGGCGGATGCGCTCGTCCACGTCCTCGGCATCACCGCCAGCGTGGCGGCCGCGGCGACGCTGGCAATTCTGGTCGTTGCCTACGCTCTTCCGGCTTTGTCGGCCGCTAGCCTTGGCATCTACGCCTCGGGGATGATTGCCGTGTTCTGCTGCTCGGCGGCCTATCATTTGAGCCGCGAGGGTCGCGCCAAGGCGTTGCTCCGCCGCTTCGACCACGCGGCGATCTACGTCAAGATCGCCGGCACCTACACGCCGTTCGCCCTGGTGAAGATCGGCGACACGACCGGACTCGTCCTGTTCGGCTTCATGTGGGGTATCACGGCCCTGGGGGCGACAGCCAAGCTGCTGCTGCCCGGCCGGCTGGTGATCATGAGCTACGTGCTCTACCTGGCCCAGGGCTGGGCCGTGCTGGCCGTGTGGGAGCCCTTCAGCGAAGCGGTCTCCGTGCGCGTGATGGTACTGCTGGCCGCCGGCGGCATTCTCTACACCGTCGGGGTCGTGTTCCACCTCTGGGAACGCCTGCGTTTCCACAACGCCATCTGGCACGCGATGGTGCTGGCGGCCTCTGCCTGCCACTTCGCGGCCATCGTTGACAGCGTAGCGCTTGGCCGAGCCGCCTGATTGCGTCGCTTGATGCGAACCAAAACGTCATCTCCGCGAAGGCGCAGAGCCGCGCAAGGTCCTGGCGAATGGCAGTCTGCCATGGATACTCGCCTACGCGGATACGACGGTCGGCGATCCGATCAACCGGCGGCGGTACGACCCGTCGGTCAGGGCGCAAAGCCCATGGTCCTGGCAAGGAGCTCGTAGCTCTTGCGGCGCGCGGGCTCGTCCGTGGCCCAGGTCACGACAGCCATCTCCTGCACGTTCAACCGCTTCGCGAGTTCATCGATCCGCTCGGCTACGTGGGCTGGCGTACCGACGAATGCACTCGTGCGGTACTCCTCCATGCGGGCCTTTTCGCCGTCGGTGTAGGGGTGGGCGAGCGCTGCCTCGGGCACCTCCAGGGCGGAAAAGATCCCTCGATCGCGGAGCAGACGGAAGCGGGCGCGCGAGGCGAAGTGGTAGTTCGCCTCCTCCTCGGTCTCGGCTGCCAGGGCCCATACGCAAAGCGCCGTGTGAGGCGCAGGATGGCGCGCGCTCGGCCTGTAGAGCTGGCGGTAGATATCGAGCGCTTGTGCGCCGGTGGCGCCGTCGGCGAAGAACCAGGCGAAGGCGTAAGGCAGCCCGAAGTGGGCTGCGACCTGGGCACCGTAGTCGGAGCTGCCAAGCATCCAGATCTCTGGGACCGTCTCGCCCGATGGATGGGCATGCACCTGGCGGAAGGGATGACCTTCGGGCAGCGGCGTGCCGGATATCCAGGCCATCAGATCGCGCACGTCGCCTGGAAACTGCGCCGGGCGCTCATTGGCAAGCGGGTGCAGCGCGAAGGCGGTACGACCGTCGGAGCCTGGCGCGCGGCCGAGCCCCAGGTCGATGCGGCCCGGCGCGATGGCATCGAGCACGCGGAACTGCTCGGCCACCTTCAGCGGCGCGTAGTGCGGCAGCATGATGCCTGCGCTGCCGATCCTGATGCGCTTGGTGACCATGGCCATGGCCGCCAGCAGAATCTCGGGCGCGGTGCCGACGATGGTGTCGTTGCTGTGGTGCTCCGAGACCCAGAAGCGGTCATAGCCCAGCGCCTCGCAGTGCTGAGCGAGCGCGATCGTATCACGGATGGATACGCCGTGAGGGCGACCGACAACGGCGATCGACTGATCGAGCACGGACAAACGCAAGGCTGGTGTCCTCTTTCCTATGGAAGCGTTAGCCGGGCTTTCTCACGCCCTGCCGCAAGATGGAAGAGGGTTGAGAGTGCGGATTGACAATTTTCCTTCGGGCATGCGGCAGATGTCCAAAACGTAATGGAAAACAAGCCTTTTACACGGGGCGGACGCACATATCTATCCACCATCCCTGAAGGCCGGCGCGCCGCCTCACGGCCCGCAATGGGCCGAGCCAAACGAGACCTGGAGATCCGTGATGACGTCCATGTTACCCGATGAGAAGCCAAGTTTCTCTGCCCGCCTCTCGACCCCGCGCCGCTTCGGTGCAGCCGTCGTTGGGCTTGGCATGCTGGCGATTGCCGGCGCGACACTTGCCTTCGCTCCCCCCCAGCACGCAACCGGCCTCATGGGTAGCGCCAGTGCCAGCGCGATAGAAGCCGTTGCACCCTCTTCGATGGCGATGCCCAGCTTTGCCAACCTGGTTGAGCAGCTGAAGCCCGCGGTCGTCTCGGTCCATGTGGATGCCGAGGTCAGCGGTGCCCGCGTGGCCAGCGGTCCAGATCTGGGTGGCGACAACCCCTTCGAATTCTTCTTCCGCGGGTTCGGCGGGCCTGGCCGCCAGGGCATGCCGATGCAGCGCGTGCAGGCCCAGGGTTCGGGCTTCTTCATTTCGGCGGATGGTTACATCCTGACCAACAACCACGTGGTCGAGCGCGCCAAGCGGGTGCAGGTCAAGACCGTCGACGGCAAGACGCTCGACGCCAAGGTCGTCGGGGCCGACCGCCAGACCGATCTCGCCGTGCTCAAAGTCGATCGCCCCGGCGACTACAAGTTCGTGAGTTTCGCCTCCACAGCGCCGCGGGTGGGCGATTGGGTTCTCGCCATGGGCAATCCTTACGGGCTCGGTGGCACCGTCACTGCCGGCATCGTCTCCGCCAGCGGGCGCGATATCGGCGCCGGCCCCTACAATGACTTTCTCCAGATCGATGCGCCGGTGAACAAGGGCAACTCCGGCGGGCCCACGTTCAATGTGCAGGGCGAGGTGGTCGGCATAAATACCGCGATCTATTCGCCCTCCGGCGGTTCCGTCGGCATCGCCTTTGCCATTCCGGCCGACACGGCGAAGTCGGTAGCCGAGCAGCTGAAGGCCAAGGGCGCGGTCAATCGCGGCTGGATCGGCATCGTGGTGCAGCCGGTCACGGCCGACATCGCGGAGAGCCTGGGCCTCGCGGATGCCAAGGGCGCTCTCATCAACGACGTGCAGCCGGGCGGGCCGGCGGCGAAGGCCGGCCTGCGCAGCGGCGACGTGGTGCTCTCGGTCGAGGGTGCCGAGGTCAAGGACTCACGTGATCTTGCGCGCCGGATCGGCGAGTTGGCTCCGGGCAAGAGCCTGAAGCTGGAGATCAAGCGCGGCGGCAAAGACCAGACCTTTACGCTCACGGCTGCAACCTACCCGAAGTCGGAAGCGTCGCTGCAGCGCCCCGGCAAAACGGAACACGGTGACGCCAAACTCGGTCTCTCCATCGCGCCGGCCAGCGCCGTCGAAGGCGCCGGCTCGCAGGGCTTGGCCGTGATCCAGGTCGATCCCAATGGCGTCGCCGCCGAGAAGGGCGTGCAGCAGGGAGATGTGATCCTTGACGTCGGCGGCAAGGAGGTCGCCACGGCGGAGGACCTCACCAGCGCCGTCAGCGACGCGCGCAAGTCGGGAAAGCGATCGATCCTGATGCGCGTGAAGAGCGCTGACGGGACACGCTACGTGGCGCTGCCGATCACCGCCCAGAGTTGAGGACCGACCGGATGGCAGGGCATCGGCGCAAGCCGCCGATGCCCGTCGCCATGCGGGTCCCTAGCGGAGCGCCCTCAGCGAGTCATACACGAGCCGGTCGATCTCGATGCCCTCGCGCAGCAGCCGATCGCGCGTGCGGAAGGCGCGCTCGGAGGGGATGCGAATCTCGTCCACGCCCGGCTGGCGCGGCGTCGCCTTGACACGATCGATCAGCTGCGTGACCTCGCGCTCGAATACATCGGCCGGGCCGAGCAGGTCGGGCTTGAAGGCGATGAACAGGTAAGTGTACCCGCTTTCGCCGTTCGGGCCGAAGCCTGCAAGCAGGCCGAGCGCCTGCACGAACAGTCCCAAACCGAAGCCCTTGTAACCGCCGAACGGCAGCAGCGCGCCGCGTCGCGCCAGGGAGGCGTCGCGCGTTGGCTCCCCATCGGGGCCGATGGCGACGCCTTCGGGCAACGGCTCGCCCAGCCGCTCGCGCAGCAACAACTCGGTCGCCATGTAGGCCGAGGTCCCCATGTCCAGCACGATCGGGCCGCGCGAGGAGGGAACGGCAATCGCAATGGGATTGGTGCCGAGGATCGCCCGGGTGCCGCCAAGGGGAGCGACCAGCCCGGAACTTGCGGCCGTGTGGATAGCGACCAGCCCTGCCTTCGCAATCATCTCCACGAAGTAGGCGCTACGCCCGCTCATCCACGCGTCCGTCACGGAGACGAGGGAGATGCCGTGGGCCGCGCTCTTTTTGATTGCAGCCTGGGCCGCGTGATAGAGCGCCAGCATGCCCACGTTGTTGCCGCCGTCGAAGGCGAGCGAGACGTCGGTCTCTCGCCGGACCGTCATGGGTCGCCGCGGCAGCTTGAAGTTCGGGCTCTCCGGCAGGTTGAGAATCTTGGCCAGCCCGGAATACTCGTAGCCGCACAGTGCGGCGTCGATGACGTGATCGGCAACGATGCGTGCATCCTCGTCGGGATAGCCAAGACCGCGCAAAGCGGCCTCCCCCAGCTCGCGCGCGTCTGCGACGGTCAGCCGGATACGGCCGCTGCTCATGACAATGTCTCCTCGATGGCTCGTGTGCCCCTATCTCGCCGCCGAGGCTACGATGCCGCGCCATCCAGCGCCATATGCGCAGGCGTGCCACGGTCGCCGGACTTTGTCGCGCGGTCTATCGGTCGGCCTGCCGCGGAGTTCCGGGCATCCGTTGCGTCCTGCGCCTGCGGTGAGACGCCCCTGCAATAAGTGTCAGGAAGGCCGTCAGCTTCCCACGATCGGGAGCACCATAGGGGCGAGTTGATCGGCGGAGCGGCCGGCCCAGTCGAGCCTTGGAACCTCGCGCATCGATCGCTTCTGCGCCTCCTCCAGAGCCTCGGACGCGGCCGCATAGTCGACGTTGACGGCGCGGCCGTCGGCGACCACGTGCTTGCCGTCCACGTAGACGTCGCGGACGGCACGGTCGGCGGCGACGTAGAGCAGGCTGCGCAAGGGCTCCCGCATCGGCATCATGCTGGGGTGCTTGATGTCGACGAGCACCAGATCAGCCTTGGCGCCGACCTTCAGGCGTCCGATGTCCTCCCGCAGGAGGGCACGCGCGCCGCCGAGCGTGGCCGCATTGAAGATGTCGAGCGTCGTGACATCCTCCACCGTTCCAGCGACCGCGCGCGAGATGGTGAAGGCGCTGCGCATCTCTTCCAGGAAGTTGTGGGGATAGGTGTCGGTGCCGAGCCCCAAGTTCACGCCCTGGCGCGCATAGGCGCCGAACGTGTTCATGGCGATGCCGCGGCGCATGAACACGGTAGGGCAGTGCGCGACGGTAGCGCCCGTGTCCCGCAGCAGGGGCAGGTCGCCCCGCGTTGGCCAGTGCAGCCAGGGGTGATGATCGAGGAAGATGCCATGGCCGATGATCGTGTGGCGGCCGAGTGCCCCGATCGAATTGAGCCAGGCGATCGGCGTCTTTCCGTAGCGCTGGAACATCTCGTGGAATTCGGTCACGCTCTGCGAGGCGTGGATCTGCAACGGCAGGCGGCGCTCCACCGCGTAGTCGTAGGCGTCGCGGATGAGCTCCGGCGAGCAGGTGTCGATCTGCGCCGGCATCATCATGCCGCTCAGGCGTCCCGAGGGGTGCTGGTTGGCGATGTCGATGAGGCGGCGCGCGTTCTCAAACCCCTGGCGGCCCGCTTTCTTGTCCCAGGCGTACTCGAGCTTGTGGCCGTTCCTGGTGAACCAGCGCGCGTCGCGGAACATGGGTGCTGCGACGGCGCGGATGCCGGATTCGGCGAGCGTGTCGATCCAGCCGTCGAAGGCCGGCGATATGTCGACCACCGTCGTCACCCCGCTCATCAGCAACTCCGCCAGCGCCACGCGCATGGCGGCGATCGAGCCGTCGCGATCGTTGTTGAAGACGGTCAGGAACTCGTAGAGCGAGCTGTGCCAGAAGCCCGGACTGCGGGTCTCGTCGGTGATGCCTTTGCGCAGGGGCTCGCTCGTCGGATGCGTGTGGATGTTGACGAGGCCGGGCAGGAGAAGCCGCTGCGAGCATTCGATCTCAGTGTCGGCTACGCCACCGTAGCCCTTGCCGAGAAACACGATGTCGGAGCCGTTGATGGCAAGGTCGACGTCGCGGCGATAGACATGGGTGGCGCGCGCCTCGTCCCAGGCGACCAGCCAAGCGGCATTGCGAAAGACCGTCGTCGTCATTGGCAGCTTCCAATCTCAAGAGTGCGCAGTGAGCGTTCTCCAACCCCATGCTGAGCTTGTCCAAGCACGGCTCAGAGTATGCCGTCCGTCCTTCGACGGCTCAGGAGGGGCGAGGAGTCCGGCCACCCCGTGCAGTTGGCAGCGTATCCGGCCCGTGTATCATTGCAATCGCATTGACCGGCACCGAGGCGCACACATCGAGCGAGGTATGGGCATGACGATCGTCATTCATGGAGCCGCCGTCGCCACTGTGGATGCCGACCATACCGTGATCTACGATGGGGCCGTCGCCGTGGAGGCGGACCGCATCGTGGCGGTCGGATCGAGCCGCGAGGTGCTGGCCCGGTATCCGCAGGCGGAAAGGATCGACGGCACTGGCAAGGCGGTGATGCCGGGCTTTGCCAACGTGCACACGCATCTGCACATGACGCTCGCCCGCGGGGTCTACGAGGACCTTTCGCCGCCGCACAAGCCACCGTTCACGAGCGGGCTTTCGCCGCTGCCCCTGCCGCCGGTGAACCCCGATGAGCACCGCGTCTTCTGCCAGCTTGCCGTGCTGGAGGCGATCCGCAGTGGCACCACCGCCATCCTGGAGGATGCGACGGGCATCGAGAGCTACGCCGACGCGCTTGCGGCCACGGGCGTGCGCTTTCTCCTGACCGAGCGGGCCTGGGACAAGGCCAAGGGCTCGATCGGCGATCCCGCGCCGTTCGAGGTGGACCGAAAGCTGGGCGAGCGCTGCCTTGCAAGCATCGAGGCCCTGCATGCCAAGCGCCACGGGACGGCGGACGGGCGCATCCGCGTCGGCGTCTCCGCGTGGGCTCCGGACATGTGCTCGCCCGAACTGCTGCGCGACGTGCGCGCCCTGCAGCAGAAGCTCGATGCGGTGGCGACGATCCACCTCAACCAGATCTGGGGCGAGGTTGCCGCGGTGAAGGCGGAGCGCGGCTGCCTGCCGACCGAATATCTCGACGAGATCGGCTTTCTCAACGATCGGCTGATCACCGCGCACTGCCGCTGCATGGAGCCGCAGGAGGAGAAGCGGCTCGGGCGCGCCAAGGTAACGGTCTCGTTCAACTCGGCGATCGCAGCGCGGAGGGGCTTGAGCCCACGCATCGCCGACCTCGAGCAGTACGGCTGCCGCATCGCCATGGGCACGGACAATATGGCCGAGGACATGGTCGAGGTGGTGCGCACGGGGCTCTTCATGGAGCGCGTGCGCCGCCAGAATGGCCGCCAACCGACGCCCGAGCAGGTGCATCGCTGGGCCACCGTCAACGGCTATCGCGCGATGGGGCTTGCCGATGGCGGAGCACTCGTTGCCGGCAACAAAGCCGACCTCATCATGATCGACCTGCAGCGCGCGCATCTGACGCCGGTGCTGCGGGTGGTCGCCGACTACGTGCATCAAGGCCAGGGCGGCGACGTCGAAGCCGTGATGGTGGACGGCCGCTGGATCATGCGCGGCGGCGAGATCCTGACCATGGACGAGGAGCGCATCGTGGCGGAGGCGCAGCAGATCGGCAAAGCCGCGTGGCGGCGCCTGTTCGACAGCCGGCCGGACCTCGAGGTACCGCCTGGTTTCGCGCCGTCGTGAGGCGTGACAGCCGCCTTGCCGGTCCACCGATGGCGTTGCGATGGATGTGCCCTGGAGTGCCGCCCTTGCGTCGCGAACAGGGATTGCCGTGATCGCGGATGCTCAACGCGCAGGCGGTGATGAGGGCCCAAACACCTCGGCGAACCCTGAATCAAGGTCGGCATCAAGCGCCATCGCCTGCCTGGCCGTGAGCTCACGCAATGGTCCCCGTACGGGACCGGCTGCCAGGCCTAACCGGCGACACCACTGCTTCAGGGCAGCGTTGACGGGCTCTCCACGCATGAGCGGCATTTGGATCCAGCGCTCATATACCCGCCGAAGCGGCTCGAGGCGTCGATAGCGCTCGAGCATGGCGCTGAGATCGCCCCGGCAATGATCATCGAAATAGTCGTGGACCAGCCGCAGGCGCGAAGTCTGGTACAGGTAGGGCTCGGGATCGGCATAGAGAACCCGGCTACCCGAGCGCGCCAGATTCGTGAGGGCATGCGACTCGTAGGGATCGCAAATCGTGAGCACGCCGCTGCATTCCGCTTGCAGCGCACCGATGGCGTCTGCGTTGCGCGTGCATTTGACCGCATGGACCAGGCCTTCTTGGGCGAGACCGCGTATGACGGCAGCCGGGTAGCCTCCGCCCTGCGCCTCGCTGTCAAACAGCACCACTTTGCATGCGACGGCTCGTGCGATCAGCCGCACAAAGTCGGCGACCTCGTCGCCGGAGAACAGGCCAGCCGGACGCATCAGGACAATGTGGTCCACTCCGGCCGCAGCCGCGTGACATGACAATTCGAGCGTCTCGGAGATGCTTCCGTGCGTCGTCACCACGCCGACCGCCAGCTTGCCTTCGGCTGCCGCAAGCGTCGCGTCAATGATCTGGCGACGCTCGGCAAGCGAAAGCGACCAACCCTCGCCCATGAGGCCGTTACAGAAGATGCCTGCAAGGCCCAGCGCATCGCGATAGTGGCGCACGTTCTGGGCGATGCCGCTAAGGTCGAGACTCTGATCGGCCAGGAAGGGGGTCGGGACCGCCGCCCAGATTCCCTGCGGCCAGCTCGCCCCGCCGGGCTCGTTCCCCATCGTGCCTGCCCCTCGCAGCTGCTGAAGCTACTGCACAAGCGGCGGAATGCGCGCGTGCCAGTCGGTCGCGTTCTGCCATGCCCAGCCGATGCGCAGGGCCATGGCTTCCTCGCCGCCGGGGCAAACGATCTGCAGCGACAAAGGCAGGCCCGCCGCGGTGAAGCCGTTGGGCACCGCCAGGCCGCACAGGTCCAGGAAATTGACCCAGCGCGTAAAGAAGGCCGGCGTCGTGGCCTGGTCCACCTCGGCGAGGGGGATCGGGGGCGTCATGGTAACGGGTGCGAGCAGGGCATCAATATTGTCGGTGGCGGCTGCGTACTCCGCCTTCAGCTGTTCGCGCTCCGCCAGCACTTCGAGGTATTCGCGCGACGAGATGGCCGCGCCGGCGCGGATGCGCGGACGCACCGCCTCGTCCAGGGGATGGCTGTTGTTGTCGACGATGCGGCTCAGCAAGGCATAGGACTCCGCGGCCATGATGCGCCCCGATGTCGCGCCGTAGTCGCGGAAGCTGCGCGGCAAGCTGACGTCGATGATCTCCGCGCCCATGCCCGCAAGCTGCTCGAGGGAGCGATCGTAGGCGGCGAGCACTTCGGTCTCGACACCGCTGCGCTCGCTGGCGGCCATCCGTCCCAGGCGCAGGCCCTTAACGCCGCGGCGCAGGACGGGCATCGGGTCGGCATCGCGCAGCGCCAACGTGCGCGCATCCCGCGGATCGGCACCCTGCATCAACTGCAACAACGTGGCCGCATCCTCCACGCTGCGCGTAATGGGACCGGGCGTGTCAAGCGTCGGGCTCAGAGGCAGGACCCCGTAGGTGCTGATCCTGCCGATGGTGGTCTTGAGCCCGGTGATCCCGCACCAGGCTGCCGGCACACGCACCGAGCCTCCCGTGTCGGTGCCCAAGGCACATGGGACCACGCCCGGCGGCTCCAGCAACGGCAAATGCGAACTCCACCGTGTGTGTCTTGCCAACGATGATCATCCCTGCGCTGATAAGCTTCTGCGCCAGCGTGGCGGTGC
>Ga0111538_10006548_pt1 | contig 15753 bp, 15 predicted proteins | sample SoiMethybrSBSTD1_FD_79669 | JGI IMG/M metagenome (GOLD analysis project Ga0111538, IMG submission 79669) | Bulk soil microbial communities from a Populus tree surrounding site in Tennessee, USA - Soil MetaG P. TD hybrid SBSTD1 (version 2)... | ecosystem: Environmental > Terrestrial > Soil >...
GCGAGGGTGAGGATCGGAGGCGGCGACGGGAATCGAACCCGTGTACGCGGCTTTGCAGGCCGCTACCTAAGCCACTCGGTCACGCCGCCGAGGGTGGTTCACCATACCCGCGGCCGCGACCCGGCCCGTTCCCGGCGGGGTCCACGCGTCCGCCCCCGCACTTCAGACGGACGGCCCGGAGGACGCACGGCGGAGACGCCGAACCAGGCCCTTGCCCATCAAACGTTCGTTTGACAGCATGCAGCCATGACGATCGCTGAGGGAACGACCGGCCACGCCACCCCGCCGTTCGAGATCGACATCCTCGATCCGCGGTTCTACGACGACCCGTGGGAGGCGTACCGCTGGCTGCGGACCAACGCGCCCCTGTGGTGGGACCCGCGCAACGAGATGTGGGTCGTCTCCCGCCACGAGGACGTCAGCCACATCAGCCGCAACCAGGACCTGTACTCGGCGGCACAGGGCGTGCGGCCCAAGGTCGCGGCGCCGATGTCGATCATCTCGATGGACGACCCCGAGCACACCCGGCAGCGGCGCCTCGTCAACAAGGGGTTCACGCCCCGCATGGTCCGCCAGCTCGCCGACCACATCCGCGACCTCTCCAACGAGATCATCGACGAGATCGCCCACCGCGGCGAGTGCGACTTCGTCGAGGACGTGGCCATGCACGTCCCGCTGATCGTGATCGCCGAGCTGATGGGCCTCGACCCCGACCAGCGCCAGAAGCTCTACCGCTGGAGCGACGCCATGATGGCGGGCGACGGCCACCTCGACCCCGACGACCCGGTGCTGGTGGCGGCGGCCGAGGCCGGCGGCGAGTTCGCCACGATGTGCGTCGAGCTGATCGAGCAGCGCCGCTCCGACGGCTCGACCGACGACATCATCGGCATCCTCACCCACGCCTTCGACGGGGGCGCGCTGTCGCAGGGCGGGGGCGGCACGGGCGACGAGCTCAGCCACGACGAGCTCATCATGTTCCTGATCCTGCTGGTCGTGGCCGGCAACGAGACCACGCGCAACGCGCTCAGCGGGGGCCTGGTGGCGTTCACCCGCTTCCCCGACGAGCACCGCAAGCTGCTCGAGGACCCGGCGCTCATCGACCTCGCGGTCGACGAGATCGTGCGCTACGTCTCGCCGGTCATGACGTTCATGCGCACGGTCACCCGCGACCACACCCACAAGGGCGTCGACCTGCGGGCCGGCGACCGGGTCTTCATGCTCTACCAGTCGGCCAACCGCGACGAGGACGTGTTCGACGCCCCGGACGAGTTCCGCGTCGACCGCGATCCCAACCCGCACCTCGGGTTCGGCATCGGCACCCACTACTGCCTCGGGGCCAACCTCGCCCGTGCCGAGATCGGCGTCGTGTTCACCGAGCTGTTCGCGCGGCTCCGCGACATCCGCGCCGTCGACCCCCACGCGATCGACCGGGGAGACTCCAGCCTCGTGCTGGCGCTCGGTAGCCTCCCTGCGGTGTTCACCCCCGAGAACCGTCCGTGAGCGTCGCCGGGCCGGCCGGCGTCGCCGAGTCGACGCAGCGGGCCCGCATCCTGGCCGCGGCGCTGACGCTGGTGAGCGAGACCGGCGCCGCGGGCACGTCCATGCGCCGCCTCGCCGCGGCCTGCGGCCTCAACGTCGCCACGATCTACCACTACTTCCCCTCCAAGGCCGACCTGCTGCGCGCCCTCGTCGAGGAGCAGCGCTACGGCGAGCGGATGGCCAGCGACGACCCGCCCCTGGCGCCCGAGCTGTCGCCGCACGAGCGGTTCGTGCGGTTCTTCGCCTGGGTCGTCGGCGAGACGCTCGAGGAGGAGACGGTGCTCCGCCTGCTCGTCGCCGAGGGCATGCACGGCAACGGCGTGGCCCGCGACGCAGCCCGCGACCTGCTGGCCGCCCTCGACGCCACGCTCGACGGCTGGCTGGCGACCGGCTTCTCCGAGCTCTCCCCCGCCACGCCGCCGCCGCTGGCGGCCCGGCTGGTGCGACGCACGTTGCTCTCCGTCGTCACCGAGCACCTCGCGACGGGTCACGACGACCGGGTCGCCGCCGCGGGCGACCTCGCCGCCACCCTGTTCGGGCCGCCGGGCTGAGCCCGGCCGGCGTCACGTCGGCGGCCGCAACGGTGGACGTCGTGACCGCCCGGCGAGCGCCGGCGGTCAGAGCCCGATGACGTCGGGGCGCGGCAGGCCCATGCCCTCGCACATGGCGAGGTAGAAGTCGCGGATGCCGCCGGCGTCGATCACCTGGGTGACGTTGCCGTCCTCGTCGAGGTTGAGGTTGGCGCCCCGGATGGCGAACCACACGTCGGTCAGGCCCTCGTTGGTGTCGGGGACGGTCAGCGTGTGCACCGACCCCGCCGGCTCGAACAGGTACGACCCTGCGGTGTTGACCTCGGGGTACTCGGCGTACTTCCACGACCCCGAGATCGTGAACGCGTACACCTCGCCGGTGTGCTTGTGGGTCTGCACCACGTAGCCGGGGGTGAACCGCGCGCGGATCACCCACAGGCCCGCTTCGACGTCGACCTGCAGCAGCTGCAGGTCCGACCCGTCTCCGAGGTCGACGAAGGGCAGGTCGTCCTCTCCGCGGTGCCGTGCCAGGGGGATGTCGATGGCCGTCATGCCTGCATCCTGCCGCGTGGCGGGGGCCACGCGCCTGCCTCCGGTGACGGCGCTATCAGCCGACGAGCTCGACCTCGGCCTCGTCGCACCCGCGGAACGGCGCCACCAGCGACGCCGCGTGCTCGACGGCGGTGCGCTGGCGCTCGCCCAGCGACGTGAACGGGTCGATCGTGATGCACATCCGCCCCCGCGCCTTCCTCGCCCGCCAGGTGCCGACCGGCCGTCCGGTCATCAGCACCAGTCCGGGGCTGCCGACCGGGCGCCACACCGCCCGTTGGTGGGCCTTGTCGGGCAGCAGGGTCGCCCGGTCGCGCTGGGCCAGGAACGGGTCGCCCGCCGGCAGCAGCCGCGCCCCCGACGCCAGGGGCGGATCGTGCACCGCCTCGACGTCGTCGGCCAGCACGACGGCGGGGGCCCCGTCGAGCCGCACGTCGACGAGCTCGCGCCCGAGGGACGTGAAGCGGTCGCGGGCCTCGCCCGGGCTCATGCCGGTCCACGCCGCCAGGTGACGCGGCGAGGCCGGCCCGTAGGCGTGGACGTACCGCCGGGCGAGCTCGAGGCGGGCGGCCGTCACCTCGCCGCCGAGCGGCTCGCCGAGCCAGATGTCGGTGGCCATCAGCGTCTGGTGGCTGCCGTGCGGCCAGCCGTAGGCGTAGACGCCGGCGGTGCCGGCGAGGCGCAGCAGCTGGTCGGGCACGTGGTGGACGTCGCAGACGTCGCACCAGGGTTCGAGCTCGGAGGGCAGCCGGTCGTGCAGCGCCTCGCTCAGCTGGCCCTTGGTGCGGGGCTCGGCGTCGGCCAGCACGGCCGTGAGCACGCCGATGACCGCGCCCAACGCCTCTCGGGCGGTCCACCCGCCCGCCTCGATGGCGGGCCACGCGCCCGACAGCTGCTCCTGCAGCGACCCCTCCTCGGCGGCCAGCGCTCCCGGCCCGTACACCGTGGCGTCGCGTCGGGGGACCACGTGGGCGGCGCCGCGCAGCGACAGCATGCGCAGCAGCGTGCGGTCGTCGTGCAGGGCGGCGTCGAGGTCGTCGGGGGTGAGCTTGCCGACGCGGTTGGCCAGCGCCACCCCGGCGTTGCCGGGCGGTGTGTCCTGCACGGCCGCCACCCCGGCCGCGTCGAGCAGCCCGTCGTGCGGGAGCATCTCGTGCAGGTGGTGGGCGGCGACCCGGTAGGCGACCGCCTGTCCGGCCGACACCTCCCTGCCACGCGCGCCCATGGGCGCAGGCTACGGCCCTGGCGAGGGCCGTGCGCCAGGGCCGCAGGGGGTGCCGGTGCGACCGCTCACCGGAAGTGCGGGATGACCTCGGTGCCCATCAGCTCGATCGTCTGCATGACGGTCTCGTGGGCGATCTCGAACGGGTTGACCAGGCACAACAGGGTGTCGACCCCCGCCTCCTCGTAGCGCTTGCAGGCGGCGATGCAGTCGTCGGGGGTCCCGACGACGCAGGCGCCCGACTCGACCAGGTACTCGAGCGACAGCAGGTCGAGACCGCCACTGTCGTCGATGGCCTTGAGGTCCTCGGCGTACGAATAGGTTCCGAGGTCGTCGCCCGTCTCGTTCATCCACTCGGCGACGCTGCCGATGAGGCGGGCGCCCGCCTTCGGGTACCACTCGAACGAGTCGCGTGCGAGCTCGAGGGCCTCCTCGCGATCGGGCGCGCACAGCGTCATCGTGAACGTGGCGGCGTCGGCGTTGACGTAGGCGCCGACGGGCTCGGTGCACCCGGCCAGCGCCTCGCGGTAGATGTCGATCTTCGCCTTGACCTCCTCGGGGGGCACGCCCACGGCGAACGAGCACAGGCCCAGCCCCAGCGAGCCGACCTGGCGGTGGCCGTCCTCGCTGGAGGTCGCGCCCCACAGTGGCGGGTGCGGCGCCTGGCGCGGCTTGGGCAGGACCCGCCGGGGCGGCATCGTCCAGAACCGGCCGTCGAAGCTGTGCTCGTCCTCGGTCCAGCACCCGACCATGTGCTCGATGCCCTCCTGCCACATGGCCCGGGTGTGCGCGGGGTCGATCCCGAACCCCTCGAGCTCGGCCCGGGTCGACGAGCGGCCGGTGCCGACCTCGACGCGCCCGCCCGAGATGAGGTCCAGCACCGCGATCGACTCGGCGCTGCGGACGGGGTGGTTGTAGGGCTGGGGCATGAGCCGCACGCCGTAGCCGAGGCGGATGCGCTCGGTGCGGGCCGCGATGGCGCCGTAGAGGACCTCGGGGTTCGAGCAGTGCGAGTACTCCTCGAGGAAGTGGTGCTCGACGGTCCAGAAGGCGTCCCAGCCGTGGCGCTCGCCGGCGATCGCCTGCTCGAGCGTGTTCTGGTAGGCGTCGTACTCGCTGTCGGGTCCCCACGGCCGCGGGACGGGGATCTCGTAGAACAGGGCGAAGCGCACGGTGCCTCCTGGTCGGTCAGGGGTGGGTCGGACGGGCGGACAGGCGGGCGGGCAGGCAGGCGGACGTGGTCAGGTGAAGCCGCGGACGAGGTGGTCGCGGACGAAGGCGTGCACGTCGGCCGGGTCGTCGAGGTCGACGACCGCCGAGGGCAGCAGGGCGAACGACAGCATCAACCGCACGATCCAGTCGGCGGCGCGGCGGTGGTCGAGGTCGGGGCGCACCTCGCCGCGAGCGGCGGCGTCGGCGAGGCGGGGCAGCCAGAACTCGCCCCACCGGTCGACGAGGCTGCCGCTGCCCGCGGTCATCACGGCGGCGAGCAGCGAGTCGCGCTCGCCGGGCAGCCGCAGCGTCAGGCCCTCGTCGCCGAGGTGCCGTCGGATGAAAACCGCGGCCTCGCCCACCTGGTCGGCGAGCAGCGTGCGGGTGTCGACCTCGGCGGCGGCCGCCCCGACGAACCGGTCGGCCGTGCGCTCGAGGACGGCGGCGACGAGGGCGTCGCGGTCGGCGAAGTAGCGGTACACCGAGCCGCGCGACAGACCGGCCTCGGCGGCGACGTCGCGCATCGACACCCGCAGCCCGTAGCGGGCCATGCACCGCTCGGCGGCGTCGAGGATGCGATCGGGTGCGCTCACCGCCGCCGTGGTCGCCACCGGTGCCTCCCTCGCTCGTCGGGTGCGGGCGCCGTCGGCGGATCCCGGTCGATCGGACGACTGCACGCTTGAACAACTTCTATCATCTTGTTCCATCGGGCGCCGGACGGCCGGCGCCCCGGACCACGAGGGGGAACGCGGTGGCGCGCTTCGAGGGGAGGACCGCGCTCGTCACGGGCGCGGCGTCGGGCATCGGGCGGGCGACCGTCGAACGGCTGCTGGCCGAGGGCGCCACCGTCGTCGGCACCGACGTCGAGGACGGCGGCGAGGCCCCCGCCGAGGGCGCCGACCGCTACGGCTTCGTGGCCGCCGACGTCCGGGACGAGCAGGCCATGGCCGCCGCGGTCGATGCCGCCGTCGCCGCCGGGGGGCGCCTCGACGGTGTGGTCAACGCCGCCGGGGTCGCCGGGGCCGGCCCCGTCCACCTGCTCGACATGGACGAGTGGGAGCGGGTGATCTCGATCAACCTGACCGGCACGTTCGTGGTGGCCAAGGCGGCGCTCGCCCGGATGGTGGCGCAGGACCCCGGTCCGACCGGCGAACGGGGGTCGATCGTGACGCTGGCCAGCATCGAAGGCCTCGAGGGTACGGCCGGCGGCAGCTGCTACAACGCGTCCAAGGGCGGCGTGGTGCTGCTGACCCGCAACATGGCGATCGACTACGGGCCCTCGGGCATCCGGGTCAACGCCGTGTGCCCCGGGTTCATCGACACCCCGATGACCGGCATGATCTTCGGCATGGAGGGCATGCCGGAGGTGGCGGCCGGCTACCGCGACGAGCACGCGCTCCGGCGCATCGGCCGGGCCGACGAGATCGCGGCGGCGGCCGCCTACCTGCTGTCCGACGACGCCTCGTTCGTGACCGGCGCGGCCATCCCCGTCGACGGCGGGTACACCGCCGGCCGAGACCACGGCATCACGAAGCTGATGGGCCTGAGCTGAGTCACCCCGCGACGGCGTCGACGTGGCGCTGCAGGGCGTCGAGGTACCCCTCGGTCGCCGCCGCCTGCTGCCGCCGGGCGACGGGTCCGCCCAGCCGCACGAGCGGGCCGTTGCCCCGCGAGAACGCCGTGACGACGACCCGCACGGCACCGGCGGCGTCGCGCTCGACCACGAACGCCTCCTCGCCCTGCGCGGGGTGCGGCCGCAGCGTGCCGTAGGCGAATCCGAACCGGTCGGGCTCGTCGACCACCTCGACGATGCGGCAGGCGGCGATCACGTGGACGGGACCGAGGATGCCGATGTCGGTCACCACCTCGGTGCCGACGGCGATCGGCGGGTGGGCGGGCGCCACCCGCAGGCCCGACCCGCGGTGCAGCCGCCACGTGCGCACGCCCTGGCGCGCCGCGTCCCAGACGTCGTCGCCCCGCCCGAGCCCGCGCTCGGCGCGCACGTGGTGGTAGCCCGGGGGCAGCCCGGCCCGGGACAGCGTGCGTCCGTGCTCGGCGTAGGTGAGCGGCGTGTCCCGCACCTCGTCGAGGATGGCGGCGAGCTTCCGGTCGGTCGGGCGTCCCAGCACCACGAACATGCGGCCACCCTCGCACAGCCGCCCGCCCCGCCCACCGCGCCCCGGCGGGGCGGGCCAGGCGGCGGGCGCCGGTAGGGTCCCCTGACATGAAGTGCCCCGTCTGCGACGTCGCCCTCTCGATCTCGTCCCGGGAGGGCGTGGAGATCGATTTCTGCCCGCAGTGCCGCGGGGTGTGGCTCGACCGCGGCGAGCTCGACAAGGTCATCGAGCGCGCCGCCCGGTCGTTGGCGCCCACCACCCCGGTGGGCGGGGGCCGCGACGAGAGGTACGACGATCGTCCCCCACCCCGGTACGACGACAGGCGTGACGACGACCGGCGGTACCGAGACGACGACCGGCGGTACGACGACCGCTCGCGCAAGAAGAAGAAGCGGTCGTTCCTCGACGACCTCTTCGAGTTCGACTGACCGGTCCCGCCCGGTCGTGGCGAGCGGCGTCGGAACGGCGGGCTCAGACGTCGAACGACCGACGCGATCCGCCCGACGGCCGCGGGACCCGAGGCGATGGCTGCCGCTCCCGGTGTCTCGAGGCGGTGACGTGCGGGGGCCGCACGTCATTGCCTCGAGAGCCATCGGGCGCGAGTCATCGCCTCGCCTCCCCGTGACCGCTCGCCCGGGTGGCCGCGCGCCGATCGGTGACCCGACGGGCCCACCGCCACGGCCTCGCGGCTCGACCCCGTGCACGGTGGCGACGCAGGTGAGCAGTCCTGAACGCCGGTCGTCCGAGCCTGCGCCGCGGTCACGACCACCGTGGCGACCGACCGCATGCCCCTCGGCGGCCGCCGGGCCTCCGCCGAGCGGGTCAGCCCAGCTCGTCGAGAGCGGCGCGCAGCGTGGTGATCCCGGTGACGACGTCGTCGAGCTCGGCGCCGAGGCGATCGGGGGCCACGACGCCCAGCGCCACCTCGGCCGCGCCGGCCACCGCCGCCCCGAGGCGGGCGTCGAGCAGGCGGAGGCGCGCGTCGGTGTCGTCGAGGGCGTTCAGCAGCCGCTGCACAGACGCGAACCGCTGCGCGAGCACCGCCTCGAGCTCGGCGTCGGCCCCCGCCCGCTTGGCCCGCTTGTACTCATCGGTCACCCGGTCGGGGTCGAGGGCTGCGAGCGTGCGCTCGACCTGGGTCGCCCGCTGGGCGATCTCCCACACGCCGAGCACCCCGGCGTCGACCCGCCCGCCGGCGTCCACCAGACGATCGCGCACCGGCCCGTCGGCCACGCCGGCGACGACGTCGGCGTAGCGGCGCCGGGCCCCGAGGGCGTCGGCCACGGCCCCCGCGAACCGGGCGGACACCAGTGCCGGGTCGACGTGCGCCAGCGGGTCGACCGGAGCTCGGCGTCGACGCAGCATGGGCGCCGACGATACCGCCGGCGCCGGGCCGGGCCGGCTCGGCCCGACCCGGCGCCGGTCAATGCAGGTGGTCTAGGGTCTAATGCGCGTGCATGACCTGACCGACGACGTCGCCACCACCGGGTCCGGCGACCCCGACCCCTCGACCGACGGCGCCGACACCGGCACCGCCACGACCGAGCGCCTGATCAGCGCAGCCGAGCACCTCTTCGCCATCCACGGCATCGACGGCGTGAGCCTGCGCGAGATCAACCGGGCCGCGGGCGCCCGCAACGCGTCGGCCCTGCAGTACCACTTCCGCGACCGCGACGGGCTGCTGCGGGCCCTGATGGTCAAGCACGGCCGCGAGGTCGAGGCACGGCGCCACGCCGTGCTCGACGCCTACGAGGCCGACGGGCGCGACGACCTGCGGGCCCTGGCCGGGGCGCTGGTGCGGCCGATGGCGGCCAAGCTCACCGATCCCGACGGCGGGCCCCAGTACCTGCAGATCATGTCCGACCTGATGAACCGGCCCCGCCCGCCCTTCGACCCCGGCGCCCCGGACGACCCGACGTCGAGCATCGACCGGTGGCGCCGTCTCGTCGCCCCCCTCCTCGACGACGACGCCACCCGGCTGCACCGACGGTTCGCCGCCATCCGCATCGCCCTGGTCGAGCTCGGCCGCCGGGCCCGGTCGGGCCCCCGCAGCGACGAGCGCCTGTTCGTGAGCGACCTCGTCGACCTCGTGGTCGGCGTGCTGTCGGCCCCGGTCACCGACGAGACCCGCCGCCTCGCCGCCGCCCGACCGCGCGCCGGCCGCAAGGCCGCCCGGAAGGCGAAGGCATGACCGCCGACGCCGAGGTGGGCACCGACCTCGTCGACCTCGAGGCCCTCGCCGGCTGGATGGACGACCACGGGCTGCCCGGCGGCCCGATCACCGACGCCCGCGCCCTCGCGGGCGGAACGCAGAACCTGCTCATGCGGTTCACGCGGGGCGGGGGCGACTACGTGCTCCGCCGCGGCCCCCGCCACCTGCGCCGGGCCAGCAACCAGGTGATGCGCCGCGAGGCCCGGCTGCTCCAGGCGCTCGCCGGCCAGGACGTGCCCCACCCGGCCTACGTGGCCGGGCCCGGAGAGCCCGAGAGCGGCGTCGCCGGCGATGCCGTCTTCTACCTGATGGCGCCCGTCGAGGGCTTCAACCCCACCACCGGGCTGCCGCCGTCGCACGCCGACCATCCCGACGTCGTCCACCGCATGGGCCTCGAAGTCGCCGACGCGGCCGCCCGCCTGGGCGCGATCGACCACGAGGCGGTCGGCCTCGGCGACTTCGGCAAGCCCGAGGGCTTCCTCGAGCGCCAGGTGCCGCGGTGGCTCGCCGAGCTCGACGGCTTCGGGGCGCTCGACGGCTACCCGGGCCCGGACATCCCCGGCCTCGACGAGGTGGCCCGCTGGCTCGACGCCAACCGTCCCGGCGCCTGGAGTCCGGGCATCATGCACGGCGACTTCCACCTGTCGAACGTGATGATCCGTCCCGACGGCCCCGAGGTCGCCGCCATCGTCGACTGGGAGATGTGCACGATCGGCGACCCGCTCCTCGACCTGGGGCTGCTGCTCGCCACGTGGCCGATCGGGCCCGAGGGCGACGCCACGGCCCTCGGCGGCGCCCCCGCGGGCGACGCCATGGCCTCGGTCGTGACCGGCGCCGTCGGCTCCGCCGCGGGCCTCCCCACGCCGGCCGAGCTCGTCGCCCGCTACGCCGCGCGGTCCGACCGCGACACGTCCGCCATCGCCTGGTACACGGCCATGGCCTGCTTCAAGCTCGGCATCGTGCTCGAGGGCACGCACGCCCGCGCCTGCGCGGGTCGGGCGCCGAAGCCGACCGGCGACCTGCTCCACGCCATCACGCTCGGGCTCTTCTCCCGGGCCCGCACCGTCATCGCGAAAGGTTGAACCATGGCCATCGACTTCACCCTCACCCCCGAGCTCGAGGACATCCGCACGCGGGTGCGCACGTTCATCGACACCGTGGTGAAGCCCGGCGAGGAGGCCATGGGCAACCGTGACGAGCTCGACAGGGCGGAGTACATCACGCTCATCCTCGAGATGCGCGCCCAGGCCCGGGAGGCGGGCCTGTGGCTCCCCCACATGCCCGAGGAGTGGGGCGGCATGGGGCTCGGCCACGTCGAGCTGGCCATGGTGCAGGCCGAGGGGGCCAAGTCCCGCATGGGGCCGTGGGTCATGAACTGCCAGGCCCCCGACGAGGGCAACATGCACACCCTCCTCCACTGGGGCACCGAGGAGCAGAAGGAGAGGTACCTCCGGCCCCTGTGCGAGGGCACGGCCATGAGCTGCTTCGCCATGACCGAGCCCGAGGTCGCGGGCTCCGACCCGACGCTCATCCAGACCCACGCCTACCAGGACGGCGACGAGTGGGTCGTCAACGGCCACAAGTGGTTCATCTCCAACGCGCACCGGGCCCGGTTCGCCATCCTGATCGCCCGCACCGAGGACGACCCCGACCTGCCGCAGGCCGCCAACACCGCCTTCCTCGTCGACATCCCGTCCGAGGGCTGGACCGAGGTGCGCGAGGTCGAGACCATGCACGGCTCGACGGGCCACTCCGAGATCCTGATCGAGGACCTGCGGGTGCCGGCCGACCGCATGCTCGGCGGCCGGGGCCAGGGCCACCTGCTCGGCCAGTACCGGCTCGGGCCGGCCCGCCTGGCCCACTGCATGCGGTGGATCGCCCAGGCCGAGACGGCGCTCGACATGATGGTCGACCGGTCGCTGAACCGGTTCAGCCACGGCTCGCTGCTGGCTGAGAAGCAGGGCGTCCAGTGGATGATCGCCGATTCCGCCATGGAGCTCTACCAGGCCAAGCTCATGGTCCTGCACGCCGCGTACCGCATCGACAACAAGCTCGACTTCACGTCCGAGGTGTCGATGGCCAAGCACTTCGTGGCCAACGCGCTGAACCGCATCATCGACCGGTCGATCCAGGTGCACGGGGCCCTCGGCTACTCCACCGACACCCCGCTGGCGAACATGTACCAGCACGCCCGCTGGGCGCGGTTCGCCGACGGCGCCGACGAGATCCACCAGATGCGCATCGCCCAGCGCACCATCGCGGCCTACAAGGACTCGGGCAGCACCCGCACGGCGACGGGCGACCTGCCGGTCTGACCGTCCGAGGGTTCGTGGGCGAGCCCGGGACACGCGGGCGGACCGCTGTCGAGGTGGTCGAGTGCCGGCGGAAGGTCAGCCGTCCGGCGGGCCCCCACCGCTGCCGGCCGACTCGTCACCCGCCGTACGGCGCCGCAGGCGCAGGCGACGCCGGAGGGCGCGGGTGACGTGCTCGTGCACCCGCTGCTCCTCGGGCTCGGGCATCTCGCCCCGGCTGTCGAGGTAGATGGCCTTGATCGCCCCGAGGAGCGGGGTGGCCACGAGTGCCCCCGGCACCCCCGCCGCCGCGGCACCCGCCAGGGCCGCCAGCATCGTGGTGGGGGGCGACAGGTTCACGGCCTTGCCGACGATGGCCGGGCTGATCACGTTGTTCTCGAGGTTCTGGTACGCCATGAACACCGCGAGGGCGATCACCGCCTGCACGGGACCCTGGGTGAGCGCCAGCAGCACGAAGAAGCCGCCGCCGAGGAACCCGCCGATCTGGGGGATCAGGTTGGTGAGCGTGGTCCACAGGCCCGCCACCGGTGCCAGCGGGATGCCCAGCAGCAGCCCGGTGCACAGGATGACGAAGCCCGCCAGGGCGGCGACGAACAGCGAGCCGGCGAAGTAGCTGCCGAACGTCGCGTAGACGATGCTGCCCAACCTGTCGGCCTGCACGCGCCGGTCGATCGGCACCAGGGCGCGGAACCGCCGCACGGCGATGCCGCCGTCGACCATCACCCCCAGAGCCGTGACGAGCACGATCACCGCGCTGAGCACGCCGCCGATGAGGCGCTCGCCCATGTCGGCCAGCGTGGCGTCGTCGATGTCGGCCGGCGCGTCGTCGATCCACCGCTCGACGCTCCCGGCGGCGTCGGCGTCCTCGAGGCGGGGCCCGACGATCGGCCACGTGTAGAAGTCGCGCACGGTCGACGGCAGCTCGCTGCTGAAGTCCTGGAGCTGCGACACGGCGGCCGGGGCCACCACGGTGACGATGGCGGCGAACCCCAGCGTCAGCCCGGCGCCGACGATGGTGACCGCCAGCCCCCGCGACGTGTCCCAGCGCCGTTGCACCGCGCCGACGACCGGCGACAGGGCCACGCCCACGAGGACGCCGACGCCGATGCCGGTGAGGACGTCGCCGGCGATGTGGGCGATCGCGAACACGACGACCGCCACCAGCCCGGCCAGGCCGAGCACGACGAACGACCAGGCGTCGATGTCGACGACCAGCGGGTGCCCCGGGCCGGCGGGCGCCGGTGCCGGTGGGGTCGTTCGGGACCGCCCCTCGGGGTGCTCGCCGCGGGCGTCGTCGGCCTCCTGCGCCATCGGCCGTACGGTACGCCACCGCGCCCGCCCGGGACGGGGGCGCCGGGCACGACCTGTCGTCCGCCCTCACCGCCGCAGCAGCGCCGGTACGGTACGGCCGTGCCCGTCGCCGCACCCGAGCCGCCCCGCCGGGTGATCCGCATCTCCGCCCAGACGGCGGTGCTGGCCGTCGTGGCGGTCGTCCTGGCGATCCTCGCCCAGCGCTTCTTCGTCTCGGCCCACCAGCCCCTCTCGTGGGCGGTGGCCGCCGCCGTGGTCGCCGTGCTCATCGACCCCGTCGTCGACGTGCTCGACCGGCGCCTGCCCCGGATCCTGTCGGTCATCATCGCCCTGCTGGTCGCGGCTGCGGCCACCTGGGCGGTCATCTACGTCGCCTTCGACGACCTGTCGTCGGGCGTCGACCGGCTCGGCGAGTCGGCCCAGGAGGCGGCCGACGAGCTCGAGGCCCGCGACGACTCGATCGGGCGGGCGGCGCGCGACGTGGACGCGTCGCGTCGCGTCGACCTGTTCGTCGACGCCCTCGACGAGCGGGTGACCGGCACCGACGACGTGCTGGCGTCCACCGCCGGCACCGCCCCGACCTACTTCATCGGCGGCATCCTCACGCTGTTCCTGATGTCGTACGGGCCCACGCTGGCCCGGTCGGCGGTCGACCAGCTGCCCGACCGGCGGATGCGGCGCGAGGTGTCCCGCATCGTCACCCACGCCCTGCAGCGCTCGCGCCGTGCGGTCCTGCTCACGGTGGCCGAGGGGGTGGTCGTCGGGCTGGTGGTGGCGGCCGCCGCCGCCCTGCTCGACGTGCCGTCGCCGGCGGCGCTCGGCCTCGTGGCGGGGGTGATGGCGATGCTGCCCCACGTCGGCCTCGTGCTCGGCACGATCCCGCTCATCCTCCTGGTGCTGGCGCTGAAGTCCGACATCGCCACGGCGCTGACGATCGTCGTCGTCGTGTCGTGCCAGCTCGCCGACTCCTTCTGGCTGCGGCGGCGGGTGGCCGCCCGCAGCGTCCACATCGGCCTGCTCGTGCCCTGGGTGGTGGCTCTCGTGGGCTACGAGGTCTACGGGGTCGGTGGCGTGGCCTACGGGCTGGCGCTGGCCGTGTTCGGGCTGGCGATCCTCGACGAGCTCGGCCAGCGCACGCAGAGCACCGCCGCCATCGACCGCTCGCCCGAGGGCGCCGGGGCCGGCGACGTCGACGCCGACGGCACCGGTGCCGGGGCCGACGGCGGGGACGAGGCCGACGAGGACGCCGAGCCCGACGGGACGGTGCCGCCCGGCGGCCGCGACCGTCCCTCCCCCGACGAGGCCGGGGTGCCGGGCTGACGGCTGCCGTCGCGGTCGTCGACCTGGGCGTGCTGGCCCGCCACGTGACGTGAGCGGGCTCCCGGCCGGCGGGTCGCCGTTGGTAGTGTCCCGATTCCTGACTGCCGGTCAAGATCGGGCGGCGTCCGGGCCCCGTTCCGTCGGCACAGGTCGAGGTGAGGTCGAGCGATGACGTTGAGCTACGCCGACGCAGTGGCGACGGTCACCGCCCCGGGAGAGCGGTTCGAGACCGGCACGATCGACATCGCCGGCATCCCCACGACCGTCTTCGTGCACGGCCCGAACAGCCTGCGCGACGTCTTCGACACCGCCCGCGACCGGGGCGACGCCACCTTCCTCGTGTACGAGGACGAGCGGTGGAGCTTCGCCGACGTCATGCGCCACGTCGACGCCCTCGGCGCCCTGCTCGCCGACACCTACGGCGTGGGGGTCGGCGACCGGGTGGCCATCGGCATGCGCAACTACCCCGAGTGGGTCATCGCGTTCGCGGCCATCACCTCGATCGGCGCGGTGTCGGTGTCGCTCAACGCGTGGTGGACCGACGACGAGCTGGGCTGGGCCATCGCCGACTGCGGAGCGAAGGCGCTCGTGGCCGACCGCGAGCGCGTCGAGCGCACCCGCACCGCCGCCGCGGACCTGGGCGTGCACGTGCTCGGCGTCCGCCTGGGCGACGACCCCGAGGGCGCAGTCGCCGGCGTCGACCGCTGGGAGCAGGTGCTGCCCCTCGGCGCGCCGCTGCCCGAGGTGGCGATCACGCCCGACGACGACGCCACCATCCTCTACACCTCCGGTACGACCGGCCGCCCCAAGGGCGCAGTGTCGACCCACCGGGCGGTCACCCAGGCGCTCATGGGCTACAGCTGCCGGGCGACGGTCGACCGCCTGCGGCGGGGCCCGTCGTCGGTGCCCGGCACCCCGCCGTCGTTCATCCTGATCGTGCCGCTCTTCCACGTGACGGGGTCGATCCCGGTGATGCTCGGCTGCTTCGCCAGCGGGTTGAAGCTCGTGATCATGTACAAGTGGGACCCCGAGCGAGCCCTCGAGCTGATCGAGCGGGAGCGCGTCACCAACTTCGTGGGCGTGCCCACCCAGAGCTGGGACATGCTGCAGTCGCCGCGGTTCGCCGAGTTCGACACGTCCAGCCTCGTGGCGGTGGGCGGCGGCGGCGCGCCGGCGCCGCCCGAGCTGGTGCGCCGCGTGGCGTCGAGCTTCGCCAAGGCCAGTCCCAACATCGGCTACGGCATGACCGAGACCAACGCCTACGGCCCGCAGAACGGCGGCGAGGACTACCTCACGCACCCGACCAGCACGGGTCGGGCCACCCCGATCCTCCAGGTCGAGGTGCGCGACGAGGACGACCGGCCGGTGCCGGTCGGCGAGCGCGGCGAGATCTGGTTCAAGGGACCCAACCTCATCCGCGGCTACTGGA
>Ga0111538_10006551_pt1 | contig 15750 bp, 11 predicted proteins | sample SoiMethybrSBSTD1_FD_79669 | JGI IMG/M metagenome (GOLD analysis project Ga0111538, IMG submission 79669) | Bulk soil microbial communities from a Populus tree surrounding site in Tennessee, USA - Soil MetaG P. TD hybrid SBSTD1 (version 2)... | ecosystem: Environmental > Terrestrial > Soil >...
CGAAATGTTCCAGCGCCCACAAGGCGGAATAAAACAGCGAAGTCTGGTAACTGTCGCGGAACGGCGGAATCGGCGTTTGCAGCGCCGATTGCAGCTCACCTCCATAATGAGAGGCAATGATGAGGTTACGTGTCGATAGCCACTGCGCGGGATAGGCCAAGCGGGCGTTAAGATCGGTAGTGAAGAATATCGCGCGCGGAAACGTGGGCCGCAAAGCCTGCAGAATGAGCAGCTTGTCATACACGTCGCTGCCGAGCACGCCGATGGCCCTGAATTCCTCCCCATTCTTCGCTTCCTCTTCCTTGAGCGCCGCCGCAAGCCTGAGGACATAGTCCAGTTGACCGCGTCCTTCGGGCCGCTGGCCCGCATTCTGCTCCATCCCGGGAAGCTGCCCCTCGTACCACGCTCTGATCCGGGCCTGGCTGTCGTCTTTTTTTTCGCTTTCCTTGCCATTCCCCGTGGCGGGCAATTCCCCGTCCAGGCCAGCCAGATAGGAGTGCCGGTAAACCCAGGCCGGCCATTCGTCCCGGCGCAGCTTGTCGATCTCAGCCGCCAGCGACGCCCCGCTCGTGCCGGAGCCCTGATTCATTGCGACGGCTGCAAATGTGCGCGGCAGTGAACGCCCGTAGAGCGTATCCCATTCCGAAATCAGCGCGATTTTGGGATTGCAGTCTCTCGCGGCACAAGGTTTCAAATCGACCTGGCGGCGCTTCAGCTCCTGCAAAAGCTGTTCCGCCAACGTGGCATCGGTGCCGATGGTCCGCGTCAGCCTGATCTGCGCCCGCCCGAACAGCTTTTCCACAGACTCGTCTGGTTGCCGGCTTGCGGGGTCGGGCGCGGGAGTCCGGTCAAGCAGAAAGGTATCCTCGGCGGTGGCAGAGGGGGAAAAGAAACGGACGCCCTTCAGCCTGTCCAGGGCAGGCGGGGCGCCGCGCTGGGCGGACTGCAGCTCTTTTAGCATCGCGCTTAAACCGGAGGAGCTCCGCGGGCCGAGCACTTCGTAAGTCGCCCTTATTTCCGGCTGGCGGGCCCGCTGGGATGGCAACGGGTGAAGGGCGTTGCTTAGATGGGCAACGAGATCGTTGAGGAATGTGAGCGGCTGGCTGCCCGCGTCCTGTTCTTTCAGCCACAGGATGAGCACGGGTTTGGCGTATGGCTGGCCGCGAAGCTTGGCCTTGGGTATGAACAATTCGGCCGGAACGAGCGCAGCTATTTCGCCGCTCCCCCCTGCGGCCTGGAGCGTTACAGGCGTACCCTTATTATTACTATTGCCATGGCTACCGCTTTGGCGGGAGCGGTCCCATTTGAAAAAGCGCAGGTATTCGCCGGACTCCGGCACGTAGCCGGCAGCGCCTAGCGCAGATACCACCGCATATCGGTCCTTTAGCCGGGATTCGCCGCCATTGACGTATGGGCTGCCATCCACGAATACCGGCAGCACCCGCAGGGCGGAAATTCCTGACTCGCGCAGAACTTCAACCAGCCTCTTGAGCGTGTGCACGTCATTTTCTTCTTCCGGCTGTTTCGAGAGCTTTTGCTCCAGCAACCGGTGCGCCTCAATTGCTTCAAAAGGGTCCTGCCACAGGCGCGACTGCACCAACCCCTTTTTCTGGAACATGGTTGTCGCCTTTTCTTTGTCGATCGGGCGCACCGTTTTCAGCGTGGTCCCTTCGTAGTAGAGGAACCCGCTGATCATCGCCACCAGTGCTATCAGTCCGGCCAGCGGCAGTCTTGATTTTTCTTCCTGTTTTTCCGCCATTTTCCAAGCCCCTATAGCCCCTTCATGGCGGGGCCTCGCCGGGGCAATCAAGTTGAGAAGGGGAGCAACCGCTCGGCGTGGCCGGGATTGCCATTATTTATAGTAAAGGACTGTAAAACTATAAAGCACTCAGCTCAAGCGCGGCGCGCCGATTGGGAAGGAGGCCATGGCAGCGCGGATTGCAGGGGAAACGCCTGACGAGCGATTCAGGCTGCCGGATTGAGGCTGCTAACATGGCAGCGGGACTGCGGAGAGCGAAGCCTGGATTGTACTTCAGTCCAATAGCCAGCCCGCCTGAAATTGGCCAATATAACACCCGGGAAGCAATGGAGCAGGACGTTTCCCTAAGTGAAATAGAGTCACTTACGCAAGTGGAAAGCAGCAGAAACAGAAGGCAACAGAAGCATGGAAACACATAAAAGCAAGTAAACGTAAGCAAACGCCCATTGGACCCCGGTCGCAGCATTGCTGTGACCGGGTTTTTTGTTCGTTTTAAGGTCAAGCTTAAATGCCCCCTCCGGGCTTGCGGCGGGATATTACGCATGCCGCTGCACTGGGCCGAATCTTCCAAACTCTGGAAGATTTCTCATCCTGCTCCGTGGAAATCGCGCCTTTACTTTCCAGACTCATCCAGCTGAGGGATAAATGCAGGGGTAGGGCTTGTTGGCGTTGCCAGCACCTTGTCGATGCGCTTTCCATCCATATCCATGACTTCGAAGCTCCATCCCTCCCATTCGCACCGGTCCGCCGTCTGCGGCAGCCTTCCCACCAGCAGCATGACCATGCCACTGAGGGTGTTGTAACGGCCCCTTTCCTCTTCAGGCACTTCCTTGAGGCCAAGCCGGTCCTTTAGTTCCGGCACGGGAATAAAACCATCCAGCAGCCAGCTGCCATCGTCGCGTCTCATTGCCCATGCATCTTCCGGCCGTTTCGGCTTGAACTCCCCGGTTATCGCCTCCATTACGTCCTTCAGAGTGACGATACCCTGCACTTCACCATACTCATCGATGACGAACGCGAGGTTGGTGCCCGAATGCTTGAAGTTTTCCAGTAGTTCGATACCGGTGAGCGACTCAGGAACGAATACTGGCGGATACAAGTTTTCCGTCAGGCTCGGTTTTTTGCCGCGCAATGTCTGGGTGAGGAATTGGCGCGCCCGGGCTACTCCGAGTATTTCTTCCCAACTGCCCTTGAGCACGGGAAAGCGGGAATGCTCGCTGGTTTCGATTTGCTTGATGTTTTCTTCCAGCGGGTCCTCGATGTCCAGGTAGACCACATCACTGCGTGGCACCATGAGTGACGCAATCTGACGATCATCCAGCCGGAACACGTTCTGGATCATCTGATGTTCTTCGTGCTCGATCACGCCGGCGCTGGAGCCCTCCGCAAGTATCAGGTGGATTTCCTCCTGCGTGACGCTTGGCCTGCCTTGCTCCTTGACCCCAAGGAGGCTCAATATCAGTTGAGTCGAACCGGCCAGCAGTTTAATGAACGGCTTGGAGGCAACAGCAAGCCAAAGCATGGGGCGCGAAACCCACCGAGCCACGGATTCGGGATAGAGCTGCCCGAGCCGCTTCGGAACCAGTTCGCCCAGCACGATGGTGAAATAGGTGATGCCAACGACCACTAGTCCGGTGGCGAGATAGTCGGAGAAAGGTTTCGCCACACCAAGGTTCTCAATCCACTCGGTGAAGGGCCTTGCCAGCGCGGCTTCACCGATGATCCCGTTCATGATGCCGATAAAAGTGATTCCGATCTGTATCGTCGAGAGAAAGCGGTTTGGATCTTGACCCAACTCTATCGCTGCGGCTGCGCCGCTATTGCCGTTCTGCGCCAACGTCTGAAGCTGGGCCCTGCGGGCGGAAATCAAGGCGATTTCAGACATGGCGAAAACCCCATTGAGAAGAATGAGGGCAAACAGTAATGAGATTTCCATAAGTAGTATGTGTTCGAACGAACACGGTTGTTGAAAACGGAGTCTTAAGTTTTGGCAAGAATGAGCAGGCAAGGTTCGGTGTAACGGTAGAGCTGAACGGCATACCCATTTCTGCAAACTATTCTCTCTTCAGAGTAGATGAGATTTAGTCCGATGAGATGTTTAGCGTTTATGAGCAAGCCCAGGAAACGGTACAATCAAACCATCATCAGCCGGGAGGACAAAATGGACGAGAAAAACGTGGATGAAAAAACGAAGCCGCACATCGTCGGGGTCAATCATATTGCGCTCGAGGTTGGAAATATCGACGAGGCGTTGGATTTCTACGGGCGCATCTTTACCTTCAGATTGCGGGGTCGCGGAACCCACACCGCTTTTATCGACATGGGCGATCAGTTCATCGCGCTGATGGAAGGGCGGAAACAACCGCCGGATGAGCAGAGGCATTTCGGTCTGGTGGTCGATGACCGCTCCCGTGTGGGGGAGCTCGCCGAAGCGGCGGGGGCAACCATGCTGGAAGGTGGCAGGCTGGACTTTCTCGACCCGTGGGGCAACCGTGTTCAGGTGGTCGAATACCGCGACTTGCAATTCACCAAGACCGACGCGGTGCTGAAATACATGGGACTAGAGCTGGACAAGAGCGAGGAGGCAAAAGCGGAGCTGCGTACCAAGGGAATCGAACCCGAGCGCGAATAGCCGGGAACGGGCATCCGGTTTTACGGCCATACGAGGGGGTTTCTTGCAATAGTGAGGAGGTCAATCTATCCGTGGACTGAATCCCCTGAGCGAGGGGCTATTGTTCAGCTACCCAGGCGCGGGCCTTGGCACTCGCCGCCTCCTGCGTCTTGTTTTCATCATCCAGCGGCTCGACAAAGCTCTCATACGCAACCGTGCCCTTGTCGTCAAGAATCCGGTAACGGCGCGGCAGTTTTTCTCGGGCGTGCATAGCGGGATCAAAAAAACGCCAGAAAAGAATGTCATTTTCAGGAGAGCCAGATCAAACCGCCGTGCATGAACAGGGGTTGGACTAGTACCTAAGTCCAATAGTAAAACGCCCGGGAACTGGTAACATGCAATCGGGGAAGCAATGTTAGAGATGGTGTAGTTGGTAGCTTTCCCAGCGGAAATAGAAGCAAACGCCATGGCCCGGTCGCAGCGCTGCTGCCTCCGGGCCTTTGCTTTTCAAATTGCCCCATACTGAATGAGGGATCACCATTTATATGTTTTACTCTATAACAAGACGATCGTTCTCTTGAAGATGAGTTAAGGAAGTGGACGTGAATCGCCGTAAACGGAATTGCGCTCGCTCTGCATTGCGTACAAAATATGGCCCCCACAGATATCACCGATAACAATACTTCTCCCGGATGCGGCAATGCCTGAACTACCGGATTTGAATGACGCTGAATTCAGCCTGGAACCTTCTGAAATGAAAGAAGCGAACCCGGCTGATTTACAAAGCGGCCGCGCTTCAAAACCCGCTACGGTTAAGCCTCCCCCGAAAGTTCGGGTTGGCGGCGAGCCGCAGGTCATCAGCTACCGCTATCCGGATAAGCGCAAGAATAATCCTCATGTGGGTCTCGTCAACGAAGATACCGATCCGGGACAACCCAAGACCTCTTGGCGTTACGATCCGCATATCGACCCTGCGCTCGCCTTCGATCCCGGCCGAGGGCAGATCGAAAACCTAATAGACAACGGCCTTGCCAGCGGAGATGAGAATGTCATGCGCACGGTACTGGAGGAACTAAAGCGCTTGCAGTCGCCTTACCTTAACTGGGCGGGCAAGGCGGAGCGCACCAGTTTCGAGGTTGATACCGTCTCGCTGCACGTGCATGAGCGCATTGATGCGATGAGCATACTCGCCGCCGTGGGCAAGCGTATGCATGACGCCAAAGCGCGGAAAGCAAGTCCCCCGATCCAGCCCGCCATATTTAATGCCCCGTTTGAAAACGTGCCGTTGCGCGATGCCATCGATTTTTACAAGCACGAACGAGGCTGGGCCAACCGGTTGATCACTGGCGACTCTCTGCTGGTGATGAATTCGCTGCTGCAAAAGGAGAGCATGGCGGGGCAGGTACAGATGGTCTATATCGACCCGCCCTACGGCATCAAGTACGGCTCCAACTTCCAGCCTTTTACTGACAAGCGCGACGTAAAGGATCGCAAGGACGAGGATCTCACGCAGGAGCCGGAAATGATCAAAGCGTTCCGCGATACCTGGGAGCTAGGCATTCATTCCTATCTCACCTACCTGCGCGACCGGTTGCTGCTTGCAAAAGAGCTGTTAAGCGAATCGGGCAGTGTATTTGTGCAGATTTCGGATGAGAATTTGCATCATGTGCGGGAAGTGCTGGATGAGGTTTTCGGACCAAAGAATTTCGTTGCCATTATCTCGTATGCGACCACCAGCGGATTCGCTACAAATACCTTATCGCGGGCGGGTGACTATATCGTCTGGTTTGCGAAAGAACTTAAAAAACTGAAATATCGGCAGTTGAATAGAGAAAAAATAGCTGGGGAGGAAGGCGCAAGTAAATATAAATCGGTCGCCCAAATCTCAAGTATTCAAAAAGGCGTTTTTCCCCCCGAGAAATTAGTAGCAACCGATCAAGTTACGTCACAAGGTGCCTCATCCATCGACGCTATGTTTGAGTTCCGGGGCCAACGCTTATCGGCACCGACCGGGCTTCATTGGAAGGCCAAGGCGAGGGGTATGGAACGTTTGGGGAAGGCGAACCGTCTTGTGACTGAAGGCAGCAGGCCCCGGTATGTACGATTTCTCGATGACTTCTCAGTTTTTCCTATAAATAACCTGTGGACAGATATTGGAGGAATCCAGAATCGGACCGAAGGAAAGGTATATGTGGTCCAGACTTCAGAAGTTGCAATTCAACGATGTCTTCTCATGACTACCGACCCCGGCGATCTTGTGCTCGACCCGACCTGTGGTTCGGGCACGACCGCATTTGTCGCAGAAAAATGGGGGCGACGCTGGATTACCTGCGACACGTCGCGGGTAGCTGTAACGCTCGCTAAGCAGCGACTGATGACATCGAACTACGATTATTACGAATTACGTTATCCGCACGAGGGCGTACGCGGAGGCTTCATTTACAAGACGGTGCCGCACGTCACGCTTAAATCCATCGCCAACAATCCTGAAATTGACGAAATTTATGAACGCATGCATCCGGCTATCGAGGGTGCGCTGAGGGAATTGAACAAGGTTGCGGGGAAACAACTCAGGGAATGGGAAGTGCCGTTCGGTTTTCCGGATGATTGGCCGCAACAAGCGCGTGACGCATTCAATGCGTTTTATTCCGGGAGGCAGGCTATGCAAAAGCGCATGGATGCGTCCATCACAGCACACGCAGAGTCCGAAACCCTGTATGACCAGCCGGCCGTGGCCAAGAACAAGCTGCGCGTGACGGGTCCGTTTACGGTCGAGGCGGTGCCGTTCCCCAGCGTGTTGCCGCTGGACGAAGCGGCCGTGCCGCCAGACGTCAATTCTGCCGATGTGGCAATTGCCCGTTCCGGCGAATCAGCGCGGCAGCACCGCTGGCGCGACGAATTGCTGAAAACCGGGATACGCGGCAAGGGCGGGCAAACGCTGAAATTCACTGATCTTGAGACGATTCCTGGCACGGAATGTTTACATGTGATGGGCGCGGTGGTGGATTCCGGCGAGCGAGTAGTAGTGAGCTTCGGACCGGAGCATGCGGCGCTGGAGCAACGGCAGGTGGAACGTGCGCTGCGCGAAGCCGAGACGCTATTCCCGCGACCCAAGATGATTGTTTTCTGCGCGTTTACATTCGATCCGGAAGCAGCAAAGGATATTGACGCGCTTCGCGGCATCGTTGCGCTCAAGGCGCAGATGAATACCGATCTGCTGACCCAGGACCTGAAAAAGGCGCGCTCCAGCAATCAGAGTTTCTGGCTGATGGGTCAGCCGGATGTGGAATTGCGTAAACATAAGAATGGCAGATACGTGGTCGAGGTTAACGGTTTCGATTATTTTGACACGTCCAAAGGCGAGCTCGTCTCGGGTGGCAAAAGCAAAATCGCGATGTGGTCGCTGGACCCCGACTACGATAATCGCTCTTTATTTCCTCGCCAGCTTTTCTTCCCGTTAGCGGGCAAAGATGGCGGCTGGAAAAAACTAAAGAAGTCCATTCGCGCCGAACTGAACGAAGAATTGCTCGACTGCTTTCACGGCACGGTTTCCCTGCCCTTCGAAGCCGGCGAAAACCGCACTGTAGCGGTGAAGATCGTGGATGACCGGGGTATTGAGTCGCTCAAAGTCATTGCACTGGAAGGCGAGAAATAACCACCCGTAAATGACGGTCTGGCAGAAGTCGAGGCAGCTCGACTCAGCACCGGTACTCCGGCAAAGATCACTCCAAATTTCTCAGCATACGCGCTGCCCCCATGTCCCCAGGCTCTCTAATCATCAACTCCCCTTTTTCGCGGCCCGAGCGCCATTGGGAACAGGCACGCGACAGCACGCTTACACTGATCCCGGCACGGCGGCCGGCGGGGTATGAAATTTTTGACGTGCGCAACAATACGCGCCGCACCGAACTGCTTCCTCGGGTCAACGAGATCCGCAATCGCGTGGATGCTTGGCGAGAGGCGGAATACCCCGGCGTAACTAGTGTGACACGAAAGCTGCTGGAGCATTGGAATGATGCGTCAGCACGCGACTATCCGTTCTATTTCTGTCAGCTGGAGGCGATCGAAACCCTGATCTGGTGGGTGGAAGCAACGCCGGATTTCAGCCAGGGGATTTTTGTTCCGGGAGACGGCGGACCTTGGGAGCGGCTCTGCAGCAAGATGGCAACGGGCAGCGGTAAAACCACCGTGATGGCAATGATCATCACGTGGCAAGTACTGAATTCCGTGACTTATCCGAAGCGTAACAATGATTTTTCGCGTGCCATTTTTATCGTCGCGCCGGGATTGACAGTCAAGGAACGTTTGCAAGTATTGTTTCCGGGAGGGGAGGGGAATTACTACGATGCGTTTAGCCTCTGCCCATCGGAGCCGATGCGTCAAAAGCTAAACCAGATGGAGCTGCTAATCGAAAATTGGCACACGCTCATGCCGCTAAAGGAAAAGGACCGATCCGTAGTGAAGAAGGGCGTGGAAAGCGACGAGGCATTTACGCGGCGAGTGTTGGGCAAGCTGGCAATGTGCCGGAATATGGTGGTCATAAACGACGAGGCGCATCACGCGTACCGCAAGCCGGCGGAACTGAAGATCAGTAGAAAAGACGCGGAAAAGTTGGGGCTGGATTTGGAGGAAGCGACGCGCTGGATTGAAGGACTCGACCGCCTTCACAAAACTCGGGGCGTGCGGCGCTGTTTTGATCTATCCGCAACGCCTTTCGCTCCGACAGGAAAGACCAATACGGAGGCGGGATTATTCGAATGGATCGTGTCGGACTTCGGTTTGAATGATGCCATAGAAGCCGGGCTCGTGAAAACCCCGCGCGTGGTGATACGCGATGACGCACTACCCAATACGAAAGACTATCGCTCCAAGCTATACCACATTTACCGCGAACTCGAGGTGGCGGATGACCTGAATCGTAAGGCTGAGCCGCACGAAGCGTTACCGAAGCTGGTGCAGGACGCGTATACCTTGTTGGGTGCGGATTGGCGTGCGAGCTTTAAGAAATGGCAGGAGGAGGGGCACATATCGCCACCCGTTATGCTTACGGTCTGCAACCGCACGGAGACCGCTGCACGCATCGAGCATTATTTTGGCAAGGGTGACGCACATTGGCCTGAATTACATGCTCCAGCACGAACTTTGCGTGTTGACTCAAAGGTGTTGGAGAAGGCGGAGGTAGGAGAGTCTTCAAATACAGACCGTGCTTACGAGACGAAGTTACGCGAGATTGTCGAGTCTGCTGACATTCCTGAAACGAGCAAGGCCATATTGCGGGAAATGAAGAAGGAAGAACTGCTGCGCGCAATCGTGGATAACGTCGGCAAAAGGGGAACAGCGGGACAGGATCTGCAGAACGTCATCTCAGTGGCGATGCTCTCCGAAGGCTGGGACGCAAAGAATGTTACGCATATTATGGGATTGCGGGCTTTTACCAGCCAATTACTATGCGAGCAGGTGATCGGGCGCGGCTTGCGGCGAGTGGCTTATGATAAAGACGATAACGGGTTTTTTCTGCCTGAGTACGTAAATATATTTGGCGTTCCCTTGTCGATATTTCAGAACGTCGAAGGGGACGACGCTGCGCCCTCTTCGCCTAAAGCGAGTACACAGATTGAGTCGCTGAGAGAGCGTAACTCTCTGGAGATACACTGGCCCAACGTGTTGCGAGTTGATGCCATTTTACGACCGTCGCTTGCTCTCGATTGGAATGCGGTTGTACCGCTCACATTGGATCCCGCCCGAACGCCGATCAGCGCTGAGATTGCGCCCGCTTTGAATGGGGCAACGGACTGGAGCAAAATCCATGAAATCGATTTGGAAAAGCTGCCTGATGATTTCCGGCTGCAACGGTTAACCTTTAGAGCCGCGCGAAAAGCCTTTGAGGAGTTGGGTGGTAAATTTAAAGGCAACTCGGAGTTTCTGGTTGTGCAAATGATCAGACTGATGGAGCAATTCTTTGCTTCTGATAAACTGGTGATTCCCTCGCTATTCCATCAGCAACCTCTACGCAAACGCATCCTCTGCTCGTTGAATATCGACTTGCTTGTTCAGCACGTGCTTCGGCATGTGGAGGAGAAGAATGTCGAGCGAATTGAGCCGGTGTTCGATGAAGAGAGCCCGATAGGGACAACGCGTTATATGCGAACGTGGTACACGACCAAGGCGTGCATTCCGACGCAAAAATCGCAAATCAGCCATATGGTGGCGGATAGCTCATGGGAACCGTATGCGGCAAACGTTTTGGAGAAAAGCGCGAGCGTCGTCGCCTATGCAAAGAATGATCACCTTGGTTTTCACGTCCACTATTTATGGAATGGCTCGAAGCGACGCTTTGTACCGGATTTTCTGATCAGGTTGAATAGCGGTTGCACCTTGATACTGGAAATCAAGGGGGAGGACTCCGCGCAGAATCAAGCGAAGCGCGCAGCGCTGGACATGTGGGTAATGGCGGTGAATAGCAAGGGCGGTTTCGGCGCTTGGGTTTCAGATGTTGTATTTCAGCCCGCCCAAATGCACGACGTAATAAATAAATGGAGTCAGTAGCTTTTAAATTCTTGGACAACGCTTCTTCGATTCAAGGCAACATAATATTTGTAGCTGGTCGGCCGCCGCTGTCGCGTAGCGATGCCAGGCTCGGAAAGAAGGATAAGAGGAAAAAGGCCTCGATTGGTCAAATGGTCCTTAGGTTTTGGCGAGCTGCAAGCGAATCTGGATATTCAACCCGCCATCCGGTTCGTTTCTTGCCATAATTTCTCCGCCATGCAGCCGCACAGCCCGCTCGGCAATGGCTAAACCCAGTCCGTGTCCACCGCTCTCGCGGTCCCTCGCTTCTTCCACCCGGACGAAGGGTTCGAAAAGATGGGAGAGCATGTGTTGGGGCACACCCGGCCCATGGTCTCGAACCTGAACAAGGATGCTGGCGGGGTGATCCATGTCGGCGAGCATGCTTATTTCCACGGGCGTATCAGGTTTTGTGTACCGGATGGCATTGCGCACGACGTTTTCAATTGCGCTGTGAAGCAGGTTGGCGTTTGATTGGACAATGGCGGGAAAGGCGTCGCGCAATTCCACCCGGCATCCTCGGAATCCTGCTTCAAACCCTGCATCTTCCGCGACCCCTTGGAGCAGTTCGCGCATGTCCACCTTGTCGGCGCGCGCCGGGTCCGCCCCCGCTTCGAGGCGGGAGAGCTCGAGAAGCTGGCCAATCAGGTCACTCAGGCGTTCCACCTCAATTTCGATGCGGTCAAGCTCATTTCCGGCCCGTCCCCCCGATCGCTGGCGAGCCAGACCTAATGCAACCTGCATGCGTGCGAGCGGAGAACGCAGCTCATGGGAGGCATCGCTCAGCAGTTGTCGTTGCGAGCTGAAGACTTTCTCCAGACGTTCAGCCATCTTGTCGAAAGCGGCCGCCAGGTCGGCGATTTCATCGCGCCGGTCGCGCATGGAGGGGGAAACGCGCTGGGTGAGATCGCCAGCTGCGATATTCTGGGCGGCGCGCTGCAATCGCTCAAGGGGAAATGTCTGGTAGCGGCTGAGCAGCAGGCAGATCAGCGCACTTACAAGGGCTGCGACAGCCACCGGAAACGCGATCACCCTCGGACGCTGCAAAACCCTGAGCAAGGTAATGCTCTGGAAGTCCGGCACCATGCTGTATGAACTTCCATCCGCCAGGCGGATGGACCGGAGGTGAGGCGGGCCCTTCCGTTCCATGCGTTCAGCATTTTGGCGCCACCGGTCCCGCCTCGCGACGATATAGGTGGGGACCTCGCGCCCCAATAAATCCTGCCCGGCTTCATTGATCAGGAAAATAGGAATCGCTTCGCTGCGATCCAGGCGATTGAGCCATGCTTCAAGGTCTTTTACACCGCCCTGTTCTGCGGCGGCCCGACCTTGATCGAGATATTGCGCCAAGCGCGCACGCATGCTGCCGATATCCTGCTGGGTCCGGATATGTTCGAGATAGCTGGAGACTGCGAATAGAAGCAGTCCGGCAAAAATAACGAGGGTAAGCCAGAATGACAAGAATATTTTCCAGAACAGGCTGTGCACGTCAGCTCCGGGTATAAATGTAGCCCATACCACGGACCGTCTTGATCCGCTCCTGGCCATCCGGCAGCGGACCGAGTTTTTTGCGCAGGTTGCTTACATGCATGTCGAGGCTGCGGTCATAACGGCTTAATTTACGGCCAAGCGCTTGCTGCGAGAGCGCCGACTTCAAAACGACACTGCCCGCTTCCCGCAGCAGCACGTGCAACAGGCTGAATTCGGTGCTGGTCATGTCGATGGGATGATTGCCACACATGACGGTACGGGAGCCGACGTGCATGATGAGGTCATCCAGCACGATTTGATCGGGCCGATCTTTTCCATTCTGGAGCGCGGCGCGCGCCGCTGCTCTCCTTAAGATTGCACGAATCCGCGCCACCATGACGCGCGGATTTGAGGGTTTGGCGAGATAATCGTCTGCTCCAAGCTCGAGCCCGACGATACTGTCCACATCGTGCCCGCGCGCGGTCAGCATCAGCACGGGAAGCTGGGACTGGGTGCGCAGCTCGCGCAACACGTCGAAGCCATTCCGGCGCGGCATCATCACATCGAGTATCAGCAGATCGTACTGGTTGACCAGCGCCTTGCTTAACGCCGCGTCTCCGTCATGCGCCACGTCGACCTTGAAGCCCTCCCCGGCAAGATAATCGACCAGCATGCCGCTCAATTCGATATCGTCATCCGCCAATAGTATGTGCGCCATCCGTTTTTCCCAACTCGATCATTCTGCGAAGACTTACGCGATGTATCCAGTTTGGATATTGCCAAATTAATGGCACCAAATACAGCATCTCCCGATTTCTTTACATAACTTTACGCTTCGGTAACCCCACTTGACGTTCCCCGGTCTTATTCTTCGTTCAAGCCGTACACATTCGCGGCGATATTCCCGACAACATTCAAGAGAATTTGGTTATGAAGACAATCACAATGATCAGCGGCCTGTTGGCAAGCAGCCTTGTCCTCGCCGATCCACAAACGGATAGCTATTTAAAAGACGGGGGGAAGGGATGCCATCACGGCGCACGTTCCGGAAAGATGGAAGACAAAGGGCAGTACTGGGAAAAAATGGCGGATGACCTTAAACTTACGACCGAGCAGCGCGCATTGGTCAAGGTGGCGGTGGAAAAAGCCAAGCCCCGGATTGCAGACCTGAAGGAAAGAATGCAGACAAATCGAAAAGCGTTGCGAGAGCTTGGTCAAGCTGGTATCGGCGACGAAAGCCAGCTTCGGGCATTGGCACGAGAGCGCGGCAACCTTGTGGCCGACCTGACCGTTCAGCGCAGCCAGATGCGTGATGACATACGCCAGATATTGACCGATACCCAGCGTGAGCAGATGAAGCAGATACGCGAAAAATATCGGCATGAGCATAGTAATAAAGCCTGAGATACAACGAATCCGGGAATAGGGTTTCGTGCGCACGAACTTCGGAGCATGGAACATTCCCGGGAGGAAGGCGATTTGATCTGCGCTCAACCTGCTTCCCTTTGCCCGTCCGATAAGCAGGGCAAAGGGATCGCTGCCTGACGGGAGCAATTACTGCTGGCACATGTTCCACATTTTGCCAATTCTCTGATGTAACCGATTGGATGGGATGAACAGATTATCGCGACTTTGCGTCATCCTGACGCTATGCACCACATTGGCCGGCTGCGCCGGGTTTCGCGGCGACTGGGACAGCGCAGCATATATGGAGGGCAAGACTGCGCCGTTACGGGATAGTGAGCCTTCTTCCGAAGCACCGGAGCTGAGTTTCCCCGGGGTGAAATTGCATGTCAGCATCGACAACCGTTTGCAAACTTACAATACGCAGATTTTCTTCGGCCTGCCGCTCTCCGTCGATCCGCGCAACGTGTACCCGAAAAATCATCAACCGGGGAAGACGCGCGTTTTCGTGAACGTGACGCCGCAGACCGGCGGGTTTGTATTCCGGCCGTTACTCGCGTCGCTTTTGGTCGGCGGCAAGCGGTACCCGGCGATGCGGGGGTTTGAGTTCGGCATGTGGGATGCGGAGGGGCAACAGACGGATACCGGAGTATGGGAGCACGCGATATCGGGGCGGGGGTGTCCCTGACCCAGCCCCGTAAACGTTACCTGTTGTCGCTTGAGTTCGATATTCCCGTTCCCTCGCCCAAGTCGAACGATATTTCGCTCGATCTGTCGCGCGCACTCCAGGATCTCGGGAACGCCGAAGACTCGCCATTACCGCTGATCCGGTTTGCACCGGTTAAATGGGAGGAGGGGTATACCCGGTTTCCCGGTACAGTTTGAACGATCTCTGCTATATTGGAATCAACTGTCGCGTTTGTGTTACCGGTAAGGGGCACGCCTCAGGAGATCTTTCTTATGAAAACTGCTGCTTGCCCCAAAATCCTTAGCCGGATGTTTTTGGCTGGGCTGGGCCTCATCGGGTTAATAGCGCGGCGGGGCGGCCTTTTTGCATAAAGCCTGAAGTCGAGCGTTATTTTCCGCTCTTTCCAGCCCCGTTTTCGTCGCGTTGCAGTTGCTCGTCTTGTTGGTGTTTTTGCCTGGTGCGAACGACATGTTTTGTTTTCGCTTGGGAAAAGCCTGCCCTTTCTATTCGGTATCCGTCCTGACGTTATTTCCTAATCCTCCAACGCGTATCGGCTCATCACGTCGTTCGAGTCGATGCTGCTCTCGGCCCAGTATGCGCTCTCAAGGTTCTTGATGCCCGTGTGTGTCAATTCAGAGAGATAGTATTCCCTGTCGTGCCCATACCGCTCGACAAGGCGGTTCAGCCTTAATTCGATATCAGAGTTAATCTCCAGCCTGATTTCCATGATGCCGCTCCCTTTGTTAACTGATCTTCCTTGCTAAACCCAGCAGCCTGGTTGAGGCCACCGCCCCCTGATTCTTCCAAACATGGCATTGATGTTACAGAGTTTCGCAATTTTAACTATTGGACCGAAGTACACGTTTAATAGCTTAATTCTTGTTGCTGGAGCCGTGGCCTGCCACGCCGTGGCTCCGCTGAGCTTGGTCGCGTAATGGTTTTGCGGAAGTGGCTGCTACTGGCTTGGATGTGCCCTATAAACTATTATGGAATGCCTTAGCCTTCTGAGGGCTAAAGGCCCCCGCCACTGACCGGAGATGGACAGGAAGCGGGGGCAGGCGGGACCCTGCTATTAAAAAACGGATAACAGTGGACGGAGTTGCGAGTTGCTGGTTTTCCGTAGCCTGGCGGCTACCCTGACGCTATCATCCGCAGGATTCCCTCCAGGCATCGAGAGATAGGTTTTTCTTAAGAAAATCAAGGTTCAGGGTGTTTGCCTGCGGGCAAAAGCTCGAATTTGAGAGATTGTATTCA